>WNGR01008026.1_pt1 | contig 11167 bp, 12 predicted proteins | sample 5407581 | NCBI WGS metagenome assembly WNGR01 (sample SAMN13153383, study PRJNA577476) | soil metagenome | isolation source: 80 cm soil or saprolite under Garry oak tree replicate 2 | place: USA:California | collected 2016-06-15 | reverse complement strand
CTCTTGACTATAAAAGGTTAACTTAAGAAATCAGCTAACTGGGTTGTCTTGGAAAATAACTCATTAATGTCATGTTCTTTATTAACTAATAGTCATGAAATTCTTTGCTTGAGTAAGCAGTGAAAATGGATGTTTGCGGCAGAGACCAAACTTTCAGGCCAGTCCAGAGTGTTCCAGAGCGGTCTGGTCCGTGAGAACGATGCGAAAAACAGCCAACTGACAAAGACTTACAGCTTATCATACTTAACTTGCAGCACCATGTGGACAAGTGTTACGTTCACGCAAAGACACTTACTCATAGGTGATGACTACTTGAGTAAGGGGTAATTAGTCATGGACAGTCAGCATCAGTCAGCACCGGAATCACATGTACGATACGATGACTCGATACTAGGATCGGCGTAGTAGGGTTTGAGATTCATGAGGCGCTTCAAAGCCCTCTTCTTGTAGTACTTAAGATGTAGTCATTGAAGACCAAGTTCTCTAGCTTGGTCTTCTTGAATCGCCACTTGTCTTCTCTTCCACTCTGCGAGATCTAAGGGCTCTCTCCCTTTCTCTACTTGTAGCAACCTTTGTTCCACGTCCAAGTGTCACTGGACCTTGTGACCTTCTATATCACGTGACTACGAAGAGTCCATGTATACACCATCGCTGAGTCATATCGCGCGCCGTGTCTAAAAGCCCAAGTCAAGGCCGATGTTCAGTGGCAACGTAACATTAAGACCAAGCTCTCATTGTGGCGCGCCTTACCACTAAAGATCGTTGGGTCTTCGCACCCTATTCACTCGACCAACGAGGCGAACGAGACGTACCTCTCATATATCTCAAAGAAGCAAGGTGGAGAACAGTCCGAGGAAGTACAGGGTACTTCGTCAATATCCCAACCAGACCATCACAGTATTACCCCGTTGAGTTCAATCACAACTTCGTGTGTTGGACAGAAATTACTTGGAACACCCCTTTACAAAGGTGGAACGTCGAACGACCCACAGGACCAGACTACCGTTGCGACATCTTTGAAGACGAAGTACAGACAGCCGGACAAGTAGGACTAATAGACGGACAACCACTTCTGACTCCAAGGACTCCAGCCCCATCCACAGAAGACGAAGACGAAGGAAGCGAGCACTCAGAAAATACTATCGAATCAGGAGCGCCAGGAAATACCACGGAAGAAGAAAGATTGGCCGACTTAGCTGAGTCTATCCATATCAATCCCCCAGCCATGACCACAATGACAGAACAAACAAGGACAGCCATGGAAGAACCTGTCCTTCTTCGAAGGGAAGTCACAGACGAAATTAACCCAAACACTGGGCATAGGATCGAACGTATCGCCAACACAGTAGATGACGAAGCAGCTCTGAGATGAGCCCAAGAACCTGACAGACCTGATCCCCCAAGCGGTGGACCCGAAGCACTCCCAGAACTACTGCCCATTCGTCTCCCACAAGATGATAGACCAAGAGGATTTCCAGGAGGCGGATTCCCTGGAGGATTTCCGGGCGGCGGAGGATTCCCCGGAGGGGGAGGATATCCAGGAGGGGGAGGAGTACCACCAGGAGGACCACCAGGAGGAGGATGGGGGCCTCCACCGGTCCCTATGCCCCAAGCCCATCAAGGAAAACTGGTAGGAGAACCTCCCACGATCTACGACGGAGACAGAAAGAAGACAACCCTCTTTATCAATGAATGGGAACTATACTGGGCAGTCAACAATGACAACGCCCTCATGATCAATCCATACCGACGAGCTATGTTTTTCCTCACCTATGTCAAAGGGAGTCGGGTTAACGAATGGGTAATGGCAGTCAATCGATGGCTAGCTCGGCAAATACAGGGAGGAATCGCCACCAATGACGAAAGGCTCTGGAACGAGGTGGCCTCATCCTTCACCCGACGCTTCGCCGACAGTCTCGCAAAAGAAAATGCGCAAGCCATATTAAGAGCAGGAGTCAAGATGAAAGGGGAAGACATCGACGCTTATGTTGTCGAGATCAAGGAACTTATTCGACTAGCTGAGTACCGATTTGACGTACCTCAGACCATCGAAACCTTCACCGACGGACTGCCCACGGGGTTGTATCAGAAGATACTCGAACTCGACCGACCCCGCTCCTACGAGCAATGGAAACAAGCAGCTATAAACCGGCAACAAGATTACATCCACATGAAGGCACGACTCAAGGCACACCGTGGAGGAATAACAACGTCACGTCCAAGGGGATGGATGCCCCAGCAAATGTTACCCGATCCAAACGCAATGGATACATCAGCTGGACGAACACGGGGACGCATAGCAGGAAGCGAGGAAGTAAATCTGGCAACGATGACAAGTAACACGTATGCTCCACGAGGAGGATTTCTCCAACGAGGAAGAGGAGGTGGAAGACAAAGAGACCTACGCGAAGTTGAGTGTTACACATGTCATCAAAAGGGACATTTGAGTTGCAATTGTCCCCAGCATACATGGAATAGGACAAACAATCAACACAACTGGCCACCACGTCAAAGCTGAGGACGTGACATGGTAGTCGATGACAGGAGCATCTGCGATGAAGATCAATTAACAACGACACGCACCAATGCTCAAACGCCACAACAACAAGCCGATATGTGGCTTAGAGGGGTAGCCACGGCAGGGGAAGACGTACAAGAACTAGTAATGAGAGACCTCGTCGGGAGAGAGGGTTTTCAAAGCACCTGAACCCATCGGCCTGGGTGAGGGCGATTCATAAATTCAATTCTGTAATAGTGACTACGCGCTTCCGATCCATGCACGTCCCCGTCTCTATCAGAACCAGTAACGCAATGGCCGAAAGAAAAGCACTAGTAGACTCAGGAGCAACTGACTGCTTTATGAGCGAAGACTTCATAAGAAGAATGAAGCTAGGGAAGAGACCCCTCCAACAACCACGAAAAATATGGAATGTGGACAATACAGCAAACAAAGCCGGAGCGATCACGCACTACGTGGACCTCAGTATACAAACATACGGACAGCAAAAAACAGTATGATTCCTTGTCACCAATATAGGAGGAGAAGACTTGATACTAGGATACCCCTGGATGGCTGCATTCGAACCCCAATTCGTTTGGGAAAAGGGAGTCATACGCGAGGAAGCGCTACCAATCATCATCCAGTCAGTCCATCCTCTTAACATGGGAAACGAACCAGTAATTGCCCAAGTACGAAGGGAAGCAGACGAGGTACACTTGCGGACCACCATGTCCACCGAACTAGCTATCAAAGCCCAGCAGTATACAAAAAAGGTAGAAATACCCAAGATGTACGACGAATTTGCCAAAGTATTCAGCGAAGAAGAATCAAAACGATACCCACCGAAAAGGGCGTGGGATCACGCCATTGAATTCAAAAAGGACGCCCCAGAGGCTATAGATTGCAAGGTATACCCCATGAATCGAATCGAAGACAAGGCAGTACAAAAATTTATTGGCGAAGAACTCGAGAAGGGATATATCCATGAGTCTAAATCACCATATGCCTCGTCCTTCTTCTTCATGCGCAAAAAGGACAGCAAATTACGGCCAGTCCAAGACTATCGCAAAATCAATGCCGTCACAATCCGCAATCAGTATCCTCTACCACTCATTGCGGACCTCATACGCGATCTCAGCAATGCCCACATATATACCAAACTCGATGTCTGGTGGGGATACAATAACGTACAAATCCGTGAAGGTGATGAAAAGAAGGCCGCATTTAAAACCAGATACAGTCTTTTCGAACCCACAGTCATGTATTTCAGACTCACCAATTCCCCCGCAACATTCCAGACGATGATGAACTTTATCTACCGTGATACCATCCTCAAACATGAACCCTTGGGGACGACAATTCACGTCTATATGGACGACATCGGCATTGCTACTAGAACGAATCTTGACGACCACCATCGCGCAGTATTCGACGTTCTATGTGTTGCCCAACTTCATGATCTCTACTTCAAACCGGAGAAATGCCTCTTCAACGCACCATCCATGGATTACCTGGGGGTAATCCTTGAAAAGGGGGTGACACGTATGGACCCTGCAAAAATCGCGGGCGCCGATACGTGGCCAGTACCAACTACACCAACAGAAGTACGAAAAGCACTCGGATTTTTCAACTTCTACCGACCGTTCATCAAAAACTTCGCATCTATCGCACGACCACTGCATAAGCTAACGCGAAAAGACTACAAATGGCAATGGGGAGACGAAGAACAAGTAGCTTTCGACACACTGAAGAAATGTGTAACAAGTGAACCAGTTCTCGCCCACGCTAAACTAGATGACCAATTCGAGTTGGAAGTGGACGTGTCTGGATATGCGGTAGGAGCTGTATTACTACAACGAAAAGAGGACGGTAAAAAGCATCCTATAGGATACTACTCGGCAACGCTCAACGAGGCGCAACGCAATTACGATATCTACGATCTGGAACTTCTCGCAATTGTAATGGCACTCAAAAACTGGAGACCCCTACTAGCGGGATCCCCTCACAAGATCATTATATATTCCGACCACCTCAATCTGCAATACTGGAGATTGCCGCAAAGAATATCGTGCAGAGTCGCGCAGGAAGTACTGGAGCTATCAGAATATGATTTTGAGATACGTCACCTACCCGGCCGACTCAACGGACGAGCTGACGCGCTATCATGAAGGCCCGGATACGATCAAGGTGAAGACGACAATAAAGACGTAGTTGTACTACCAGACCATGTCTTCACCCAAGCCGGGAAAGTCGAAAACACCCCGCCAATGCAGAGGATCTTAGCCCAGGAAGAGATGGAACCCACAAACCCAATCTATGGCCAAAACGAAGAAATGATCAAATCATGGATCAATGCCCATCAGCTGAAGAAGGTCGGTGGAACCTGGTATAAAGATGGACGACAGGTGGTAACAGGCAAAATGGAACATAAACGGATGTTCATACAAGCTCACCACGACGCCCCAACATATGGACACCCGGGAATCAACAAGACATATCAACTAACAAGTAGAAGATATTGGTGGCCGAACATGTGACAAGACGTAATGGACTACGTCAAAGGATGCACGGAATGTCAACAAAACAAGATCAACACGTGCCCTACAAAAGCCGCATTATCACCCATTTTCCCTACGCACGAAGCTATGCCCTTCGAAACTGTTGCGCTGGACTTCATTACTAAGTTACCCGTCTCGCAGGGGTATGATTCCATTCTCACCATAACCGACCACGATTGTACCAAAGCAGCCCTCTTTATCCCATGCAAAGAGAGTATGACCGCGGAAGAGACAGCGGGACTGATAGTCCAACACATATTCCCATGATTCAGATTACCACTCAAATTTATCGCGACAGAGACCCGAAATTCGCCTCGCGCTTCATTCGAGGACTGTGCAAAGCCACAGGAACAACGCAAAACATATCAACGGCATATCACCCGCAAATGGATGGACAGTCAGAACGCACGAATCAATGGCTGGAACAATACCTACGATTCTGGGTAAACGAACGACAGGACAACTGGAACGCCTATCTACCACTTGCAGAGTTCGCGCACAACAATTGGCCGAACGAGACCACGGGGGAGTCCCCTTTCTTCATGCTATACGGCTTCAACCCCCGTGCTGATTGGACGGATAAGCCATCCCCTATACCACAGGTGGCGCTAAGACTGGACCAATTTAAAAGAGCCAGACAACACGCCCAGGAACTGATGATCAAAGCGCAGCAGTCATGGGTCAAGCATAAAGATACGCCCAAGTATCATGAGGGTGACCTCGTGTGGCTGGAGGGACGTCACTTGCGAACAAATCAACCGACCGCCAAGCTTGTGCCCAAGAGACACAGACCATTCCCCATCATTCAGGTGATGTCCCCTGTCAACTACTGATTAAAACTTCCCACGCAGTGGAGCATCTATGACGTATTCCACATCGATCTTCTCACGCCATACAAAGAAACCAAACTCCACGGATCAAACTATTCTAGACCAGCTCCAGACCTCATAGATAATGAAGAAGAATACAAGGTCGAGAAGATTCTAGACTCTCGGCAATTCAGCAGAAGACGAAAGAAGCAATACCTCATCAAATGGAAGGGGTACCCAGACTCAGATAACGAATGGGTCGATAAGGTGGACATACACACCCCTGACGCGATAAGGGAGTTTGAAGATCGAAACTCCGCCGTGAAGTCACATATAAACCAGGGACATACAAGCAAGTACCGTATCCTCTCTCATCCTCCCACATCATCCCTCACTCGCAAACTCCTATCTTTCATGACGGATGTCAACAACTATTACCTCGGGACCCCGGAGCGGATCTTCGGAGCCAAGCTGGAGGAAGGACTCATCTCACTCACCGAAGCGCAAGAGCTATGCGCAAAAAAGTATATCCGACCTCACATCACTGATGAAAACCTCCTCGCCGCACCCCTCACCGAAGACGAGTTGGGAGCAGTCTTACTCAAGTTTCCAGACCTCGTCCAGGCTCCACTGCCCCTGCGTGCACTATCACCGATGGTGCGAAGAATGTCTGACCCAGATGGAATGGGAGCAACCCCGACCCATCAGTCAGACGTCCAAGATGCCGATACCGACATTTGGGGAGCTAAGGACGGCCATGAGGGAGAAATCCCTCTACCAGTCCCGTTTCGCGACCCAAACTGGAATGCACAAGACCGTCCACAAGATCTGCTCACAGTGGAGGGACGAGCTTTTCACAAAAGCCGTCGCCAAGCGAAGCGCCAAGATGGCAGCCAGGGAAGCACTGCGCCGGTCAGTACGCCGACGACGCGAGGGCCTTGGAGCAGAGACGGCAGTCGAGTAGATGAAGGGGAGCTCTACCCAGATGAGCATCTCTTCATGTGCCACTTGAAAGACACTGATAACCTGAACGAGACCCCATATGCTGCCACCACCACGGGCTATCCCCTCTACAAGGGAAGTTACGTCACGCAGCGCCTGACGATTCCACCCGGATTCCAGCGCAACAATGGGGATCACTTTGTATCGTTCCCCATCACGAGCCCCAAGGGCGACACCAGGCAGGCACAATATGTGCAGGTCGTCATGCACCCCAACCCCTTCATCATTGGGTTGCGCAATGACAGTGAGAAGGTGTACACCGCACCTTTATACGCGGCGCCCATCTTTCACTACGATGGCAAGCCCGTTTATCGCGCCCAGGATTTGGAGGTCCTCAAGATAGGGGCAGAAGGGGAGGAACGGACCAATTGTATGCTGCAGCGACTCCATGACCCGTCATTGACCGCAGAAGTTCATCGCTTCCGCATCATGACGCAGGAGTTGGCGCGTCTTGAAGAAGCCATTGCCGAGGGTGAGGATCGATGGGGAGAGTTGGCAGCTATGCAGTGCAGGACCATTCGGCGTCTGGAGATGGCAGACGCACTCAATCAGATCAAGGATCAAGATGAAGGACTTGTAGACGACGTATTGCGATCGGCGGGAGAGAGTTCCCAACGTGGGCGTTGCGCCTGAAAAGGGGGTGATGTTACGTTCACGCAAAGACACTTACTCATAGGTGATGACTACTTGAGTAAGGGGTAATTAGTCATGGACAGTCAGCATCAGTCAGCACCGGAATCACATGTACGATACAATGACTCGATACTAGGATCGGTGTAGTAGGGTTTGAGATTCATGAGGCGCTTCAAAGCCCTCTTCTTGTAGTACTTAAGATGTAGTCGTTGAAGACCAAGTTCTCTAGCTTGGTCTTCTTGAATCGCCACTTGTCTTCTCTTCCACTCTGCGAGATCTAAGGGCTCTCTCCCTTTCTCTACTTGTAGCAACCTTTGTTCCACATCCAAGTGTCACTGGACCTTGTGACCTTCTATATCACGTGACTACGAAGAGTCCGTGTATACGCCATCGCTGAGTCATATCGTGCACCGTGTCTAAAAGCCCAAGTCAAGGCTGACATTCAGTGGCAACGTAACAACAAGCATCCAGATGGTCACTTGAAAGTTGGTCAAATGTCAGCATTAACAATGGCAAAGTCTCATGTTAGTGAGCGCAGAAATAAACACACAATGTACAGTAGACTTTCGAACGAATATCCAAACCACTAATACAGTGGGCTGGTCACTAGTAGAAGTAGACCAGCAATAAGTGATGACTTACCTCTCCTGCCCTGCCCTACTTTCCTCTTGCTGTCCTGACACCTCCCAAGACTCAAAGAAGGCAAGTATTTGAGGTTGCCTGTCAAGGGCAGCAGAACCAGCCATGATGACATTGGCCAAGCAATGTGCACACCGGTGCAAACCTCTGCGATGGCAACAGGTAGGGAAAATAAATGACACCCACCAAGGCAACACTGCACACAAAGCAGAGTTTTCAGTCAAATAAAACTCTTAGAAAACTATGTGGAGTGTTAGCCACTTATCAGGGTTTATTTTTTCAAAAAACTTCGAAAAAAGAGTTTAAGTCTGATTTGGGGTGGCACGACAGAAAGAAAACTCTATAAAAAAACTTAAAGTTTTATTTCCACCCAAAAAGAGATTCAAACTCTTCTTGTCCCACAGATCACATGATACAGTCTGAACAATCAAAGTCTTTTGTTTGGGTTGATCACATGATCTGTGGGACTCTGGAGAGTTTGACTCTTTTTTCCAGTGGAAATGAAACTTTAAGTTTTTTTATAGAGTTTTCTTTCTGTCATGCCACCCAAATCAAACTTAAACTCTTTTTTTGAAGTTTTTCGAAAAAATAAACCCTGATAAGTGGTTAACACTCCACTGGGTTTTCTAAGGGTTTTATTTGACTGGAAACTCTGCTTTGCATGCAGTGCAACCAGATGGTGCATCAAGGTTGCTCATGAAAGGTGTCCCAAAGTTGAACTTAAACCCACATCCAGGTACCTAAGAAAGTGAGTGCAGCACAAGGGAACAGACCCAACAAGTAGGAACATGAACCAGCAGGGAAGGGTGATTGGTAGCAGGAGTCACCCTGCTCCAAGCCAGTTTCACAGCCCAGCAACCAAGTTGGATTTACATGTCACTCATGCAGGGCACACCAATGGGAAAGTAGGCAAGATTGACAAATATCAATTGCCCCTTCCCCTTGGGTTGGAATCTCAAAGTGCAGGAGCATGTGAGTTTGCCTATGACATTCGGGGTGGCGGTGACAAAAGTCAACCTCCTCCTTGAATGTGCCCTCTTCCCGACAGTCAGGAAACTGTCACCTGAATCAGAGAACTGAGGCAGGACAGTAGGCCTGCTGCCCCTGCTCAACACCCTGTTGGCACTGACCCTACCTCCCTGCTCATATGGACCACTCCACCATCTGCAGGAGGCTCGGATCTCCTGCCAGCACTAGGCAAGTGACAGGGGCCACCTGGGGGTTGCCCTTGCAGGCCATCGAGGGACCAATGTGTTTGGACCCAGCTACAGGCTTCACGGGGCCTTCCCCAGCAGTGGGTAAGAGGCCCGCATAGTGGGGGCACATCTTCGCTGGGGGCTTTTGGTCCAGCAATGGTGCTTGGTGGGCACAAGGTATGGGACATATGAGTCCTCTTCTTTGAGGTGGCAGTAAGTGACGTGCAATGTGCCTTGCCTGAATCTGCCAACAATGTGACTTCATCTTTGGACAGGTGCACCTGCTCCTCATCGGTCAGGCAGGTAATGACCCATGCCACTCAGCATCAACAACAAAATCCGGGCTGGTCACTAAACCAACCTCCTGACCCCTGCCCAACTTCAGCACTCCTCGCACCTGTACCCCCCAAAAGGGACCACTCCCTCCAGACAGGATAGGGCTTGGATCTCCCACCGCCACAAGGGTGATGGCAGCTACTTCGTCGGTGCCCTTGCAGGCTGCAGGGGGACTGCCACACTAGGCCTCCATTACAGTCCATTTAGGGACTTCCCTGGGTGACACAAAGGGCCCATGTAGTGGGGGCACACTTTTCCTGGGGGACTCTAGGCCAGTGACAGTGCTCTGTGGAGGTGGCTAGCAACTCACCCAGGACTTGTGCATCACTGCAGTGCTCAGAGAACTCTGAGGAGGTCATGCTTCACACACAAGGTGTGCAATTGAACCAGGAAGCCTGCAACAGAGGTCAGATGGAAAAGGGGGGGAGGCACAGAACACTCTCACCAAGCAGAGTGGAAAGAACAAGAAAATACTCAAACAACTTGAACAACTTGAAGATTGTGGCTGCCAGGCAAGAATGGGGAGGAGGAAAGACAATGAATGTCACCATCAGAACAACCAGACGGCACATCAAGGTCATTTGTGAAGGGCAGCATATGGATGGAGGGGACAACAGTGGACCAACTGACCACTTCTTGAAAAGCTTGAAGAACATCAACATGAGATGGGAAGAAGCAATGAACACCCCCACCAAGGCAACCAGACAGCATGTCAAGGTCGCTTGTGAAGGGTAGCATACAGGGAGAGTGAGAAAAAAAAAACATGAATGACCTGGGAGAAGAGGGAAAATGATGTCAGAGTGGGAGTGAGAGTGTGTCAGTGGATAGGGTAAGTGGCAACGGCATCAGGATGTGAGTTTTCATGTGACATATATTTTCCCCCAGCTTGTTTCCAGGTGACAACTGTCACACCCCTGAACTTGCCCCTGAATGCACTTTAGTCAAGACTCAAGACAATAAATTTTTTTTTTTGTATTTGTCATAATATCATAACATAACTAGACATGACTAGTATGATGAACTTCAGCTCATCCACAGTGGAAATCTGACATTCAGATGGTGTGGCTGAAAGGAAAAGAAGATAGAAGTGCATGCCATGGAGATATTGCTACAGTGGAAGAAGGAAGGAAGGAAATGGAAACATAGAGCATCACAGTGTGAAGTGGTATGAATGGACCTTGAGCATGGCAATGAGAAGATAAGTCATGTGAGACATTCACGTTTGGATTGTGGCTGAGATTTGGGCTGAGACAAAAGTATGGAACAGTCACGTGTTGTCGCTCATGCAAAAACAAAACAAAATAGGAAATGGATATGCTGACGGGCATGTGCCCAGCAGCACTGGAAAGGAGGGAAATGTTGGATAAGCAATCTGTCACATAGTTGATATGAGTCTGAAACCAACACCCTGTACTCAGGGCCATATAGCTCAGTGGTTAGAGCACCCAGTATATAACCGGGAGGTCCTGGGTTCAAACCCCAGTCTGGTCATTT
>WNGR01021283.1_pt2 | contig 11168 bp, 10 predicted proteins | sample 5407581 | NCBI WGS metagenome assembly WNGR01 (sample SAMN13153383, study PRJNA577476) | soil metagenome | isolation source: 80 cm soil or saprolite under Garry oak tree replicate 2 | place: USA:California | collected 2016-06-15 | reverse complement strand
TAGCGCGCGCTATGGGGATTTGATCGCGACGATGTGGGTGGGCGAAAGGTGGCGAGGCGTAGGGATGAAGCGATTGTGGCTGCTGGTTTGGCCGATCGGCTTTGATTGAGCACCGCTGACGATGCGTTTTGGGGCTGCGCGCGGTGTGGCATGCAATGCCGGGCCCCTGTATGGCCGAGCACCGGCGTGGTCGGTCGATGACCAGTGAGGAACGCGTTCGGCGATGCGGGTTCGGGATGTGCTCGCTATGAGTTCTTCTCAGTCTGACCCCTGAGCCGACCTCGGCAGTTCTCCGCAATTTGGTGGCGACATTACGTGTACGTTCCTTATCCGCCGCAAGCGGTGTATCCTGCTGGCTCCAGATGAGCGCATTGTCGATCGTGAATGCTAGTAATCACGATCTGGTGGGAGCCTGATCATGTTGTATCGAAGCGCGGTTGGATGCTCGCACTTGCCGCCGCGCTGATGGCGACGGTGGGCAGTATCAGCGCGCACGACGAGGCGAGATATCCCAACTGGAAAGGCGAATGGAACGCGATAAACCCGCCGCTCGGACCCAACAGCCAAATCATCAAATTCGATCCGACCAAACCGTCCGGGCCGGGGCAGCAAGCCCCGTTGACGCCGGAGTACCAGAAAGTCCTGGAAGATAGCATGGCCGATCAGGCCAATGGCGGACTTGGCAATTATCCAACCGCTCGGTGTCTCCCCGGCGGCATGCCGCGCACGATGGCGTCGCCGCGGCTGGAATTCGTCATCACGTCGGAAGCTACCTATATTCTGGGTGGTGCCGGCACAATCGAAAATCGTCGCATCTACACCGACGGGCGCGACCGGCCGAAAGATGGCGAGGTCGATCCCTCCTATATTGGCTATTCGATCGGTAGATGGATCGACGAGGACGGCGACGGCCGCTACGACGTGCTGGAAGTCGAGACGCGCGGCCCCTTCAAAGGGCCGCGCGCTTACGACCACACCGGCCTACCTCTGCACTTCGACAATCAGTCTACCTTCAAAGAGCGGTTCTATCTCGACAAGCGCAGCCCGAACCTTCTTCACGACCAGATAACGGTGTTCGACCACGCCTTGACCCGGCCGTGGAGCGTCAACAAGACCTTTCGGCGCAACTTAAATCCGCGGCCGGGTTGGGACGAAATAAATTGCAACGAGGGTAACAGCCAGATCGTCATCGGCAGGGAGAACTATTACCTGAGTTGGGATGGGGAATTGATGCCCACCCGGAAGGATCAGCCGCCGCCTGATTTGAAATATTTCAAGCAAACACCGAAGTGACGCCCGCATTCGCAGAGAACGCGTGGTGTGAGTGGGCTCGTGCATGCGAACGAACACGATGCTCGGCAGGGGACAGTTTTTTGTGCGGTGTGTTTACAATCCTCGCGCGTTGGATATTTGCAGTGCATGAGTCCGCATGGAGAATGTCGGATTCCGGTCCCACTCCCCCCTCACCGGGGATAGGCTCGCCGCGATGATCCCCGAGTCCTGGCCCAACCTGCCGCAGCTGAGCATCCGCGCATTGCGCTCGGTCGGCGTGGACGTGCCCATGAGCTATGCACTCGGTACCAGCCAGGCGCGGATCACCACGGCGCCGCTCCTTCTGATCGATCTCGATACCGAGGAGGAGATCACCGGCCGCGCCTATCTGTTTTGCTATCTGCGTGCCGCCGCTCCTGCGATCGCCAAGATGCTGGACGAGATCGCATTGATGGTGAAGGGCGACCGCGTGTTGCCCGCCGACCTGTGGGCCAAGCTCGCCAAGCAGTTCATGCTGATCGGCGTACAGGGCATCGTGCGCATGGCGATGGCGGGTCTTGACGTCGCGGCCTGGGACGCGCTTGCGGTCGCGGCCGGCGTGCCGCTCGTGACCTTCATTGGCGGCACGCCGAGACCAATCCGCGCCTATAACAGTTGCGGGCTCGGGCTGATGACGGCGGGCGAGGTCGCCGACGAGGCGGAGAAGCTATTGGCCGGTGGCTTCCGTGCCGTGAAGCTGCGGCTCGGCTATCCGACCGTGCAGCAGGATCTGGCGGCGGTCCGCGCGGTTCGCCGGCGCCTTGGCGAACATATCGCGCTGATGGTCGACTACAACCAGGTGCTCAGCGTCGCCGAGGCGCTCGAACGCGGGCGCGCGCTCGATGAGGAGAATATCTTCTGGCTCGAAGAGCCGATCCGTCACGACGACTATGCGGGCTGCGCGTCGCTCGCACGCGCGCTGAAAACGCCGATCCAGATCGGCGAGAACTTCTCGCTGACAACCTCGATGGAGGCTGCGCTCGCGGCCGGAGCCGCGGACTGCGTGATGCCCGACGTCGAGCGGATCGGCGGCGTCACCGGCTGGCGGCGCGCCGCCGCACTTGCCGCCGAGCATCGAATCGAGATGTCCTCACACCTGTTTCCGGAGGTCAGCGCGCATCTGTTGGCAGCGACGCCGACCTGCCATTTCCTCGAATACGTGGATTGGGTCCACCGTTTGGTCGTTGAGCCCCTGCGGATCGTCGATGGCTGTGCCGTGATCCCGGACCGGCCGGGCAACGGATTGGTCTGGGACGCTTCGGCGGTCGCGCGCTACCGGATTTAACAGCGGCCGCAACATGCGTTATTGGATGAAATTCGCCGCTCCTGTGGGGCGGCGTCGTGATTCGACGCGATCTGTTATTTCCTCGATGGTCGAAAAGACGTCCGCGACGGCCGAAAAGTGTTCGTCGCTCAATGCGACATCAGCACCGGCACCGGCATCGAGCTCAAAATGGTCCGGGTCACGCCCCCGAGGATGAACTCGCGCAGGCGCGAATGGCCGTAGCCGCCCATGATCATGAACCCGGCGCCACTGTCGGCGGCATGCGACAGGATCGCGCTCGGCACGTCGAGGCCGCCTCCGGTGGTGATGCGTTCGATCTCGATCTCGATGCCATGACGGGCGAGATGGCGGCGCATGTTGGTGCCGGTGATCTCGCCGCTCTTGTCGCGCTCGCCGCTGACCACCACGATCTCGACCGCTTTCGCGCGGGCAAGGAACGGGAGCGCGTCGGCGATGGCGCGCGCCGCCGGGCGGCTGCCGTCCCAGCACGCCAGGATGCGGTCGAGCGTCATGCCCTCCTTCTGGATATAGGGCACGACGATGACCGGGCGCCCCGAACCGAACAGGGCGCCCTCGATCAACAGCTCCTCCGAGGCCCCTTGCTCGCGCTGCGCCTGCCCGACGACCGCGATGTCGAAGCGCCTTGCGATCCGCCCGAACAGGTCGGCGGCGCCCGCGACGCTGGCATCGAGCATGCGGGTTTCAGCCGACACCCCGGCGGCCTTGGCGGCGGTCTCGAAGCGGGCGATCGCCGCCTTGGCAGCCTTGGAGTTTTCCTCGCGCTGGACCTCGATCAGGTCGGTCGGGACGCCGCCGAGCACGCTGCCCGGGATCACCGGCTCGTAGATGAAGCCGACGCCCGCAATGTGCGCGCCGAAGGCCGCGGCGATCGAGACCGCATAATCGGCGGCGAAATCCTGCGGGTGTCCGCCGGTCAGATTGACGACGACGTCCTTGACCATGGCTCGAACTCCCCGCCCGGCACGGACCAACGCCGACCGTGCCGGCCGAGTTCAGGACCGCCGCGGGAGAGGCTCGCGATGACGAGCGCCGGCAAGCTTACTTCTTCTTGCCGTCTTTATCGAACCCCTTGAGGTAGGCCCAGAGATCGTTGACCTCCTTGGTATCCTTGAGGCCCACGAATGCCATCCGGGTGCCCGGAACCCGCTGCATCGGATTGGCGATGTATTCCTTGAAGGAAGCTTCGTTCCAGGTGATTCCCGAGTTTTTGTTGGCGTCGGAATAGTTGAAGCCTTCAAACGAGCCGGCGGGACGGCCGTCGAGCCCGTTGAGAGGAGGCCCGAGCTTGATCCGCGCGCCGTCCCCGGCATCGTGACAGGGCAGGCAGTACTTCTGGAACGCTGCCTGACCCCCGGCGGCGTCCTGGGCCCAGGTCGCCCCCGTGGATGCGACAACAAGCACGGCACTCAAAATCCACGTCCTCATCCTCTTCTCCTCTTTGATTACCGACGCCCTCCAACGGCCCGGTTCTTGCGCCCCCTCGCTGACCACCTTCCGGTGGAGTTCCGCCTCGTTCGAATGGCGTCTGCCGCTTGCACTGTCAACGGCCCCCGGGTGAAATTCCTTGTCCTGGGGCCGCCACGGCGGGTCAAATCGCGCCATATTTTGCCCGCGGGCCGCGATTCCACGCTGCATTTGCGGCTATAAAGACCCGCCGCTGCCAGCCGGAGGAACAAGGACCCATGGCGGTGACGATGCCGGAGCCCGACCAGGCGGTGCTCGAACGCCGCGACCGCATCGTGGCGGCGCTCGCCGCCATCGTGCCAGGCGAAGGGGTGATCGCGACCGAGCGCGAGATGCGGCCCTACGAGTCCGACGGCCTCACCGCCTATCGGGCGCTTCCCATGGTGGTGGTGCTGCCGGGGACCACCGAGCAGGTGAGCCGGGTGCTGAGCCTTTGCCATCGGGAAGGCATCAAGGTGGTGCCGCGCGGGGCGGGCACCTCGCTCTCGGGCGGCGCCTTGCCGCTGGTCGACGGCGTGCTCCTCGGCATGGCCAAGTTCAACCGCATGTGGCCGAGCCTGGCGTCACCAATCTCGCCGTCACCGAGGCGGTCGAGGACGCGGGCTTCTACTACGCCCCCGATCCCTCCTCGCAGATCGCCTGCACCATCGGCGGCAATGTGGCGGAGAATTCCGGCGGCGTGCACTGCCTCAAATACGGCATGACCACCAACAATGTGCTCGGCTGCGAGCTCGTGCTGATGACCGGCGAGATCGTCCGCCTCGGCGGCAAGCATCTCGACTCCGCCGGCTACGACCTCCTCGGCATCGTCACCGGATCGGAGGGGCTCCTCGGCGTCGTCACCGAGGTGACCGTGCGGATCCTGAGGAAACCGGAATGCGCGCGTGCCGTGCTGGTCGGCTTCGCCGCGTCCGAACACGCGGGCGAGTGCGTCGGCAGGGTCATCGGCGCCGGCATCATCCCGGGCGGCATGGAGATGATGGACCGGCCGGCAATCCGTGCGGCCGAGGAATTCGTGCATGCCGGCTATCCGCTCGAGGTCGAGGCGCTGCTCATCGTCGAGCTCGACGGTCCGCAGGCGGAGGTCGATCATCTGATCGCGCGCGTCGAGGCGATCGCCCGAGACTGCCGCGCCGTGACCTGCCGGGTCTCGACCTCGGAGGAGGAGCGCCTGTTGTTCTGGGCCGGCCGCAAGGCGGCCTTCCCCGCCGTCGGGCGCATCTCGCCGGACTATTACTGCATGGACGGCACCATCCCGCGCGCAAAGCTTCCGCGCGTGCTGCAGCGCATGCGGGAGCTGTCGGAGAAGTACGAGCTGCGCGTCGCCAACGTCTTCCATGCCGGCGACGGCAACCTTCATCCCCTCATTCTCTACGATGCCAATGAGCCGGGCGAGCTCGAGCGGGCGGAGGCCTTCGGCGCCGAGATCCTCCGGCTCTGCGTCGAGGTCGGCGGGGTTCTGACCGGCGAGCACGGCGTCGGGGTCGAGAAGCGCGACCTGATGCCGGCGATGTTTTCGGAGCTCGATCTCGACCAGCAGCAGCGCCTCAAATGCGCCTTCGACGACAAGGGCCTGCTCAACCCCGGCAAGGTCTTTCCGACGCTGCGCCGCTGCGCCGAGCTCGGCCGCATGCACGTGCATGCGGGCAAGTTGGCGTTCCCGGATATTCCGAGATTCTAGATTGACCGACACCCTCATCCCCCGCGACGCCGAGGATGTCCGGGACGCCGTGCAATGGGCGCTCGGCGAGGGGAGCGCGCTCGAAATCATCGGCCAGGGCTCGAAGCGCCCGCTCGGCCGGCCGGCGCAGGCCGACCTCACGCTCGATCTCTCCGGGCTCACCGGTGTCACCCTCTACGAGCCCGAGGAGCTGGTGCTCTCGGCAAGGGCCGGCACCCCGCTCAGTGAGATCGAAGCGCTGGTCGCCGCCAAGGGGCAACAGCTGGCCTTCGAGCCGATGGATTATGCGCCGCTCCTTGGCGGCCAGCCTTCGCGCGGCACCATCGGCGGCATGCTCGCGGCGAATCTCTCGGGCCCGCGCCGGATCAAGGCTGGCGCGGCGCGCGACCATTTCCTCGGCTTCGCGGCAGTGTCGGGGCGCGGGGACATCTTCAAATCCGGCGGGCGGGTGGTGAAGAACGTCACCGGCTACGATCTCTGCAAGCTGATGGCCGGCTCCTGGGGTACGCTCGCGGCGATGACCGAGGTCACGATCAAGGTGCTGCCGCGGCCGGAGACCGAGACGACGGTGCTCGTGCTCGGCCTCGACGACACCGCGGCGGTGCGTGCCATGGCCGCGGCCATGGGCTCGTCCTGCGAGGTCTCGGGCGCGGCGCATCTGCGCGCCGCGGTCGCCGCGCGGATCCCGCTCGGCGACGCGGTTGCCTCGGGACGGGCAGTGACCGCGCTCCGGCTCGAAGGGGTGCCGCCCTCGGTCGCGCATCGCAGCGCGGAGCTGCAGGCGGTGATGCGGACCTTCGGCGCGGTCGCAGCCCTCGACGACACCAGGTCGCGCGGCCTCTGGCGGGAGATTCGCGACGTGACTCCGTTCGCGGCTCATCGGACCGGAGCGGATCAGCCGCTGTGGCGCATCTCGACCGCGCCAGCCAAGGGTGCGGAGCTTGCGCGCGCGATCGCCGCCGCGGCCGAAGCCGAGATGCTCTACGATTGGGCCGGAGGCCTTCTCTGGGTCCTGATCGCGTCCGCGGACGATGCCGCAGCGGCGCCGGTGCGGGCTGCGGTCAAGGCTTGCGGGGGGCATGCGATGCTGGTCCGCGCGCCAGCCGCGTTGCGCGCCGCCGCCGCCGTGTTCGAGCCGCAGGATCAGGCGCTCGCCGCATTGACGCGGCGGGTGAAGGAGAGCTTCGATCCCAAGGGTATTTTCAATCCGGGACGGATCTATGCCGGTATGTGATCCAGGGGACTGTCATGCTGGTCTATGAACAGATCGAGGACATCCTGTTCAAATCCGCGCTCGACGCCTACGACCGCTACATCGATTGGACCGGCGGCGACGCCGCGCACGACGCGGGCGCCGAATCGCTCATCACCACCAGAATTGCGGAGAGAATCGTCGGCACCGAGGAAGGCGGGCACGTGTTGTGCGATGCGCCGTTCCTGAAATTCCGCAAGCAGGCGCTGCGGGGAAACCGGAAACCGCGGCGCGGAAAGAGCGATCAGGGCCGGCTCGGCATCCTGCTGTTCAATCGCCGCAACCAGGCCATCGTTGCGGTCGAGGTGAAGCGTTCCTTCACATTTTCCAACATCAGGGGCGACATCGAGAAACTGAAAGCGTTGCTGTTGCGGCATGGCCACCTTAGAAGCAGCAGCTTCAAGGCCGGGTATGTTGTCGGCATTCGCGAACTCAATGAGGGCCAGACGACATCGACCCGGGAAATCGCCAAGGCCGTTGAAAGGCGGGTGCAGAAACTGCGGGGCATGGACCGGATCTACGTCAAGTCCAGGGTCTCGAGATTGAAGCGGCGGCGGATCAGCTATTCATCGGGTGGCCGGCGCACCCGCATCGAGGGCTTCCAGGCCGTCGTCATCCGCTTGACCTTGCGCCGCCCGCGCTCCTGAACCCGATGCAGACCCGGTTCACGCTCGCCCAGCTCGCCGATCCGCAAGTCGCCGAATCAGAGACGATCCTGCGCAGCTGCGTGCATTGCGGTTTCTGCACCGCGACCTGCCCGACCTATGTGCTGCTCGGCGACGAGCTCGACAGCCCGCGCGGGCGCATCTACCTCATCAAGGAGATGCTCGAGCACGACGCCCCGGCGACCGCCGAGGTCGTCAAGCATATCGACCGCTGCCTCTCCTGCCTCGCCTGCATGAGCACCTGCCCCTCGGGCGTGCACTACATGCACCTCGTCGACCACGCCCGCGCCCGGATCGAAAAAACCTTTCGCCGCCCTCCGCTCGAGCGCTGGCTGCGGGGCCTGCTCGCGCGGGTGCTGCCGAACAATCGGCGCTTCCGCTGGGCGCTGCGTGCGGCTGTCATAGCCAAGCCTTTGGCGCCATTGCTGGGCGTTATCGGCCTCAAGTCGGTTGCCGCAATGCTGCGGCTGGCGCCGGCGCCGGCCCCCAGGCAGACCTCGGCCGGGGGGCGGCGTGTCCTACCGGCGCAGGGCGCGCGGAGGGGGCGAGTCGTCCTGATGTCCGGCTGTGTCAGCCCGGTGGTCGCGCCCTCGATCAATGCGGCGGCGATTCGCGTCCTCACCCGCCACGGGATCGAAGTCGTTCTGGCTGCGGGCGAGGGCTGTTGCGGCGCGCTCGTCCACCACCTCGGCCGCGAGCACGAGGCGCTGGCTGCGGCCCGGGGCAACATCGATGCCTGGGCCGGCGAGATCGACCAGGGGGGGCTCGATGCCATCCTGGTCACCGCCTCGGGCTGCGGCACCATGGTGAAGGACTATGGCTTCATGCTGCGCACCGATTCGGCCTATGCCGCGAAAGCCGGCCGGGTGTCGGCGCTGGCCAAGGACATCTGTGAATATCTCGCCCGGCTTGAACTGCCGCCGAAGCCCGATTCCGGCGGTCTGGTCGTCGCCTATCATTCGGCATGCTCGCTGCAGCACGGGCAGAAAATCACGCGCCAGCCGAAAGAACTGCTCTCCCGAGCAGGCTTCGTTGTCAAGGAGGTGCCCGAGGGACATCTGTGTTGCGGGTCCGCAGGTACCTACAACATTCTGCAGCCGGACATCGCGAAGCTGTTGCGCGCGCGCAAAGTCGGGAATATCGAGAGGATCGAGCCCGATGTGATCGCCGCCGGCAATATCGGCTGCATCACGCAGATCGCGGCAGGCACGGCCATCCCGGTTCTCCACCCGGTCGAACTCATCGACTGGGCGACCGGCGGCCCGAAGCCGGACGCGGTGAGGGAGAAGGAAGTTGTTGCCGCGCCGGTGCGGGCTGCCGGGCCGGCGAAGTGAGGGGTACGGCAGGGGCCGCCGCGCCGCCGGGGTTGGAGCGGCAGGGTCAGACCGTACCGAGACCGAAACTGAACCGGAGGACCATCATGGCGAAGAAAGCGAAGTCGAGGACGAAGAAGGGCAAGAAGGGGAAGAAGGCCGCTCCGGCGCGGAAAAAGAAGAAGGTCGTCGCGAAGAAGAGCGCGCCGAAGAAAAAGGCGGCCGCCAGGAAGGCGAAGCCGAAGGCCGCGGCTCCGAAGCCCGCGATGCCGAAGCCCGCGGCCCCGAAGCCCATGGCACCGAAGCCCATGGCACCGAAGCCCATGGCGCCGAAGCCCATGGCGCCGAAGCCCATCGCACCGAAGCCCGCCGCACCTGCTCCGACGCCCTCCACGCCGCCGGCGGTGCCACCCTGGCCATTCGGCGGGGGCGGCGGCCAAGGCGGCAGCGGGTCGTAACCCCGAGTCCAGTTCCGGCAGCGAAAGGGCCCCGCGCTATGGGGCGGGGCCCTTTCGATCCCACGGTCTCGGCTGATGCGCGGTCCCGCGATCACGCGCCATGACCTGCGCCTTGTCCACCCGCAGGCAGCGGCCTTCCATCATCACCTTGTTGAGCAGCTTGACGCTAGGCATAGGCCGTCCCGCATCGAGGGCCGAGGCCGTCGAGGCCTTGCCTGTTGTCAAAATTGACAACGAATGATAGCTTGCCTCCATGCGACGCGTGTCGTGGCTCAAAGCGGCGCTGCGGGAATTTGATCCGCGAAGGATCAAGCGCCTGCGGGAGAGCCTGCGATGAACACGAAGAAAAGAATTGATCTTGTTCGAGGTTCCGGCGATGTGTTCGTCGACCTTGGCTTCTCCGACGCACCTATCATGCGGTTGAAGTCGCGCGTCGCGGCGCAGATTCAACGTACACTCGATAAACGCCGACTTTCCGTGCGCGCCGCCGCGAAGGAAGCGGGCGCAACCGCTGCCGACCTTTCGCGCATCCGCAACGCTGAGCTTGACCGTTTCACCCTCGATCGTTTGGTGCGGATCGCGGAACGGCTCGGGTGCCGGGTGGAAATCCGTGTCTCGGCGGCTGCGTAGCACCCCCTTCCGGATTGCATTGGGTTGGCGAGCCGAATAGCATTGCTCACCCGAGAATGACGGCCACCGGCCCGAACTCTCTCCTTCTCCCACTTTCGAAACGGATGAGGTTCGCCATGCCCGCGACTTACAACATCCTGATCATGGGCGCGTCCTACGGGTCGTTGCTGGCCTCCAAGCTGCTGTTCGGCGGGCACAAGGTGAAGCTGGTGTGCCTCCCCGTCGAAGCGGACTTGATCAACGCGGAGGGCTTTCGCGTGCGCATGCCCGCCAAGGGCCGGAAAGACCTGGTCGAGATCGACTCGCGCAAGCTGCCGGGCAAGGTGTCCGCCGCCGGTCCAGCCGACGTCAATCCGGCCGACTATGATCTCGTCGGGCTCGCGATGCAGGAGCCGCAGTATCGCTCCCCTGGGGTGCGCGAACTGCTCGACGCCGTGGCCAAGTCCAAGGTGCCCTGCATGTCGATCATGAACATGCCGCCGCTGCCTTATGTGAAGCGGATTCCGGGTCTCGACTACAACGCGCTCAAAGCCGCCTACACCGATCCGAGCGTCTGGGACAGTTTCGATCCCGCGACCTTGACGCTGTGCAGCCCGGACCCGCAGGCGATCCGTCCTCCGGACGAAAAGATCAACGTCCTCCTGGTCACGCTGCCGACCAACTTCAAGGTCGCGCGGTTCGACAGCGACAAGAGCACCGCCATCCTGCGCCAATTGGAGAACGACATCGACGCGGTCCGGTTCGATGCGCCGGAGGGCAAGATCGAGCTGCCGGTGAAGCTCAAGGTGCACGACTCCATCTTCGTGCCGCTCGCCAAATGGGCGATGCTGCTCGCCGGCAACTATCGTTGCATCACCAAGGACGGCATGCGAACCGCCCAGGAGGCGGTGCACAGCGACATCGAAACCGCGCGCTCGGTCTACAATTTCGTCAACGATCTGTGCGTCAAGCTCGGCGCCTCGCCGAACGATCTCGTGCCGTTCGAGAAATACGCCGCCGCGGCGCAGAGCCTCACCCGCCCGGCCTCGGCCGCGCGGGCGCTCAACAACGGCGCCCCCAACATCGAGCGCGCCGACAAGCTGGTGCAG
>WNGR01020873.1_pt1 | contig 11170 bp, 10 predicted proteins | sample 5407581 | NCBI WGS metagenome assembly WNGR01 (sample SAMN13153383, study PRJNA577476) | soil metagenome | isolation source: 80 cm soil or saprolite under Garry oak tree replicate 2 | place: USA:California | collected 2016-06-15 | reverse complement strand
CCATCATCGCTTACCACCAGCCCGTGACACGCACCGAGATTGAGGAGATTCGCGGCGTCATCGTCAATCGTGGCATCCTCGACGGCTTGATGGAATCGGGTTGGATTCGACCCAAGGGTCATAAGCAGACGCCCGGGCGGCCGGCGACCTGGGTGACGACGCCCGAATTCCTCGTTCATTTCGGCCTCGACGGGCTGGCCGACCTGCCTGGCGTCGACGAGTTGAAAGCCGCCGGGCTGCTCGACGCTCGCCCTGCCGCAACACTCACCGAACTGGTCGGCGAGCCCGCGCCGGACGACGATCTTGACGAAGACAATGACGCAGACGGTGATGATGACGAGGCGACGGTCTGCGATCTCGATCCCGATTCGCCAATCCGGTCCTAGGCCACCGGCGAAGTGCGCAGGCACTTCTCGGGATGGGCTGATCTGGCGCCTGGGAGACAAGCCGGCCGGCGTTGCGAGGCCCAAGGCTTTCTGCCATTATTCGCGCGCCGCCGGCGGACCGGCGCACTAAGCCCCCGTCAATCTGCCGCAGTGGTGCTTCGTTGGAAGAGGCGCACTCCGCGTCGGAAGCTCTGGTATCAAAACGGTCAAGGTCTCGGATTGGTGAATTGCGATGTTCGACTTTAGCTGGTCCGAGCTAGCGCTGATCGGGGTGGTGGCGCTCGTCGTCATCGGTCCGAAGGATCTGCCCAAGGCATTGCGGACGGCTGGCGTATGGGTGCGCAAGGCGCGAACGATCTCGCGTGAGTTTCAAAGCAGCGTCGAGCAGATGATGCGCGAGGCCGAACTCGATGAGGTCAAGAAACAGATCGAAAGCGTCTCTTCCGTCAATATCGAGAAGGAGATCGAGAAGGCGGTCGATCCCAGCGGCGAACTCACCGAGGCCCTGAAACCGCCCGAGATGCCGGACCTCAACAAGATCGGCAACGATCCGGCTCCGCCGCCGGTGTCTGCGGCGGAGCCGGCCGCCTCGCCCGCGCCGCAGCTGCAGTCCGACGAGCCGCCGCCCCTCGTTCCCGGCTCGGCAAGCCCAGTGCCGGTGAGCGGCGAGCCGGCGAGCAGCGAAACATCCAAGACCGATCCAGCGAAGACCGAACCGTCGAAATCCGACCTGCCGACGTCTGCCGGCGCGCCATGACCGCCGAAGAGGAAGATCTCGAGCACGGCAAGATGCCGCTCCTTGAGCATCTGCTCGAGTTGCGCAACCGTCTGATGTATTCGGCGATCGCGGTCGCCGTCGCTTTCGCCGCCTGTTATTTCTTCAAGGAGGACATCTACGCGTTTCTGGTGCGTCCGCTCGCCGCTGCGTTGGAGGGGCGGGAAGCACACAAGATGATCTACACCAACCTCACCGAGGCTTTCTTCACGTATCTGAAAGTCGCGTTCTGGGCCGCCGTTTGCCTGGCTTTTCCGATCATTGCGAGCCAGATCTGGATGTTCGTGGCACCGGGCCTCTACAAGAACGAACGCAAAGCCTTCTTGCCTTACCTCTTCGCGACGCCCGTTCTCTTCATCATTGGCGCGACGCTGGTCTACTACATCGTGCTGCCGCTAGCCTGGCGCTTCTTCCTCAGCTTCGAGACGCCTGGCGGGCCGGGATCGCTGCCTATCGAGTTGCAGGCCAAGGTCAACGAGTACCTCTCGCTGGTCATGACTCTGATGTTCGCCTTCGGCGTCGCCTTTCAGCTTCCGGTGTTGCTCACCTTGATGGCGCGTGGATTCTGACGCCGCCCGACGTGTTCAGTCAGGTCAGCCTCGCCATCCCGCTACTGCTGCTTTATGAGCTCTCGATATTCTCCTGCCGCTGGGTCGAGAAAAAGAAGGCTGAGCGCGAGGCAGCCGAGGAGGCGGAACTCAGCGGCAAAGCAGGCGATTGAGCGACTAGCCGCAATGGACGCAGGCGCGGCGGCGCTTTATAACCGGCTCCCCGCTCTCTCCCGATCGGCCGAGCAATGTTCGATGTGAAGTGGATCCGCGACAATCCCGAAGCTTTCGACCGGGGTCTGGCGCGGCGCGGTCTCGCCGGATGCGCTACGCAGGTGATCAATCTCGAAGCCGAATGGCGCGAGGCCGAGACGGCGGCTCAGGAAATCCAGAGCCACCGAAATCGACTTTCCAAAGAAATCGGAATGGCCAAAGCCAAAGGTTTGGATGCGACGGATTTACTCGATCAGGTCGCCAACGACAAAGATCTCCTGCTAACCCGGGACCAGCAGGCGAAAGTTCGCCGCGAGGCGCTCGATGAGCTGCTAGCCTCCCTTCCCAACCTTCCAGCCGAGGATGTCCCCGACGGCACGGACGAGCACGGCAACCGTCTCGTTCGAAGCCACAGCTTTCCGGCGACGCTCGGCTTTCCGGCGAAGGAGCATTTCGAGCTCGGGGAGGCGCTGGGAATGATGGATTTTGCCCGCGCTGGCAAGTTGTCGGGCGCACGCTTCGTCGTGCTCAAAGGGCAGCTGGCGCGACTCGAGCGGGCAATCGGCCAGTTCATGATCGAACTGCAGACCAACGAGTTCGGCTACACGGAGATCTCACCGCCCTTGATGGTACGCGACGAGGCCGCCTTCGGCACTGGCAGCCTGCCAAAATTCGGCGATGATCTGTTCAAGACGACGAGCGGCCACTGGCTCATCCCGACGGCTGAGGTACCGCTGACCAATCTCGTCGCTGACGAGATCCTCGACGAGACGGCACTGCCGCTGCGCTTTACCGCCTGGACGCCGTGCTTCCGTTCTGAAGCAGGAGCGGCCGGCAAGGACACGCGGGGGATGGTCCGTCAGCATCAGTTCGAGAAGGTCGAGCTCGTCTCGATCGCTCATCCCGACAGCTCGGGCGAGGAGCACGAGCGGATGACTGCCTGCGCCGAGGAAGTGCTGAAGCGGCTCGGCCTCGCCTACCGTGTCATGCTGCTATGCACCGGCGACATGGGTTTCTCTTCGCGAAAAACCTACGACATAGAGGTCTGGCTGCCGGGGCAGCGTGCCTACCGCGAGATATCGAGTTGCTCCAACTGCGGCGATTTTCAGGCGCGCCGCATGAAGGCACGCTTTCGGCCGAAAGAGGGCAAGGGGACGCGGTTTGTCCACACCCTCAATGGCTCCGGCTTGGCGGTCGGACGCACTCTTATCGCGGTTCTCGAGAACTACCAGCAAGGCAATGGCACGGTGGCTGTACCCGAGTCGCTGCGCCCCTATATGGGCGGCTTGGAGGTCATTGGCGCCGATGTTTGACGATCCGATCGACTTGGCGAACGCCCGCATCCTCGTCTCGAACGACGACGGCATCGATGCGCCGGGGTTGCGCCTGCTCGAGGCGGTGGCGCGTTCGCTGTGTAGCGAGGTCTGGGTGGTAGCGCCTGAGCAGGAGCAAAGCGGTGCCGGTCATTCGCTGACGTTGCGCCGGCCCTTGCGTATCCGCAAGCTGGACGAGCGACGCTATGCCGTTGACGGGACGCCGACCGACTGCGTTCTTCTCGCCATCAAGTTCATCATGAAGGAGGCGCGGCCCACCCTTGTGCTTTCGGGCATCAACGGTGGCGGCAATCTCGGCGAAGATATCACCTATTCGGGAACGGTCGCCGCGGCGATGGAGGCGACGTTGCTAGGTGTACCTTCCGTTGCGCTCAGCCAGCACTTCACTCGTCCCAACGGGCCACGCTGGGAGACCGGCGAGAAATACGCCGTCCAGGTGTTGCGTCGGCTGACGGCCGCGCCGTGGCCGCGCAATACCCTGATCAACATCAATTTTCCCGACGTACCACCGGATTTTGTCACCGGCGTCGCGGTCACCCGGCAGGGCCGGCGCAAGATCGGCGACAATCTCGTCGAGCGCATCGATCCGCGCGGCGTCCCTTACTATTGGATCGGCCCCATGCGCGACGATTCGCCGAGCGATTCGGGGACCGATCTTGCCGCCGTCAATGGCGGTGCCGTCTCGGTGACGCCGATCTTTCTCGACTTCACCAACGTCCCAGCATTGACGGCGCTGAGCAAACTCTTCGCATGAGGAAATGCTCATGAAGGGGCATGACCCGGCGACCGCCCCCAAGAAGCTGAGGCTTCTCATGGAGCTGCGCCGCGGCGGCATCGGCGATGCGCGCGTTCTTGGCGCTATTGAGCGCATACCGCGTGAGCTGTTTGTCCCCGCAACGTTCGTCGACCAAGCCTATGAGAACGTCGCCCTGCCGATCGGCAGCGGCCAAACGGTGAGTCAGCCGCTCGTCGTCGCCCACATGACCGAGGCGCTCGAGGTCGGCGCGCGTCATAAGGTTCTCGAAATTGGCACGGGCTCGGGCTATCAAACGGCCGTGCTCGCCAAGTTGTGCCGCCGTGTCTACTCGATCGAGCGCCACCGCGAGTTGCTGCGCGAGGCCGAGGAACGTCTCACCAAGCTGCGCATCCACAACGTGACGCTGCGCTTCGGCGACGGCACCAAAGGCTGGCCCGAGCAGGCGCCGTTCGATCGTATCATCGTCACCGCCGCTGCTCCCGAGCTGCCGGCCGTGCTTGCTGATAGTCTGCCGATCGGCGGCGTGCTGATCGCACCGATTGGTGAGGACCGGCGCGAGCAGCAGCTCTTGCGTATCCGCCGCCACGACGGCGGCTTCGCGACCGAAGAACTCGGCGCCGTGCGCTTCGTTCCGCTCGTCGCCGGCTTGCCGCGCGACGGGAGTGGCGCGCCGGCCTGAATCGTCATCGCCCCGCCATGCACCGCACCGCCGCGTCGCGCGAGGAAAATTCTGCACCCCCGTGGCGAGCTGCGGCGTCGGTCGTTCTGCTTGCCTTCCTACTCGCTGGTTGCGTGAGGCACGGCGCGCCGGCGCCGGTAATATCCGCCACGGGCGGACGTCAACCGACGGCAATCGCGGCAACCTCCGCTGAACGCCCCGACAGCATCATCGTGCAGCCCGGCGAGACGCTCTATGGCGTCTCGCGCCGATATGGCGTGCCGCTCCGTTCGCTCATCGAGGCGAACGATCTACAGCCGCCATTCGGTCTCGTCTCCGGGCGGCGTTTGATCCTGCCGCAGGTTCGCACCTACACGGTGCAGCCAGGCGATACGCTGCTCGGTCTCTCCCGTCGCTTCGGCGTCGATGCGAGCACGCTCGCCCGCAGCAACGACATCGCGCCGCCTTATCCGGTCAGGCTCGGCCAAGTATTGATCCTGCCGCCGCCGGTGCAGGCTGCCGCACTCCCGGCGGTAGTGCCGAGCGCGCCGACAATCAATCCTCCTGCCGCTGTGACGGCGGAATCGCTCGCCGCTCCGCCGCCGTCGACGACCGATGGTGCCGCGACATCATCGTCGCCGATCTGGCGCGAGGCAACGGGGCGTCCAGCACCACCGGCCGACTCAGCCCCAACCGCCGCCTCGTCCGCCTTGCCGCCAGCCAGCTCGGACCAACCGGCAACCTGGCAGTCGCCGGCGACATCGCCGATCCCGCAGCCGGCTCCGCCTCCAATGGCAGCGGCTCCGCCGGCACCCAGTGCGCCACCGGCATCGACTGCGCTGGCCGAGCCGCCGCATACGGGGCGTGGCTTTGCCTGGCCGGTCCGCGGTCCGGTCCTTGTCGGCTATGGGCCGGGGGCGAACGGAACACAAAATGACGGTATCAACATAGCAGCGCCGCTCGGCACGCCGATCCTCGCCGCCAATGACGGGGTCGTCGCCTATGCCGGGAACGAACTGCGCGGCTTCGGCAATCTTGTTCTGCTCAAGCATGCCGATGGTTGGACGACCGCCTATGCGCATTGCGAGAGCATCGCGGTCAAACGCGGCGATCGCGTCAAGCGCGGTGAGACGATCGCGCGCGTCGGTGCCACTGGCGCGGTCGGCGAGCCGCAACTCCACTTCGAATTGCGCCGGGGCACCCGGGCGCTCGATCCCCAGAGCTATTTGCCGCCAGTGTCCACCGCTTCGGCCGGATGAAACCTCGCCTCCATAACGTTCAATCAGGATGCAGCTTGCCTCAAAGCTGAATCGCACTAGTATTTCGGGGCTGCCGTACGGAGGATGGTATGGGTAACCCCATCGGTCTGGTTGGCTGGTTGGTTGCTGTTGGCGCGCTGGTTGCCAACGCCGCAGCAGCGTCTGCGGCCCAGACCTTTAGCTACGCGGTTGAGCACCCGACCTACGGCGACATCGGCACCTACACCGATACGATCGAGCAGAACGGCGACACGCTGCGCATCGACACGCAGCTGCGCGTCGCCGTCAAGATCCTCGGCATCGTTGTTCACCGCGAGGAAGCGGACCGCACGGAATTGTGGCGTGCCAACCGCCTCGTCTCCTTCCACAGCATCACGACGACCAATGGCAAGCCGATCGAGGTGACCGGCGAGGCACGCGAAAACGGTTTCGTGATAAAGTCGCCATCGGGGACCGCGGTGGCACCGGCCACCATCTATACATCGAGCCCATGGTCAACCCGCTTGCCCAATTCCGGGCTGATGATGTCGACCAAGACCGGTCGCGTCGAAGCGATCCAAGCGATGGGTAGCGAGCAGGCCTTGATCCCGGTTTCGGGCAGTGAGGTACCGGTTCGCCACGTCGAGATCGTCACCGACAAGCACCAGGACGTGTGGGTAGACCGTTCCGGGGTTCCGGTGCGTTTCCGAACGGAAGTTGCCGGAACCCCGATCGAGTTCGTGCTCACCCACGGCGCCGTGGCCTCGCTCGGCGCTTTCTGACGGATCTGTGGAGAGAGCTCCTAGTTGAGCTGCTTTCCGAGGCGCCCGGCCAGGTCGGCGATAAACTGCCAGGCAACGCGGCCGGAGCGAGCACCGCGGGTGATCGACCATTCATTGGCCTCGGCGCTGAGCTGCGCGTCGGGGACGTCCAGCGCATAGCGGCGCGCATAACCCCGCACGATCGCCTGATAAGTTTCCTGATCGCAATTGTGAAAACCGAGCCAGAGGCCGAACCGATCGGAGAGCGATACCTTCTCCTCGACCGCCTCGCCGGGATGGATCGCGGTCGAGCGTTCGTTGTCGATCATGTCGCGCGCCATCAGATGGCGGCGATTTGATGTCGCATAGAGGAGCACGTTCTCCGGCCGCCCCTCGATGCCCCCGTCAAGGACGGCTTTCAACGATTTGTAGCTCATGTCCTCCTGGTCGAAGGAGAGGTCGTCGCAGAACAGGAGACAGCGGCGGTCGGATGGCCGCAGCTTAGTGAGGAGCAGGGGCAGCGATGGGATATCCTCGCGATGGATCTCAACGAGGACGAGGGCTCCGGGGCGCGCGCGGTTGATCTCGCCGTGCACCGCCTTGACCAGCGAACTCTTCCCGGTGCCGCGCGCGCCCCACAAGAGGACGTTGTTGGCGGGAAAGCCGGCGGCGAAGCGGCGCGTGTTGTCGAGCAGAATGTCTCGCACCCGGTCGATGCCGCGCAAGAGATCGAGATCGACACGATTGATGGCATCAACCGGCTCGAGCCATTGGCGGTCGGCATGCCACACGAAAGCATCGGCGGCGTGAATGTCGTTGATTGGCGCCGCCGCCGGCGCCAGGCGATCAAGCGAGTCGGCGATACGGCTCAATAAGGCGAGAAGGTTAGGGTCGGGCAGATCGGATTGCGTCGGCAAGTCTTTGAATTCCTTGACCTATGGAAGTGAATTTCGTAGCGTCCTGGCACTCGGCGGACCCTAGCACACAAGGCGTCAGGGTCAATTGTTGCCGAAGCAGATACCGCTTTCCAACATTGCTCTTTGCCGGGGAGTCGCGTACCTATGCGCCGCGCGCGCGATCCGCCGGCGAAATTCCCGGGCTGCAGTGCCTTGCGGGGTGCCGTCCGGCGCGCATCTCCGCGTAACAAGGAGCGATTGATGCTTGTCTCGACGGCCTACGCGCAGGGATTCAGCCTCGGCGATAACCAGGCGATGATGCAATTCCTGCCGCTCGTGCTGATATTTGTCGTGTTCTACTTTCTTCTCATCCGGCCGCAGCAAAAGCGTGCCAAGGAGCACAAGACGATGCTTGCGGCGTTGCGTCGCGGCGATCGCGTGGTCACCGGCGGCGGCATCATCGGCACCGTTGCCAAGGTGGTCGGCGATGACGAGGTGACGGTCGATATCGCTGAGGGCACGCGGGTGCGCGTCCTGCGGAGTACGATTACCGCGGTTCTGGCGCGCACCGAGCCGGTGGCGGCGAAGGACGCGGCCAAGGATGACGCCGCCGCGGAAGGCGAGGCCAAAGACAAGCGCAAGAGCGCTGTCAGCAAATAGGTACGGTGAACACCCGGCACAGCCATGCTGCATTTTCAGACCTGGAAGATCGCCATCATCGTGCTCGTCTGCGCGTTTGGCGTGATTTTTTCCGTGCCCAACCTCATTCCCGTCGACGCTCGAGGCGTTGCCCGGCTTCCTGCCCAAGCGCCAGGTCAGTCTCGGTCTCGATCTGCGCGGCGGCTCGCATCTCTTGCTCGAGGTCGATTTCGGTGCTGCGCTAAAGGAGCGTCTCAACAGCGTCATCGACAGCGCCCGCACCGCGTTGCGCAATGCGCGGATCGGCTATACCGGGCTCAACGTCGAGGGTGACAAGGTCGTCCTCGCGCTGCGCGATTTCGATCAAATCAAGGGGCAGGGAAGGGTCGAGGAAGTCGAGAAGCTGTTCCGTGACCTCGATCCTGATCTCGTGCCGACGATTGGCAGCGACGGCCAGGTGACTCTGCGCTACAGCGACATCGCCATGACGGCACGGCGCAAGGCGGCGGTCGACCAGTCGATCGAGATCATCCGCCGCCGCGTCGACGAGACGGGGACAAAGGAGCCGACGATCCAGCGCCAGGGCGAGGACCGCATCCTCGTCCAACTCCCCGGCATCGACAATCCGGAGCACGTCAAACAATTGCTCGGCCGTACGGCGAAGATGACGTTCCAGCTCGTCGACACTTCGGTGCTTCCGGAAGAGGCGCAGCGCGGCCGCCTACCGCCAGGCGATGAAATCCTGCCCGCCGAATCGGATGCCCGCAGGCCCGGCTTGCCGCAGAATTACGTCGTTCGCAAACGCGTCATGGTCAGCGGCGATACGCTGGTCGACGCGCAACCGACCTTCCAGAACAACGAGCCGGTCGTCAGCTTCAAATTCGACTCCGTCGGCGGACGCCGCTTCGGCGACGCAACGAAGGAAAATGTCGGCAAACCTTTCGCCATCGTTCTCGACAACAAGGTGATCAGCGCCCCGGTCATCCGAGAGCCGATCCTCGGCGGGAGCGGCATCATCTCGGGCAGCTTCACGGCGCAGAGCGCGACCGATCTCGCCCTATTGCTGCGCGCCGGCGCCCTGCCGGCGCCCCTGATCATCCTCGAGGAGCGGACCGTCGGACCGGATCTCGGCGCCGATTCAATCAAGGCCGGGACGACGGCCTGCATTGTCGGCGTCGTCCTTGTCATCATCTTCATGGTGGTCTTCTACGGGCTTTTCGGAATTTTCGCTGACATCGCGCTGTTCTTCAACATGGCGATCATGATCGGCTGCCTGACGCTGCTCGGCGCGACGCTGACCCTGCCAGGGATCGCCGGCATTGCCCTCACCATGGGCATGGCGGTCGACGCCAATGTACTGATCTACGAGCGCATCCGCGAGGAGATGCGCAGCGGTCGTTCGATGCTGTCCTCGCTTGATGCCGGCTTCAAACGCGCTTTCGGCACCATTCTCGACAGCCACGTGACGACGCTGGTGGCCGGCGCGCTGCTCTATGAATTGGGCTCGGGTCCGGTGAAAGGGTTCGCCGTGACGCTCAGCATCGGCGTCCTGACATCGCTCTTCTCGGCCATCCTGGTAACGCGGCTGCAGATCGTCTCCTGGCTGCACCGTTTCCGACCCAAGATCATTCCCCTTTAGAAATCGAATCGTCATGCGCCCGCTCGTCTTCCTTCGCAAGACCCCTAGCATCGATTTCATGCGCCTGCACAAGGCGGGGTTCGCCTTTTCGCTCCTACTGACCGTCCTGTCGGTTGGGGCATTCCTCTCGATCGGGCTCAACTACGGCATCGATTTCGTCGGCGGCGTTCTCATCGAGGCGCGCTCGACGGGGGCCCCGGCGGATCTCGCCGACATGCGGCAAAAGATCGATGCGCTTCATCTCGGCGAGAGTTCGCTGCAGGGTTTCGGCAGCCCGAATGACGTGCTCATCCGCCTCGCTCGCCAACCCGGCGGCGATGCGGCGCAGGAAAAAAGCGTCAACGCCGTCCGCGCGGCGCTCGGCACGGCGGTGGAGTTCCGTCGCGTCGAAGTCGTTGGCCCCAAGGTCGGCGAGGAGCTGATCCGCGCCGGCGTGCTCGCGACGATCCTCGCCCTTCTCGCCATTGCGGCCTATGTCTGGTTCCGCTTCGAGTGGCAATTCGGCATCGGTGCGATGATCTCGACGATGCACGACGTCATCACCACGGTCGGGCTGTTCGCCATCTTCCAGCTCGAATTCAATTTAACGACGCTGGCCGCTATCCTCACCGTCGCCGGCTATTCGATCAATGACACTGTGGTCATCTACGACCGCGTGCGTGAGACGATGCGCAAATACAAGACGATGGAATTCAAGCAGCTGATCAATCTCAGCCTCAACGAGACGCTGTCGCGGACGATCCTCACTGTGATGACGGTAGCGCTCGCGGTTCTGTCGCTCCTGGTGTTCGGCGGTGAGGTGCTGCGCGGCTTCTCGATCGCCATGTTGTGGGGCGTCGTCATCGGCACCTATTCATCGCTCTTCATCGCGGCGCCGCTCCTCTACTACATCCGGCCGAAACGCGGCGGCGAGGTGAAGAAAGCAGCCGATGCCGGTATCGTCGCGGAGCGCGTCAGCTAGCCGGTCGCCCGATGGAGGTCACTCCCGTCATCCCGCCAGGGCGTCAGCTCATCGAGGGATATTCGGCGAGCGGCTTTCGCGTCAGCGGTGTGTTCTATGCCGGCTCGGTCCTCGTCTTCGCCGACCGCACCGAGCCCTGGCCAGTTGACGCTCTGAGTGAAGCGACGCTCGATCGCTTCGCGCCGATCGTCGCGCGCGGCGATATCGAGATCCTGCTCCTTGGTTGCGGCCGGCGCATGGGAATGGTGCCGCCGGCGCTTCGCCAGGGTCTGCGCGCCAGCGGTATCGTCGTCGACGCGATGGATACTGGCGCTGCGTGCCGTACCTACAACGTGCTCCTCGCCGAAGAGCGCCGTGTCGCCGCG
>WNGR01012714.1_pt1 | contig 11170 bp, 15 predicted proteins | sample 5407581 | NCBI WGS metagenome assembly WNGR01 (sample SAMN13153383, study PRJNA577476) | soil metagenome | isolation source: 80 cm soil or saprolite under Garry oak tree replicate 2 | place: USA:California | collected 2016-06-15 | reverse complement strand
GCCCAGCATGCCCTGCGCGAAATGGGCGACATCCTGAAGAAGGAAGGCGTCGAGGTGAAGTACGCCATTCACCCGGTCGCGGGCCGCATGCCCGGCCACATGAACGTGCTGCTGGCCGAAGCCAACGTGCCCTATGACGAAGTGTTCGAGCTCGAGGATATCAACTCCGAGTTCGCGCAGGCCGACATTGCCTTCGTGATCGGCGCCAACGACGTCACCAACCCGGCGGCCGAAGAGGACAAGACCTCGCCGATCTACGGCATGCCTGTGCTCCAGGTCTGGAAGGCCGGCACCGTGATGTTCATCAAGCGCTCGCTCGCCTCCGGCTATGCCGGCATCGACAATCCGCTGTTCTATCGCGACAACACCATGATGCTGCTCGGCGACGCCAAGAAGGTCACCGAGAACATCGTCAAGGCCATGTAGCGCAAAGAGGGAAGCGAAGCGGGTGGCTCGCCTCTTCGCTTGCGGCCCACGTGCAATTCCGTGAGCCGCACATTCCGCGCCCGTATCCGTTGCAGAGCCATGACGATCGTCAAGTGGATCGCTGCCGTGCTTGCGATAGGCTATCTCGGCGGCCTTGCGCTCCTGTACGTCAAGCAGCGTGCGATGCTGTTTCCGATTCCACCAGTTGGGCGGACGGCACCCGCCGCCGCAGGTCTCCCGGAGGCCGAGGAGCACGTTCTTACGACCGCCGACGGTGAGAACGTCATCATCTGGCATGTCCCGGCGAAGCCCAGCCGTCCCGTGATCCTGTTCTTTCCCGGCAATGGCGATTTTCTCGCGGGGTGCGTGTCCTACCGCGGCTATGCCGGATCGAGCGGTGAGCCGAGCGAGCAGGGTCTGCTGCAAGATGCCGCGGCCGTCTATGCCTTCACGACGGCGCGCTATGCTCCGGAGCGCATTGTCGCCTGGGGATTCTCGCTAGGCACGGGCGTCGCGGTTGCCATCGCGGCCGAGCATCCTGTGAGCAAGCTCATTCTGGAAGCTCCCTACACGTCGACTGCGGATGTCGTGGCCCCGCGTTACTGGTTCGCCCCGGTCCGCCTCCTGATGCGGGATCAGTTCCATTCCGACCGGCGTATCGCGCGCGTCACTGTGCCGTTATTGATCATGCATGGCACGAGCGATACCACGATTCCCATCACATTCGGCCAGCGTCTGTTCGCACTTGCCCGCGAGCCGAAGCAGTTCGTACCGTTTCCCGGCGGCGGGCACGACAATCTCGAGCAATATGGCGCCATCGACACGGCGAAGCGGTTCATTGGGGGCTAAGGCGATACGTTCACGGCTTGGCGCAGTGCTCGTCGCAGCGATCCTGTTGCTCCTGCCGCAGGATGCGTGGGCCGCGGACGGGCTCGATGGTGCAGCGATGCGCTGGCCCTATGCGCTGCCCTTCACGGGCCTGTTGCTGTCGATCGCGCTCGGGCCGCTGCTGTTTCCAAAATTCTGGCATCATCACTACGGCAAGATCACCGCAGGCTGGTCGGTGCTGGCGCTCGCGTCGATTGGGTGGCTCGCCGGGGGCATGGCGATGCTTGCAGCTTTCGTCCATGCCATGCTCGGTGAATATTTCAGCTTCATCGTTCTGCTGTTCTCGCTCTACGTCGTTGCCGGCGGCATCCTGATCAGCGGCGATCTCAGGGGCACGCCGTGGACCAACACCGGCATCCTGGCGCTGGGCACGCTGATGGCGAGCATCGTCGGCACGACCGGCGCGGCGATGATCCTGATCCGTCCGCTGATCCGCGCCAATCTGACGCGGCAATACAACGCGCATGTGGTGATCTTCTTCATCATCCTGGTCGCCAATGTCGGCGGCGCGCTGAGCCCGCTCGGCGATCCTCCGCTGTTCGTCGGCTTCCTGCACGGCGTCGACTTCTTCTGGACCACCCGGAATATCTGGCTGCAAACCGTGATCGTGGCGGGGCTGCTGCTCGCCGTCTTCGTGATCATCGACGGCCTGCGCTATCGCGCCGAGCCCGCCGTCCGTATTTCGGCCGAGCCGGTTGCACCGATCCGGATTCGCGGGCTCGTCAACGTGCTGCTGATCGCTGCGATTGTCGCAAGCCTCTTGATGTCGGCGATGTGGCAGCCCGGTATCGAGTTCAACATTTTCGGCACGCATGTCGAACTGCAAAGCTTCGTCCGCAATGTGCTGCTGCTCGCAATTGCCGCGCTGTCGGTGTGGCTCACCCCGGACGAGCATCGGCGGGCCAACGGCTTCACCTGGGAGCCGATCCGCGAGGTCGCAAAGCTGTTCGCCGGCATCTTCACCGCCATCATTCCCGTCATCGCGATGCTCGACGCCGGCCACCACGGCGCATTCGCATGGCTGCTGTCGGCGGTGACGGCGCCCGATGGGACGCCGCGGGAAGCCGCCTATTTCTGGTTCACGGGGCTGATGTCGGCGTTTCTCGACAACGCGCCGACCTACCTGTTGTTCTTCGAGCTCGCCGGCGGCGACCCGCAGGTCCTGATGGGCCAGCTCTCGGGCACGCTGGCTTCGATCTCGATGGGCGCGGTCTATATGGGCGCGCTCACCTATGTCGGGAATGCGCCGAATTTCATGGTGACCAGCATCGCCACCGAGCAAGGCATCGAAATGCCGAGCTTTTTCGGCTATTTGCTGCGGGCGGGGGCGGTGCTGATACCCTTGTTTCTGTTGCTGACGTTCCTGCCGGTCGCGCCGATCTTTCACTGGCATTGAAACTATCGTCCGATTTGCTACTGCTCTTGCTGAGCAATGGAACCGGTGGATGAGCGCGCATAGCCCGATGCCCCGATCAGCCTGGATATTTCCGGCGCTGGCCGTGCTGTTATTCGCAGTCGTCACCGCGACAGGCTACGTCTTCACCCTTTCGCTGGGCGGGCTCGGCTTCGCGATCGTACTGCTCGTGATCCTGTTCGGGACCGTGTTCGCGGCCGTTCATCATGCCGAAGTGATCGCGGAGCGGCTCGGCGAACCCTTCGGGACGCTGTTGCTGACGCTCTCGGTGACCATCATCGAGGTGGCGCTGATCACCACGATCATGCTGGGCGACAAGCCCGCGCCGGCACTGGCGCGCGACACCGTGTTTGCGGTCGTGATGATCGTTTGCAACGGGCTGGTCGGGCTCTGCATCTTCATCGGCGGCCTGCGCTACCGCGAGCAGGGTTTTCAGCTGTCCGGCGCCAACGTCTATCTCAGCGTGCTGTTCGCGCTGGCGACGATCACGCTGATCATGCCCAACTACACCACCACCACGCCGGGCCCAGTCTATTCGACGATCCAGCTTGGCTTCGTCGACGTGGTCACGCTCGCGCTCTACGCGGTGTTTCTGTACACCCAGACGGTGCTGCACCAGGACTACTTCGTCCATGAGCGCGCGGACGGCGAGGGCGGGGAGGTCCACCTGTCGGGCCGGATGTTCGTGCTCAGCGTCGTGATGCTTTTGGTCTCGCTGCTGGCAGTGGTGCTGTTGGCCAAGAAATTCTCGCTGGTGGTCGACGCGGTCGCGATCAAGATCAGGGCGCCGCCGGCCTTTGCCGGGCTCCTGGTCGCACTCCTGATCCTGATGCCTGAGGGCGTCTCGGCCATTGCATCGGCCCGCAAGAACGACCTCCAGAAGAGCATCAACCTCGCGCTCGGGTCCTCGCTGGCGACCATCGGGCTGACGATTCCGGCCGTCGGCGTCGCCACCTACGCTCTCGGCAAGGAACTTGAGCTTGGCCTGAGCCCCCAGGGCATCGTCCTGCTGCTCCTGACCTTCTTTCTGAGCATGCTGACCTTCGGCACCGGCAGGACCAACGTCCTGTTCGGACTGGTCCATATGGTGGTATTTGCCGTCTACGTGTTTATGGTCTTTGTTCCCTAGAAGAGGTTCCGATGCTCGCCGCCAAGTCCGAGGTTCAAATCGACAACGAGGAGGTCCGGGTGACCGAATGGCGGCTGGCGCCGGGCAGCGCGACCGGGCATCACACTCACGGGATGGACTACGTGATCGTTCCCGTCGTCGCCGGTGAAATGACCATCGTGGCGCCCAATGGTGAGCGCTCCAAGGCGCAGCTTGCGGCCGGAAAGTCCTACTTTCGCAAGGCCGGCGTCCAACATGACGTGCTTAACGAAACTTCAACCGAGATCGTGTTCCTTGAGATCGAGCTGAAGCCTTAGTTGAAGCCTTGTGTGACGCCTTGGGCTGACGTTTCCATTTGCCATCGATCCGTCGCAGTTGATCCCTTACTATGCCTCAAAGTTCCCGCATCAGATCACGCGGGGAGTGGCCGGAATGCTGAAATACATCGCTAAAATCTCGATGGATATCTTCCCCTCGGTGCTCGCCACGATCATCGGGGCCTATATCGTTAATCACTACATCAACGCCAGGCCGGCGGCGGATACGCCTGCCGCCTTGGTGGCGCCTGCCCAAGCCGTCAAGAACGGCAAGCCTGCCGACGTGGCCAACCTCCCGGCGCCCGGCGTCAAAGCCAAGGGCATTTCCGAGAAGAACGTGACGGACAAGGCGGCGGTCGAGAAGCCTGCCGATAAGCCGGTCGACCAGCCGGCGGCCGACGTCAAGGCTGCGGACGTGGCACCGGCCGAGGCCGCTCCCGCCAGCCCGCGCGGCCGGCCCTCGGCGCGTGAGAAAGCCGTCGCCAAGTCCACTCCAGCGTCCACCCCGGCCGTTACCGCTCCCGCCACCGTTCCCGTGGTGGAGGCCAATTCGGCTCCGTCCGCCGCCCCGACGGCCGCGAGCCCCGATGCCAACGATCTCGCGCGCGCCGCGATCGAGCGACTGCGCAAATTCCCCGAGGCCAAGTCTGCCGAGAAGCCGGCTGAGGCTGCGCCGCAGGAGGCCGCTCGTGCGCCCGAAGCGCCTCGTGCTCAGGACGCTCCGCGCGTCGTGACCGCGGCGCCGTCGGCCGTGCGCCCGTTGCCGCCGCCGATCACGGTGTCGACCCCGTCAGTCGAGACGCCTGCGAACCCGCCTTACACGGCCTCGGTCGGCAATGACGACCCGAACCGGCTGACGCCGCCGGCCGATATCCCTGTCCCGGTGATCGCGCCGCCGCTCGATCTGCGCGCTGACGCAGACGGGTCCATGCCGCGGCCGAAGAAGACCAATGTCGCCGACGAGATGCTGTCCGGCGTCAAGTCGATGTTCCACGCCGTTCTGCCAAAGAGCGCTACCCCCGACTAAGAGAGCGCCTGCACCGCGCCAGATCTGTCAGCCGCCGACGCGGGCAAGACCGCTGCGGGCGGCATCGTCGCGTGGGCGAAGCGAGACTGCCTTGGTGTAGGACGCCGCTGCCTTGGTCTTGTCGCCCAGCCGCTCATAGGCCTGCCCCCGCGCCGTCCAGACCTGGCCGTTGCGCGGATCGGCTTCGGAGGCCTCGTCGAGATCGGCTGCCGCCTCCTTGACCTTGCCGATGGCGAGATAGCTGATGGCGCGGCCGAGCAGCGGTTCGACCTTCTGCGGATTGAGCCCGCTCGCGGCGCCGAAATCGGTGATAGCGGAGTCGTGCTCGTTGTTGCTCTGGTAGACCAAAGCGCGGCCATAGAGGGCCTGTGCATTGTAGGGATCGAGCGCGACGGCGCGATTGAACTCGTCGAGCGCTGCGGCCGTGTCCCCTGACTTTGCCAGGGCCTGGGCTTTTGCCGCGTGGGTCTGTGCTTCGCCGACGTTCCCGGCGCTGACGGCGCTCTCAGCCGCGGCGGCCGGCTTGGCCTCTTCCCGCGGCTTCTCCTTCTCGGGCATCAGCGAGCCCATGTCGAAGGAGCAGCCGGACAGTGCGATCACCATCAACGCCAAAGCGAGCGGGCGTCGGCAGGGTCGAACTGACCGTGCAAAGCCGGGCTGGGGGAAAGGGTCGGCCATCTACGGTTCGCTCGCGCGCTGGTGCCGCATCTGTAGTGCCCCGTCCCAGAAAAGGCACCGCTACAAAATAATAACGCGGGCTCAGGGCCCGCGTCATTGAAAACTAAAGTCTTGGAAAACTCAGTCTTGCAACTTCGGCAAAATCAGCGCGGTCCGCGCGGACCTGCACCTGCGCCCGCACCCGGGCCGCCACGACCGCCGCGATCACCACCCGGACCGGCGCCGAACACCGGCTTCGGCTTCATCGGCAGCAGGCCTTCGCGCTGGAGCTTCTTGCGGGCCAGCTTGCGCGCGCGGCGCACGGCCTCGGCCTTTTCGCGGGCCTTCTTCTCGGAGGGCTTTTCGTAATGGCCGCGGAGCTTCATCTCGCGGAAAATACCCTCGCGCTGCATCTTCTTCTTCAGCGCCTTGAGGGCTTGGTCGACATTGTTATCGCGAACGAGAACCTGCACGCGGCATCCTCTTCAGTGGATCGGATTTGAATTCTGGTAAGTCTAAGGGGATGGCTAAACGCCCGGCCCTTAACCTTGAGGGCGCGGATGTATCAGACAAAACCTGACATGTCCACCTGTGAGGCGGCCTTTCGGGCCAAGTTCAGCCATTAAATGAGACGAAAACTCCTCTGTGCGGTCCTAATTTGGGTGGTTTGGCGCCAAAAGACGGGCCGTTTTTCCGGAGGTTGATCCGGAGATCTTGAAATCAGGGGAGACGCCACATGGATATGAAGAAATATGCTGCCGAGGCCATCGGCACGTTCTGGCTTACATTCGCAGGCTGCGGCAGCGCGGTGATCGCGGCCGGGTTTCCGCAGGTCGGCATCGGCCTGGTCGGCGTGTCCCTGGCCTTTGGGCTGAGCGTGGTCACCATGGCCTATGCGATCGGCCACATCTCGGGCTGCCATCTCAATCCGGCCGTCACGGTCGGCCTTGCCGCCGGCGGGCGCTTTCCGACAGGGCAGATCCTGCCTTACGTGATCGCGCAGGTCTGCGGCGCGATCGTAGCTGCCGAGCTGCTCTATGTGATCGCCAGCGGCTCCCCGGGCTTCGACGTCACCAAGGGCTTTGCCTCCAACGGCTATGACGCGCATTCGCCCGGCCAGTACAGCATGGTCGTGTGCTTCATCACCGAGGTGGTGATGACCATGATGTTCCTGTTTGTCATCATGGGCTCTACCCATGGCCGCGCGCCCGCGGGTTTCGCGCCGCTCGCGATCGGGCTTGCGCTGGTGATGATCCATCTTGTCAGCATTCCCGTCACCAACACGTCGGTGAATCCGGCGCGCAGCACCGGACCCGCGCTGTTCGTCGGAGGCTGGGCGCTGGCGCAGCTCTGGCTGTTCTGGGTCGCACCGTTGATCGGCGGCGCACTGGGCGGGGTGATCTATCGGTGGCTCAGCGAGGAGCCCACGGGCGTCGTCGCGGGCGTGAAGACGGCGTAACGGTAAAGCGGGATCGCAGGCATCGCCTGCGGTCCCGTCACTTGCCCTTCGAAGGCCGGACTTCGGTGACGTGGCCCATTTTCCGGCCGGGGCGCGGTGCGCCCTTGCCGTAGATGTGGACGGTCGCGCCCGGGGCGGTTAGCCATGTCTCGTAATCGTTGATCTCGTCGCCGATCAGATTGGTCATGGTGACGATTTCGCCGTGGCGCACGGGCTTGCCGAGCGGCCAGCCGGCAATGGCGCGGATGTGCTGCTCGAACTGGGAGACGGACGCGCCGTCGAGCGTCCAGTGTCCGGAATTGTGCACGCGCGGGGCGATCTCGTTGACCAGCACCTTCGGTCCGGTGCCGTTGGCGAGCACGAACATCTCGACCGCCAGCACGCCGACATAGTCGAGCGCGTTCGCGATCTTGCCGGCGATGCTCCGTGCCTCTTCGGCGAGAGCGTCCGGGATCGGCGCGGGCGCACGGGATATCTTCAGAATGTGGTCGCGGTGCTCGTTCTCGGTGACGTCGAAGCATTCAACCTGGCCTGCGGCCGAGCGCGCGGCGATCACGGAGATCTCGCACTCGAACGGCACGAAGGCTTCCAGGATCGCCGATTTGGTAGCGAGGCTGGTCCACACCTTCGCGATGTCGTCGCCCTCGCGAATGATGGTCTGGCCCTTGCCGTCATAGCCGAAGCGGCGGGTCTTCAGCACGGCCGGGAGGCCGATCTTTACGATCGCCTCGCGCAGTGATGCGACCGAGGTGACGTCGGCGTAAGCGGCGGTGCCGATGCCGAGCCGCGTGACAAAATCCTTCTCGGCGAGCCGGTCCTGGGTGGTCTCGAGGATCTTGCGGTTGGGCAGCACCGGGCGGCGCGCGTCCAGCACCATGGCGGCAGCCGCCGGCACATTCTCGAATTCGTAGGTGATGACGTCGACGTCGTTGGCGAACAGCTCCAGTGCCTCGACATCGGCATATTCCGCGCAGGTCGCGTTCAGCACGACGTCGAAGGCCGGCGAATCCGGATCGGGCGAGAACACCTGGCAACGCAGGCCGAGCCGGGCCGCGGCCATCGCCAGCATCCGGCCCAGTTGCCCGCCGCCGAGAATTCCGATGGTGTCGCCGGGCTTCAGCTTCACCCGCTTGCTGTCAGTCACGCCTTGTCCTCCGGGCGCTCGGCGACCGCCTCGGTCTGTGCCTTGCGCCAGGCGGCGAGGCGGTCGGACAGGGCCGGATCGGATAGCGCCAGCACGGCTGCCGCAAGCAGCGCCGCGTTGATAGCGCCGGCCTTGCCGATGGCCAGAGTGCCGACCGGGATGCCGGCGGGCATCTGAACGATCGAATAGAGCGAATCGATGCCCTTCAGCGTCCTGGATTCGACGGGCACGCCGAACACCGGCAGTTCCGTCAGCGCCGCGGCCATGCCGGGCAGATGCGCAGCGCCGCCGGCGCCGGCGATAATGACCTTGAAACCAGCCGCCTTGGCGCCCTTGGCGAAGGTAAACAGCCGGTCCGGGGTCCGGTGCGCCGAGACAATGCGGTTTTCACAGGCGACGCCGAGCGCTGCAAGCGTATCGGCGGCATGCCGCATGGTGTCCCAGTCCGACTGGCTTCCCATGATGATGGCGATCGGCGCGGTCATGTCGTCAATTGTGCTCGGGAAAACAGAAACATAGGCCAGATTAACGGTTCCGGCCGGCGGATCGCAAGGCGGTGGCAAGGAGAAGGGAATGGACTATCCTGTCTTGGTGAATCCCCGCAAGCCTTCATTGAGCAGGATGCCCATGAGGAAACCAAAAAGGGCGAGCGCTGCGAAGGCCAAAAAGGGCCGGAAGACCAGCGGGAGCCAAGCCAAAGCTGCACCCAAGCGTCCCGCCGCGTCGGTGCGACGCCGCGCGTCCGCCGATGACGGCGGCAAGGAAACCATCAAGGCGACCATCCGCGGCCTGCGGACCAAGCTCAAAGGGGCCCTGCGGCGCGTCGCGGAACTCGGCGCGCTGATCGTGCTCGACGTCGACCGGCTGAAGCCGATCAACGATTCCTTTGGCCATGGCGCTGGCGATGAGGTGCTCAAAACGATCGCCGCCACGCTGACGCGGCAAATCCGCGCCTCCGACGTGGTCGGTCGTCTCGGCGGCGACGAGTTTGTGCTGCTGTTGTGGAATCTCAGCGAGACCGATGCCAAGGCAAAAGCCGTGATCTTCGAGCAGGCGGTCGACGAATTGTCGTTCGTCTTTCGCGGCCAGCACGTGACGGCGGGCGCCTCCGCCGGTGTCGCGCCGCTCGGACCGCAATCCGATGCAGTCCGCGCCCTGGAGGAGGCGGATGCTGCCATGTACGTGCGCAAGGCGCACCGGCGGCACGAGCCGCGGATCAGGCTCGTGAGCAGCTAGAGCATGATCTGGAAAAGTGTGCAGCGGTTTTCCCTCGCGACAAACGCGGAACGCGTTTGCGCGGAGATCATGCTCAAACAATAATCTACAGCGTGGCGAGGTCTTCCGGCACGTTGCCGAATTTGCGGAGCAGTTTGGCGTCGCCGAATTCGCCGGTCATGGGATCGCCACTGCGGCTGAACGCGACCGCACCGATATGGCCGGCACCATGTGCCAGAATCTCGGCACGACGTAACGCGGCGGTCGAGGTCTGGCATTCTTCGGCCGCGCCTGCGACCGGCGATCCGTCGGCATCGATCAGGAAGGGCATTGCAACGTAGTAGGTGACATCCGACATGGCGTTGCTCCAATACTCAAGTCAGGCGGCGCTGCTCTTGCTCCGCGCCTTGCTGCGTGAAGTCTCCGGAATGCAGCCGGCCGAGATCGCCGCCCGCAATTCCTCGAGCTCGGCTTCCAGATATTCGTTGGCCATGATCAGCGCCTTGATAGTGCTGCGCAGATTGCCGTCGCACATCGCGATGGCCTGATCGCAGGCCTGTTCATAGTGGCTGTTGTCGAAGAGGGTGGTTGCTGACATCTGCGTTTTCCTGGGCCGGTTGGGCTCAAATGTTCCCTCTTTGTTCTAGTTGAGTCAAGCGGATTCAAATGCCGCAGCTTCGCCGCGCCGCGACGGCTGTGGATCAGGCGATGATGTCGGGCGTGATCTGGTCTTCGATGAAGGCGATACGGTCGCGCAACAACAGCTTGCGTTTCTTCAACCGCTGCAACCGCAATAGGTCGGGGGCTGGCGATTGATGCAGTGCATCGATCGCCGCATCGAGATCTCGGTGTTCCTGGTGCAACCGGGCGAGTTCGGCTTCGAGCTCGCGCTCGTCTTCATTGGTCATGTCTGCGGTGGCCGAAAAACCGATAGGCTTGAGATTAAGGCTGTGGATGCCCTGTGGAAATTATCGTCCTTGCGCAGCGTGATCGCAAGCGATCTGGGTCGTCGGTTACCGTTCTCTCGCAAGATATTTCGGTGGATCGCTTAACGCGGCTTGCACAAGTGCGTTGATATCATGGATTTTTCGCCGCGTGGTTCCTTACTCACGCTTCGTTACATATGAATTTTCAAAAATGACGGTGCGGCGACGGATACCCATCGACAGAACGAATCGGTGATGTACACTTCCTCGTCCGGATCGAATCCAAGGTTTACCCCTACCGAGGAGGTTTCGAATGACAATTCAGGCACATCTGGTTGAATTGGAACGGAAGCACAAAACTCTCGAACACGAACTGCACGAAGCTCTCGTGCACCTTTCAACAGACGACCTGCGAATTGTTGAGTTGAAGCGCCGGAAGTTGATGGTCAAGGACCAGATCGAGCGTTTGAGGCACACCTCGAGCGAGACGCTTCACTAGTAAACCCCGTAACAGCGTAGAGTTGATCTTACCCTTTCGGCAGGGATGAGGGCCTTTGCGCTCATCCCTGCCGAAAGGTGCGCGCGGCGC
>WNGR01010977.1_pt1 | contig 11170 bp, 14 predicted proteins | sample 5407581 | NCBI WGS metagenome assembly WNGR01 (sample SAMN13153383, study PRJNA577476) | soil metagenome | isolation source: 80 cm soil or saprolite under Garry oak tree replicate 2 | place: USA:California | collected 2016-06-15 | reverse complement strand
GCGCGATTTCCGCCAACGTGTACCGCAATTCGAGAGACAGGAAGAACGCTTCGACTTGAAAACGAGTATCGGCCTTGTGCGGGGGCTGGCCAATCTTCTTACTCACTTCCGCCATCGCTACGGGCTCGGGTGTGTCAGTAGCCTGCTCTGGGTCGCTAGCTATCGCGGAAAGTTCAAGGCGGAAGAGTGTCGCGAGTGCCGCGCTATATGCCTGCACATGGGGTCCGCGGGTCCGTGCAACATCGGCAACCCTCTTGTACAGCTTGAGGAGGTCACGGACGACCTTGTTCCATGCTCTTCCCTCCTCTCCAGAAAACCCATGGATGCTCGTCATGCTCGCCTGGGAGATTTCCCCATGGGGAAGTGGCTCGGACTCCGGGCCAAATCGAGTTCTGCGATGCGCAGAGAGGATGTCGAAGTCATCTGCGGCCTCAGACGGCGAGTTGAAGGCGATTGACTTTGCTTCGCCCTTCACATTGTCGAATCTTCCCGAAAATTCTTCGATTTCTGGGCCGACTTTCTCTATTGCGGACGACATTGTGCTTGCCACATTCTGTTCCAAGATATCTAGGTTTGCTCTCTTTGTAACGCGGCCATATCGGAGGGCGGTGATGGGTCCACGGCAGGCGGGGCAAGAAGGAGGCGTTTGGAAGTTCACTGGTGGTGCCTTCGTGGCCGTGAAAGCGCCCATGGCATCCGACTCGTAGTAGTCCGACATGTTACAATGGCCGTCCAGTGTTTCAACAGTGAAAATGTGTCCGCATTCCAACTTGATCAGGCGCTCTGAGGTGTCGTCCGAGCTAAGATCGATCTCGTCCAAACGCCTCTGCAGGATGAAATCAACGATGTCGGCTTTACGCTCGTCCGGGAGGCATACAACGCATGTCTGCTGTTCGCAAGGTTCACCGCAGACTATAAAACACGATATAAAACCCAGCCCAGGTACAGGTCGCAAGGAAGGAAATCACTTACCCGACGGACATCCATGACCGCACTCCAGTAGTCTTTCGCAAGCCTTGTCACAGGGCAAGCGAGAACATATCTGTCAATCACAAATTAGTCTCAAGTGAGGAAATCCCGACCCTTCCATGAAAGCTTACCGAACCGCATACCACCGGACACGAGTGGTGGGGACAGCGCCATTCACATGGCTCCATACACGGTGGGCAAGGTTCCCAGCATTCTTTTTGGCATTTCTGGTGGCCACACCGCTGCCTGCACGATTGGGAACATTTCGGATTGCACTCGTGATCCGAGGAACAAGCGAGGCCACACAAGTGTCGGCACTTGAGCGTTCGTTCGCAGAAATGACTTTTGTGATGTGTACGAACAGGAGGAAGAGCGCCCGCACTAGGGGCTGCATTATCACGCGTAACCTTCTGGCACTCGTGGCATCGAGATTTACACGTCCGGCTACAGCACGTGGTGCGGCCTCCGCAAACTTCCTTGCATGCCAAGTTGGTGGGGTCTCCGCTACAAGCCACGATGCCGCTGTGTTCGCATCCTGGTAGACGCTTCGACACTCGGGCGACGCATTTGACAGTCTCTAAATTCTCGAGTTTATGACTGGAGAGTGCGTCAAATGGGACCTAGAAGGGCAAATTTGGAAGGCACTTGCCAAGGAACGGATTCCGCAATGTGTCCACACGGAAGCCTAACGCCGTACACGGGGAACATGCAGTCCCCGCAATCGTCAGAGCATAGCTTCGAGCACGGATGAGCCCTAGGACAGGTAACCCTGACACAGGGCTGATTACACTTCATCCTTCTGTGATTGTCTAGGTCGGTGTGACACTAAAACGCTTTATTAGTGAACGCATAACGTGAATGGGAAATAATATACCATCGAGGGACATACGTGTCCACACGACAGACTATATTCGCAAGGTCGGAGACAGCCACCTCCTGGAGCATGCGTAGGTAATTGCCCCGGCTCAGAGATCAGTTGTCTTGCATTGGGGTGACGTGAGCAAACGATTGGGAAGGCGTAACCAAGCTGATCTTCTTTCTCCATCTCGTCCAAGACGGTCCTCCATGTCACGTTCTTCCTGAGGTTCGAAGCGTTCCCAAGGATGTAAAGGCCGTGCTTGGCTCGGGATAAAGCAACGTTTATCCTATTGGGGCTCTGGAGAGATCCAAATACCATCAGCTTTGAATTAGCGAAATTATCAGGTTGCGTACTTTCAAAAAGCCAATCGAGGCGTTGCCTTCCTCAAATGTGCCGGAATTTCTAACCAACGAAATGATCACGATCTTTGCCTCCTGGCCTTGGAAGGTGTCTACTGTTCCGATGCGGATCTTTAAACATGATTAGAACTGTGGATCATCAGGAGTCCACGGTAGTACTCACGTGTCGAGCAACTTGAACCTGAGCAAATCCTATGTCATCGTCACCTGCGAGTCCCGTACGCTCTAGCTGCTCTTCATCGCGTTCATCCACACTAACCGCGATCTTGAGATCTTTCAGAGCCGCGCGGACCTTTTGCAGTTGGCCTAGGTAAGCACAGAGTACGGCAATGTCTCCGGCACCATCGTAGGGACCCTGCTTAAGGAAGTATAATACAAGGTCGCGTATCATGGCAACCTGATGGAACGGATACGTTTTGAGGGCTGGGGTGTATTGGTGTAGTTTAATACGCTGACGCACCTCGAACATGTTGTGTTTCGACACTGAGTCATCTTCAGAGTTCTCCGGGTTGTTGTGTGAAAAGAAGAAGACGTTCTTCTCCATGCCTTGCACGGCGGGATAACCTCGGACAACGTCGTTGTCCTCGAGCTTGGGGTATAAAATTGTCCTGCACGAGCACGTAAAACCGCGACTCTATCTGACTACAAGAGGGAACTGCGTACCGTACGAAGTGGGAAATGCTGGGTCGCATTCTCCGCTGCACGTTGATCTGCGACATACTCATTCCACCATCAGAAAGTCGCTCCATGAGCGATCTATCGAACTTGAATAGCTCCCGCCCAGACGTGCTATCCATAGATAAAGCTTTCGAGGTACATTAGCTTTATGCGATGAGGAACGTTAGTGACCCACCAAAAGTCGCTAAATTTGGGCGTAATTGCTTGGGGTCCCCTATACAGATAAGGTGCTCGACTAAGTTTGAGGACGACGTGATGAGTATAAATACGCGGAGCATGCATGCTTCAGGCAAATACCTGAGGGAACAAGAGAGGCCAGAATGTGCGCTTCGAGAACTTGACCGGCTTCCTCGACCATAAGAACTTTCGGCCCGACGCTCTACGTTGTTCCGTTAACATCAAACGTGATGTACAATCGTTCAGGACGAACCGTGAGAAGAGAGACAAGCTTGGCGGCGCCTACCATTCGGACGTTATCAGGTCGTCACATTCTCCGTTGTTTGTGAATACGCACCAGTTGTAGTGCAGGCAATCAGGTCGATACGGCTGAGCAGTCTACGTCGAGCCTACCCACGATCTCAATACAGTTGGCAGCACAGGTCACAGAATCGACTCACCTCGTCCTGTATGTCCTCGTAGACTTTGCAAGCATTTTTGTATTGCGCTTTTAGCTGGTCGAACTCGGCTACGAGCGATTCGTAAGCTATTTTCCGCATGTCATCCTCCCATGACTCTGCAAGGCACTGTCGTTCGGGAAGTGACATCGACCAGACGTTATTGACACCTGTCAGTTGTTCAAGGGAGCGACTTCCAGAGGGGACGGGCGGAATCTGGCCCTCGAAACCTAGTCCGTTAAAGAACGCTACCCGTGGGTCCGAGTCGGTTCCCTTCTTGCCTGCGGCTTTCTTTGAGGAAGATGGGCGAGGCTGGATGAATTCAATATCTCGACCACTCTTCCAAAGTCCATAAACCCCTGAAATTTCGGCGTCCTGGGAGGCTTTCTTTCCCTTCGAAACTTGCTTCCATCCCCCATTTTCTATTTCGTCTTCCTTGATGTGCTGAAAGTACTCCGCAATCCAAAACGGAGGCCCTCTGAAGGAGTCAGCGTGCTGAGGGTAATGAAAGTCGAAAAATTTCTCGGCGTCTTCCCAAGTTAGCCCGGGAAGTTGTATCCGATTCATGATGCGCGTCATCTGCTCTTCTACACCCTTCATGGTAGCATATTCGCGTCGTATGGGTCGATCTAGGTCCCCACGTCCTGAAAGCTGTTCTAGCTTGTATAGGCTGTACTGCTCAAGGCGTTCGTCGGTCGTTCTGGACCCGAGGCGCACGACGTTTGTCGTAATTTTGGCGTCGAGAACCGACGTAAGCATATGGTCGAGCGCGTGGTTGGTGAACGCAATAAGAACTGAAATCATGTGAGAGTGGGCATCCCATAGATGGCTCCGCTCACCTATTGGTCTGATTTTACTAGAGAAGAGAACCCGAAGGATCTCCTTTCCCGTGAAGCTCTGTGACCTACATTAGAACCAACAAAACGATCGTTCTCGTGTCGAACTTCTCCCTACCTTTCCCGTTCCAGGAGGGCTGGTGACTCGGTGATTAGATATGAGTTTTTGCAGAGAGATCGAGAACGTACCCTTGAATCAGAGAAACTTCCCGCGTAAGAGTACCGATGACCGCATCAACCTGAGTTGGATCCAATTCACTCGAGCGTAATAGTTCTTGACGCGCAATCGCTAAAGACGTCGCATTGTTTACGTCGACACTCGAAATGTATTCTCCCGATCGAGCCAAGCACTGGAGATTATACTTGAACAGCGGAGCGCGCGTGTATCGTGGAGGTCCAACCGGCAGGAAGGCAAGATTTCCAGAGTAAGATATGAAATCAGAGAAAGGGACGGAAGTGGGTTCGACGTCCTTGAGAGTCCGAAGGAACGGGTGGAGAGCCTCAAACATAATGTTGTTGTCCATCAAGACGGCGAATGTTGACTTGTCGATAGAAATCGGATGACGACGCAAAGCCATGAGTTCAATTTCTGCATCAAAAAACGAAATCCGAAGCTGGATTGTATTTGCATTGGCCTTGGCGGATTCCGCGATGTCCGCACCATGAGAGACGATAGTTCCGAGGAATACCTGGAATCGGCCAGGAGAGATAAGGGCAAGAGCGACCAGACTTCCTTGTTGCAAGCGCTTGGAATGTTCCCAATATTCAGCTCTCCTTCTTCCATTTTGATCCCGAGGAGCGCCGGGAGGAGAGTCAAGTATAAGGCCGACGGTGAAATTACGGCGTTCGGCCCTTACAGGTGCAAAACGAGCACCGGTGTAGAGTTGAAAGAATACCGAATTAGCGCCAGAGGTCTTATATGCGCCACCTTTTTTTTTTGGCGACAGCAACTTTTCTAGTACCGTAGGTGGCCTCTGAGTCTTGGGACTAGCTCCGGAGGCCCACATAGTATCGAGGTCTCTCCTAATTTCCCCAACTGATTGCCGAATAGAAGTACTTCGAGGTAACATAATCAGCTCAAAGCGATGACGGACGAAAAACAGAAACGGTTGCGCACGTCATCTCTTCCCTCAATAATCGGAACTGTATGTCGAGATGCCGTTCCATCGAACTTTCAGGTAAATGGTGTGGCGCCGACGGAAGAAAGACTGGGAGATAAGGTGGTAAGGGACATAGAAGTTCGTCGTTCGTTGGCGCGATGCGAATATCGCGGATGTCTGTGAAATCATTATCATGGCGAGGTTCCCCTCCGCCTCGCAAAATACCGGGGGGGTCATAAGCCTGTTCCAGTCGAGATGTAAGCGCCTCCTGCATCTGACCGGCGGTGAATCTTCCGCGCGGGATGCATCTCCGCATCATTTCTGCGTCACCATATTCCCTACCCACAATCAGTGTAAGTCGCCTGATGCCCTTCTCGAGTTCTCCCAACGTTAAGTTCCGGATCTCCGGGCTTGACGAGGTGATGGGATCCTGGAACGTCGGAGGCGATGCCCTCACAGCTGCAGTCCAAATATCGAACCACGAAAACAGGTCTTCGACCAAATCATGTAATTCGGGATGATTTTTTATGGCGCTTTTGACACGCGCGAAATATCTGTCCAGAGTAGTTGAGCGCGGCACTAGAGTAAGGACTGGATGCCGGTACTTACTGCGACAGAACAGTTGAAAGCGTCCCGAAGACCTCCACGCCACTTAGTGTGTTTTGCCGCGACAAAGGTAAGCCTGGCGAGCGATCTATCCAGGTCTGGGCCTCTATCATCTGGCGCATACATTCGCGGGTAGTTGAATGAAAGTCGTCATAGTTTTGGTCGAGCAGAGCATATATCATGCTGAAATGGTTTATTAGGACCCATTATCTGGTGTGAATATACGATACGATTTACTTTGTATTTTGATGCATCGTTGTCTTCAGTACCAGGTCTGATGACAAGAACTATGACGTGTCGACAAGAGTATAGTTAAGTCGGGATTATAACTTCCATTTTCGCCTGAGACAAACCTCGATAATAGGGAAATAGCCCTTCTGGTATGATAGGGTTGATGATCCAGCGCCGACATTGACGGCGACCGGCGAAAATCTCAACACGTCGCCGATGCGTAGTAACGCGTTACCCTATGGACGAGGTTACTGCCGAAACTATTGGTGCCTGAAAAGAATTGGACGTACGCGGACAATCGTGTCAAGGAGTGCCTATCGCAGGTGTGTATGAGATGGGTCACTTAAGTGTGCCATAGCAATCGACTGACCTGAGCCTGATTAGAGTTCTATGATGTGTGAGCGATTGAGAAGTCGCAGAGTCTGATTAGAGTCACACCTACCCATGCTCTGTTTCGAGAATTGACACTTGCAAAGATCCGAGAAAGACCCTCAACATTGTTCGCGTCTCGGAACACGAAGTTGTTGGCAAGGTACAGCTTGAGGTAATTATGTGCTTCGCTCGGACGAAGTGTGTGTTGCGAGTCCACGACAGAGCCATTGTTCATGGCTAATCCTTCCCGGGAGAAAAAGTCTGGCGATTGATCTTCAGACTCTGTGGCGTATACCGAGGGAGTCTCCAACGCCTGGGATTTTACTTCGTGCTTGAACGTGCAGTCGAACGAGCGATCACAAGCACCAGTCGACCAATAAAAAAAGCAGATTCCTCTGGGAGCTCCAGTTCGGTCGATAGGTGGGGTGCCACCACGGCCACGGCCATCAGCGCCTCCCCGACCTCCTCGACCACCACGATTCCCACGGCCTTGAGGGCCTCCGCCTCCACGTCCGCGGCGGCCACCAGAACTATTCGTTGACATTTGAAAGAGTAAAGGAGTTCAGAACAAATTTGAGTTGTGCTAGAGGATGGATGGGTAAGTTGAGGATGGTGATAAGAGTCAAGCAACAAGCCGGGCCCTTGTGTGGCGAGCCCATAGCCCAGCCCACGCGGCTTCAGCGCGTAGCTGTCCGAGTCCTTGGATTCACCATTGGCCTGCCCCACGCGGCAAATGTCGCCTTGTTTCGATAGAGCGGCAGAGAACCCTTCTTCCAAAAGCCTATCCGCCCGTGACTACAAGACACAGCCACTGAACAAAAGATTCCTTATCACCTTTGAGTTATTGTTTGGGAACGGTGGCAGAATGGTAGCAGTAAGGTGGTGCTCGGCCAGTGGGAGTCATTCCAATGTGATTTCAACATATCGATCGACAAAAACGGCACTCATCTCAATATCACCGGGAAGCAATAACTTCCGTACACACTGCTGGACACACATTCCAGAACCCATGACCGCCCGCATACTCAGGCACATGAAAACGGAATGTTCTCCTTGGGGTTGCCACAGGATCCGAGTAACCCTTCGCTCTCGACGCACATGTCGAAGGCATAGGCCGCATCGCATGGTCTGCGTAGTCACCATGAACGTGTGTAGTCTTGATCGAAGCATTCTTCGGGCGGCAGGAAGCAGTAGACAACGCAAGGGCATCAGTAGAGTTCGCGTAAATTGAGATGTTGGTCCGTTGCCTAGCAATTCAAGTACCATAAGCACCAAGGCCTGTGATAATTAGACTAACCCCGACGTGCTATCTGACTGTAGTTGTCCGCAAGCGCAAGGACTATAATATCATAATATCATCCCAGTGATATCCAAAACTCTACTGCTGCGTGAACGCATGCGAATTTGAACTCCATTATTGGAAGGAGGTTCGGTGCGAGTGAGATCTCCTTCTGTTTCTTGTTCTGTTTATATGTTGGAACAGCTGGACGTGATAATTTGGGACGACAATAGCGGGGACAGATATAACATGGTAAGTTCAACTTGAACATGTTATATAATCTAGATTTCCAAGCCCGCGATTTGTTTGTTTGGTTTTTTTTTTCTTTTCCGATCAGATATCGATGTAGCGAGACTGCCTTCCAAGTTCAGCCATACAGTAATATCCTTTTTTTTTTTTTTAAATTCCATTTCCGTGCGCCTTGGGGTACAGAACCCTATGTAGCACTTCGCTTTGTATACTACGTGTTTCTCATGTGTCCTTGACAATAATAGGTTCTCTTCCCTTTCATCTAAAACCTCCCCACCCCCTTCTGGGGGTGGCTTTGCGGTACGTCAGGTGTTGAGAGTGCTGAGGCGCGATTGTGCGCCAGGACGATTTGAAGATCGAGTTGCTCTTGTGTTTCTGGTAATTGTGGCTTTGGCGATCTTGGTCCCGTCGTTCAGTACCTTCTTCATTTCCTGATTATGGGCCGCTTGACTGGCCCGGCGTTCCGTGGGGCTTGTGGTGGTGTGGTCAGCATCCAGAGACACAGCTTCTTCCCGCCTGCGTCTTTCTTGTAGGAGCTTCAGAAAATTTCGTGAGAGTAGGTCAGGTGACTCGGAGTCGGAGTGTTGGTTGGCCTCCTCGTGTTGTGACTCATCAGACAGATTCTTCGGATTTTGCTCTAGACATTCTTCTTCAACCGGGATTTGTGTAGACCTAGTAGGAGGGACCAATGGGTTGGGTTCACATGTGGGGGGAGGGTGTGGCAGTGGCGGGGAGGTGCCCTCCATCCTGCTGGCAGTGAAATTTTGAATGCGATTTGCTTGTTTGCGTTCGTACTTGGCCCTGGGGGGTTTTTTCTTCACCTCTTCCGGGGTGAAGAAAGCTGTCTGTGGCTTCCCGTTTAGGGTATTGAGAAGGAAAATGAATAAGGCCTCCTTAATGGAGGCCACAGAGTGTTTTGGGCCGTTTGCTTTGACTGTGGCCACAGCGGTCTTCACCAAAATTGCATGGTACATTGGGTCCAGGGTGACCCATTTCACCTTGCCGTTCATATCTTTTGCAGCGACTGTCACTCTGTTGATGAGGTCGCTTGTTTTGACATATATGCTCTTCTCCAGGTATTGCAGGAGACTCAGATAGGGAATAAGGAAACATCTTCATGTATAATGAGAGAGGTGATTCGTGTGTACTCTAGTGCCCACCAGAACTCGGACGCGGGTGCGACTTTGTGGTGGTGGTTACCGAAAAAGGAAGTCCACCCCACACCCATTTACTTACCGTGGCATCGTAGCATAATGGTCGTGTTATGGTATTGTTAGGACTATGTCCTCACTAGGCTACTAGATTACTAAGCACCTGTAAATACTCTATGGGTCGGTTACTGAAAATGAACATGTCTCTCTTCTCGCGTTAACGACCTCCGTCTCCGTCCGTCTCCGTCGCGTCTCCGTCTCTATCGGTATCCTTCTTCTCATTTCTCTTACTACTATCTACGCTTCTCCTTGGGTCGAAGTCTATGACTCGCCACAGTATTTATGGTTAAACGCTGTTGTTGATAACTCAATGTCAACTCGTGATGTCATAATCTACGATGTCCAACTATACTTTTCGATTATGCGGGTCCTGACCTGGATATAAAGGGTGCTAACTACAAAGACAAGCCCCTCTAGTTGCCCCCACCTCTCCCAGACTAAATATAACTCCCGTCCAAATTTCGGTCTGTATTGCCGTGCTGGATACTCGCCCGTGTACGCTCCGACGGCGCCGAATTGGCGAATTGGTGCTCGAAAGCTGGGTGCGCATGTGCGGCACGGGCGCGGACGAAGCTGTGCGCTGTACGCCGTACGCGGGTGATCGTGTTCAAGCCGCAGCGCGAGGCTGCGAGAATAGCATCTACCGCAACAAGACCCTTCCGGAGCGCACTGGCAGCTGCCGGGGCGCGGGCGCGTGGCAGGGGTCGCAGCGGGCCTATCTGCCCGGCGCGCATCGGAGGGCGGGCGTGTCTGTGGTGGGTGAGCTTTGGCGTATTTGGGTGGGCGCAGTCGGGGAAGGGCAGGAGGTGACGGAGGAGCAGGCGGGGTGGTTGGCGCGAACTTAGGCGGACTCGGACATTGACGAAGGCGGCGTCCCAGCGGGATTTAGCTTGTTGGACAATGTTGTGCTAGTAGACGGTGAGTTTACGTCGGGTTGGTAGTGTTCGATTCCGTCTGACACAAATTGTCGCATGGCATTTCTAGAATTTTGCAGAGCGTAACTGCAGGACAGGTAACCGAATTAAGCTGAAAGTAGGATCAGGGTTTGAAGCTTGAAGCTCTTCGCTTCGCCAAGTCGAGGACAGCGCGACCCGCCGTGCCGCTTCCCGGCGTGATCTGATGTGTCGATGCTCAATGATTATTCGTCCTCAGATACCCAGACCAACCCTTATTCATCGCTTCGACAACTCATCATCTCAATTACCCAAACAAGGAGCCATACGACTGGTGATTCCTAGTGGCGGTGAGTTGGAGTGCTCTCAATATCTCCACGCCCATGCTCGTAACTTACTTGTTTTTGATTCCATTTATATTCCAGGGCACGTACCTGAGACAAAGACCGGTCGTCCTACGACATTGTAAATAAAGGTTTTGTGTCCATAGTACGATAGATAAGGGTTCTAAGGCAGAGAGCCCGTTTTAAAATGAGGTAAGCGTCCGTAGTGGGCTAGTTGTGGAATAGGGTGAGCGTCTTGCGCCAAAAGACAAAGGCAGTCGTGTATGAAAGAAAATAAGACCCGTTCTCGGGTCTCTTACCGGGGTTTCAAGGGCGTCCGGAGATCTCGCAGGTTTGTGCAGGGCAGGGGCTGTTTGAAGGAATGGGAGTAATCTTGACGCTCCTTTGGTCAAGGAGAAGAGGTTGCCAAGGTAGATGTCCCGGCCGTCAGACCCAGTCGGAAGTTCATATATTCAGACAGGTTAACCTAGATTTATTTCGTTAGTGTCATACATTAACGAACTTCAGATAATATGCTCGGTATTCTATAACTATTCTAGTTAAAAATTGGTTTTGTTCGACTGTCAGCGT
>WNGR01008025.1_pt1 | contig 11170 bp, 10 predicted proteins | sample 5407581 | NCBI WGS metagenome assembly WNGR01 (sample SAMN13153383, study PRJNA577476) | soil metagenome | isolation source: 80 cm soil or saprolite under Garry oak tree replicate 2 | place: USA:California | collected 2016-06-15 | reverse complement strand
AGATCCCGTTCGGCGCGGCGACGCTCGTGCCGCTGCGGGCGGGCGAATCCGTCGGATGGCGGCTCGCCTGACGGGGATGGCCGAGCGCAGGATGCCTGCGCTCGATGCGCCGATCTTCACGGCGCTCAGGCCTCTGCTCGGACGCCTGCCCCCGGACCGGTTTCCCCGGTACGACGAGCTCAGCGCCCTGGCGACCCCGACGGTGGTGAGCGGCGGTGGCGCGCCGATACGCTTCGTTCCGCCCTCGGTGGCCTCCGGGGAATTCTCCGCTCACTACGAAGTCCGTATCTTCGAGACCGGAGAAGTGCAGACGCGCCCGGGCAGCTGGCACGATCTGTTCAACGCGCTCGTATGGCTTGCGTTTCCGAAAACCAAAGCGGTTCTGAACGGCCACCATTACGACGAGATCCGGGCACGTCGCGGCGAGCGGCTGAGGGGGACGGCCCGCGATGTGCTGACCCTGTTCGACGAGGGTGGGATCGTCGTCGCAGCGGCGGCCCCGGAGTTGCCGGCGCTGTTGCGCGAATTCAGGTGGAAGGAGCTTTTCTGGAGGCGCCGCGCGGAAGTGCTGCGATCCATGCGTTTCTATGTGTTCGGCCACGCGATCTACGAAAAAGCGCTCGAACCTTACGAGGGCGTGACGGCAAAGGCCCTGATTGTCGATGCCGCGCCCAGCCTGCTGGGGGCGCCGCTCGCGCAGCAACTCCGGGAACTGGACGCGCGCGCGGCGGACTATTTCTCCGGGACGCAGGCCCTTGCCTCGACCCGCAGCCTTTCGCCGCTGCCGATTCTCGGGATTCCAGGCTGGGAGCCGGCCAACGCCTTCGAGGAATACTACGACGACCCCTCGCAATTCCGGCCCCGCCGCTCGGGCTAGAGGTAAACCGGGGACAGACCCCGGTTTTACGGAAACGCCGGCAGGGTGGGCTCGATGCCGTGTGCCGTCGCTTCCGGATGGCGGCGGCTGACCAGCTCCTTCAACTCTTCAATCCGCGAGGGCGGGACATCGACCATCAACAGGATCTTGCCTGCGTCGATGTCCTTCTGGAAAGGCTTCAGCCGCGTGTTCGGGACCGACAAGGCCACGAGGCTCGCAGCCCAGGCGCCGAAGACTGCGCCGATCACGGTGCCGATCAGCACCGTGACAAGCTGCAGCGTGACCCCCTCGGGCGGCGTGAGATAGATGTAGATGCCGATCAGGAACCCGCCCAATCCGCCGATCACGAACCCGAGCTCGGCGCCATGCACGGCGTCCGACTTCTGGAGGGCGTTCGCCTCGTGCAGCTCGCCCAGGGACATTCCTCGCTTCGCGAGGAAGTGCATAGATCCGTCCTCGACCCGCGCGAGCAGAAGATCGTTGGCCGTCCGGATGGCGCTGCCCAGATCGGGCAGCAGGAAGTACAGTCTGCGTCTCATGCTCGTTCTCCTCTCCGAAACACGACTCGCCGACCGTTCTTACCCCGCGGCACTCCCGAAGTCAAGCCGCCCGTGTCGCGATGCGGTAAAATCGCCGCCGAAGCTGGCCAGACAGTCGCTGGCAAATGTTTCAGCTGCCAGAGGAAAGTCCGGGCTCCACAGAGCAGGGTGCTGGGTAACGCCCAGGCGCCGCAAGGCGACGAACAGGGCCACAGAGACGAGTCTTGTTGGACTTGACGTGGCGCGCGAGCGCCACGTCAAAGTCTCGTTTCCGCGGCAGGGGTACGGGTCGCAAGACCCGTCCCTTGTTGACGCGGAGCGGCAACAAGGGTGAAACGAGGCAACCTCCACCCGGAGCAACATCAAATAGGCGGACGACGACGTGGCTCGCCGAGTCCGCGGGTAGATGGCTCGAGCCTCGGGGCAACCCGGGGCCTAGAGGAATGACTGTCCAAGACAGAACCCGGCTTATCGGCCAGCTTCACTTCTTCCTTCGCGTCACGACCTGCGAACGCGCCAAAAAAAACGGGGCGGGTAACCCCGCCCCGTCACGTTTGAAACCGCGTTCTTAGTTACCCGGCAGGAGCTGGACGCAGCGCCCCAACAGCGTTTCGGGGCCGATCGGCTCCGGGTTCGCGAACCGAACCGAAATCCACGGATTGCCGCCGACGCCGCCCAACACCGGCTGCTTGGGAAACGAAAACGCAAACCCGTTCGAGAAGAGCGTCACATCCGCCATCGCGATCGCCTCGTGCGGTGCGCCGGCCGTTCTCTGGTTCCTGAAGATGATCCGCGCCTTGATTCCCGGCGACACGCTCATCGAGCCGCTCACGTTGATATGAGGCCCGGGGTTGTTGGTGCAGTCGAGGGTTTCGATGATGGCCTGCCCGATGACCGTAGCGCTGAAGTCGACGCTGGAAGCAAAAGCGCCTTGGACGCACCGTCCCAGGAGGACCTCGCCGCTCAGCGGATTGCCGTTGGTATCGACGATCTGGATCGAGATCCACGGATTGCCGCCCACTCCGGTGCCCGCGCCCCCCTCGAAAGGATGCGAGGGCTGCTTGGGGATCCTGATCGTCGTCCCCGCGGACACGCCAACAACGGTCTCAATGTCCTCCACGAGCGTATGAACGTCCTTGTTGATGTTGTTTCTGAAGATCATCTGTACGTTCATTCCACCGAGAGTCACCGCCCCCTCGAAGTTGATCCACGGCCCGGGGGAGTTTTCGCAGTCGAAGGTGGACACCGTTGCCTGCAGATTCATCGGCTCCGAGACGCTTGTGGTAACCATCTGCAGCGCGCGTGCCGCGGGGGCGAGCGCCAGACTCATTGCAACGCCCGCCAGCAGCGCAAGCCTCTTCAGGTGGGTAGAACTCATACTAAATCTCCTCAAGTCAAGTTTCATCGTTATCTCCGTAGTTGGTGATTGACAAGGGTTCACTACCTGCGACGCGCCCCTCTGCCGGCCGGCCCAACCCTCATCCGGCAAAAGGGCGCGCTCAGGGATGGCGGCGTTGGGCGAGGCAAATACGCAGCGTTCTTACCTCCCTGGACGCCGGGCCATCACCCACAGACACGAAAATGAGGCCCGGGAGGTTCCTTGACTTGCATGGTCCGGTCAGCGCGTTCCGTTTTAACGGAATTGCAACATAACTCTGATACGCGGCCCAAAAAAAAGGGCGGGTGATGCCCGCCCCGTATTACCGGTTGACGACGAAGCTTGTGCCGTCCTCAGCGCGCCGCGCGCAGCACCCACTCCGCGATCGCCGCGAGGATCTCGGGCGAGTCGCCGAGCGCAGGCGCCACGCGGAACGCGGTCTTCGCGTGGCGTTTGCGGATCTTTTCCACCATCGCCGGCAGCTCGCGTTTCAGGTGCGCGCCTTGAGCGAGGAAAAGGGGCACGATGATCACGGTCTCGATTCCCTTATCGGCAAGCCGTGCGGCGGCCTCGTCAAGGGAGGGCGACATGATCTCGAGGAACGCGAGCTCGACCGGCGTGCCGGTTGCGCGCAGCCGGTCGCGGACGCTCTCGAACGGCTGCGCCCATTCGGGCTCGCGCGCGCCGTGGGCGAAGAGAATGATTCCGCTGGAAGACATCGGTTACTCGATCTGGGCTCTTCGCCCCAGCTTAAACGGCGGACAGCATCCCGGTCAAAGCTCATCCAGGCGCGCACCAATTTTAGGCGAACACGCGTCCCGATGCCTTAAAGTGCAGCGCCGCGCGCGCACCGATCGGTGCTTGCCTCTCCTCAATCCGGTGCGGCCTATCCCGCTTGCGCGAATATCAGCGCGTTTCGACCGTGGTTTTGCACCGGCCGGGTGCGAAAATTTCGTGCCGCGCCCCGGAATGACGCCTACGTCGCAGATGGCACGGCGTTTGCGAGAGTGCTCCTGACGGCCAAGCTTTGAGCCAGTAAAAGGAAAGAATCCAAAATGTACGCGGAAACCATCGACGGGTTCACGAAAGTCGCGGAGAAGAAGCTCGCGGCGATGCGCCGCCATCCGGGCGGTTTCCTCGTCTCCAGCATGCTCGCCGGCGCCTATGTCGGCATGGGGATTCTTTTGATCTTCACGCTCGGCAATCAGGTACCGGTCGAGCTTCAAAAGCTCATCATGGGCGCCTCTTTCGGCATCGCGCTGACGCTGGTGGTCATCGCGGGTGCGGAGCTGTTTACCGGACACACGATGTTAATGGCGTTGCGGGGCTACGGCGGCGCGGGCTCGGTGGGCGACATCGCCGCCTCCTGGGGGATAACCTGGATCGGCAACCTCGTTGGATCGCTGGCGCTCGTATGGCTCTTCGCGCTCGGCGGAGGCGGCGGTTTGCTCTCGGCGCCGGACACTCTGGTGATGAAGGTTGCGGCCGCCAAGATGAACGGCTCGGCCGTCGCCCTGTTCGCTCGCGCGATCCTGTGCAACTGGCTCGTGTGCCTCGCGATCTGGATGTCGGCGCGCGTCAACTCGGATTCGGCGAAGTGCATCGTGATTTTCTGGTGCCTTTTTGCCTTCATCGCGAACGGCTTCGAGCACAGCGTCGCCAACATGACCCTGCTCGGGCTGGCGCTCGTCGGAAATCATCCGGAAACCGTTTCGATCGCGGGCTTCGCCTGGAATCTCGCCTGGGTCACGCTCGGTAACATCGTCGGCGGCGCAATCTTCGTCGCCGGCGCCTATTACGTTTCAACGCACGGTTTCCCGCAAACGACACGCGCGAGCGGCGCAGTCACGGCGCCGACCGACGAGAAACGGAGCAGCCAAGCGGATGCAGCCTGATGCAGTGAGCGCCGATTTCACCGTGGAGCAGAAGCAATATCTGGAAGGTCTCGGTCGAGGCCTTGCAGTCGCGCGTGCAGCGCAGCCCGCAGGAGCCCCGGCTGAACCGACAGGGCCGGAGCGCATCCATTTCGCGGCGCAGAACCGCGTGCTCGCCGCGGGAGGAAAGCTTTCCAAGGAAGAGGAAGCGAAACGCGCGAAGCACCCGTTCGACATGTGGGCCGAGATCGCAGCGAGCGCCGCGAAGGGCGAATTCCCGAAGGGCACCGACGTCTTCCTGTACAAATTCCACGGCCTGTTCTACGTGGCGCCCGCGCAAAACGCCTTCATGTGCCGGCTGCGCAACCCCAACGGCATCATCGACGCCCACAAATTTCGCGCCGTCGCCGCCATCGCAGAGGATTTCGGCGGCGGCTACGCGCACGTCACGACGCGCGCCAACCTGCAGATCCGCGAGATCGCCCCGCAGAACGCCCTGCGGGTGCTCGAGCGGGTCGCCGACGCGGGCCTGACTTCACGCGGTGCAGGCGCGGACAACATCCGCAACATCACCGGTAACCCGACCGCCGGCGTCGATCCGCAGGAGCTCGTCGACACGCGACCGCTCGGGCTCGCGCTTTATCATACGATCCTCAACCACCGCGAGCTCTACGGACTGCCGCGCAAGTTCAACATCGCGTTCGACGGCGGCGGTGCGGTCGCTTCGCTGGAGGATACGAACGACATCGGCTTCAGCGCCGTTCGCGTCGCACCGGGCAAGAGCGTTCCGGAGGGCATGTACTTCCGTGTCGCGGTCGGTGGCATCACCGGACACGGCGATTTCGCCCGCGACCTCGGCGTCGTCATCGCGCCGGAGCAGTGCGTGCCGGTGGCCTTAGCGATCGTGCGCGTCTTCATCGACGAGGGCGACCGCACCGACCGCAAGCGCGCGCGCCTCAAGTACGTGCTCGATCGCATGGGCCTGGCGCAGTTTCTCGCGGAAATGGAAAGGCGCCTGCCGAGGCCGCTTGCGCGGCTGCCGCTTGCCGAGTGCGAGCCGCGCTTGCCGCTCGCACGCGGAGCGCACGTCGGTTTCCATCCGCAGAAGCAGGCGGGGCGCGTGTATTGCGGCGTGGGGCTGCCCGTCGGAAAGATGACCGCGGCGCAGATGAACGGCGTTGCCGGTATCGCCGAGCGCTTTGGCAGCGGCACGATTCGCCTGACGGCGTGGCAGAACCTGATCGTCTCGGATATCGCCGAGGACGCGCGGGACGCCGTGACCGCGGCGCTCGCCGGGCTCGGGTTGAGCGCAGACGCTTCGCCGATCCGCGCGGGCCTCGTCGCTTGCACCGGAAGCGCTGGCTGCAAGTTTTCCCTGAGCGATACCAAACGCCACGGAGTGGCGATCGCAGAATATCTGGACTCGCGTTTGAGCCTCGATATGCCGCTCAACATCCACCTGACCGGCTGCCCGAATTCCTGCGCCCAGCACAGGATCGGCGACATCGGGCTCCTTGCCGCAAAGGTCGCAGCGGACGGGTCGGAGGTCGAGGGCTATCACCTGTACGCGGGCGGCGGCTTCGGCGAACTGCGCGGGCTGGGGCGCGAGGTCCTGCGCGATATCCCCGCCGACGAGGTGCCGATCGTGCTCGAGCGGCTGCTGCGGGCGTATCTCGAAGGGCGCGCCTCGAAAGCGGAACCCTTCCAGGCATTCGCGAAGCGCAACACTCCTGAAGCGCTGCGCGCACTTGCGCAGGCTCGCGTTCCCGAGGTCACGTAAATGCAGGTTTTTCTGCCCGACAACGCCCCCTTTACCGAGGCGCAGCGCGCGTGGCTGAACGGATTTGTTGCCGGACTCCTCGGCGCCGAGCTTGCGCCGGCGACGCCGGGTGCGCCATTCCCGGCGCCGGCGCCTGCGCCGCAAGGCGAGGATTTCCCGTGGCACGATCCGACGCTCGCGATCGACGAGCGCATGAAGCTCGCCGCGGACCGCCCGTTCGAGCGCCGGCTGATGGCGGCGATGGGCCAGCTCGACTGCGGCCAGTGCGGTTACCTGTGCAAGACCTACGCGGAGGTGATCGCGGGCGGGGCCGAAGCCGACCTCGGCAAGTGCGTTCCCGGAGGGCGCGTCACCGCGAAGAAGCTGAAGGAGCTGCTCGCGCAGCGACCGCCCGCTCCCGCCGCCGCGCAGCCGGCTGCCGGGGCCGCACCGAGGGCCGCGGTCGAGCGCGGCTATGGCCGCGACGCACCCGTGCCCGCGAGCCTCGCGTCGAGCACGCTCCTCACCGCGCCGGACGCGGAGCGCGAAGTCCGCCACGTCATGCTCGAGCTGGGCGATTCGAGTCTTGTGTACGAGCCGGGCGACTCGCTCGGCATCTGGCCGCACAACAATCCGGACGAGGTGGAGCTGCTGATCGCGATCCTGCGGGCCAAGGGCTCGGAAGCGGTGACGCTTCCCGACGGCGCAGTCGTCTCCGCGCGCGAGGCGCTCGGCCGCGAATGCAATCTGCGCATGCCGAGCGACTCGCTCTATGCGCTCCTTGCAAGCGAGGCCAAGGACGAAGCGGACCGTTTCCGGCTCTCGAAGCTCGCCGAGGACGACGCGCAGGCCGAAGCGCTCGGCGTGCACGACGTGCTCGACGCGCTGCTCGAATTCTCGTCCGCGCGTCCGAGCATCGGCGAATTCGTCGCGGCGCTCGGCCGCATGCAACCGCGGCTCTATTCGATCGCATGCTCGCAAAAGCGGCATCCGCGCGAAGCACACCTGACGGTGAGCGTGCTGCGCTATGAGAAGAACGACCGCGCCTATCAGGGAACCGGGTCGGCCTTCCTCTCCGAGCATCTGCGGCCCGGGCGCAGCGTCTCGGTGTTCGTGCAGCGCGCGCACGGCTTCCGGCTGCCCGCCGACCTCGCCGCGCAAGTCATCATGGTCGGCCCGGGGACCGGGATCGCGCCGTTTCGCGCCTTTTTGCAGGAGCGCACCGCCGCCGGCGCCGCGGGCCGCAACTGGCTGTTCTTCGGCAATCGACGCCGCGACGCGGACTTCCTCTATCGGGCGGAGCTAGAGGAATTCGCACAAAAGGGCCTGCTCAACCGCATGGATCTTGCGTTTTCCCGCGATCAGACCAAGAAAGTGTACGTGCAGCACAAGATGCTCGAGGCTGCGCAGGAGCTGTGGCGCTGGCTCGCGAACGGCGCTTACCTCTATGTTTGCGGGGACGCGACACGGATGGCGGGTGACGTGGATCTCGCGCTGCAGCAGGTTGCGATCAAGGAGGGCGGAATGGACGCTGCCGCGGCGAAGCGCTTCCTACAGGATCTCGCTCGCGCCGGAAGGTACCAGCGCGACGTGTACTAGGCATCACGTTCACCACCTGTCCCTCAGTCTCGGGGCCTTTCCGGAGTCCCGCGGCCCTGCCGACCACGCGCGGCTCGCGAACATCGGGGATAATGCCGCCATGGACGCGCCGCAGACGCCGCCGATTTCGCCCCGCCAGCGCCTTCAGGAGCTGCTCGCGATACCGGAGGGGCAGCGTACCGACGCTCAATGGGACGAGCTCAACGAGCTTGAAATCAAGCTCGCTTCGGGCAATCGACCGGACAATCCGGAGCAGGGCGCCCGGCGGAGCGCCCCGAACAACCCCGGCAATCCCAGGCCCGGCGGCGGCCCACACGGCAAGAATCGAGGCGGCTTCGGCAAACAATCCAGGCGCCGGCGCTGAGTTCGCCTGCCTGCCGGCTCCTTGGACCGGGAGCCCTCTTCGATACGAAACTCCAACCCATCAGCGATTCGCCGTTCCCATGCAGACCGTCATCTCCGTCACGAACCTCTCCAAAACCTACGCTTCCGGCCTGCGGGCGCTCAAGAACATCAACCTGGGCATCCGCCGCGGAGAGATCTTCGCGCTGCTCGGCCCCAACGGCGCGGGGAAGACGACGCTGATCGGCATCATCTGCGGGACCGTCAAGCCGAGCGAAGGGAAGATCCAGGTCGAAGGTCACGACATCGTTGGGGACTACCGCGCCGCGCGCTCCATGATTGGCCTCGTGCCGCAGGAGCTGACTACCGATGCCTTCGAATCGGTGTGGAATACCGTTTCCTTCAGCCGCGGTCTCTTCGGCAAGGCGGCCGACCCCGCGCACATCGAGAAGGTGCTCAGGGATCTGTCCTTGTGGGCAAGGAAAGACAGCAAGGTCATGACGCTCTCGGGCGGCATGAAGCGCCGCCTGCTCATCGCCAAGGCGCTGTCGCACGAGCCGCGGATCCTCTTTCTCGACGAGCCGACCGCGGGCGTCGACGTCGAACTGAGGCAGGACATGTGGAAGCTGGTGCGCTCGCTCCAGGTGGCCGGGGTGACAATCATCCTCACCACCCATTACATCGACGAGGCCGAGGAGATGGCGGACCGGATCGGCGTGATCAGCAAGGGCGAGATCATCCTGGTGGAGGAAAAAGCGGAGCTGATGCGCAAGCTCGGCAGGAAACAATTGACGCTGCACCTGGAGAAGACCCTGGAGCACGTCCCGCCCGGACTGTCCTCCTACAGCCTCGAGCTCAAGAGCAGCGGAACCGAATTGATCTATACCTACGATGAGCAGGTCGATCGGGCCGGAATCACTGCGCTCCTGCGGGACTTGGCCGCAGCCGGCATCCGGTTCAAGGATCTCCAGACGACGCAGAGCTCGCTCGAAGACATCTTCGTCACTCTGGTGAGCGACAGAAAGTGAGCGCCATGAACGTCTACGCGATACGCGCGATCTACAAGTTCGAGATGACGCGCACCCGGCGTACCTTGATGCAGAGCATCGTCTCGCCGGTGATCTCGACGGCCTTGTACTTCGTCGTCTTCGGCGCCGCGATCGGCGCTCGCATCCCCGAGGTCGAGGGCGTCAGCTACGGCGCCTTCATCGTGCCGGGGCTCATCATGCTGTCGCTGCTGACGCAGAGCATCTCCAATGCGTCCTTCGGCATCTACTTTCCCAAGTTCGTCGGGACCATCTACGAGCTGCTGTCGGCGCCGGTCTCCTATTTCGAGATCGTGGTGAGCTACGTGGGGGCGGCCGCGACCAAGTCGGTCGTCCTCGGCCTCACCATCCTCGCGACGGCGGCGCTGCTGGTGCCGCTCAGGATCGAGCATCCCGTCTGGATGATCCTCTTCCTCGTCCTGACCTCGGTCACCTTCAGCCTCATCGGCTTCATCATCGGGATCTGGGCGGATGGTTTCGAGAAGCTCCAGGCCATACCGCTCCTCATCATCACGCCGCTCACCTTTCTCGGCGGCAGCTTCTACTCCATCGACATGCTGCCGCCCTTCTGGCAGACGGTCTCCCTGTTCAACCCGGTGGTGTACCTCGTGAGCGGCTTCCGCTGGAGCTTCTACGGGATCGCCGACGTGAGCGTCGGCGTGAGCCTCGCCATGACCGTGGTGTTCCTCGCGGTATCGCTTGCGATCGTGGCGTGGATCTTCAAGACCGGGTATCGGCTGAAAACGTAGAACCGTTTCAAAGCTCCTGTCGACGACATGACCGACAGCGCCACCCTCGCCTTTTCCGCGCGCGACGCCCCGGACGCGGTGCGTCATCCCGCGGGCGTGCCGGTGTTGTTCTTCACCGAGATGTGGGAGCGCTTCAGCTACTACGGAATGCGCGCGCTGCTCGTGTTGTATCTGGTCGGCCCGCTCGGCTACGCTCGCGCCGACGCGCTCGCGCTCTACGGCATGTACACGGGCCTTGTCTACCTGACTCCCATCTTCGGCGGCTGGCTCGCCGACCGCTATCTCGGCTACCGCAAGGCGATCCTGATCGGCGGCATCGTGCTCGCCGCGGGCCACTTCGCGATGGCGTTCCCGTCGCTGCTCGCGCTCGCTCTCGGGCTCCTGATCGCCGGGAACGGCTTCTTCAAGCCCAACATCTCCACCCTGCTCGGCGCGCTTTATCGCGAGCGCGACCCGCGGCGCGACGGCGGCTTCACCATCTTCTACATGGGCATCAACCTCGGCGCGCTGCTCTCGCCACTGGTGGCGGGGACGCTCGGCGAGAAGATCGGCTGGCACTGGGGCTTCGCTTCGGCCGGCGTGGGCATGCTGCTCGCGCTGGCGCAGTTCGTCCTGCAGCAGCACAAGCTGGGAACGGCGGGGCTGCCGGCGGGAAAGGAAAAGCTGGATGCCCGAGACTGGTTTCAGGTGGCCCTCATCAGCGCGCTCATGGTCCCGCTCGTGTACGGCGTCATCGCCGCGTGGGGCGCCTTCGGCGCAATCTGGAGCGGCCTCGGAACCAGGATCAAGATCGCCGTTCCCGTGGCCGCCTTCATCGGCTTCCTCGCGTGGCAGCGCAGGTCATGCTCGCGCGAGGAGTGGCATCGCGTGCTCGCCATCGCCGTCATCGGCGCCTGCGTGATCTTCTTCTGGATGGGCTTCGAGCAGGCGGGCGGAACCATGAACCTGTTCGCCGACCGTCAGACCGACCGGCTGCTTTTCGGCCGGGAGATCCCGGCGTCCTACTT
>WNGR01008024.1_pt1 | contig 11171 bp, 9 predicted proteins | sample 5407581 | NCBI WGS metagenome assembly WNGR01 (sample SAMN13153383, study PRJNA577476) | soil metagenome | isolation source: 80 cm soil or saprolite under Garry oak tree replicate 2 | place: USA:California | collected 2016-06-15 | reverse complement strand
GGCTTCATCGCCAAGGGTTAACTGTGTCGAAACCGCGTCCCGCAAGGGGCGTTAGAAAGGCTTGAGCGGCATGCAGGGAAACTTGCTTGTGCCGTTCTTAGAGGGCTTGGAGGCAGTAATGCTTCCCGGCTACTCGGCGGCTTGGAGGCAGTAATGCCTCCCGGCTACCCGGCGGCGACATTTCTGGTTGCTTCGATCATGCATCTTGATGCCCCCTTGAAAAACGCACGTTCTGGAAAGTTCCAGAACGCAGGTGTCGAAACTGCTCCAGCGTTGTTGGCGAATCCGGAAACAGGAAGAGACGTGTCGTTGGATCTTTGTCGACTTGAATCGTCCCGTTATGGATACGATCATAAATCCAATGTGGGTCCATGTCAAGGGCCGTCGCAATCTGCGAAATCGTGAGCATCCCCTCGATCCGCCTGGGATGCGATTGCGAACGTTTGTGAAAGATCCCCTGTTTGAGTCGAATACCTTTGACCGTGCTGGGTAACACGACCAGGCCCATGGGAGAGCGATAACCTAAATCAGTTAATTCCTGTGCAATCTCCTCATCCAAGATTCCGGCAGCGCTCCGTTCGAGAATCAGTCGTTCCATGTCTTCTGCCCCTGCAAGATCTTTGAACGTCCCGATGGGAACGGGGATCACGAACGTGGTCGTTTCCCCACCTTTCCAGACGATACGTGCTTGCATCTGATCCCGGGCGAAACGGTGAACCACCACTTTGTCGATCAGAGCACGAAGGAGCGCTTTTTTGTGTCGCTGGCTGATCAGCCCTTGTTGCCACAAGGCGGGTAAATGCTGTCCGATCGCTCGAAAGGCCGTTTGAAGCTCTGAGTTGAGAGCGAGCAACGATGGCGGAGAGATGATGCGTGTTGCCTCAGTCTCTTCCGCTTGTTTGAGGTCGGCCAGGGCACCTTCCCACCGCTTCTCGAGCTCAGCGGCTACCAGACGATTGTCAGGATCAACATGATTGAACTGACGCCCCGCTAGCGTCGCTTCAGAGCGCAAACGTTCCAGGTGTTGGTGATGAGCATGGGTAACATTTTGGGCGGTGGCTTGCTGTGTGGCAACAGCAGCAGCGTAGACATCTAACTCCACGGGGGAAAGGGCTTGAAAAACCGCCTCCACGATCTTCTCATCAACAGGATCAGCGTGAATATATTGGCAGACAGGGACGTGATATTGCTGACGCAGATAGTTGCAGAGATAGCGGGTTCCATTTTTGTACTGCACCACCATCTTGTGCCCACACTCGCCGCAATACACCATCCCATGCAATAACGCAGCACCATCACGAGGCACTCCACGCGATTTGTTGCGATCATAGGCGGCATAATTCTCGACGAGCATCTGTTGAATCTGCTCAAAAGTGTCCCAGGTGATGTACGCTGGGTAGATATCATTGATGCGAATCTTCCACTCTGCCATGGGTAAGCGGACTTCTTGCGTGTGAGGGGACGTGGGATCTTTGCGCACCGAGCGGGTTTTACCGTAGACAAAGGCACCAGCATATGCCGGATTTTTGAGGATTTGCAAAATGGCAGCCACCGTCGGCTTTTTCCAGACTACATCCCCAAAGCGATCTCGTCGTGGCAAACAGAGATCATGGGTATTGAGGAATTGGAGGACTTTGCTGGCTGACCTGGCCCGCAGAAACGTCGTAAAGATGAGAGCAAGACGATCCTGGATCTCGCGATTGGGATCTTTGTGGACCTTGCCGATGGCATTGCGCACCAGGCCAATGGGAAGTGATAAGGCGAGCTCGCCACGTTGTGCTTTGTTCAATAATCCTGCCGTCATACGAGCTTTGATCGTATGCAATTCCAATTCGGATAATTGCCCTTTGAGACCCAAGAGCAAGCGCCCATTCGCAGATCCTGGATCATAGATGCCGTCTCGATCAGCAATGAGACAGCCACGATAGCCACACACATCCAGGAGAGGATACCAGTCCGAACAATTGCGTGAGAGGCGCGTTACATCGACGGAGAGAATAATGCCGACCTGTCCAAGTGTGACTCTGGCTACTAGCCCTTGAAAGCCAAGTCGATGAGAGGCACTGGCTCCTGTCATCCCGAGATCAGCATCGATAATCTCAATGTCCTCCTGTCTCCAGCCCAGATCGACGGCTCGCTGCTGTAGGGCGTATTGCAGACGCAGGCTTTCTTGATTGGAGAGCACCTGATGGGGTGTGGATTGTCGGATGTAGATGAGTGCCTTGCGTTGTAGGTGCGCTGAACTCACCAGTTCGGATCTGCTCATTGAGTACCTCCTGGAGAATCGACGAGAGTTCGTCGGTGATCTGACGTTGTAGTTCTGGGGGAAGACGCTTCCAAATCTGGTTTGGGCGGGAGGGCATCGAGGGCCTCACAATCCCCAGCGATGGTCACGAGCTCCTTGACGGCTGCATAGGTAAGTTTAGTGGAGATGACGGGCCGGGATACTCCCAGTGTAGTTGAGGTCGCAGGCAGTCGCAAGGTCATATATTCTCGATAGCAGACCAATGCATGCCCTGGCCCGTGTAAAGGTGAACTCACGGAAATCAGCGGGAAGCGATGTCCAAACAGAGGATGAGTGGGATCTACGACCTCGATCTCTGTTGGATCTTTGTCATCTGGGTTCTTGAATAGGGTATTGAGTTGTAGGCTCGTTCAATAACCTCGACCATGAACTGCTCGTCTCAGCGCTGAGTGAGCACATCCATGATGGACGGTTCATCAATCTCATCCGACAACTGCTCAAAGCGGGTTACCTGGAGGATTGGAAATTCAACCGGACACTCAGCGGAGTCCCACAAGGCTCAATTGTGAGCCCGGTACTCTCAAATCTCCTTCTGGACAAACTGGACAAGTTTGTAGAAACGGTTCTCATCCCAAAATACACCAAAGGGGTCAAAAGACAACGCAATCCAGAGTACAAACACCTGATAGGAAAAGCGGAAAGATGCTATCGGAAAGGAGAGAAACAGCCAGCCGCTCTGCACCGCAAGCAGGCGCAGCAACTCCCATCAGTCGATACCCACGACCCCGACTTTCGACGCCTCAGATATTGTCGCTACGCTGATGATTGGCTCATCGGCTTCATCGGTCCCAAATCAGAAGCTGAGGAAATCAAGTTGCAACTGGAAATCTTCCTACGTGAAGAGCTTCATCTGGAACTCTCGAAGACGAAGACGCTCATCACGCATGCCAGAAGCCAGGCCGCTCGATTTCTTGGGTACGACGTGACCACCCTCCAGAAAAATGCTAAGCGCACCAAGAATGTGGCGCGTGGAACCAAAGGCAGGAGTGTCAACGGAAGGATTGGGTTACGAATACCCGCAAAGGTGCTCAAGGACAAATGCGACCGATACAAAAAGAACAACACGGTCATGCATCGACCGGAATTGGAAAATGATAGTGATTTCACCATTATGGGACTCTATCAGCTTGAGTATCGAGGCATTGTCCAATACTACCGCCTGGCCTACAATCTGCACACGCTCGACCTACTCAGATGGGTTATGGAAGTGTCGCTCACAAAGACGTTGGCGCACAAACACAAAACGTCGGTGCAGAAAATGTGCGACAAGTACAAGGCCGAATGGGAGGAAAACGGCACCACACATCGGGGCCTGCGCGTGGTCATCCCACGCGAAGGAAAGAAACCGTTACTAGCGACCTGGGGCGCCATCTCACTGCAATGGGATGTCAAGGCCAGCCTGAATGATCAGCCACCACACCAAACGATGGGGCGAGCCGAACTCGAAAAGAGGCTGCTCGCTCAAACGTGCGAACAATGTGGCACGACGAATCGGACAGCCCCTATCGAAGTCCATCATATTCGGGCATTGAAAGACCTGGAAAAGTACCCAGGACGGGAAAAACCGAGATGGGTGAAGATCATGGCTGCCAGACGCCGCAAAACGTTGATCTTGTGTCGAACCTGTCACCAGGACATTCAATATGGACGCCCACTGAGACGACAGAAATCACGCTCATGAATGGAACCATCCGACGATACTGGAAAGCTGCATGCTCGGAAACGGGCACGTGCAGTTTGGGGGAGGGAAGTCAGAAAAGTGCTCTAGCAATAAGGCAACTCGCTGGCTTCCTATCCTACATAGAGGCGCACTTTGGGATAATGCGGCGTCTCGCGGATTACTATCTAAACAAAGCTCCCGCACTAGACGAGATGAAGAAAGCTCATCGCAAATTCATTCGGGACTACAACACGCAAATCCATTTCGCGCACCGGGAACGTCAGGACGGGCGGCACAGCCCCCAGGATGTGCTACGCGGCGTGTTAGCGCGTACCCTTCCAGCACCGGCGCTGGCCCGCATCTTCTTTGCGACAGAGTTTACTCGCCACCTGGATCGATCAGGATATATCCGCTTTCGCCGATGGCGCTTCTACGCCGAGGAGGGGCTTGCCAGGCAGCAAGTTCAGGTCAGTATCTACACCAGCACGCTCAAGATCGAATATCAGGACTCGGAGCTGGCCTTCTACACAATGGAGTGGGCGGAGGACAACAAACACATCAAAGAGGTGAAAAATCCGCGTCTCATCGAGACGGGCTATCGGTCGCCACAATTGAAGCTGTGGACACTCGGACCTGATGAGTGGCTGCTCTTTCTGAAACTGCCTGACTACACGCCACGTACCAAGCGAAAGCCGGTTGAGGTGATCCAGCTTCCGCTTCCAGATATTGATGAGGACAAATCTCAGGCGGTTTCCTCATGACCGGTTCCAGCAGCACATTTTCCCTGGTCGTGGTAGAAGGGACACTTGCCACAGACTTGACATCTGCGGTGATTCCCGCAAAAGCACGAGCAAACAGGTCATTCCATACGAAAGGTCGTAACCCATGAACAGGGTTTCACGCCACTACTCTCTCTTGCGCATCTAGACGAGGAAACCGCCTCCACGTTCAGGGAGTGAAGCTTTTTTGCCAAGTGGCACAACTAGACTGAGAAATAGGGAGATGCTACAATGGGTTCACGATGTTGATTATGTAGCCTGATCTTACTTCTCTTCAAGGACAGCACAGATGAAAGCTCACTCCCAGCGCACAGCTCGCTTACAACTGATTGCCAATATGCTCGAAGGCCAGCCCTGGCAAAAGGCGATGACCGATGCCGGTTTGCAAATAGGAAGATCGACTGCCTATCGTCTCGTGCAACTCGCGCGTGATCCGGAGCGGAGCGAAAGGCCTTTTCTCGACGACCGGCACGGCCACCCGTACAAGCTGACGGAACCGATGCGCCGCTGGATTGTCGAGTACTGCACGCAGCATCCTGGCGTCTATTCGAGCCAGGTCAAGGCAGAACTCCAAGGGCAGTTTGGCCTCTCGGTCAGCCGTGGGCATATTAATCGGGTGCGTGCGGAGGCGGGAGTCACCGCGCCGTGGAGGGGACGCGCAAAAAAAAATTAACAGAGCCCCAGCCCGTGTGGCAAGAGGGGATTGGGAGCCTCTTGCTTCTGGCGGCAGCCCAGCAGACGGGGTTACTCACCACGTTGGTGACTACGATGCCAGGCGTAGCCAGTTCGCTTCTCTCCAGTGGTCTGCCGCTCAACCTGGCAGTGGTGGAACGACTCGTTCTGACCTTGCTGTTTCTGCCCGTGGCTGGTCTGGCCCGCACCTGGGATCTGCGTACCTACACGGGACCCTTGCTCGCATTGGTGACGGGGCGAGGCTGTGCCTACAGCTATGCCTATGTCGAACAGTTTCTCTCCCGCCTGGCACATGCCGGGGCAGACGAGAGGCTGACTGATGCGGTGGCACAGTGGACTTGGACCTTGTGGCATGACCAACGAGCCCAGCAAGAGCAGGAACAGGAGGAACACCCGGCGGTTTTCTACGTCGATGGACATCGCAAAGCGGTCTACAGTGACGTGCTAGTCCCCAGGGGACCAATCGGCAAGCTGGGTGGGAAAATCTTGGGATGCCGAGAGTTAGTGGTGCTGCATGACGATGAGGGCCACCCACTGCTGGCTACCACCCATCGAGGCGATCAGCATTTGACGCTGGGTGTCCCTCCGCTGTTGCAGCGGTATGAACAGGCAACTGACATCGCACACCTGGATTACCTGGTGGTGGATCGAGAAGGCATGGCCGCGGAGTTCCTGTTCCAACTCCACAGTGAGGGGCGGCGTGTTGTCACCCTGCTGCGCAGTAACCAGTACGAGGATGAGGGATCGTTTACGGAAGTGGGAGAGTGGGTCCCCTGGCGCTCGGATCGGCAGGGCTCGGTGGTCTGTGAAGTGGCGGTGGCCCGGTTTCAGCTGGCACGCCCCAGTCAGCCCGACCAGCCGTTGGCGCTTCGAGTTGCCTTGATTCGGAATTGGCGCAAGCGGATCGTTTGTGAAGCTGGAACGGATGAGGGCGAACAATGGCAAGCTGATGTAGCCCCAGACCAGCAACAGTTCTGGGAGCCGGAGTGGCAGGCCACGCCTGCGCCGCCTGCGGTAACCAGACCAAAGCTCATCCCCGTCGTGACGACGGCAGCGGAAGTCGATGCAGTAGAGTTAGCACACACCTACTTTCGACGCTGGACATGCCAGGAGAATGCGATCCGGAATTGGCTTATCCCTCTCAATCTGGATACGAATCACGGGTATGCGAAAGAGCCAGTGGTGAACTCGGAACTGGTCAAACAACGGACGATCTTAGAGAAGCGCCTGGCTCATTTACACCGACTGGCGGCCCAGAGCCGCAAGCGACTCCGCCAGATGCGCGAGTCTGACCAGGTGCGAGAAGAGCCAGTCGTGATCTGGGAACAACGACAACAAGACTTGCTTTCGCAAGTGACGGCACTGGAGGCAGTCGGCCTATCGGAGGAGCCTGGCTTGCTTGTCATCAAGGCCCAACAACTGGAGGCAGAGTGGGAAGTGCATCACCGGCGCGTCTTGCTCCAAGCCACCAGCGTTGCTGGAAAACGAGAGATGAACCACTGTGAACAGTCCTGTCGTGCCCTCCGACAAGTCCTTCGCCAGCAAGAAGACCTCCAGACTTGCGAACGCGAGATGCGGGAACTGGATCACACCAAGGATCAGATCATGACGCTGTTGAAGGTAGGATTAGCGAATCTGGGCATGTGGGTTCGGGATCACTACTTTGGGGAAAGCTATCAATCCTGTGGATGGGAACGCCTGGTACCGTTCTTCCAGTTGAGCGGGTGGGTCACCGCGACGGAAACCGAGGTGAAGCTGGACTTCTCCCCATTCAATCATCGAGGAATGGGACGGGATTTGCAGGACCTCTGTCGAAAAGTGAACACAGACGGAGCCCGCCTTCCCGATGGAAGACGGTTGGTCCTGACCGTAGGGCAACAGCGGAGTGGGCGCCTCAACGGCCCACTGGCGAACACGGGGTGAATCCCATTCTACTTATGCCATTTGGCAAAAAAGCTTCACTCCCTGGCAAGGGGTTCGTCTTCCCAATTCAGATGCGCAAGAACGAGCGGTGGCTGGAAGAGCTGGGCCACGAGATCATGCTCTGTTTCTGTATGTCCAGAAGGCCACCACAAACTGCGCGAGCGGGTCGCACTTCCGCATCCACTCGCGCATAGCGGTCAATGGTAAAGACGACATGCCCGGTACCAAGGACTGCGCAAAAATCTCTTCGATCTGCGCTGGTGCATAGTCCTTCACCATCTCCACATCTTGACTCGTTCCCAGCCGTTCCAGCATGATCTTCAGGATGCTGCTTGGTTTCTTGACCGGTATTCTGGGAAAACCCTTGACAAGCACTCCATCCACATCTATAATTAGACTAGTTAGTCTAATTATGTGGTCTAAAACTTTTCTGTTGAGGTGCAAGAAAGAATGCCATTTCCGCGCTTTTACAAACTACCACTCGAAAAACGCGAGCGCTTGATGGAAACGGCTGCACAAGAATTTGCCGCCTATGGCTTCGACGGCGCCTCGGTGAACCGCATTCTCGAAACCGTCCAGATGAGCAAAGGAGCAGCCTACTACTACTTTGAGGACAAGGTCGATCTGTTCTTCACCGTCATCCAATATTGCATCGAGCGCCTGAAACTCGACCTGGAGCTAGACCCTGCGACGCTCACCGCGGAGAACTTCTGGCCCACCTTTGCCGAACTGCACCGCCAGCCTTTGCTGCGTTCATTCGAACAGCCCTGGCTCTTCGCAGCGGTCAGAGCCGCGGAGCACCTGTCTCCCGCAGCTCTCCAGCGCGAACCACTTGCCACCTTTGCCAGGCAGGTCAGGACCTGGATTATGAACATTGTGAAGCGCGGACAGGAGCTCGGCGTCATCCGCACCGATATGTCGGAGCATCTCATTTTCGCCTGGCTTCAGGCTCTCGATGATGCCAGCGACCACTGGCTGCTCGCTCACTGGTCGAAGCTCGACCGCGAGGCCATCGCACATATTTCCGACCAGACCGTTGATGGCATGCGCCGGGCACTGGCAGTCTTGCCAGAGGACAACCCATTGTTCTCTCGCAGCCTTGAGCGGCAGGATCTTCACGGCAAAGCCGCAGGGAGATTGACAGGGTCTCACGCCAGCCATCCCTTTACACAAGGAGACGAAGAAGACTCCTTCAGCTCTACTGGCTTTTCGTAATGAGGCAGGTAAAAACAAGAAAGCGAGGTTTGCATATGGGTGTTAGTCGCGTCAGGGCGAGGATTCGAGCTCCTCTCCCGCAGGTGTGGGAGTTTCTCATCAAGCCAGAAAATATGCATTTGTGGGGACCACCCACCCGGCCTGTGACTGGCTTCGACCGACCATTACAAGCGGGTGACCGTGTGACCTTCTATCGCCGTGACTTTTTCAGGAACTACAGCCAGGTATTGCTCGTTGAAAAGGTTGTTCCCTACCACTCGCTGCACCTGCGCGACCTTTCGCCTGGAGCCGCCAGGATCAACCTCAGCGTAGAAGAGGCCAAGGATCGACAAGCCACCTGGGTTGAGGAAGCAATCTTCTATTCTTTGGGGAGCGGCTGGGTACTGCAGTGGCTTGATCGCTGGTTGATCAATCCCATCCTCCACCTGGTCGCAGCCTACAAGACCAACAAGGCTTTTCGCCGCTTGCAGGCTATTCTGGAGAAACCTCACGCTGATAGCATCCTGGGGTCCGGTCAGGAGGAACACAAAGGAGGATGATCAGGAAGCGAGCCTTCCTGATCTAGACTCGCAAGAGCCGCCAGTGGCGTGAGACCAGGATGGAGGCAAAGCGTAAATGATACCTTGCCTCCATCCTGAACTTGAGAGGAGGAACATACTATGGGCCTGACAGTCTGTCCCGCCGCCGTCATCGCGGCGCCGGTCGAGGTGGTCTGGGGGAACCTCGCACAATGGGAACGCTATTCCGAGTGGTTCTCAGCCGATGTCCAGGTAGAACGTAGTGAGCCAGAAGGTCCAGCCACCGTAGGCCAGACCATCTACTTCACGGGAAAAGCCTTTGGCCGCACCTTGCACTTCATCTTCAAGGTCGAAGAGGTCAATCCCGAAAGACACCAGCTCGGCGTGCATGCTTTTTTCCCACTGGGCTTGCAAATGAAACCACACATCTCCTGCACTCCCATCGACGCGACCACCTGTCGCGTCCAATATGGCTGAGACTTCATCTTCCCCCCAGGCTGGTGGGGTTGGTTTCTCGAAACATTTGGCGCGAAAACATTCGCTGCCAGCATAGATCATTCCTTGCAGCGCCTCAAGCGTGCCTCCGAAAGACAATATCAGCAAGGGCAGGCGAAATGAAATAGATGACAAGTTCTACTGCCTCCTGTGCATATCTTTAAGCGCAGGATTGATCAGCAGACTACTCGTTCAGGGTCTCGCGGAAGTCGACCGACCTGCGCATGTAGACCAGGAGGGCATCAGGGAGTGAGCCTTTTTGCCAACGACGCATCTAAACTGAGATAATCTCAAGAGTTATTGCCAGGCAAAAGACACAGAGTGATGGCAGTTTGGGAGGGGCTTCATTCTCATTTTGGCGGCAGTCGACTCAAATCGTCGAGTCTCATTCTACTTGCACAAACTTCAAAAAGGCTCTCTCCCTGAGGCATGAGCGCGTGCAGTATCCACTCTCCTGTTTTAGGCGCGCAGGAAACGAGTGTGGCGTGACACCCTGATGAACCATGTAGCGAAGACCAGGCAGGGCCCTATCGAGTACCGGACCGTGGGGCAAGGACCTACGATCCTTGTGCTCAACGGGGGGCACACCAACTGTAACTCTCCGCTGGGACATGAGCAATTCTTTCTGGACCAGGGCTATCAGCTGCTCATTCCCTCGCGACCGGGGTATGGGAAAACCCTCTCTTCTGTTGGAAGAACTGCTGAGGCGTTTGCCGATGCCCTCGTCAGTTCGCTTGATCTGTTCCAGCTTGATTCGGTCATCGTCGTCGGGATTTCTGCTGCTGGGCCGACTGCCTTACAACTTGCTGGTCGCGATCCTCTTCGGGTGAGCAAACTGATTTTACAAAACGCGGCGACGAGTGGTAGCTACGCCAGCGGAATGATACGCCTCATGAGCTATGTGCTCTTCAATCCTCTCTCGGAACGGTGGGTCTGGGCGGCCTTTCGGGGTCTGGGACGAGTGGCTCCGCAGGCTGCGCTCAAAAGTATGCTGGGAAGCCTTTCTTGTTTGCCACCCAACCAGGTGCTTGCCATGATGAGTCCCGCCCAACAGCAAGCGGCCCTCGCTTTTTTGCGGGCTTCACGCTCAGGATCAGGTTTTCTCCATGATATCCATCACCACTGCGGAGATCTGGGCCGTATTACGGCTCCGGTCTTGATCATCACGAGCAAATATGATGGCCTAGTTGATTCATCGCATGCCACCTATGCGCACACCCATATTCCCCAGGCACAACTCTTTGTCTCTGAGGCCGAGAGTCATCTGATGTGGTTCAGCTCCTACGACCACGAGATTCGAGCAAAAATGCAAGAGTTCCTGCAATCCTGAAAGAGATGCGATCTCACCAGACGTGTTCTCAGGTTTCTGACAACTCTTTTTCCGTCATGGGGACTGATCCCCTTTGTCCAATATCACATGGCTTAGTGTCCTAATCCAGCTACCTTTTTTGCTCACGTTGCACTGACCACATACGTCAAGCATGGTGGCTCTTCCAAACTTTTGATGAATCAAGGCCCTCGCTGGCTAAGAGGGCTTTTCCCAGAGGCGGGAAATGATTTACGCGTTTTAGAGAAAAGAGCGT
>WNGR01008021.1_pt1 | contig 11172 bp, 11 predicted proteins | sample 5407581 | NCBI WGS metagenome assembly WNGR01 (sample SAMN13153383, study PRJNA577476) | soil metagenome | isolation source: 80 cm soil or saprolite under Garry oak tree replicate 2 | place: USA:California | collected 2016-06-15 | reverse complement strand
AACCCTCCCATCGAAGTCTTTGCAGTTGTACTATAACAACGCCACACTCCGCTGAAGACTTAGCGCACCAGCAACTAGGTGCAGAGAAGTGCTTCGGCACCTCGGACGAAAGTCTTCACCGCTAAGTCATTGTGCACTCTGTGCACAACACCTTGGACACCTTTGTACATCGTAGCTATAAGACAATAGACATCTTTTGCTCTGACATTGTGTGATACTGCCCTTTGGGCTACCACGAACCTTTGAACTTAAGTCACGTCCCTGCTAGGACGTAACACTATGATAGTAAGCGGTAATTAGTCATGGACTCATATCTCAGTCAGCAGAGTATCACATGTATGATAAGTATGACTCAATACTAGGATCAGGGTACTAGGGTTTCAGGTTCAAGAGGCACTTTAAAGCCCTCTCACTGTAGTACTTAAGGTGTGGTCGCAGAAGACCTAGCTCTCCAGCTTGGTCTTCTTGAATCATCACTTGAATTCTCTTCTACTCTACGAGAACTAAGGGCTCTCTCCCTTTCTTCACTATCCCAAGTGACCATTGTCTTGCGTCCAAGTGTCATCGGACCTTGTGACCACCAAGTACCACGTGACCTCAAGAAGTCCGCATGTACTCCAGCAGCTAAGTCGTATCGCATGCTGTGTTAGAAGCCTACGTCAAGGCTAACGTTGGTGGCAACGTAACATTAAGACCAAGCTCCATCACCGTGGCGCACCTTACTACTAAAGATTGTTGGGTTTTCGCACCCTATTCTATCAAACAAAGAGGAGAACAAGACATACCCCTCATATACCTCAAGGAAGCTAGGTGGAGAACCGCCAGAGGAAGCACGGGGTATTTCATGAACATCCCAACATGACCATACCAGTATTACCCAGTTGAGTTCAACCACAACTACGTGTGTTGGACTGAAATTACGTGGAATGACCCCCTTCAAAGGTGGAATGTTGAAAGACCAACCAGACCAGACTACTGCTGTGACATATTCGAAGACAAAGTACAGACAGCTGGGCAAGTAGGACCCATCAATGGGCAACCACCCCAGATGCCAAGAACTCCAGCCCCATCCACTGACAACGAAGATGAAGGAAGTGAACACTCTGAACACACTATTGAATCAGGAGCCCCAGATAACACTACCGAAGAAGAAATACTAGCTGATCTAGCTGAGTCCATCCATATTAACCCACCTGCAATGGCCACAATGACCAAGACAGGGGAACTTGAGGAAATCAACTACCTCAGAAGAGAAAGAACCGAAGATGTGAACCCACAAATGGGGCATCCAATCAGAAGAATCGTCAATGTAGTAGACAATGAAGCAGCACTTTGATGTGCCACAGGACCTGACCGAGCTGACCCACCTAGCAGAGGACCAGAACAACTCCCCGAACTACCCCCAATTCGACTGCCTCAGGACGACATACCTGCAAGAGGATTCCCTGGGGGTGGCTTCCCAGGAGGGGGAGGTTTCCCCGGAGGAGGAGTACCTGGAGGAGGTGGAGGATACCCAGGAGGAGGAGGCCCACCAGGTGGCAGATTCCCTGGAGGAGGATGGGGACCTCAGCCAATTCAAGCACCACAACTGCAAGCAGGGAAACTTGTTGGAGAAACACCTTCGATCTACGATGGAGACAGGAAGCATACGCAACTCTTCATCAATCAATGGGAACTATATTGGGGGGTCAACAACGATAACCCCCTCATGATCAATCCATACCGACAAGCTATGTTCTTCCTCACCTACATAAAGGGAACATGCGTTAACGAATGGGTGGTAGCAGTAAATCAATGGCTGACAAGACAGCTACAAGGGGGTATCCCAAATACTGACGAAAGACTCTGGATGGAAGTAGCGGCCTCCTTCTCAAGACGTTTTGCTGATAATTTGGCAAAAGAAAATGCCCAATCCACCCTCAGAGAAGGTCTCAAAATGAAAGGGGAAGACATCGACAACTACGTGGCCGAATTCGAAGAACTTGTAAGGATGGCCGGATATCGATTCGACGTACCCCAAACCATCGAAACCTTCATGGAAGGACTGCCCACTGGCCTGTATCAGAAGATACTTGAGCTTAATCGACCACACACCTACGAACAATGGAAGCAAGCCACCATCGACCGACAACAGACCTACATCCACATGAAGGCAAGACTGCGAGCACATCGAAGCCAAACAACGCCTAGACAAAGCAGAGGCAGCTGGGCTCCAAGAGGACAACTCACTGACCCAAACACTGTGGACACATCGGCAGGAAGAACTCACGGAAGGATCGCTGGAAGCGAGGAAGTGGACCCCTGCACAATGCAACAAGGGGGGAATAAACCACAAGGTCAATACGTGCCTCAAGGGGGATTCATACAAGGACAGGGCCGGAGGAGAGACTTTAGCAAAGTTGAGTGTTACACTTGTCACAAAAAGGGACATCTTAGTCACAACTGTCCCCAGCACATGTGGAACCAAAGAAGCCAAGGATGCGAAGCCATCGTCGATGATAGCAGTGTCGATGAAAACAACCAAGTAATAGTGGCGCGAGCCCAAATGCCCCAACAACAAGCCAACACCTGGCTGCGAGGAATGGCAAGCACAGGAGAAGATGTACAAGAACTAGTAATGAGGGATCTCCTGGGAAGAGAGGGTTTTCAAAATGCCTGAACCCATTGGCCTGGGTGAGGGCGGTTCATAACTTCAATTCTGTAATAGTGACTACGGTTTCCAATCTATGCACATTCCTGTCTCTGTCAGAACCAATAGTGCAATGGCCGACATCAAAGGACTAGTAGACTCAGGAGCTACTGATTGCTTCATAAGCCCCACATTCGCTCAACAAATGAAGTTAGGGAAATGACCCCTACAGAAGCCAAAGAAAATATGGAATATCGATAATACGGCCAACAAAGATGGGTTAATCACTCATTATGTTGACTTAAAAGTGCAGACACATGGCGTTCACAGAACTATACGATTCCTAATCACCAACATAGGAAACGAAAATCTCGTGCTCAGATATCCGTGGTTGGCAACATTTGAACCACAGTTTAACTGGGCCAGTGCCATCATTAGTGAAAAGGCACTTCCTGTCGTCATACAGTCAATAAATCCCCAAATACCCAGCAAAGAAGCCATCATTGCCAAGACACAGACTGAAGAACCCCGCATCCAAGCCATGACTTCTACAGAACTCGCAATCAAAGCCCACCAATATACACAAAAGGCCACAGTACCAACCGACTACCAAGAATTCGACAAAATATTCAGTGAAGAAGAATCAAAACGGTACCCTCCAAAACGAGCATGGGACCACGCCATTGAATTCAAAAAGGATGCGCCAGAGGCGGTAGATTGTAAAGTATACCCTATGAATCGAATCGAGGATCAAGCGGTACAAGAATTCATCAAAAATGAACTAGAAAAAGGGTATATTTGCATCTCCAAATCACCATACACGTCATCTTTCTTCTTCATCAAGAAGAAAGACAATAAATTACGGCTGGTCCAAGATTACCGAAGGATAAACGCTCTCACCATACGTAACCAATACCCACTCCCACTCATTTCGGACCTCATTCAGGATCTGAGTAATGCCCACATATACACGAAACTTGATGTACGATGGGGGTACAACAACGTCCGCATTCGCAAGGGCAACAAACACAAGGCAGCCTTTAAAACTTGCTATGGTCTCTTTGAACCAACGGTAATGTACTTCGGCCTCACCAATTCACCCGCTACATTCCAAACAATGATGAACTACATATACCGAGACATTATACTCAAACATGAACCTTTGGGGACAACCATCCGTGTGTACATGGATGACATCAGCATCGCCACACGAACCAACCTAGCAGACCACAAAGCAGCCGTCCATGACGTGTTACAAGTTGCTCAAACACATGACCTTTACTTCAAACCCGAGAAATGTACCTTCCATGCGCCATCCATGGATTACCTGAGGGTAATCCTTGAAAAGGGGGTGACACGCATGGACCCAGCCAAAATTGTGGGTGTAGACATGTGGCCTGTACCCAAAAACGCCACGGAAGTACAAAAGATCCTAGGATTCCTTAACTTTTACCATCCGTTCATCAAAGGCTTCACACAAATTGCAAGACCCCTACACAGATTAACAAGAAAAGACCAAGAATGGTACTGGGGACAAGAGGAACAAGAGGCATTCGACACGCTAAAAGGAAGGGTAACAGCGGAACCGGTACTGGCACATGCGAACCTCAACGACCAGTTCGAACTAGAAGTCAATGCGTTGGGATACGCAGTGGGTGCAGTACTTCTCCAACACAAAGAGGACAATAAAAAGCACCCCATAGGATACTATTGGGCAACGCTTAACAAAGCGCAATGAAACTACGACATCTATGACCTCGAACTACTTGCAATTGTGATGGCCCTAAGGAACTGGAGACCGCTACTTGCGGGATCCCCTCATAAGATTATCATCTATTCTGATCACCTCAACCTGCAGTACTGGCGATTACCACAGAGGATATCTCGGAGAGTCGCAAGGGAAGTGCTCGAACTTTCAGAATATGACTTTGAAATATGTCACATACCAGGGAAACTCAACGGAAGGGCCAATGTGCTGTCACGTAAACCAGGGTACGATCAAGGAGAAGATGACAACAGAGACGTAATCGTATTACCAGAACACATCTTCATCCAAGCCACGAACACAGAATGTGCCCCTCCACTGCAGCAGATTGTGTCACAAGATGGAGCCTGCTAACCCAGTTTACTAACAAGACGAAGAAATGTTAAAGCCCTGGGTCGATGCACACTGCCTCAAGAAAGTTGAAGGAACATGGTACAAAGATGGGCGCCGTGTAGTCACCAGAGGAGAAGGACACAAACGCACCTTCATACGCAATCACCATGATACGCCCACATACAGACACCCAGGGATCAACAAGACATTCCAACTAACAAGCCAGAGATACTGGTGGCCCAATATGAAGCAGGACGTCATGAGCTATGTAAAAGGGTGTGCTGAATGCCAGCAAAACAAGGTCAACACATGACCTACCAAAGCGCCACTGCAACTGATATTCCCCAAATGCGAAGCTATGCCGTTTGAAACTGTCACACTAGATTTCATCACTAAATTGCCTCCATCCCAGGGATATGACTCGATACTCACCATCATGGATCATGACTGCAGCAAAGCCGCACTGTTCATACCCTGCAGAGAAGCAATGACGGCAGAAGAAATTGCAGGACTTATCGTCCAACACATATTCCCATGATTTGGACTTCCCTCGAAGTTCATAAGTGATCAAGACCCCAAGTTCGCATCTAGGTTTATGTGGGGATTGTGTAAAGGCACAGGAATGACACAGAACATATCAATGGCCTACCATCCACGAACTGACGGGCAATCAGAATGCACCAATCAGTGGCTCGAGCAATATCTGTGGTTCTGGATCAACGAGCGACAAGATAACTGGCATCACTATCTCCCACTTGCAGAATTTGCACACAACAATTGGCCTAGCGAAACCACAGGGGAGTCCCCCTTCTTTATCCTTTATGGGTTCAACCCCCATGCTGATTGGACCAATAAGCCAACCCCTATCCCACAAGTAGCACTGAGAATAGATCAGTTCAAGTGGGCTAGACAGCATGCCCAAGAACTCATGATCAAGGCACAGCAGTCATGGGTCAAACATAGAGATACGCCCAAGTACAAGGAGGGAGACCTAGTATGGCTTAAGGGATGCCACCTACGTTGTAAGGCCAGCCTGAGCGTTGGGCTCGAAACCATCCATATTCGGCACTCTCGTTATTGGATCGGACCGCCTACCATTTCGGATTCGGATTCCCACAATGTTGCACCCTTATATCTCTCCATCGATTGCTCCTCCCATCTCTCCCTCACTTCGCACACACACACACTCTCTCTCTCTCTCTCCTCACCTTGTCATCTGTTACCTACTTGTTCACCCTCACATTGCAATGGACGCCGCCGATCACCTCACAAGTTCATAGGCCGCTCACCCACAAGCCGAGCATTTCCGTGCCTCATGCTCCATTCCACACCGCTTGTCGATCACTTCAGCCACGCCGCTTTGTCTTTGACAGTGGCACAGCTCCATTCCTTTTAGCTAAACCTTTCTAACCTCTTTTGCTTAGTGTGCGTGCTGTGTTACCACCCTCATTCTGTCGTGTTCCGCCACTTGTACCTTACTACTTCGTTTCCGCATTTCGACTCCTTCCCTATCCTCTCTTTACCTTACCTTAGGCCTAAGTACTCTCTTTGTATTTAAGCACTCGGTTTCTGGCTGAATACAAGGAGCGCTCAGAAGCCGTTGTTATCCCCCTTTTCTCTCTGTGTGAACTCGGATCATGTCAGGCCCAAACGAGGGCACTCGAAATCGAACTTTGCTCGTCGTCGCTGCCTTGGTCAGCACTCATCTCGACTCGTCTCGTCTCGTCTCATTTTCGTTTTCGTTCTCGCGCTCCCGGCTCTGCCCTTCCTCCTCTTCCTCTTCCTCCCCTCTTGGAGTAGAACACACTCCACCTTCGAACTCACCTAGGACCCTCTACGTCCTTACAACGTACTAACCAGCCCACGATAAAGCTTGCACCCAGGAGACATGGCCCCTTTCCCATCATCCAGGTGATGTCCCCTGTCAATTACCAACTAAAACTTCCCACGCAGTGGAGCATTCATGACGTTTTTCATATCAATCTTCTCACACCATATCATGGGACCAACATCCATGGCCCAAACTACTCTAGACTGCCTCCAGACCTGACCAATGACGAAGAAGAATATGAGGTCGAGGCGATTCTAGACTCTTGGCAATTCAGCAGAAGACGAAAACTGCAATACCTTGTCAAATGGAAGGGGTACCCAGATTCAGATAATGAATGGTCGACCAGAAGGACATGCATGCTGACAAGGCGATAAGGGAGTTCAAAATTCGAAACCCTGCCACGGAGATGCATATAAGCAGGGGCATTGTTGGCGAGTCTCCCATCTCCCCTCCTTCTAACACACTACCACCACATCCCAACTCCCCTATGTCGCATGTCTACTACGCTCAGGCACCTGGACAGATATATGCCCAGGAATTGGAGGAGGGACTCCTCACCTACGAAGACGCCACCCAACTCTGTACTGAAAAGTACCTGTGAGCCAAACGCGACAAGGACCGTCACCGCCGCCATCACTGCTGAAGAACTGCAAAGAGCCAGAGAGCAATTCCCCAATCCAGTGAAGAATCTTATGCCCCCAAGTGCATTACTACCCATGGTGCAAGGAGTGTCAGACAATGGTGGCAATGGAGACGGAGCCACCCCCTCTCACCAACAAGAAACCCAGGGCATCGACACCGACCTTTGGGGATCTAGTAAGGGCGGTGAGAGTCTGGGCCAATGGGCCTTACCAATACCCCCTCATGTGGAGGCAGGCGCAGGAGCAACAGACAGAGACAATGAAGCTGTGCGACAAGTGGAGGGAGGAGCAATTCCAATGGGTGGTGGAGAAGAGGCAAGTGCAGCTTGCATGACGGAGGGCTCTACAGCTCCTCGCATGGAAATGTCACAAAGCCTGTGGGAGACGCGGAAAGAAATAGATGAGGAAGCCCTCTACCCAGCTAAGCATCCTTTCATCAGAACCACCACCGACACTCACGACCCCAACAAGACACCGTACTCAGTGACCACCTCCAGCTACCCGCTCTACAAGAAGAACTACATGCACTTCATCCTGAACACCAACGAGGAGCCGCCGGTCGGTTTCAAACACAACTGCGGCACCGACTACATCCACTACCTCATCATGGAGCCTTATGGCAAGACAGCACAAGCCCAATACGTCCAGGTCATCATGGGGCCCAACCCCATCGTGATTGGCCTCCGCAATGATACCAACAAGGTGTACAGCAAGCCACTGTATGCTCACCCCATTTATCACTTCGATGGTAAGCTGGTCTATACCATGGACGAACTTGGGATGTTGCTAGAGGGTGCCGAAGAAAGTGACAAGATGGACCAGATGATAGAGAGGGTAGGAGACGTCTCACTGACCGCCGAGGTCCGACAATTCCGTGCTATCACCGCAGAGGTGGATCGGGTAGCATTGGTGCTACAGGAGAATGAGAGGGTGTGGGGAGAACTGGCCACAGCTAAGTTGGGGAGTATTCGACATCTGGAAATGGCTGACACCCTTGCCCAGATCAAAGACCAGGATGACAGACTGCTTGATGATGCCCTCCGATCCATGAGGGAGTTTCTGGAGAGGCAGAAGCATTGGGGGCATCGCTTCTGAAAAGGGGGTGATGTTATGTCCCAGCTTGCGAAGACACTTACTCATCGGTTGTGACTACGATAGTAAGCAGTAATTAGTCATGGACTCATATCTCAGTCAGCAGAGTATCACATGTACGATAAGTATGACTCGATACTAGGATCAGGGTACTAGGGTTTCAGGTTTAAGAGGCGCTTTAAAGCCCTCTCACTGTAGTACTTAAGGTGTGGTCACAGAAGACCTAGCTCTCCAGCTTGGTCTTCTTGAATTGTCACTTGAATTCTCTTCTACTCTACGAGAACTAAGGGCTCTCTCCCTTTCTTCACTATCCCAATGTTACGATCACGCCCTACTTGTCACGGGATACAACGTACTGTTATCGACACTGCAAGGGAATCTCTTGTTTTCCACTTCTTCTGTATCATCCTTCGCCTCGACCCATGCCAGACCGGATTGTTTCAGCTTCCTTAACCTTCATTCGCCTCACATCACTCTATCAGACTCATGCCTCGAACCCCCATCACGTGCACTGCCTCACGGACAGCCTTGTTCCTTGTTATCTCTATCCCTTTCCCCCTTGACGTCATTATGACGCACGACTAAGACCTAGACTCGGACCTTATCCTTTCCTATGACATCATTGCTTACCGATCCCTTACGATAAGACCATTGCCCTTGACCCTGACCATACATACGGCCATTCACTATTGGCTCATTCCCCTTGCATGATGGACATTCCCCTTATCTCTGACATACTGTACAATGCTATGACGCACCTTGACCTACGCCGCTGACAAATACTCGTCTACCCCTGACGATGTCGCTGACTGACCTTTACCTATCATGACTCATTCCTAGGATCATCCTATTAGGATACGTCATATGTTTGTGTCTCACAAACATCTTCATACACTATATAAGTCGTAGTATACCTAGCTTGTATGGTAGACTTGACTTCTTCCAATTCACAGCATTCCAGTCTCACCAGATAGGGATCTCTTGGGTTGATCCAAAGGAGGGCTTTCATCTTTGCCTCTCACCGTTGCGGGCCTTCGTTTTGCCTTGCATACCCAATCGAACGCGGACCTTCAACTTTGTCTCGCACCCGCTAGTCGTAGTAGACGACTTGGCATTTCCACTTACACCAGTCTTGAGCGCGGCTTGACTTGGTACTTGTACATCACCGAACTGAGGCCCTGATACGGCTTTGCTCTACGAAGAACTAAGACCTGACACGCACATCACACAATAATGCCAGCCATGGCGTTACACCCAAGCGACCATTGTCTTGCATCCAAGTGTCATCGGACCTTGTGACCACCAAGTACCACGTGACCTTGAGAAGTCCGCATGTACTCCAGCAGCTAAGTCATATCACGCACTGTGTTAGAAGCCTACATCAAGGCTAACGTTGGTGGCAACGTAACAAACGGTATCAAACTCACTGGCACATGGGAATGACTCAGAGTACACTGAACCTGGCCAGGCAAAGGATGAGAGGACACTGGGGCAGCAGGGGCTGGTGAGCCCTCCTGTGGGTCTGAGGGGACATTATTGACTTTTTTTTTTTTTTGATAACATTTATATTCTGGGGCAGTACGTAAGTACAAAACCGGTTCCACACTGGGCTGACTATTCTGTGTGGAAACCCATAGGGGGCTCACCGATAACAACACTATCTAAGAAGTGCCTTTTCCATCCCAACAAGGGGAATAACAACTGACACTGCAAAAGGGTCACCAGATGCTGGCCACCCCAACTCCACTCACTCTCCACAAACCCAAAACTATTACCAACCTACTCTCAAAGGATAGTGACGGAACAAGGGCGAACCTACTATAGCCATGAGGCTGATGTAAGCACATAGGTAAGGGAGGGGTGGGGGATGAGAATGAATAGGCTGAGGCAGTGTGGGGAAAAAGATGTATCATGATGGGAAAACAGGGTAATGAATGTAAATTGGGTCCAGGGCAATAAAGCCGAAAGCCCGAAACATTGAGAGGCACCTTCCAAAGGAACCAGTTATCAACCATGGAGATAAGGGGAACTTGCCCATCTGGGAAAGGAGGGCAGAGGTGGGGTTATGGATAGAAGAGCAGCGAAAGGAGTGGTGCTGGGGGGATGTATCGTGGAGGGTGACTATCAGGCAGATGTGGAAGGCGCAGCTGGGCCATGTGGCTTCTGCTTCCAGCGCTGAAGGTCCCCAGAGTGCCCGAAGGCGAAGAGGGTCTTTCCGGCCAAAAGCAATTGCAGAGATTCCCTGGAGGGATCCTCGAATGCAACCACAAGAGACGAGATGGACCCCGCAGTGTACGTTGACGGTGCCCTCACCCAAGATGGGGGCTGTGTGAGGCAGAGGGTGCAGAAGGCAGGGTTATCTGCCACAAGTGCCTGCAGGCACTCAGAAGGGGTATAGGGTCTGCAGGATGAAGAAACTCCAGTGGGGATGCCATTGATAAGGAGGCAAGACCATTTGACATTTTCATGCAAGGTGATGGGGAGGGGTGAGGAGTTGTGGGAGAGGTAAGTTGATAAGGTGTCAGAAATGAAGTGGGAGGCTTGCATGAGTTGATATGCCAAAGTGTCGGGTCTGGCCACGACCACAAGGTTGTTCTTCGCAGTCCACCGAGCAGCAGACAGGGAAACCGGGTGGTGGGCATCAGTGAGTACAGCATTGAGGTGGGTGACTACCTCCTGGGGGGGTCGATGGATCGCCAGGGGAACATCAGCACCAGGGGCAGAGGGGCATAAAGCCATGACCAGGGAAGGCCATGCAGGAGTCTCCGCCATGGAGGGAAAGGTGGGGGGGGCAGGGTGCAAGGCAAGGGTGGGAGCAGGGGCAGTGGGAGGCTAGGCACAGGGTTTAGGGGTGGGTTGGCAGGGGGTTTCTTTGCAGTGG
>WNGR01008020.1_pt1 | contig 11172 bp, 7 predicted proteins | sample 5407581 | NCBI WGS metagenome assembly WNGR01 (sample SAMN13153383, study PRJNA577476) | soil metagenome | isolation source: 80 cm soil or saprolite under Garry oak tree replicate 2 | place: USA:California | collected 2016-06-15 | reverse complement strand
AGGCGAACGCCGAGTGGATCCTCGCCAAGTTCAAGAGCTTCGGGCTGGACGCGCAGATCGAGACGTTCGACGTGCTGTTCCCCACGCCCACGGACCGCGTTGTGGAGCTCGTGGCCCCGACCAAGTTCGTGGCGAAGCTCGAGGAGCCGCGCGTGCCCGGCGACCCGACGTCGAGCCAGCAAGCGGAGCAGCTCCCCACCTACAACGCCTACTCGGCGGACGGCGACGTCACCGCGCCGCTCGTGTACGTGAACTACGGCGTGCCCGCGGACTACGAACGGCTCGAGCGGATGGGCGTGTCGGTGAAGGGCGCGATCGTGATCGCGCGCTACTTCGGGTCGTGGCGCGGCATCAAACCCAAGGTCGCCGCCGAGCACGGCGCCGTGGGCTGCATCATCTATTCGGACCCGAAGGACGACGGCTACACGCGGGGTGACACCTATCCCCAGGGCCCGTGGCGGCCGCGGGACGGCGTGCAGCGCGGCAGCGTGATGGACATGCCGGTGTACCCCGGCGATCCGCTCACGCCGGGCGTCGGCGCCACCAAGGACGCGAAGCGGCTGCCGATCGGCGAAGCGCAGACGATCACCAAGATCCCCGTGCTGCCGATCTCCTATGGCGACGCGCAGCCGCTGCTCGCGGCGCTCGCCGGCCCGGTGGCGCCCGAGGAGTGGCGTGGCGGGCTCGCGATCACGTATCACGTCGGTCCGGGGCCCGGCAAGGTGCACCTGCGGGTCAAGTCCGATTGGAGTCTCAAGCCGCTGTACGACGTGATCGCCCGCATCCCGGGCTCGGCCGCGCCGGACGAGTGGGTGATCCGCGGCAACCACCACGACGCCTGGGTGAACGGCGCCGAAGACCCGATCTCGGGGCAGGCGCCGCTGCTCGAGGAGGCGAGGGGCCTGGGCCAGCTCCTGAAGCAGGGCTGGCGGCCGCGCCGCACGATCATCTATGCGGCCTGGGACGGCGAGGAGCCCGCGCTGCTCGGCTCGACCGAGTGGGTCGAGGCCCACGCCGACGAGCTCGCCAGGAAGGCCGTGGCGTACCTGAACAGCGACACCAACGGCCGCGGCTACCTCTCCGTCGCGGGCTCGCACTCCCTCGAGCAGTTCATCAACGAGGTGACGAAGGACGTGGAGGACCCGGAGACCAAGCTGCCCGTGTGGAAGCGGGCCCAGTTGCGCGCCATCGCCGACGGCTCGGCCGACGCCCGCCAGGAGGCGCGGCAGCGCGCCAACTTGCGCATCGGCGCGCTCGGTTCGGGCTCGGACTACACGCCCTTCCTGCAGCACGTCGGGATCGCGTCGCTCAACCTCGGCTTCGGCGGCGAGGACGGCGGCGGCATCTACCACTCGATCTACGACGACTTCAAGTGGTACACGACGTTCGACGACACGGCGTTCGTGTACGGCCGGGCGCTCGCGCAGACGGTCGGCACGGCGGTGCTGCGGCTCGCCGGCGCCGACGTGCTGCCGTACGAGTTCAACGGATTGGCGGAGACCGTCGGACGGTATGTGAAGGAGGTCGAAAAGCTCCTCAAGGACAAGCAGGACGACGTGCGCGAGCGCAACCGTCAGATCGACGAGGGCGTCTTCACCGCGACCGCGGATCCGCGCGAGACCTCCGTGCCGCCCGCCAAGGAGGAGATCCCGCCGTTCCTGAACTTCGCGCCGCTCGACAACGGGCTCGACGCGCTCACCCGCGCCGCGGACCGCTACGAGAAGGCGTACGGCAAGGCGCAAGCGAACGGTGGCGCGGCGCTCGCCCGCCCCGAGGCCGGGGCGCTCAACGCGACCCTGCTCCGGAGCGAGCGCGCCCTCACCAGCGACGGGCTGCCGCGGCGGCCGTGGTACCGGCACGAGATCTACGCCCCGGGCTTCTACACGGGCTACGGGGTAAAGACACTCCCCGGCGTGCGGGAGGCGATCGAGCAGAAGAACTGGAAGGAAGCCGATCAGCAGATCGCCGTGGTCGCGAAGACACTCACCGCGGCAGCCGACATCATCACCCACGCCGCGGAGCAGCTCGAGAAGCTGGCGCCGTAGTGTCGTCGCGGCGCCACATTGACTGCGCGGGCGGCCCCCGCCACTATCGGGCCGGAACGAACTCGGGAGGCGTTATGATCCATGCGTCGCGGGCAGCCGCGCTCGCCGCCGTTCTGCTCACGCCGGGGCTCACCGCCGCCCCGGTGCAGCCGGCCTCGTACACCTACCGGGGCACGGTTCACGTCGTCGAGCTGCACCTGAGCTCGGTGGAGATCATCACCGGCGTCGGCTTCGCCCTGCGCCTCGTGCAAATGCACGCGGTCGCCGCGACACGCATCGACAGCGCCGGCGTGACGCTGCGGCTCCGCGACTTGCAGCCCGGAGACATCGTGCGCGCCGACTGCCGGCTCACCAAGTCGGGACTCGTCGCCGATCGCATCGTCAAGCTCGGCGGGGCCGCGCGGTGACCCGGACGGCGGTCACCGTCCTGCTGGCGCTGCTCGCGGCAGGGTGTGAGAAGCCCCTCAAGCCCGGCGATCCGGTGCGCGGGTTGACGGCGGCGCAGCGCGACCGGTTCGCCCGGGGCAAGGTCGTCTTCGACAGCACGTTCACGCCGCACACGGGGCTCGGCCCGCTCTTCAACTCGACGGGCTGCGGCGAGTGCCATGAAGACCCGGCGGCGGGCGGCAGCGGCGACGAGGTGGAGGTGCACGCCACGGCCCTGCGGGGTGGCGTATGCGACCCGCTGGTGCAGGAGGGCGGGCCGGTGATCCAGCAGCACACCATCCCCGCGCTCAAGCAGGCGCTCGGCATCGACTCGGAGCCGTTGCCGCCGTCCGCGACCGGCCGGGCCATGCGAACCACCCCCGTGCTCTTCGGACGCGGCCTGCTCGATCTCGTCCCCGACTCGGTCATCCTCTCCTACGCCGACCCCGACGACAAGAACCACGACGGCATTCGCGGCCGCCCCAACCGCTCCGTGGACGGGCGCCTCGGCCGGTTCGGCCGCAAGGCGTTCACCGCGACGCTCGCCGAGTTCAACGCCGGCGCGTTCGTGGTGGAAATGGGGATCACCGACCCCGCGCAGCCGACCGAAGAAACCATCGGCGGCAAGCCGATCCCCGCGGGCGTGGACTCCGTCGCCGATCCCGAGATCACCCAGGAGCAGCTCGACCTCACCGACGATTTCGTGCGCTTCCTCGCCCCCCCGACTCCCGCGAAGCTCGACAAGGCGGGGCGGCGCGGGCGCGAGCTGTTCTCCCAGATCGGCTGCGCCGCCTGCCACGTGCCCACGCTCCGCACCGGCGACAGCCCCGTGCCCGCCCTGCGGCATCGCGAATTCGCCGCCTACACCGACCTGCTGCTGCACGACATGGGACCGGACCTCGCGGACATCTGCCTCGGCCTCGCGACGCCGTCCCAGTTCCGCACGGAGCCGCTGCTCGACCTGCGCGACGCGAAGCGGTTCCTGCATGACGGCCGGGCGACGACCCCGGAGCAGGCCGTCGAGCTGCACGGCGGCGAGGGCACGGGTGCGCGCGACCGCTTCAAGGCGCTGCCGCCCGCCGACCGCGCCGCGCTGATCGCGTTTCTCAAGTCGCTGTAAGGCGTATGGCGTTCCTTTCCGTAGAAGGCGTCTCCAAGCGATTCGACGGCGTCACGGCCGTCGACCACGTGTCCTTCGCCGTCGACCGCGGCGAGGTGGTGGGTTTCCTCGGGCCCAATGGGGCCGGCAAGTCCACCACGATGCGCATGATCACGCAGTACTTCGAGCCGGACGCGGGCGAGATCAAGCTCGACGGCGTCCCGCTCGCCGACGCGGCCCGCGCCGCGAAGCGCCGCATCGGCTACCTCGCCGAGAACAACCCGCTGTACGAAGACATGCTGGTGTGCGATTACCTCGCCTTCATCGCGGACCTGCGGGAGCTCGCCGGGGGGGAGCGCCACGGGGCGATCGACGCCGCGGTCACCGGCACCGGCATCGAGAGCGTCTACTACCGCCCGATCGGTGAGTTGTCGAAGGGCTTCCGCCAGCGCGTCGGGCTCGCGCAGGCCATGCTGCACCGCCCCGACCTCCTCGTGCTCGACGAGCCGACCGAGGGGCTCGACCCGAACCAGCGGGTGGAGATCCGGCGCCTGATCGCCCAGCTGGGCAAGGACCGCACGGTGATCCTCTCGACCCACGTGCTCCCCGAGGTGCAGCACACCTGCTCCCGGTTGCTCATCATCAGCCGGGGCAAGATCGTGGCCGATGGACCCGTCGACCGCCTGATGCGCCAGGCTGAAGGCGCGGTCGAGATCGCCGTCGAGGCGGCGGGGGACGGCGTCCCGCAGGCGCTGGCGCAGCTGCCGGGGGTGCTCCAGGTGGCGCCCCCGCGCGACGCGGGCGACGGTCGCGTCGCGTTGACCCTCACCGCGGACCGCGCCACTGACCTGCGTCCCGAGATCTTTGCACTCGCGAAATCCCGCGGCTGGACGCTGTACGAGCTGCACCAGGAGGCGGGAAGCCTCGAGCAGCTGTTCCACCAGCTCACGCAAGGTGCGCAGGGGCAGGGGGAGGGGGAGGGGGAGGGCGAGTGACGTGAACCCGATCCGCACCATCGCGCGGCGCGAGCTGAAAGCCCTGTTCGACCAGCCGACAGCCTACATCCTGCTGGTGGTGTTCACCGGCGTGAACGGGTTCTGGTTCTTCCGCCAGGTGGAGCTGTACGGCGCGGCGTCGCTCCGGCCGATGCTCGACTTCCTGCCGTGGCTGCTGCTCGTCGTCGCCCCCGCGGTCACGATGCGCGCCCTGGCAGAGGACACCCGCTCGGGGACGCTCGAGGTCGTGCTGGCGCAGCCGATCACCGAGCTCGAGCTGTTGCTCGGCAAGTTCGCCGGGCAGGCGCTGTTCCTGCTGGTCGCGCTCGCGCTCACGCTCACGATTCCGCTGGGCCTCGTGTTCGGCGCGAAGCTCGACCTGGGAATCCTGGTCGCGCAGTACGTCGGCTCGGCGCTGCTGGTCACGGGGCTCGCGGCCGTCGGCATCTGGGCGTCGAGCGTCACCCGCAACCAGATCACCGCGTTCATCCTCGGCGTCGCGGTGATGTTCGCGCTCATCCTGGTGGGGCTCGACTCGCTGATCGTGGGGCTCCCGCCCCGGCTCGGCGCCATCGCCGCGTCGCTCGGCGTGCTGTCGCACTTCACGGGGATCGCCCGGGGCGTCATCGATCTCCGCGACGCGATCTATTTCGTGACGCTCGCCGCCCTGTTCCTGGTCCTTGCCTACTTCGCGCTGCTGTCCCGCAAGCTCACAGCCCATGGCCAGCCGCTCCGGCGCCTGCGGCTCGGCACGGTGCTGCTCGCCGCCGCGCTCGTCGTCGTGAACCTGTTCGGCCGGAACATCGGCGGCCGGCTCGACCTCACGCCGGGCCGGGCGTTCACGCTGTCCCGGGCGACGCGCCAGATCCTCCGGAATCTGCCCGACCTGGTGACCCTCAAGCTGTTCGCGTCGAGCGCGCTACCGCCCGAGGTCGCCTTCCTGAAGCGCGACGTGGACGACCTGCTGCGCGACTACCGCGCCGCGGGGCGCGGCGCGGTGAAGCTCGTGATCGAGGATCCTTCGGCCGACAGCGCCGCGCGGCAGGAGGCGCGCACGCTCGGCATTCCGCCGGTGCAGTTCAACGTGCTGGGGCGCGCCGAGCTGCAGGTGAAAGAGGGCTACCTCGGCATCGCCGTGCGGTACGCCGACGGCGTGAAAACCATCCCGTTCGTGCAGCAGACGAACGACCTCGAGTACCGCCTCACCTCGGAGATCCGCTCGCTCACGCATCCCGCCAAGGCGGTCGTTGCGGTCGGCGAGATCAGCGACGCCGCTGCGGCGCGTGGCCGGCGCAGCTTCGAGGCGCTGCGCGAGCAGCTCGGCCGCACCTACGCCGTGCGCGCGTTCGCGCTGTCGGACACCACCGTGGCACCCGACGTGAAGGTGATCGCGGTCGCGGGCACCCCGGACTCGCTCGCGCAGGCGGAGCTCGCGCGGCTGCGGGCCTTCCTCGACCGCGGCGGCAGCCTGCTCCTCATGGCCGGCGGGATGCAGCTTTCGACGCAGGGGCCGTTCGCGTTCTCGCGCCAGGTCGGTTGGAACCAGCTGCTCAAGCCGTACGGCGTGTCGATCGCTTCCGACATGGTGTACGATCTCGCGTCGAACGAGCGCGTCGGGATCCCGGCGCAGTTCGGCCAGGTGCTCATGTCGTACCCCTTCTGGATCCGGGCGATCAGCACCAAGGCGTCCCCGGTGAACGCAGACCTGAGCGGGGCGCTGCTGCCCTGGGCCAGCCACATTGATACCTCCCGGGCCACGCCCGGAACCGTGACACCGCTCTTGGTCACGAGCCGCGCGGGCGGCGTGCAGGAGACCACCGCGCTGCTCGACCCCGCCCGCCCGTTCAGCCGCGACAGCCTGCGCAGCCGGCTCGTGGCGCTGCTCGTCAACGCGGCGGCGCGCGACACCGCAGGCGGCGCGCGCGGCCGCGTGGTGGTGGTGGCGAGCGGCGACTTCGCGAGCGACCGCTATGCGCAGAACTCGCCGGAGAACCTCGTGTTGGTGCAGAACGCGATCGACTGGCTGGCGCAGGACGAGGCGTTGATCGGGATCCGCTCGAAGAACCGCGCGCCACCCCAGCTCGTGTTCACGAGCGCCACCAAGCGCGACGCGGTGAAGTACGGCAACGTCCTCGGCATTCCGGTGCTGCTCATCGTCGCCGGCAGCCTGTGGCGGTTGCGGCGGCGGGAGATCACGCGGCGGAAGTACCGGCCGCTGGCGGCGACCGTATGAGAAATGACTCCGAACGTGATGTACCGTTCGAGTACCGTGGGCTGAAGCCCCGGCTCGGCGCGAAGTGCGTCCTTAAGGACGCGCCCCCGGCCGAGCCCGCCCTTCAGGGCAGGGATCAATGAGTTCCCAGCACCTCAAGCTCATCGCCATCGCCCTCGCCGTCCTCCTCCTGCTGTGGGGCGCGAGCGAGCTCTTCTCCCGCGGTTCGGACACGGTCACGGGCTCACTCGCGCTGGCGGCCCTCGGGTCCGGCGACGTGGACACGATCTCGATCGCCCAAGGCGCCGATGCGGTCGTGCTCGCGCGGCAGGACTCGACTGCGTGGACGGTGAACGGCCACCGCGCGGCCCCCGACGCCGTGCACGATCTGCTCCAGGCGCTTCGGGACACCGTTCACCCCGAGGTCGTCGCGCAGGACTCTTCCTCGTTCGGGCGGCTCGGCGTGGACAGCGCCGCCGGCCGCTGGCTGCGCCTCCGCGGGCGCGGGAAGCCCCTGCTCCAGCTCATCGTCGGCGCGCGGGGCTCCGACTATCAGAGCGCCTACCTGCGCCGGCCCGGCGACCGCCACGTGTATCTGTGGCGCGGGCGGCTCGCCACAATGCTCGATCGTCCCACGGACGACTGGCGCGACAAGCGGATCGCCGCGCTCGAGCCGGACAGCATCAGCGGCGTGGACGTGGCGCGCGGCACGGACCGCTACGCCCTCAGGCGCGCGGGGGCTCGCTGGCTCGTGAATGGCGGCGCCGCGGACTCGGCCGCCGTCGCGCGGTATCTCGCGAAGCTGCGCACGATCACCGCCGCCGGGTTCGCGACGCCTCCACAGGTCGACTCGACCCGGGCACGGCGGCCGTCGCGCCGCCTCACGCTGCGCGGTGCCGGCGGGACCGTGCTGCTCGCGCTGGCGTTCGACTCCACCGCGACGACGTTCCTGGTGCGACATCTCGCCGGGCTGGGAGGCGAGGGCGCGACCGTGTACCGCATGAATCTCTGGGACGTGGACGGGTTGACACCCGCGAGTCGCTCGCTGCTCCCTGCCAAGAAGTAAGCCCTTGGCTTCGTGCAGTTTGCCGTCTATTTTGCAGGGCTCACATGGCGGACCTCACGCTGTCGCGGAGCCAGCTGTTGCTCCTCGCGGGGACGGCCAACCGGCCGCTCGCCGAGGAGATGGCTCAGCACCTGGGGCAGCCGTTGTGCGCGGTGACGCTGCGCCGCTTCGCCGACGGGGAAATCTTCGTCAAGATCGACGAGAACGTGCGCGGCCGGGACGTCTTCATCATCCAGCCGACGAATCCGCCGGCGGAGAACCTGATGGAGCTCCTGCTGCTGATCGACGCCGCGCGCCGGGCGAGCGCCGCACGCACCACGGCGGTGCTCCCCTACTTCGGCTACGCGCGCCAGGACCGCAAGGACCAGCCGCGCGTCGCGATCAGCGCCAAGCTCATGGCGAACTTGATCACGCACGCCGGGGCGGACCGGGTGCTGGGAATGGACTTCCATTCCCACCAGCTGCAGGGGTTCTTCGACATCCCGGTGGACCACCTGTACGCGGCGCCGGTGTTCGTGAGCCACTTCCGCCAGAAGCAGCTGTACGATCCGGTGGTGGTGGCGCCCGACGTCGGCTCGGCGAAGATGGCGCGGGGCTTCGCGAAGCGGCTGAACGCGTCGCTCGCCATCATCGACAAGCGGCGCCCCTCGGCCAACGTGGCCGAGGTCGTGAACGTGGTGGGTGAGGTCGAGAACAAGGACTGCCTCATCCCCGACGACATGATCGACACGGCCGGGACGATCACCGAGGCGGCCGCGGCGCTGAAGGGGCTGGGGGCGCGCAAGATCTACGCGTTCGCCTCGCACGCCCTGCTCTCGGGCCCGGCGGTGGAGCGGCTGCGGGCCTCGGCGATCGACGAGGTCGCGGTGACGAACACGATCCGGATCCCCGAGGAACGGCAGTTCGAGCGGCTGAAGGTGCTGTCGATCGCGGGTCTGATGGCCAAGGCCATCGGCTACGAGCACAGCAATCAGTCGGTGAGCTCCTTGTTCGATTGAGCCCATCGTGCAACGTGCAACCTACAACGTGTAACTGACTCTATGGCGCAGACCGTTTCTCTCTCGGCGACCCCGCGACAGGCGACCGGCAAGGGCGGCGCGCGGCAGGCGCGCTTCCGCGGCAAAGTGCCGGCGGTGATCTATGGGCACGGCCGCGACACCCAGCCGCTCGAGGTCGAGGCCAAGGCGCTCGAGATGGCGCTCCACGGGGTCGAGCCCGCGAGCACGATCATCGAGCTGGCCGTGGACGGCAAGCCGGTCAAGACGCTGATCCGCGAGATCCAGCGCCATCCGCTGCGTCCCGACATCATCCACGTGGACTTCTACGAGATCCACGCGGCGGAGAAGGTGAAGCTCAAGATCCCCGTGCACCTGGTGGGCAACCCGGACGGCGTGCGCAACGCCGGCGGGGTGCTCGACCAGGTGACGCGCGAGGTCGAGATCGAGGTGCTGCCCGAGAACATTCCGAATCGCGTCGAGCTGGACGTCACGGCCCTCAAGATCGGCGACTCGCTGCACGTGCGGGACCTGAGCATCCCGAACGCGAAGCTCCTCACGGAAGCGGAGCTCACGATCGCGACCGTGGTGCCGCCGCGCGCCGAAGAGGTGGCGGCGCCGACCCCCGAAGCGGCGCCCGAGGCGGCCGAGCCCGAGCTGATCCGCAAGGTGCGGGAGGGCGAGGAGGAGGAAGGCGAGGCGGCCGAGGAGGGCGCGCCCGCGAAGGCCGAGGCCAAGGGTGGCGCGGCTCCCGAGAAGACCGAGAAGGCCGAGAAGCCCAAAGGCGGCAAAGAGAGCTGATCCCTGCGCGCCGTCGTCGGCCTCGGCAACCCCGGTCCGGAGTACGCGGCGACGCGCCACAATGCGGGCTTCTGGCTCGCCGACGCGCTCGTCGCGCGGTGGGGGCTTCCCCCCTTCCGGCGCGGCGAGCGCGCGCGTGTGACGGCCGGTGAGGTGGACGGCGTCCCCGTTCGTGTGCTCAAGCCCACCACGTACATGAACTCGAGCGGCGCGGCCCTCGTGTCGCTCCGCGCCGACCCGGCCTTCGATCCGGCGACCGACCTGCTGGTGCTGGTGGACGACTTCCAGATCCCCGTGGGCACGTTCCGGCTGCGCGGCGAGGGCTCCGCGGGCGGGCACAACGGACTGAAGAGCATCGAGGCCGCGCTGCAGTCGCAGCGGTACGCCCGCCTCCGGATCGGCGTCGGCCCGCTCCCCGCGGGCGTCACCGACTGGTCCGAATACGTCCTGGCGCCCTTCACCCCCGAGCAGCAGGAGCAGGTCGAGGCGCTCATACCGCACCTGGTGGACGCCGCGACCCGGTGGCTGAAGGAAGGCGTGCGCTGAGTGCTGCGACTCGGCATCGTCGGCCTTCCCAACGTCGGCAAGTCCACCCTCTTCAACGCGCTCACCTCGTCCAAGGCCGCGGCCGCGGAGAACTATCCCTTCTGCACCGTCGAGCCCAACGTCGGCGTCGTCGAGGTGCCCGACCCGCGACTCGACCGGCTGTTCGCGATCGTGCGGCCGAAGCGGCGCGTGCCGGCCGTCGTCGAGTTCGTGGACATCGCGGGGCTCGTGCAGGGCGCGTCGCAGGGGGAGGGACTCGGCAACCAGTTCCTGTCGCACATCCGAGAGGTGGACGCGGTCGTCCATGTGATCCGCGGCTTTGACGATCCCGACGTGGTGCACGTCATGGGGCCGGTGGACCCCGTCCGCGACCACGACGTCGTCACGAGCGAGCTGGCGCTCGCGGACCTCGCGGTGGTCGAACGGCGGCTCGAGAAGACCCGCAAGACCGCCCGCGCCGGCGACAAGGAGGCGCAGGCCGAGCTCGCGCTGCTCGAGCGCGTGGTGGGCGAGCTCAACGCCGGCCGCGGCGCGCGCGAGGCGGGCGAGAGCGAGGCGGCCGTGAAGGTCCTCCGCCAGCTCGGCCTCCTCACCGCCAAGCCGATCCTCTACGCGGCGAACGTCAACGAGCACGACCTCGCGTCGGGCGGCGGCCCGTGGCTCGCGCAACTCCGCGCCGCGGTGCAGGGGCACCACGAAGAGGCCGAGATCGTCACCTTCTCCGCCAGATTCGAGGCGGAGCTGGCCGAACTGTCAGGGGACGAGCGCCGCGAATACCTCGCGAGCGCCGGCGTCACCGAGCCGGGGCTCGACCGGCTGATCCACGCGGGCTATCACCTGCTGGGCTTGCAGACGTTCTTCACGGTGGGCGAGAACGAGGTGCGCGCCTGGACCATGCACGCGGGCGGCACCGCGTTCGACGCGGCGGGCGAGATTCATTCCGACTTTCAGCGCGGCTTCATCCGCGCCGAAACCGTGGCCTACGAC
>WNGR01008019.1_pt1 | contig 11172 bp, 12 predicted proteins | sample 5407581 | NCBI WGS metagenome assembly WNGR01 (sample SAMN13153383, study PRJNA577476) | soil metagenome | isolation source: 80 cm soil or saprolite under Garry oak tree replicate 2 | place: USA:California | collected 2016-06-15 | reverse complement strand
TGTTAGAGAAAACCTAATTCCTCTTGACAAAATATAGTGTTTGGCAAGTAGATTAAATTGTCAAGAGGAAATTTCTGTACGATAAAATTTGGTCATGTTGCCTTACCTAAATTGGCCGATTCCATATATAGACATAAGGTGCTTATTACATACACAGATTACATACATGGATGACACTATCAAGTGTCAGGTGTGCATGTCCATTTCTCGCGCAAGGGTCTCCAGAATGCATCTGTGAGACTTGTATTGTCAAGAACTATATGCTTTTACCTTAAGTTGTGCAGTGCATGCATCAAGTCCCTCTGCATAGGCATCTATGAATCTCCAAGCCCATTGCTCCCATTTCCTGATAAGCTCAACATGTATTGATGCCAGAGCCTTGGGCATGTTGAGCTTCAATGTTGCAAAAGTAGAATCACAATTTTCTCACAGATAATGTTTGACGGCACCCCAGAAGTATTCAATGAAATTAATTTCACAATGATATTTCAGCAGAAACACACAGATGTGTCCTGCAGCCTCGATTGTCTCCTGGACAAGGGACTTCTGGTCTCAGAAATTGGGCTGGAGGTCCAATATTCGCTTGGCACAGCAGTCAGTCTAGCTGTCATTGCATCCCCCTTTGCTGCATTGCAGATTCAGCCCAGCCTTCCAGAGGCCATGTTCTTGCATAATTACTTTCGTCCCTTTGTGCATATTTGGAAAATTGGGGTGTGCAGAGGGAAATACCATTGGCTGAGTTATTTTTTGTCTGTCCTGGACAAACCACCCATCACACATTTTCGGTTGTTTCCCACCTGGATTGAGATTAATGTGCCTGGTGAGAAGTGCATCGCCTGCATAAGTGGAATGCCCCTGTGAGTTGTCAACAAGGCCAATGGTGACATAACCAGGTCCATGGAGCTGTTCAAATGTTGGGAAAATTTTCTCCTTAAGCTGTTTGAAAATTCAGATTGGTTTTGGGCTATTTTGAAGTGAAATGAAATCCAACCTGTTTGAGAAATAGTGATCCATTCCAGAATCCCTTGTGGTTCTTGCCATACTCAAGTGTCTCGCTTGCATCAGCAAGCCACCTGTGGGTCAAGCAAATGAAATCGCTCTGATGAATGCCCCAGCTGGGGCCCTTTTTTCGGATTGGCTGTTCGCCATCCTTAATCCAGCTGGCCTTTTTCCCATCATTTGCCTGGGCAGTTGATTCATCATGAGCCACAAGCATGTAGTGTGGACTGTCTGGCTGAGGTCCGACAACATGGGCTTCATGCATTACATCACCAATTTCATACCAAACTATCCAAGGCCAAAGAGTGAGGATCTTGGGTATGAATCAATTTTGCCAATCACTCACTACATCAGGATGTTCGTGACCATCATAAAATATTGCCTTCTTGTGAACAGTGAAGGCAAATCCATCTTCAAGCATCATGCGCCAAATTGTCAAGAGGGAGATCCCATTGCTTCAAAGATGCAGCCTTGGCAGAACCACTGTTTTGAAGTGGTGCTTCAGTCCCTGAGGCATCTCCTCACCAAGGATCTGCTGCATGTATGTTTCTGCCTTGGCAAATGGCAACTCTTTCCTCAAAAAACTTTGCAGCTTTGCAGGGTCCATTTCCCACTTCTCTGAACGCATGTATGATTGCAACTCCACTTGGATAATTGGGTTGGAGATAAGCGAATATGTCTTTGCGTGAGTTCCTCTCTTCAACTGAGGAAGCTCTCTTCCCTTCACCCAGATGTGCATCCACCATTGGACTTGATGTCCCCCCCACCCTTTCACCATCATCACCCCAACTGCCGTGGCTTGTGAAGCCTCGATCACCCCAATATTTTGGTTGACCATCACATACAAGCATGCTTGGATCACTTATGCACAGTAAGCCTGCAGCCCATTCTTCCCTCCCTCAAAACTGTGCCTCTTTGAACTAATCAACCTTTTGATGTCTTTCAGGGCTTCTATGTGTGCTTCAAGAGCACTCTTTCTGGCATTTTCCCACTGCTCTTTGATAGGTATGTCAAGTTTGCACCGCTTAAGAGCTGAATGCTCTGTTACAGGTGGATCGCATGCAGTGTTGGTCGGCATGCCAGTGGGGGTTTCATGGGAGGCTGCCAATGGCACATGGCTTTCATTGTACCAATCATCAGGGTCATCTTCTTCAAGCACAAAGGCGTCATCCTCCAGATCAGATAAGTATCCATCAAAAATATTTTCATTTGTGTCTGACAACATGGGGACAGGCAAAGGTGAAGGGACAGGGATTTCTTGGGGCACAAGAATGGCCGCATTGTCGATGGAGTGGGCATGGGTAGTCACACAAACATGCAAAAGATTTTGGACCCTTTCCAGTTCAAGAGCGTGAATGACAGTGCAGGTATGGGCAGAAGTATAACCAGTGGTAAGTGTTCTTGGAGTGTGAATGTAAGCACTAACTGATCTGGCTTCAGGGATGTGTGCAAGGGCAAGAGCAAGTTCCAGGACATGCACAGTGGCACTGTCAGCCAAACCGATGACATTGCAAGTGTGGGCATTGGCAGGATCAGGAGCGCATGGGAGAATGTTGGTCGAATCCACAACATCGTGGGTGTGGGCAGGATCAGGAGTGTGCAGGAGACTGTATGTGCATGCAGGGATATCGGACGTGGGGTTTGGCATCAGGTCTGAAGCGAGTGCAGGGCCCCTGCAAGTGGAGATACTTTGGGTTGTGTTACGTTACCACTGAACGTGAACCTTGACATAGGTTTCTAGACTGGTGTGCAATACAACTTAGCTGCGATGAGTATACACAGACTCTTGCTAGTCACGTGATACAATAGTCACCAGGTCTGAAGGCACTTGGACATGAGATGGTGATCACGATGTGAATCACAAGTAGAGAGAGAGAGAAGCCCTTCAAGTGTATCGAGGCGAGGAGAGAAAGACTAGTGGTGATTCAAGAAGACCAAGCTGGAGAGCTAGGTCTTCTACAATGACATCTTAAGTACTACAAGATGAGGGCTTTTTAAAGCGCCTCCTGAACCAGAACCCTACTACCGCTATCCTAGGGTCAAGTCATATTATCATACATGTGATACTCGTGCTGACTGATCGCTGACTGATGAGAAGTCCATGACTAAGTACCGCTTACCCATGTAGTCATAACCATTAGGTAAGTGTCTTTGAGTGGAAACGTAACATCACCCCCTTTTCAGGTGCAATGCCCATGTTGAGAGCTCTCTCCCACCGATCGTAAAACATTGTCCACAAGTCCTTCGTCAGTATCCCTGATCCTTGCCAGTGTGTCTGCCATTTCCAACCTCCAGATTGTCTTGCATTGCATGGCCACCAGCTCACCCCACCGATCTTCACTCTCGGCTATAGCCTCTTCAAGACGTCCCAGCTCTTGAGACATCATGTGGAAGCAGTGAACTTCTGCAGTCAGTGAAGGGTCGTGGAGGTGGCTGATCATACGATCCGTTTGTATCTTCCCTTCAGCCTCCAGCTTGAGCATCTCCAACTCCTGCACCCTGTAGACGGGCTTCCCATTGTAATGGAAGATGAGTGCAGTGTACAAGGGTTGTGTGTACACCTTGTTGCTGTCATCTCGCAGCCCGATGATGATGGGGTTCAGGTGGAGTATGACCTGCACATACTCCACCTGCCTGACGTCGCCGTTTGGCTCCCTGATGGGGAACGAGATGAAGTGATCTCCATCGTTCTGCTGAAACCCCAGCGGAATAATGTTGCAGTGGGTGTGGTAACTTCCCTTGTATAAAGGGAAGCCTGTCGTGGTGGCTGCGTACGGGGTCTCCTCCAGATCGTCAGAGTCTTTAAGGACGCGTATGAATGGGTGCTCAGCTGGGTAGAGATCCCCCTCGCTCATACAACTGGTGGTGCGGCTCCACAGGCTGCACGTTGTCAGTGTGCTGATCGGCGCAGTGCTTCCTGTGCTGCCATCTTGGCGCTTCTTTTGGTGACTGCCCTTGCGAACTGCTCTTCCTTCCACGTTGAGATTACCTTCCTGATGGCCTCTTGTGATGCGCTTGGCTTCCCAAAAAGGGACCGGTAGCGGGATTTCTCCCGCATGGCCGTCTTTAGGTCCCCAAATGTTGGTATCGATCGCACCGACATCCACCTGATGGGTGGGGGTTGCTCCCATCCTGTCAGGGTCTGACAGTCGTCGCACCATGGGTGATAGTGCACGCGCAGGCATTGGTTTCTGGCCAATGTCTGGAAACTTGAGTAAGACTGTTCCCAGCTCTTCTTCAGTGAGGGGAGCGATGAGAAGGTTCTCGTCAGTGATGTGAGGTCGGATGTACTTCTTGGCACAGAGTTCTTGCACCTCGGGAAGGGTGATGAGCCCTGACTCGAGCTCGACTCCGAAGATTTGTTCCAGCAAGCCAAGGTAGTAGTTGTTGACATCCGTCATGTAAGAGATGAGTTTGTTGGCAAAGGATGTAGGAGGTGCAGAAGAGGGGATGTGGTACTCGCCCGTATGTCCCCCATTTATATGTGCCCCTCTGGCAGAGTTTCGATCTTCAAACTCCCTTATTGCCTCTGGTGCATGCACATTTTTCTTATCTACCCACTCATTATCTGAGTCAGGGTATCCCTTCCATTTGATGAGGTATTGCTTTTTACATCCTCTGCCGAATTGCCAAGAGTCTAGAATCTTCTCGACCTCATATTCTTCCTCGTTATTGACCAGGTCTGGGGTTGGTCTCAAATAATTTGATCTGTGGAGATCAGTTTCTCGGTAGGGTGTGAGAAGATTGATGTGAAATACATCATGAATACTCCACTGCGTGGGAAGTTTTAATCGATAGTTGACAGGGGACATCACCTGAACGATAGGAAAGGGGCCATGTCTCTTGGGCGCAAGCTTGGTGGTAGGCTGATTTGTGTGCAGGTGATGTCCTTCTAACCATACGAGGTCACCTTCTTGATATTTGGGCATATCTTTGTGCTTGACCCATGACTGCTGTGCTTTGATCATCAATTCTTGTGCACGCTGTCTTGCCCTTTTGAACTGATCCAGTCTCAATGCCACCTGCGGTATTGGAGATGGCTTATCCGTCCAATCAGCTTGTGGGTTAAATCCATATAAGGTGAAGAAAGGGGACTCTCCCATGGTCTCATTGGGCCAGTTGTTATGCACGAATTCGGTGAGAGGTAGGTACGCATGCCAGTTATCTTGTCATTTATTGGCCCAGAACCTTAGATACTGTTCCAGCCACTGATTGGTGCATTCCGATTGCCCATCCGTTCGAGGATGGTATGCTGTTGATATATTTTGCGCCATTTCCGTACCTTTGCACAGCCCTCTGATAAACTTGGAAGCAAACCTTGGGTCTCTATCACTGATGAACTTGAGTGGGAGCCCGAATCGAGGGAATATGTGTTGAATGATTAATCCTGCAGTCTCTTCAGCAGTTATACTCTCTTTACATGGGATGAACACTGCAGCTTTTGTACAGTCATGGTCGGTTACGGTGAGTATTGAGTCATATCCCTGTGAAATCGGCAGCTTAGTGATGAAATCAAGTGCAACTGTTTCAAATGGCATAGCTTCGCGTGTGGGAAATATTGGTGATAATGGGGCTTTGGTTGGTCGTGTGTTGACTTTGTTCCTTTGGCATTCGGCACATCCTTTGATGTATTCCATCACCTCTTGTCACATGCTTGGCCACCAGTACCTTCAGCTTGTCAGCTGGTACATCTTGTTGATCCCTGGGTGTCCATATACTGGCGTGTTGTGGTGGGCTTGTATGAAGAGTCGTTTGTGTTCCATATTGCCTGTCACCACGCGTCGTCCATCCTTGTACCATATTCCTTCTATCCTTTTTAGCTGATGGGCATCAATCCATGGTTTTAACAGACTTTCGTCCTGCTGATACACTGGATCCATAGGCTCCATTTCTTCTTGTGTGATGATTCTTCGCATCAGTGGTGCATGTTCTACCCCGCTTGCTCTTGCGAAGACATGATTGGGTAATACAATTATATCTTTGTTGTCGTCCTCCCCTTGATCATACCCCAGTTGCCTTGACAGTGCGTCAGCTCTTCCATTTAATCTTCCAGGGAGATGACATATCTCGAAGTCATATTCTGACAGCTCCAAAACTTCCCTGGCTACCCTCCTTGATATTCTCTGCAGCAATCTCCAATATTGTAGGTTGAGGTGATCGGAGTATATAATGATCTTGTGAGGGGATCCCGCCAAGAGAGGCCTCCAGTTTTTGAGCGCCATGACAATGGCTAGTAACTTGAGGTCATAAATATTGTAGTTGCGTTGTGCTTTGTTAAGCGTGGCGGAGTAGTACCCTATAGGGTGCCTTTTACCGTCTTCTTTTCATTGCAAAAGTACTGCGCCTACCGTGTATCCTGAAGTGTCCACCTCTAGCTCAAATTGATCATCCAGTTTAGCGTGCACCAGTACTGGTTCCGATGTTACTCACTTCTTTAGCGTGTCAAAGGCATTCTGCTCTTTTGGTCCCCAATGCCATTCTTGATCCTTGCATGTGAGTTTGTGTAATGGTCTTGCAATGAATGCGAAGTCCTTGATGAAGGGGCAGTAAAAGTTGAAAAATCCAAGTGCTTTTTGTACTTCCATTGTGCTTTGTGGTACTGGCCACATGTCTATGCCCGCGATTTTTGCAGGGTCCATTCGTGTCACCCCCTTTTCAAGGATTACCCCCAGGTAATCCATGGAGGATGTGTGAAATAGGCATTTCTCAGGTTTGAAGTAGAGATCGTGTAATTGCGCCACTTGGAGGACATCGTGAATGGCACGTTGGTGATCTGTGAGGTTAGTTCGGGTTGTGATACTGATGTCGTCCATGTAGACGCAGATTGTCATCCTGAGGGGTTTGTGTTTGAGGATGATGTCTTGGTAAATATAGTTCATCATCGTTTGGAACGTTGCCAGTGAATTGGTAAGTCCGAAGTACATGACCGTGGGTTCAAAGAGCCCATATTGTGTCTTGAAGGCAGCTTTCTTTTCGTCACCTTCACGAATATGTATGTTATTATACCCCCAGCAGACGTCGAGCTTCGTGTAAATGTGTGCATTACTCAGATCACGTATGAGGTCTGCGATTAGAGGAAGAGGGTATTGATTACATATGGTGATCACGTTGATCTTCTGATAATCTTGCACCAGTCGTAATTTGCCATCCTTTTTACGCACGAAGAAAAAGGATGATGCGAATGGTGATTTGGACTCACGAATGTACCCCTTCTCAAGTTTGTCACGTAGGAATTTTTGTATGGCATTGTCCTCAATCCGGTTCATGGGGTATACCTTACAGTCGATTGCTTCTGGGGTGTCCTTTTTGAATTCAATGGCATGATCCCAGGCTCTCTTTGGTGGGTAGCGTTTTGACTCTTCTTCGCTGAATATTTTGGCAAATTGATGGTATACGCTGGGGACTGTCACCTTCTTTGTATACTGTTGAGCTTTGATGGCTAGTTCCATAGAGGTTGTGGCTTGTAGGTGGTATTCTTCTGGTGTTCCTTGCATCCGAGCTATTATCGGTTCTTTTCTGGGAACTGATGAATTAACTGACCAAATGATAACAGGCAATGCCTGTTCGTTGATAACACCATGTCCCCATGTAAACTGTGGTTCGAAGGTGGCCATCCAAGGGTATCCTAGTACGATTTCTTCGCTCCCTATATTCGTGATGAGAAAGCGTATTGTTTTTCTGATCCCATTGGTTTGTATGTTGAGATCTACATAGTGCGTGATGTGCCCGGCTTGATTGGCCGTGTTGTTGATATTCCATATTTTTCGTGGTTTTTGGAGGGGTCTCTTCCCTAGTTTCATCCTTCGTATGAAATTTTCACTCATGAAGCAATCGGTTGCTCCAGAGTCTACAAGTGCTTTGATGTCGGCCATTGCATTGCTGGTTCTGATAGAGACAGGGATATGCATGGATCAGAATCGCGTAGTCACTATTACAGAATTGAACTTATGGACTGCCCTCACCCAGGCTGATGGGTTCAGGTGTTCTGAAAACCCTCCCTTCCTACAAGGTCTCGTATGACCAGTTCTTGTACGTCTTCTCCTGCAGTTGCCATTCCTCGAAGCCATGTGTCCACCTGTTGTTGTGGAGTTTGGGTAGATGATTGTGCGACGATGGTTTGTTCTTCGTCGTCGATGCTTCGATCATCTACTATCGCATCTTGTCCTTGACTTGGACGTGGCATCCAGTTTGATTGGTTGGTTCGGCTCCAGGTATGTTGGGGGCAGTTACAGCTCAGATGTCCCTTTTTGTGACATGTATAGCACTCAACTTCGTGTAAATCTCTCTGTCTTCCCCCTCCTCGTCCTCATTGGAGGAATCCTCCTCGAGGGATATATCCTCCCTGTGGCATTGTTGCTAGATTCATTTCTTCACTTCCTGCGATTCTTCCTCTTGTTCTTCCTGCAGAGGTATCCATGGAATTTGGATTTGGCAGCTGTTGTGTTGGTGCCCATCCTCTGGATTGCGGTTGGGTCTTCGGGGTGCCTCCTTGGTGAGCTCGCAGCCTTGCCTTCATGTGCATGTACAGCTGTTGTCGATCAATGGCTGCCTGTTTCCATTGTTTGTATGAGCGAGGTCTGTCATACTTGAGCACCTTCTGATACAGTCCTGTGGGCAACCCTTTGGTGAAAGTTTCGATGGTTTGTGGTATGTCGAATCAATACTCAGCCATTCGAATAGCCTCTTCAAATTCAGCTATATAGGAGTCGATATCTTCTCCTTTCATCTTGATGCCTTCGCAAAGGTTACTCTGCGCTTTTTCTTTCGTGAGGTTGTCTGTGAATCGTCGGTGGAAGGAGGCTGCTACCTCATTCCACAGCCTTTCGTCCATGGTATCTATTCCTCCTTGTAGTTGTCTTGTCAACCATTGGTTTACAGCTACCACCCATTCATTAACACGGCTCCCTTTAATGTAGGTGAGGAAAAACATAGCTCATCAATATGGATTGACCATGAGAGGGTTGTCGTTGTTCACCCCCCAATATAATTCCCATTGATTGATGAACAATTGTGTGTTCTTCCTGTCTCCGTTGTAAATGGTGGGTGTTTCTCCTACCAATTTCCCTTGTTGAGGTTGTGGCATCTGGATAGGCGGTGGTCCCCATCCTCCTCCCGGGGGTCCTGCTCTTGGTGGGCCTCCACCTCCTCCTGGATATCCTCCTCCTCCTCCAGGTACTCCACCTCCAGGGAATCCTCCTCCATTGGGAAATCCTCCTCCTGGGAATCCTCTTGCTGGTCTGTCGTCTTGTGGTAGACGAATAGGTGGCAACTCCGGGAGTGCCTCTAGTCCGCCACTTGGTGGATTGGGTCTATCTGGTTCTTGAGCTCGTCGTAGAGCTGCTTCATCATCGACCGTGTTAACTACGCGTCTTGTTCTGTGCCCTGTATGAGGGTTTATTTCATCTGTGATTTCTCATCGGAGATAGGTTGATTCTTCCATTGTTACTCCTATGGCCTCCATCATTGTAGTCATAGCTGGTGGATTAATGTGGATGGACTCAGCTAGTTCGGCTAAGTGTTCCTCTTCCGTGGTATTTCCTGGTACTCCCAATTCAACTGTATTTTCGGAGTTATCACTTCTCTCTTCTTCATCTTCTGTAGATGGTGCAGGAGTTCTTGGTGTTGGGATAGGTTGTCTGTTGATTGGGCCTACTTGTCCTGCCGTTTATACTTCGTCTTCGAATATGTCACACCTGTAGTCTGGTCCTGTTGGTCTTGTAACGTCCCACCTGTTATTGGGTGCATTCCAAACAATTTTGGTCCAACACACAAAGTTGTGGTTGAACTCAATGGGGTAATACTGCGATGGCCTTGTTGGGATATTGACAAAATACCCTGTACTCCCTTGGACAGTTCTCCACCTTGCTGTTTTGAGATATATGAGGGGTACATCTCGTTCTCCTCATTCTTCGATTGAGTAGGGTGCGAAGACCCAACGTTCTCTGGTAGTAATGCGTGCCACAATGAAGGGAGCTTGGTCTTAATGTTACGTTACCACTGAATGTGAACCTGGACGTAGGTTTCTAGACTGGTGCGCAATACAACTTAGCTGTGATGAGTATACACAGACTCTTGCTAGTCACATGATACAATAGTCACAAGGTCCAAAGGCACTTGGACACGAGATGGTGATCACAATGTGAATCACAAGTAGAGAGAGAGAGAAGCCCTTCGAGTGTATCAAGGTGAGGAGAGAAAGACTAGTGGTGATTCAAGAAGACCAAGCTGGAGAGCTAGGTCTTCTACAACAACATCTTAAGTACTACAAGATGAGGGCTTTTTAAAGTGCCTCCTGAACCAGAACCCTACTACTGCTATCCTAGGGTCGAGTCATATTATCGTACATGTGATACTCGTGCTGACTGATTGCTGACTGATGAGAAGTCCATGACTAAGTACCGCTTACCCATGTAGTCATAACCATTAGGTAAGTGTCTTTGAGTGGAAACGTAACAGGTTGCACTATGTTTATCTTTGACAAAAAAGCTTTGGAATAATGTTGCAGATGTGCTGGAAAGTACTTAAGTCTATGAATGCCAGTGTGTGCATGCAAAAATACATGTGTGCCTTTTGCATGTTCTCTCGTCGCCCTTGGCCTTTGCTTCGAGGTGGTGCTTCTCCCGTCTTTGAGTGCACTCCAAGTTCCCAGTGTAATGCCCTTGGATCCATGACTCCGCTCTCTTCCAGTTGTCCCTGGAATGTGATGCCTCTATAACCTTGTCAAATAAAGTGATTTTCTGCACAGCTTCAGCCTTGCACTCCATTTCAGGCTTGAGGCATTGCATAAGCTCAGAACCTGCCAATTCTTCAATCTCATCAGTTTCACTGTCCATCGCATCTTCACCCAATCTGGGACTTTCTGAGCTATTCTTGCTATCAGAAGAAATTATGAGAGTGACGTTGTGAGTGGCTTCTAGACATGTGATCTGTCACTGTTGCTGTCATCCTGCATGCACATGGGCAGCAGCATTCAATTTGGCTTTTGGGGGTGGCATTCATTGGGGGGGTGAACTGCAGCACATCAGTGTTTTGATGGGTTGCTTGACCCACCTTGGACTGGCTGGGGCCAGCTGGTGCCAGCTGGTACAACACCCTAAAGTTAGCAAGTTGCCATGTCCACAGGCCATGTCCAAATCCTCTACAATCTCCTCACAGAGTGATGACCAGCAAGCA
>WNGR01008692.1_pt1 | contig 11173 bp, 12 predicted proteins | sample 5407581 | NCBI WGS metagenome assembly WNGR01 (sample SAMN13153383, study PRJNA577476) | soil metagenome | isolation source: 80 cm soil or saprolite under Garry oak tree replicate 2 | place: USA:California | collected 2016-06-15 | reverse complement strand
GAACAGGCTGGCCCTGCCGTCCGCGCCACGGCGCGGGGTGAGCACTCCCCGGCTCACGTAGGAGTACAGGCTGGCCTGCTTGATGCCGAGCCGCTGCGCGGCCTCCGCGGCCCCGATCCAATCCGTCACGTTCGCGCCTCTCCCCGCCGGCCTGGCCGTCGCTGCCGACCGCCGACCGTCCGCCCACTTCCGCCTGCTGGCCCACCCAGGGCGCCATCCCGGCCGCTCCCAGGCGCATCCGGCCTGCCCCGCCGTTCCGGCCTGGGGCCCGCCCACCAGATTTCAGGTCGCTAGATTGATTTTAATCAACATTGACCAATATGGAGATGATGGGTAAGGCTACCCGTATACGGCAACGGCACGGCGCTGCGGCAGCGCAGGCCTGATGCCGCCCGGTTCCAATCTCGCGGCGGCTGGAGGATCGCAGATGTCAACTACCGGGCAGGTCAAGGTCATGGGCAAGCGGTCGAGCTGAACCGGCGGCGGACCCTTGAGGACGTATGGCACCTGTTCTTCCACGGGCACCTGCCCGACCCGGCCGAGCGGGCCAGGTTCCAGGGCGAGATCTCCGGTCACCGGGTGCTGCCGGACGGCCTGGTCCCGTTTCTTCGCACGCTGGCCACGACCGATCCGTTCGATCCGCTGACCGCGCTGCGCACCGCGATCTCCTTCACCGCCGAGCGGTCTGGCTTCCGCTCGTGGCTCGATATTTCACCGGATCAGCTCTACGACAACGCCATGCAACTCTCGGCGCAGACCCCGGTGCTGCTCGCGGCGCTCTACCGGCTGCACTACGGGCATGAGCCGGTGGCACCGGACCCTGAGCTCTCCGCCGCGGCCAACTATCTTTACATGCTCAGCGGCCAGCGGCCGGACCAGCAGCACGCCTGGGCGCTGGAGCGCTATCTCATCTCCACGATCGACCATGGCTTCAACTCCTCCACCTTCACCGCACGGGTGATCGCGTCCACGGGCGCTGATCTCGGTGCCGCGGTGACCGGCGCCATCGGGGCCTTGTCCGGGCCCTTGCACGGCGGCGCGCCGAGCCGCGTCCTCGACATGCTCGATGACATCGGCCGCCCGGAGCTGGCCGAGGCCTGGGTCCGCAGCGCGGTCGGCCGCGGCGACAAGATCATGGGCTTCGGCCACCGGGTCTACAAGGGCAAGGATCCGCGCTCCGCGCTGCTGCGTGAGGTCGCGACCACCGTCGGCGGATCCACCGCTGAGTTCGCGGTCGCCGTGGAGGACGTGATCGTCCGGGTGCTCGCCGAGGCGAAGCCCGGGCGCGCGCTCAACGCCAATGTCGAGTTCTACGCCGGGGTCGTGATGGATGCCTGCGGGATCCCGCGGGAGGCGTTCACGCCCACGTTCGCGTCCAGCCGGGTCATCGGATGGTGCACGCATGTGCTGGAGCAGGTGGCCGGCAACCGGCTTATCCGGCCGTCGGCCCGCTACGATGGCCAGGCGCCGCCGGTCCCGGTGCCAGCCGGCGACTAGCGGCTTCAGCCCGGCTGTCCATCGCGGGCCGTCCTGTTCGTCGTGGTAGTAACCGCGGCAGGATGGCCGAGACGACGGAGGGCTCATGAAGTACCTGATGATCCACTGCCTGGACGAGAGCACCTGGCTGAACCCGGCCGATGGGTCCGAGCAGGAGGACCCGGCGCACGAGCAGGCGGAGCAGGCCTGGGTCACCGAGATGGAGACCCGCGGCGTGAAGCTGTCCGGAGGCCGGCTGCGGCCGGTCAGCGACGCCACGACGGTCCGGGTACGGGGCGGCGAGGTGCTGGTCAGCGACGGCCCGTTCGCCGAGACCAAGGAGCAGATCGCCGGCTTTGACGTGCTCGAATGCGCCAACCTGGACGAGGCCATCGAGGTCGCGTCCCGGCACCCGACCGCCAAGGTCGGGACGTTCGAGCTGCGGCCGTTCTGGCCGGACTGACCTCAGCCGGGCCCTGTCCGGCCGTCCTGGCTCGCGCCTGGCACGCCGCCAGACAGGACTTGCGGTAGCCGTCAGCGGCCGAGCTGGCCCCGGCTCCGCATCCTGCGGATCCTGCGCCGCTGGCTCGAATCCAGCGACCGGTAGGCGACAACAGGAATGGCGATGGCAGCGGCGATGATCAGCACCGAGACATACCAGGGCAGGACGGCCAGCAGGATAAGCCCGATGATCACCCCGCCGATGCCGAACATCAGGTGACGCGACATGTCGATCTCCCCTCCGGGCGGGATACAGGATTCCCACTGCTGCAACGCAAGGCTATCCCCATATGGTTCCTGCTCCGACAAGCTGGCCGTGCCACCTGGGCCGATATGCCACCTCGATCAGCACAGGACCGGCGCTTGCTGCAATGATGGTCGCCGGACTGGAGGACCCGATGACGCTCTCGCTGCCGATCGAGGACGAGGCCAACGAGCTGCTGTCCCGCAGCCCGCTGGCCCTGCTCACCGCGTTGCTGCTGGACCAGCAGGTGCCCTTCGAGAAGGCATTCAGCTCGCCCTACCAGCTGACGCTGCGGCTCGGGCATGAGCCGACCGCCGCCGAGCTGGCCGGCTACGACCCGGATGCGCTGGTCGCGGTGTTCAGCGAGCGGCCTGCGCTGCACCGCTTCCCGCGGGCCATGGCCGGGCGGGTTCAGGAGCTGGCGCGGCTGATCGTTGAGCGCTACGACGGGGACGCGGGCCAGGTCTGGGCGACCGCCACGACCGGCGCCGAGCTGGCCCGGCGGCTCGCCGAGCTGCCCGGGTTCGGCACCTACAAGGCGCAGATCGCGATGGCGCTGCTGGGCAAGCAGTTCGGCGTGCGGCCGGAAGGCTGGCGCGAAGCCGCGGGCCATTTCGGCCAGGAGGGCTCGCGCTATTCGGTCGCCGACATCACCGACAACGCCTCGCTGCTCGCGGTCAGGGAGTACAAGAAGCAGGCCAAGGCGGCCGCGAAAGCTAGCCGTTAGCCGACGGGGAGCCGCCGCAAGGCCGGGCTGACCCGGAGGGCCGGGTACCGGGAACGCTGGCCGTGAGGGCCGGGTACCGGAGCCCGGGCTCACCAGACACCGGTGCCCCAGATCTGCGGCCCGCTCGTGGTGATGCTGGTGGGATTCTGCACGCCGGGCAGCGCGGTGAACCGGTCGCCGTCGAGCCGGCCGAAGCCGAAGCATTCCACGAGCGCGTGCACGCCTGCCGGGCCGAGGGACAGGACGCTGCAGGCCTCATCCACGGAACCCGCGTCGCGCAGGCCCGGGATCGTGCGCTCCCGCGCCACGTGCAGCACCCGGATGAGCCGGCCCGTGCTCGCGGACAGCTCCACGATCCTGGCCACCACCGTGGTCCGGCCGCTGCGGGCCCGGACGTTCTGCGCGGTCGAGGTGATGACCGCGGTCCCGTCGGGCGTCAGCAGCGCCCGCGGGATAAAGCCGGAGGCCATGGGGGCCGGGGAGACCACCGGCCGGGCCGCCAGCAGGCTGCCGCCGGGCCCGGCCACGCTCAGCAGCCGGTACCCGTTCCGCTGCGTTTGCGGGGGCGACTTCAGCCCGCTCTCCCACAGGAACATGACCTGGCCGGGGCCGGCCCAGGACAGGTTCCACGGCGCCCCCGGCGCCCGCGTGGTCCACGTGCTGGCCGCGCCGGTGGCGAGGCTGATGACCCGGATCCCGCTGTACTGGCAGCGGCCGGCCGGGCAGGACTGGACCGCGATGGCCAGCTGGTCCCCGGACGGGGACAGCGCGACGTCGTCGACCGCGAGCGGCGAGACGCTCACCGGCAGCCGGCTGAGGCTGGCCGACCGGCCGTCGGCCGCGACGCGCAGCACGTAGAACCTCGAGACGTGGGTCACCTGGGCCGGGACGCGGATGGTGATGCTGCCGTGATGCCGGCCGTCCGGCACCTTGATCTTCTTGGTCGCGCTGCCGACGGCGACCTCACCGGTCTCAGTGATGACGAAGGTCCGGTTGTCCGCGGCCGCGGTGATGGTGGGCGACTCCGGTCCGCCCGCGCTCTTCAGCGTGGGCACGTCCACGCTGGTCAGGGCCTGGCCGGTCACGGAGTCGTGCACAACCGCGGTCACCGAGGCGCCCTGGGGCGAATCGGACTCACCGAGAGTGACGTAGTGCGGTGGCATCCCGGCCGGCGCTCCCCCGGACGCCGGCTGGCGGCCCGCCGAGCCGCCGGCCAGTGACACGCCGACGATCACGCCCAGCACCGCCGCCACGGCCGCGACCGGGGCCAGCCAGCGCACGAGCCGGGATCCGCCCCGGGCGGGAGGAACCCGGAGCGGGCGGATCGACCCGTGGTGTGCGCGTTCGGCCAGTTCCTTGAGGTCGTTACGCAGCCGGTCCTCGAGGTCCGTCATCGTTCAGTCCTCCCCTAGGGCGCGGGCGAGCGCGGCCAGCCCGCGGGCCGCGGTGGCGCGGACCGCGCTGGGCGTGATCCGGAGCGTGCCGGCGATCTCGGCCACGTCCAGGTCCAGGTAGTAGCGGAGCACGAGCACCTCGCGCTGGCGGCGCGGCAGGCGGCGCAGCGCGATGGCGAGCTCGCCGCGGTCATCGGCGGCCTCCGCCGTATCCGGCCCGGCCGGGTCCGCGGTCCCGGCGAGCCGAGGCGCGTGCTTGCGCGCCACTGCGGCGCGCCGGTGCACCGACCGGCAGCCGTTCAGCACGCTGGACCGGACGTAGGCCAGGCCGCTGGACGGCTGGCGCAGGCCGTGCCAGCCGCGGTGCAGCCGCTCGAACGCGTCCTGCACCACGTCCTCGGCGGTGGCCAGGTCCCCGACCATGACCAGGGCCAGGCGCACCAGTTCCAGGTGGTGGTCGCGGAACAGGTCGGTCACCGCCACCGTGCCGTCGCCGCGGCCGGTCCGCGCGGCCGCAGCCTGGCCGCCCGGGCCGCGCGCCTCGTCGGCCATGCCCGCCATCGTGACATTCACGCTAGAGAGACGCGCAGTTCCCCGCCAGCGCTGCGTAAAGGCACAAGGTATTGTCCCGGTCGTGCCAGATTCCGAAATTCCCGCAGCCGGTACCGCGCAGGTGCACATCCTGCACGAGGGCTACGCGCGCGAGACCGACGGGCAAGAACGCGTCGGCAGCACGGTGACTCTCATCATCGACGGCGGCGCTGTCATCGTGGTCGATCCCGGCATGGTCGCCGCCCGGGGTGATCTTCTCGCCGCGGTGAGTGCCCGCGGCGTTGCCCCCGGGGACGTCACCGACGTCGTGTTCAGCCATCACCATCCGGACCATACGGTCAACGCGGCGTTGTTCCCCGCGGCGCGGATCCACGATCACTGGGCCGTCTACGACGGCGACCTGTGGATCAGCCGGGCCGCCGAGGGCGCGGCGCTGAGCCCGTCGGTGCGGCTGCTGGCCACGCCGGGCCATACCGGCGAGGACATCACCACGGTCGCGTCGGCACCTGACGGCGTGTACGCGTGTACCCATGCCTGGTGGGGCGCGGACGGGCCGGCCGAGGACCCGCTGGCCACGGACCTGTCCGCGCTGCATGCGAGCCGGGCCCGCCTCCTCGAGGTCGCTTCGGTGATCGTGCCCGGCCACGGGCCCGCGTTCCGGCCGGACCGGGACACGCCCCGCTGACCTGGCCGGCGCCGGCGGTCAGACCACGTCGCCCTTCAGCGAGAAACCCGCCAGCCGCCGGGTCGCGAGGACCAGGGCGGCCGCCGTGACGATCACGCCCATGATCACCGCCGTGGACAATGTCAGCCGCGCGTTCAGGGCCGCGTCGTTCGCGATCGAGTTCGCGACGCCGAGCGAGTACTGCTCAATCGAGAGCAGCCGGGCGCCGCTCACGAAATTGCCGAGCACCGCTTCCCAGATCAGCACGTACAGCAGCCCGAAGGCGATCGCCCGGGTGGTGAGCACAGAGAGCATGACGAACACCGCGTTGTAGATCACCGATCCGGCCAGCGCGCCCACGAAGAGCCCGACCGCGAGATGGCCGGCTCCCCCGTCCGCGATCATCCCCGAGATGAGCTCGGGCAGGGCCACGAAGGCCGCCGTGAGCGCGGTCCCGACGGCGAACTTGGTCACGATCACCGTGGACCGGCGCACCGGCGTGGCCAGCAGGTGGATGACGCTCCCGTCGTCGATCTCCGCGCCGAGCACGCTGGTGCCGATGATGAGCGCGGTGAGCGGGAGTATCACCGAGAACCCGAAGTCGCCGAGGACCCGGCCCGGCCACGGCGCGCCGGGCGGGTGCGCCGCCTTCAGCGCCAGCGTGACCAGGATGAGGATCAGCGGCGGGATCGCGAAGATCAGCGCCCGCTTCCGGCCGAAGACCGCGCGCAGCGTGATCCTGGCCACGACGCCGTTCAGCGCACCGCCCATGGAAATCGTCTCCTTCTCAGGCCCGGGGCTGCCCCCGGGCCGGCACTGCGTCAGGGCTCAACGAGATAGGCGAACACGCTTTCCAGCGACTCGTCTTCGGGCAGCAGCTCGCGCAGCCGGATGCCGCGGTCGCGGGCGATCGCCGCGAGCTCCCGGCTGAACGTGCCGTAGTCGGAAGCCCGCACCTGCAGGCCGCCGCGGGTCAGCTCGACACCGGTCACCGCCGGGCTGCCGATCAGCGCCGAGCCCAGCAGGCGGTCATCGGAGGTGCGGACCAGGAACACGTGCGGCCTGCTGGTCATCAGCCGCCTGATCGCGCGGAAGTCGCCGGATGCCGCGAGCCGCCCGGCCACGATCACCTGGATAGTGCCGGCCAGCTGCTCGACCTCCTCCAGGATGTGCGAGCTGAGCAGGATCGTCCGTCCCTCGGCGCCGAGCTTGGCCAGCAGGTCCATCATGTGCAGCCGCTGCCGCGGGTCCATCCCGTTGAACGGCTCGTCGAGCAGCAGCACCTGCGGGTCGTGCACCAGCGCGGCCGCCACCTTGATCCGCTGCCGCATCCCCTTCGAGTAGGTCGAGATCTTGCGGTCCTGCGCTTCGGCCATGTCCACGATCGCGATCGCGCGGCGCGCTGCGGCCTGCGGGTCGGCGAGCTTGTGCAGCTTGGCCGTGGCGCGGACGAACTCCTCACCGGTGAGGAACTCGTAGACCGAATCGCGCTCCGGCACCAGGCCGACCGTGCGGTAGATCTCCGGGTTGCGCCAGGCGGCAGCGTCGCCGATGGCCAGCTCGCCTCGCGACGGCTCGAGGAAGCCGGCGATCAGGTGCAGCAGGGTTGACTTGCCCGCGCCGTTCGGGCCGAGCAGCCCGGTGACGCCCGGGCCGATGGTCATCGTGATGTCATTGACCGCGACCACGTTGCCGTACCAGCGGGACACGTTGCGCAGCTCGACAGTGATCATTGGCTCGCCTCCGGCAAGACGCTCATTGGCTCGCCTCCGGCAAGACGCTCATTGGCTCGCCTCCGGCAAGACGCTCACGCCGCACCCGCCTTCCGGTACCTGACGGCCAGGCCCCCGAGGCTGGCCGCGAGCAGCAACAGCAACATCGCCCCGTACGCGGGGCCGTAATGGCCCAGGTTGGGAACTAGCCCGGGCGAGGTCCCGCCGAGCCAGCGCCGTACGCCGTCCAGCACGGTGAACGGGCTGACCAAGCCGGACAGGCGGGCTCCGGGGGTGGGCGCCTGGATAACCGCCAGGACCTTGTGCGGGCCAGGACCCGGGGGTGGGGCCGCGGTCCGGACGACCTTGGCCTCGGTGATCGAGATCAGGACCCCGGCGAGGATCCAGGTGAGGAAGAAGTAGATGGCGATGGCCCCGGTGGCATAGGCCCGGCGCCCGCTCAGCGAGGCCAGGGCGAGGCCGATCGCGGCGAGCAGCACGGCCCACATCACCCCGACGAGCAGGCCGGGGATGAGCGCCTTCGTCTCGTGCCAGACGGCGCTGCCGCCATGGGCCTGGGCGATCGTGCCCAGGTAGAGCAGCAGCAGCGGGATCTCGATGATCACCAGGCACGCCGTGGCGAACGCGGCGAGCTTGGCCAGGGGGTAGTCCAGGCGGCGCAGCGGCCGGCAGAAATAGAGCGGCAGCACGTGGCTGCGCAGGTCGCGGGAGACAAGCTCGGGTGCCTGCGCCGCGATAAAGATGATCATGACGACGACCCGCAACTGCAGCAGGTACGTGTCGTAGGGGACAATGCGGGTGTTGCCGTTGGCCACGACGACCGCGTTCGCCACCGCGGGCAAGCACATGATCACGAAGGTGATCACCGGCACGATCTTGGCCTTGGCCCCGCGACCGAGCCCGAAGGCGGAGCGCAGGCTGTGCCAGTACAGAGCGCGGATGATCTGGGCCCGGCCGAGCCGCCGTCCGGTGTAGCGGCGGTAGCCGATGTCGTGGATGACCCCGGTCTCAGCCGACATGGGATGCCTCCTGCGCCGCGCTGTCTCGCGCCTGCTCGTCCCGGAACAGCTCCTCCACACGGCGCCGCCGCTGCTCCAGCCGGTTGAGCGGAAGACCGAGATCCGCGACCGCGTCACGGACGGCGTCGTACGTGGCGTCGTCGGTCAGCTGCACCAGCAGCGCCCGCTGATACGGCCTGGGCTCGAGCCCGCGGCGGCCGAGCTCAGCCCGCAGCTGGTCGGAGCCCTCGTCGACCTCGATCAGCAGGACCTGGCTGGCCTGGGTCATGCGGGTTATCGTGTCGGCGCGCAGCAGCCGACCGCCTTCGACCGCCACCAGGTGATCGCAGATCCGCTCGATCTCACCGAGCAGATGCGAGGCGACCACGATGGAGATGCCGAACTCGGCGCCGATCCGGCTGATCAGCTCCAGCATCGAGTTGCGGCCCGCCGGGTCGAGGCCCACGGTCGGCTCGTCGAGCAGCAGCAGCCGGGGATCTCCGACCAGCGCCTGGGCCAGCTTGACCCGCTGCTTCATGCCGGTCGAGTAGGTGCCGATCTGCCGGTAGCGCTCCTCGTACAGGCCGACGTGGCGCAGTGACTCGGCGGCCCGCTCCTTGGCCGCGGTCGGCGGCAGCCCGGACATCCGGCCGAGGTGGGTGACGAACTCGGTGGCCGTGACATCCGGCGGCAAGCAGTCGTGTTCCGGCATGTAGCCGGTCAGCGTCCGGATCCGCTCCGCGTCGTGCAGGCAGTCGGCGCCCAGCACCCTCGCCTGTCCGCTCGTCGGCGGCAGCAGGCCGAGCAGGATCTTGATCAGGGTCGACTTGCCTGCGCCGTTGGTGCCGACCAGCCCGGTGATGCCGGGCTCGACGGTCACCGTGAGCGCGTCCAGCGCGGTGACCGGGCCCGGATACCGTTTCGTCAGCTCGGCGGTCTCGATGACCGCCGATCCCGGATCCGGTTCTGCGGGAGGGCTCCCCGTCCGCGGCGACGGTTGCGCACTCATATGCCTCTGGCCTCGCAATCGTCTGCTCTGCCGCGAGCCCGGGACATCGACCAGCCCGCGTGGGATCCCCTGGTGCTCCGGCCGCAGCCGGCCGGAGCGTTTCCCAGGGTGCCTGCCCGGCGGGCCCGCTGTCGTCAGACCGGAGATTGATATTTAGCCCCCTCTATGACCCCCTCGAGGATGATGCCGTACCGTCTGGGGCTGGCCGGCCAGGCCGGCGGGCGGACCGGAGACGTGACAGATGAGCTGGGAGTACGGAACGCTGGCGACCGAGGTCTACGAGCTGGACAAGCCGGTCGGGCATTCCTTCGGCGACGTCGAGCACTACCAGCGGCTGCTCGCCGGCGTCACCGGGCGGATCCTGGAACCGGCGGTCGGCACCGGCCGGATGCTCATCCCGCTGCTGGAGTCAGGCCTCGAGGTGGAGGGCTTCGACGCCTCGCCGGAAATGCTCGAAGTCTGCCGCCGCCACTGCGCGGAGCGCAACCTGGATCCGGCGCTCCGCCAGGCGGACATGACCACGTTCGTGCGGCCCGCCGCCTACGCGGCCGTGATCGTGCCCACCGGCACCATCGCGCTGCTCGACGGCCGGGCGGCCACGCTCCAGGCGCTGGCGTGCTTCCGTGAGTGCCTCGGGCCGTCCGGGCGGCTGCTGGTGGACCTGGACCCGCCGCCGCAGCCGCAGCACGAGACCGACCCGGAGCCCATGCGCCACTGGCGGTCCGGGCCGTTCCTGTGGACGCTGCAGGTGCACCACATCGAGTACGACCCGGCGGCCCGCCAGACCACCCGGTGGCTCCGGTACGAGAAATGGGAGGACGGTGCCCTGGTCGCGACCGAGCTGCAGCTGTTCCGCCTGCAGCACTGGACCGTGGCTGAGTTCGAGCGGCTGCTGGCCGAGGCGGGGTTCGCCGGCGTCACCGTGACGGCCGACTACCGCGACGACCGGCGGCCCGGGCCGGACAGCGCGATCTGGACCTTCCAGGCCTCACGGCCGTGAGACCAGCGCGCTACCGGCCCACGGCGTAGCCCTGCATGCCACGCGCGTTGGCCCCGGCGTACAGGAAGCCCCTGTCCCTGGCCACGGCGCTGACCCGGCCCAGCGACCAGGGCGGCATGACGGTCACGTCGTGCCCGCGCCGGCGCAGCTCGGCGAGCACGGGCTCGGCCAGCCTGGCTTCGGCAGCCAGGGAGCGAGGAGCGCAGCCGCGCGGGTAGAACGACGAAGGGAAATGGTCGGTGTGGAACGCGGGCGTGTCGATCGCCTGCTGCAGGTTCATCCCGAACACCACGTGGTTGAGGAAGACCGCGAGCGACCACTGGTCCTGCTGATCGCCGCCCGGGGTGCCGAACGCCAGGTAGGGCTCGCCGCCGCGCAGTGCCAGGCCCGGTGACAGCGTGGTCCTGGGCCGCCGACCTGGCGCCAGCGTGCTGGCCAGGCCCGGGGTCAGCGTGAACATCTGCGCGCGGGTGCCCAGGCAGAACCCGAGGCCGGGAATGACCGGAGAACTCTGCAGCCAGCCGCCGCTCGGCGTCGCGGACACCATGTTGCCGAACGAGTCCGCCACGTCGAGATGGCAGGTGTCCCCCAGCCCGAGCTCCGGGGCGGACACGGCCGTCGACCTGGCCAGCGGCTCGCCCGCGCCATGGCCGCGATGGCCGCCATCCCCGGGGACCGGCCCCGCCGGACCGGCCGGGCTGGCGAACCCGGCGATCGCGAACCCGGGAAGCCGCGGCTCAGCGCCGCCGGGCGCCCCGGGGACCAGCTCGCCCGACGCGTCGTGGCTCACCAGCTTCCTGCGTTCCGCCGTGTACCCGGGCGACAGCAGCGCGGCCAGCGGCACCTCCGTGTCGCGCGGGTCCCCGTACCAGGCT
>WNGR01008018.1_pt1 | contig 11173 bp, 9 predicted proteins | sample 5407581 | NCBI WGS metagenome assembly WNGR01 (sample SAMN13153383, study PRJNA577476) | soil metagenome | isolation source: 80 cm soil or saprolite under Garry oak tree replicate 2 | place: USA:California | collected 2016-06-15 | reverse complement strand
CGAATTGATCCCCACCATCCCCGATTTCAGTTCCGCGACCGTGCGCCGCGCGCGAACGGGCGAGCGAGTGAAGGCATAGGCCGAGAGCCCCATGTCGGAGGCATTCGCGCGGGCGATCATCTCCTCATCGGAAGCGAAGCTGGTGATGGCCGCAATCGGGCCGAAATTCTCCTCGGCCATCACCCGCATGTCGTCGGTGACCTCTGTCAGCACCGTCGGCTCGAAAAAGAACCCGGCGTTGAAGCCGGGCGGGCGCCGTCCGCCGGTGGCCACCTTTGCGCCACCCTTGACGGCCTCGGCGACGATGCCTTCGACCTCGGCCAGCCGGCCAGCATTGATGAGGGCCCCATGCCGACGGAGGGGTCGAGCCCGTCACCGAGCTTGATCGCCTTGGCCCGGCTGACGAAGCCGTCCACGAACGCGTCGTGCAGGCTTTCGTGCACGTAGAAGCGGTCCAGCGTGACGCACACCTGCCCGGCATTGGCGTATTTTGTCGGCACCGAGGCATTCAGCGCCGGCGCGATCTTCCGGGCCGGCAGTAAGGCCGGAAAGTTCCAGGCCGTGAAGGCCGCCGCGATGCCGACCGGTTCGTGGCTCACCTCGAAACGTCCGCCGGCCACGCGGCTTTCGACGAGGCGGCCGTAAATCCGCCGCGCCTCCTCGGCGTACCAGCGAAACTGATCGATGCTGAGGCCCCATTCCCGCCGTGCCTGGGCTATGGGCTTGCCGGTCTCCGACGAGATCATCCGCGCAGCTTCGTCGGTCCGTCGCACCATTTCGTCGGCGATCGTGTGCATGGCGTCGGCCCGCGTGAAGGCAGGGGTCGTGTGCAATTGCGCGGGTCCGCCTTCGGCGGCGGCGATCGCGGCCTCCGTATCGGCAACACCGGCGACGGGCGCCTCGCCCAGCGCATTCTCGGTGACCGGACTGATCACCGCCGCGGTGGCGCCGTCCGCGGCCCGTTGCCACTCATTTCCGATGAACAATCCAAATTGCGCGTACATGTCAGATGATCTCCCGGACGTTCACAGCGCGCCGCTCTGCGACTGATTTCAGCGCAGCCTCGGCAAGGACGAGCGCCAACCGTCCGTCCTCGAAGCCCACGGCAGCAGGTCGACCTGTCTCCACAGCATCGACAAACGCGCCGATCTCGGCGTCAAAGGCCTCGCGGTAGCGCTCGATGAAGAAGTGCAGCAGCGGCGCAGCATGGTCAGTGAAACCCTTGCCGGACAGCACCATGTGATGCGGCCGCCGGTTCTCCGATACTGCCATGCCCTTGCTCCCGAACGCCTCCACGCGCTGGTCATATCCATAGGAAGCCTCGCGGGAATTGGTGATGATCGCTTGCTTGCCAGAAGCAGTCCTCATCACCACGGTAATGGTGTCATGGTCGCCGAGCGTCTCCATGAGGCTGGGGGCCACCAGTCGCGACCCTGTGGCGAAAACTTCCTCCGGCTCTTCACCAAGGAGGTATCGCGCCATGTCGAAGTCATGAATCGTCATGTCCCGCAGAATCCCGCCGGAGCCCCTGAGATATGATTCCGGCGCGAGGCCAGGATCCCGCGACGTGACGATCACCTGACGCAATTCGCCGACGTCGCCGCCGCGGACGGCCTCGAACATCGCCTTATGACCCGGATCGAAACGCCGCACGAAACCGATCTGAATCGGCAACGTCGTTCCAGCGATGGTCGCAGCGCACCGGTTCACGCGCGCAAGGCTGAGGTCGATCGGTTTCTCGCAAAGCACCGGCTTGCCCGCGGCGACCGCCTGCTCCAGCAGATCGGCGTGCGTATCGGTTGTCGTCGCAATCAACACGGCGTCTACGTCGTGCGATGCAAAAATGCTGGCGACAGAGTCCATCACCGGCGCACCCGTCGAGGCAGAAACAGCGTCGGCTGCCGCGCGATTGATGTCGTACACCGCTGCGAGCCGCGCTCTCGAGTGTGCAGCAATATTGCTCGCATGCATGGCGCCAATGCGCCCGCAGCCGAGCACAGCGACTCTGATCACGGAACTCCTCCCAACTCGTTTGGCAATGCTTCTTGCGAAAAGACGCGATTGTCAATATTAAATGCACACGAATATGTTCCGACGCATCGTCGGAGGAGGAGACGAGATGGTTCAGGCAAAGATCCGGCTCACCATGGCGCAAGCCCTGGTGCGCTGGCTGACGCATCAATTCACCGAGATCGAAGGTGAGCGCGTACCGCTTTTTGCCGGTGTCTTTGGCATTTTCGGACATGGCAACGTGACCTGCCTTTCCGAGGCGCTCGAGACCGTGCAAAATAGCCTGCCGACCTGGCGCGGACAGAACGAGCAATCCATGGCGCTGGCCGCCATCGGCTTCGCCAAAGCCAAGCGTCGGCGCCAGATTATGATCGCCACGTCATCGATCGGGCCTGGGGCGCTGAACATGGTGACCGCGGCGGGCACGGCCCACGCCAACCGCCTCCCGGTGCTGTTCATCTCCGGCGACACCTTCACCAATCGCCTGCCCGATCCTGTGCTGCAGCAGGTCGAGCATTTCGGCGATCCGACCGTCACGGTGAACGACGCCTTCAAGGCCGTGACGCGCTATTGGGATCGCATCACGCATCCGGCTCAGATCATCTCGTCGCTGCCCCAGGCCGTCGCGGTGATGCTCGACCCGGCCGATTGCGGACCAGCCTTCCTCGCGCTGCCGCAGGACACCCAGGAATTGGCGTTCGACTACCCTAAGATCTTCTTCGAGTCGCGCGTATGGATGATCCCGCGTCCGCGCCCCGACAGGGGGAGGCTCGCGGAGGCGGCGGCGCTGCTGAGGACGGCGAAAAAACCCATCCTCATCGCCGGCGGCGGCGTGCGCTATTCGCTGGCCGAGCAGGCGGTCGCGGACTTCGCGGTGAAGCGCGGCATCCCGATCGTCGAGACGATCGCCGGCAAGGGCTCGGTAACGCATTACCATCCCGCCCATGCCGGCCCGATCGGCATCATTGGCTCGACCTCGGCCAACGCGCTCGCCGCAGAGGCCGATGTGATCCTGGCAGTGGGAACGCGACTGCAGGACTTTACCACCGGCTCGTGGACCGCCTTCAGCCGCGACGCGCAATTCATTTCGATCAATGCGGCAAGGTTCGACGCCGTGAAGCATCGCGCGCACGCGGTGGTGGGCGACGCGCTCGAAACGGTGACCGAGCTCGATGTCGCACTTGGAAGCTGGCGCGCCGATCCCGACCACATGACGCATGCCAAGGCGCTCTTCAAGGAGTGGGACGCGCTTCTCGACAAGCATCAAACGCCGAGCAACATCACTCCACCCAGCTATGCGCAGGTGGTCCATGCCGTCAACGAGGCCGCGGGCGAGACCGACACGCTGATCTCGGCGGCTGGCGGGCTCCCCGGCGAGGTCGCGAAGGGCTGGCGCGTCAAGGCGCCGAACAGCTTCGACCTCGAATTCGGCTTCTCCTGCATGGGATACGAGATTCCGGCCGGCTGGGGGCACGCCATGGCCAATGCCGGCCCCGGCGCGCTCGGCGGCACGCCGATCGTCATGGTAGGCGACGGCACCTACATGATGATGAATTCAGATATCTATTCGACCGTGCTGAGCGGGCATAAGATCATCATCGTGGTCTGCGACAATGGAGGCTTCGCCGTCATCAACCGGCTGCAGCGGGCCAAGGGCGTTCCAGGCTTCAACAATCTTCTGACCGACTGCCGGGTGCAGCATCCTTCGGCACCGCTGCACGTCGACTTCGCCAAGCACGCTGAGGCCATGGGGGCTGCAACGCGGCACTGCGACAGTCTCGCAGACCTGGTCGCCGCGCTCGCATGGGCGAAAAGCAACGACAGGACGACGGTTTTGTCCATCGCCACGGACGCCTATGCCTGGGTGCCTGGCGATGCCGACTGGGATGTCGGCGTACCCGAAGTCTCGTCACGGGAAGAGGTGCGGGCCGCCCGCAGGCAGCAGGAAGAAATCCGCGCCAAACAGCGCATTGGAGTGTAACGCTGATGAAAGCAAAGCTTGGAATAGCCCCTATCGCCTGGTGGAACGACGATCTCGCGGAATTGTCCGACGACGTCAGCCTCGACGAATGCCTGCGGCAAGCAAGCGCAGCAGGCTTCACCGGCATGGAGACCGGCCGCCGCTTCCCGATGAAGATGGAGGAGCTTGGTCCAGCTCTCGAGCGCCACGGCATCTCGGTGTGCGGCGGCTGGTTCTCGGGCCTCCTGCTTGACGGCGACATCGAGCGCGAAAAGGATCGCATCCGCTCCCAGATGGATCTCTTCATCGCCGCCGGTGCGCCTTGCATCGTCTATGGCGAAACCGCGCGCTCGATCCAAGGCATCCGCCAGGCCCCGCTTGCCGGCAAGCCGAGGCTCTCCGAGGATGACATCAAGGTCTATGGCCGCAAAATGACGGCCTTTGGCGAATGGTGCGCCGATCAGGGAATGCCCCTCGCCTATCATCATCATATGGCGGCGGCGATCGAGACCGAAGCGGAGCTCGACCTCCTCATGCAGCATTCAGGCGAGGGTCTCCCGCTTCTCTTCGACGCTGGCCACATGGCTTTCGCTGGCGGCGAGGTTCTTCGCGTCATCGACAAGCATCACGACCGGATCAGCCATGTCCACACCAAGGACGTGCGCATGAACGTCATCGCCTCGCTCGACCGAGCCAAGGAAAGCTTCCTCGATGCCGTGGTCAAGGGCGCTTTCACCGTGCCCGGAGACGGCTCGCTCGATTTCGCGGCTATCGTGGGACGTCTCGCCGACCACGGCTACGAAGGCTGGTTCGTCGTCGAGGCCGAACAGGACCCCAAGGTCAGCCCGCCCTACGAAATGGCCAAGAAGGGTCACAAGGAACTCGAGCGCGTGATGGCGCTAGCCGGATACGAGGTCGTCCGATGAACAGGATGGACGGCAAGATCTGCGTGGTCACCGGCGCAACGCAAGGGCTCGGCGCGGCAATCGCGCGCCGCCTTGCGGCGGCAGGCGCTGCGGGCATCGTCATCACCGGTCGCAATGAGCGGCGTGGTCAGACGGTGGCGAACGACATCACAGCCAAAAACGGCACGCCGGCTTTGTTTCTCCGCGCCGATCTCGCCTCGGTCGAGGACTGTCGGCGCGTTATCTCGGCAACCGACAAGCGCTTCGGCCATATTCACGTGCTCGTCAACGCGGGGGCATTGACCGAACGCGGCACCATCGTGGACACGACCCCCGATCTGTTCGACAGGATGTTCGCAACCAATGTCCGCGGGCCGTTCTTCCTGATGCAAGGGGCCATCAAGCTGATGATCCGCGATGGGATCGAAGGGGCGATCTGCAATATCGGCTCGATCTCGGCGCTGTCGGGCCAGCCCTTCATTAGCCCCTACTGCGCCTCCAAAGGCGCGCTGACCACGCTGACCGCCAATACCGCATTTTCGGTGATGGCCAACCGTATCCGGGTGAACCAGCTCAATGTCGGCTGGATGGCATCCGACCACGAGCTCGAGCTCCAGGCTGCCGAACAAGGCGATCCGAACTGGCGGGAGAAGGCTGAAAAGAGCCTGCCCTTCGGTCGGCTCGTCGACCCCGAGGAGGCAGCGCGCGCGGTCAACTTCCTCGTTTCCGACGATGCCGGGCTGATGACCGGCGCGATCGTCAATTTCGACCAGTCCGTCTGGGGCGCAGTGGCGGGATCCATGCCGGTGCCCGACGGGCCGATGAAACTGCCGCCCTGATTTCGTGTCTCTTGGCGCGGCGCCTACCTCTGCGTGACGATCGGAATTCGCGGTTGGTCCGGCTCTTTTTGAAGCCGCGAGGCCAATGCAATGACCAGCGCCTGCGCAAGACACATGGGGGCAGCGAGCGAACGCGAGAAGGTATATTCGTGCTCGGGCACCGCGAAGAGCACCCGAGCGTTCTTGGCGAGCGGCGACAGCGTGGTGTCGCTGATGGCGATGATCGGCACATCGAGCGCCGCAGCCTCTTCGACGATGTTCACCACTTCGTTTGCGTAGAAGCGGAACGAGACAGCGAAAAGGAGGTCGCCCGGGCGCGTCACCTTGGCCATGTGTGTCGCCAGTCCGCCACCGGCGTCGAGCAGCGCGGTGCGCTTGCCCAACATGGTCAGCACATAGCGAAGGAGCACCACCACCGGGGCTGAACGAAGCTGGCCAACGAGGTAGATGGTGTCGGCCGCCTCCATCAGCCCGACCGCTTCAGAAATCTGCTCCGCTGTCGTGCCCGTCAAAAGATCCTGAAGAGATGAGATGTCCCGCACGACCAGGTCGCGCAGAAAGCTCATCTCGTTCCGGTTCTCGCGCGCGCCGAGCTCGTCCTCGAGCGCCTTGACGCGGGCGTCGAAGCCGGGCGCCGCGGTCGACAGGCGACGCTGAAAGACCGCCTGCAACTCCTTGAAGCCGTCATAGCCGAGCGACTGCGCGAAGCGCACCAGGCCGGAAGGGTGCACCCCGCACTTTTCGGCGATCGTGTGGGCAGCGACAACCGCCACCTCGTTGGGGTTCTGTGTAAGGTAGACGGCAATCTTCTGATATGAATTGCTCATCTCCTCATAGCGCTCATGGATGATCCGAATGAGCGCCTCATAGGTCTGTGGCGGCTCTTGCCTTTTCATCTGTTGTCCCCGACGACTCCTCATAAAGCCTGCCGCGCTTTTCCCGGCGGCGCAATTGCTGCGGCTTTTGTTCGTCTATTGTCCCGGCGACCGGTTCGTGGCGGGACGCGCCCTAGGGTTGCCGGCGGCTCCGCGAAGAGTCTCGGCGTGCCGATTCGGACGCCGCCTCGGCCGTCGGGACGAGATGCAACTCGTGTTCCAGCGTGGCGAGGCCCCTCCCTCCGGCCATGTGGAACATGAGCTTTTCGAGGCTGAGATCCTCGCGCGGCACATCGAGCTCGACTTCTCCGCGCGCGAGCACCAGGAAGTGGTTGCCGACCATGTAGGCGTGATGCGGATTGTGGGTAATGAAGATCACCCCGATTCCCTGCTCGCGCGCGGCTGCAGCGATGTAGCGGAGCACGATGCCGGATTGAGCGACGCCAAGCGCAGCGGTCGGCTCGTCGAGGATCAGCACGCGCGCCCCGAAATGGATGGCCCGCGCAATCGCCACGACCTGCCTCTGGCCTCCCGACAGCGTGCCCACCGGCTGCTCCAGATCGGTCAGGTTTATGCCCATCCGGTGCAGCTCTTTGCTGGTCTCTTCCCACATCGCCGGGACATCGAGACGACGGAACGGTCCAACGCCGCGCACGATCTCTGACCCGAGGAAGAAGTTGCGCCAGACCGGCAACAGCGGCACCAAGGCCAATGTCTGGTACACGGCAGCGATGCCGAGATCCAGCGCTTCACGCGGGGAGGTGAAATTCACCTCCTTGCCGTCCACAAGGTAAGTGCCCTGATCGTGCTGGATCAGACCCGCAATAATGCTGATCAAAGTGGACTTACCTGCGCCGTTGTCGCCCAGGATGCACGTCACCTCTCCTTGTCGCACGCCGAGGCTGACATCCTTCAAGGCGTTGATGTTGGCGTAGCTCTTGCCGATATTCTTGAGTTCGATGATCGGGGTCGACCGGCTGGTCATCTTACTTCCCCATGCTGGCGCGGGCGCGAATCCACGTATTGGCGACCGTCGCGATCACGAGCATGGCGCCCACGAAGAACTGGAACCAATCGGGGTCCCAGTTCGCATAGATCACGCCTTCGGTCGTCATGCCGAAAATGAAGGCGCCGAGCGCCGAACCCACCGCGGAGCCGTAGCCGCCGGTCAGGAGGCAACCACCGACCACGGCGGCTGCGATGTAGAGAAGCTCATTGCCGATGCCGGCACCGGATTGCACCGTGTTGTAGGCGAATAACAGGTGCATCGCGAGGAACCAGCAGCCGAACCCGACCAGCATGAACAGGCCGATCTTGACACGCGTGACGGGAACGCCGACGGCGCGCGCGCTGTCTCCCTGTCCTCCGACGGCGAAGATCCAATTGCCCACGCGAGTCCGCAGCAGCACCCAGGTGCCGAGCGCGACAAACGCGAACCAATAAAGAATGGCGATACTGATCTGCGCGCCGCCGATCCTGAAATTGGACGCGAAGACGGCCTGGCCGATGTCAAAGCCGGGCATTTGGCTGATGTCGCCGGTGGCGACATTGCCCGTGATCAGCTTTGTGATTGCGATATTGAGGCCCTGCAGCATCAGGAAGCTGCCCAAGGTCACCAGGAAGCTCGGCAGCTTGGTGCGTATCAGCAAATAGCCGTTGATGGCGCCGACAGCCAGCGACAAGCAGAGCGCGAATATGACACCCACCCACAGACTGCCGGCAACCTGCGTTGCAAAGATCGACGCCGCTAGCGACGAGGTGGTCACCGCAACGCCGGCCGACAAGTCGAACTCCCCGCCGATCATCAGCATGGACACGGCAACCGCCGGAATTCCGATCGTAGAAGCCTGGTACAGCACCGTGGCAAAAGCCGGAAATTGGCGAAAGGGCGGAGCGACCACAGAAAAGAAGATGAACACCAGCGTCGCGCCCACGAGGGCACCGGCCTCCGGTCGCCTTAGGATTCTCTTCCACAAAGCCTGGGGCCGCGCCTTCCGAGTTGAGGCAACGTCAGTTCGCTCGGCAGTTATGGTCACGGCGTCCTCCCTTGCCTTGACCCCGCCGACCGGCAGACTTCCCGTCCAGACCGGTCGGCTATTGGTCCTGTCGCGCTGCTCGGCCGTTACCGCGTCCCCGCCTTGGCGAACTTGGCGACTGCGGCGGCATTGTTCTTGTTGACGAAGAACGGACCCGTCAGCACTGGGCCGCCACCGCCCACGGTGTCACCATTGGTGAGATAGAGCCAAAGCATATCGACCGCTTCATAGCCCTCGACGTAAGGCTGCTGGTCGACCGCCCATTGCACCTTGCCCTGGGCGACCAGATCGATCACCACGGGCGTCATGTCGAACGTACCGACCTTGGCACTGCTGCCTGACGCTCCGATCGCGTCAAGGACCGTCGGAGCGAACGGGGCGCCGAGCGTCACGATATAGTCTATGGACGCGTCTTGCTGCAGCTTGGCTTGCACCCGCGCCTTCACCGTCGGCATGTCGTAGCCGGTCACATAAAGCACCTCGACCTTGCCCTTGAAGGTCGCCTTGATGCCATTGCAGCGCGCCTCGAGCTGAACGGCACCTTGCTGTTGGTCGAGACAGATGACGTTCTTGGCGCCCTCCTTGTTCAGCTCCTCACCTACAGCCTTGCCAGCGACGGTCTCGTCCTGGCCGGCATAACCGAGAAGACTCTGGTCCTTCCACTGATCAACGCCGGCGTTGAAGCCGACGATCGGGATACCCGCCGCTTGCGCCGCCTTGACGTTGGCGGCCTCAGCTTCGGGGAACGCCAGGGTCAAAGCAATGCCGTTGACGTGCTGCTCCGTCATGTTCTGGATGAGCTGAGCTTCTTTGGTCGCGTCCGGGTTGGCGACATAGATCAGCTTGACGTTATCCTTCGCGGCCGCCGCCTCGGCGCCTTTGCGAATGATGTCCCAGAAGGTGTCACCCGGCTGCGCATGGGTGATCATGGCGAAGGTGAACTGCGGGTCCGCGGCCCTGGCGTCAACCGCGCCCAAAACCATCGCACATCCGACAAACGTCCCTGCGGCAAGGGCGAGCCGTGACACCTTCGTAAGAGATCGCATCAGTTTCCTCCCTAAAGCGCCGAACCCGGCGCGGTTCTCGACATCAATTATTGCGTGATCGAGATGTATGCAATTGACACTGCAACTTTGCGAGAGTCAAGCCAGGAATTGCGGAGCCAACAGTCGCGCAATATCTGTTGCGAATCCAGCGAGTGGGCGCAGCTCGTCGGCTATCTGGCGCTGGCGGACCGTTCGTCACGGTCCACCGGCGCCCCGCCCGGCCGGGGCGTCTTTTAGGGGTGGTCAAGCCGATCGCGACCTGCACTGCGTTAGCACTGAATGCCGACAACTCCGGGCGATCTTCGCGCGCATCGCTGCTCTACGTCGCCGTCCGCGACGCCGCTACACGAAGATCTGGCGGTCCCTAGCCGTGACTTCGGCAAGAAAGTTCGTTACGACACCAATGCGTCGGTTGGAGCGCAAATCTTCATGGAAGACGATCCAATAGCTCCGTGTCAGCTGGTGCATCGGCAATATCGCGACGAGTTCTGGATAGCGTTGCGCGATGTATCGATGAAGAATCCCAATGCCTGAGCCGGCGCGAACCACTTCAGTCTGTCCCATTGCCGACGATACGGGCGACATCAGAACGCCAGATCTGTAGAAACTCGTCAGTATAATTCAAGGAAAGAGAAAACAACAGGTCGCCGACATATCGGTAGTGTCTCAGTTTGAAATCTCAACGCGATCTCGCTTCAGAAAACGGAGGGTTTTCCAATGGCTGATGCCCGATGCAGTTGCGGCGCTCTCACACTAACGCTTCCAGAACCATCAAAATTGGTTGTCGCCTGTCATTGTCTTGACTGCCAACGGAGAACCGGCGCGCCATTTGGCGTAGGCGCTTTTTATCCGGTCGACGCCGTCGCCATTTCTGGAACTCCGAAAGAGTTCACCCGCGATGCAGCAAGCGGCGGGAAGGTCCACACCTACTTTTGTCCAAACTGCGGGTCAACGATCTATTGGAAGGCCGACAACCTACCGTCGCTGATCGGCGTTGCAGTCGGCGCGCTAGCAGACCCAAAATACCCGGCCCCCGTCAGATCGGTTTTTGAGCAGTCGAAACATAATTGGGTTCAAATTGATGGTGCCGTCGAACACTTCCAGCAAAGCAGTGTGGCAAAAAATTCAAACTGAGACACCACCGAATCCCCTTTGTGCGATTGAATGTCCACAGACTCTAGCGCGGCGTGCGAATGTGTGCAGAAGCTTGGTAAGCCGGGGAACTTGCGGGAATCTGCACGAAGCATGAAGACACTGAAAACAATAGCATTTATGGAAAAGCGCAACGATATCAAAGAGCGAAAAACAGCTTCCCAAGCTTACGACGAGGGTTCGATTCCCTTCGCCCGCTCCAGATTTCACAATGTACGGACCGGAGACATAGGTAACGGACCGTACCTAAGACATGGGTGACAACCTCGGGCCGAAGGGGTTGTCGAGGGGTTGCAGGGTTCTCTGCTCCAGGTCGATGTATCCGAGATCGTAACCCATGAAGCTTACGA
>WNGR01020576.1_pt1 | contig 11175 bp, 15 predicted proteins | sample 5407581 | NCBI WGS metagenome assembly WNGR01 (sample SAMN13153383, study PRJNA577476) | soil metagenome | isolation source: 80 cm soil or saprolite under Garry oak tree replicate 2 | place: USA:California | collected 2016-06-15 | reverse complement strand
ATGATCAGATGCAGCCAAGGCACTCGGCGTGTCCGAGTTAAGTACGAACTCACCCTGATTTCGTCGGCACTGGCGTCCTCGTCGACCTCGAGGATCGCGTAGTAGTCCTGAGCGGCGGTAGCGTCGTCCGCTTCCTGGTCCGATCTAGATTCGCTTGCACCCATGGGTAGCCGAGTTTCTCGGAGACCTCTCCGCTAGGTGCCGTCAACTTGAACGACCCTGGTCAAGTCTAAAATGACCCCTTCAGTAAGGTGGGTTGTTGGGTCCACTTCGTCGGCGGCGGCGCGGTCCGGCTCGAGCCCAATCGCCTCGATCACGTGCCGTGTGCTGCTGGCCTCTCAAAACACGAGTTTTCGCGCGACCAACGGCTTGAAAGCAAAAGAACAACAACGAAAAGGATGTCATCCATCTTTGGCGGCAGTGGCTCATCTTCGTTCGATGCGGCACCACCCAAAGGTATGCATGCCCCCTCGTTTCCGTTTCCCTGCCCTGACAGTAACCTCTATATTATGATTCTCCATGGTGACGAAAGATCTCAATGCGCGCAAGGAGGCGGTCATGGCTTCTGTGCGCAACGAGCTTGCCCTCGCGAATGCGCAAGAACTCATCAACGTTCGTGCGAAACTTTCTTTATACACACGTCGCACGTCTGCTCATTCGATCGGCGTTCGTACAATCGGTCACTACAGAAAACAAACGACAAATGTTTCGCGAAATGCGTGACCAAGCCGTCTACGTCTCTATCTGGCTCAGAAGAGGTGCGGCACTCTTCACCCGATCCCTTTAGACACGTCCCCCTGATTATTTTTTTTTCTTTTGCTTCTTTCGTGTCGCGCCCGCCTGCGCAGACCTGTCTTTCGCGCTGTTTTGACCGTTACATGGAAGCCTGTAAGCGCGACACCCTGCAAATTATTTCACCCGGAAGGGCTGACAACCTCGGATCCTTTAGTCAATATCATCAGCCGTACCTACACCGCGCGTCTGACCAAAGAGCGCTTAGAAGGACAGGTCTGAACGGCTTGGTCCCTCTAGGGCACAAGGAGTTTCCTCGCACGATGGCTCTACTGTACCTGCGTCTCGCTGTTCTTAGCGATTAATATCGCCGCGGGTGGAGGTCCTGGACATAGGTACAACTTGGTTGCTTTACTTTTTGTGTGTGTGTGTAGGCGTGTCCAAATGGGCTAGTCAATGAAAAATGATCACTCAGGTCTCGTTACTGAGTGAATTCCTCACTCAGCTTTTTGCCGCAGCAACCGCCACGATCAAGATTGTGCGCCGACAAAAAAAATGAAGGGGAAAAAAAAACTCGGCCGACGCCATTGTAACTTAAAGAACCCCTGTTGTTCAGGAAATCATGGAGAGCAGCGACGGGGCCAATAAACTCTTAGCTTTAGGATTTGTCTGCGTCAAGAACCAATAGCAACTGAGATACAAACTTTGTGAGACATCCTAAAATCTGAGTAGACCATGTGTATGATATTGTCCAGATGATACTGTAAAACAGTTGGTGTGTTAGATGATACCTTTCACTATATTATATTGTAGCAGAGGAGAATAGATGAGGAGGCACGAACAATACATGAACACAACGAGTGAGGGGGGAGGGGAAGACAACGGCACTGAAATCTCGACGCCCAGCATCTGCACCGCACCTAACTATTCTGATGCCCGATATTATCAAAGCCATTCCCAAACGGTAGCGTGACCGACACTGACAGAGACGGTTGCCCCGACATCTGTGTTGTCTGGTGTCGTTGATACTGTTGCGGGACAAGGGACGGCGGCGGCGGCGTCGGCGCCAGTTCGAAATGAGAATGAGACGGCGGCGCAGACGCAGGTATAGAGTAACCGTGCCCCTGCCCGACGACGTACGGCGATTGGCCAGCACCGCCGGATACCTGGGCGTAGCCGCCTAAGTGGGATTGAGACCTTTGAATGGGGATTTCGATGGGGTATAGCGACGACAAGGCGGTGGGATAGCTCGACGAGGGCGACGCAGAGGACAACTGATGATAAGGCGGATAGGCGGTAGACGTAGAAGATGACGAGCTGTCCACCAGAGCCAGATGGGAGTGTGATGAGGTCCCGAGGTGGTCGCCGTACGCGGTCGTTTCCGCCGGTGCGCTGAGCGATAAGGGGACCTCAGCGAAGGGGTAGCGTTTCGGCACGTCTGTCACCAGGTTATCCCGCACCCCATCGATCGCGCCTCCGCCGAACGGCGGACGGTAGCCGTGCGGCTCGCTCGCGAGGCTGAGGCTGAGACTGGCAGGTAGAGAAACAGGGTTTTGCTCCGAAGAAAGTCCCGACTGAAGCTCTGGTCGCACGTACGTGGGACAACGCAAGCGAATGTCGGAGCTGGGAGCGGCCTGAAATTTTCCAAGGACGTACGTGAGTTGCACGGTGGAACCAAGGATATCGTGGCGGAGAACTTTGGTGGCCTGCATGCCCTCAGTCCAGTCCGCGCAGCGCTTCCAGGTGCGCACGGGAGGTCCACCGGTGGGGGATGTCGCGATATCCTCCAGATAGAAGAGGGGGGATTGAGTGAGGAAGAACGAGGCTAGGCCAGAGCCAGGCGCCGCATTGACAAACTCGGTCTCGGCGATGGTCTCGAAGGGTATTTCCATCTTAAAGCCGTACCCGGACGAGTGAATGAACCAGGTGAGACAGTTACGCGACTCGCAGACGTAGGCGACAAGGTCGTGTTTACTGACTTGGGTGGCTATCCGACGCCAGGTTCCAATGGTGAGGTCTGTACAAGGTATGATCGTAACGGCTGTGCGGCGAGTCAATACAATTTCCGCGCCCGTTGGATGAAGAGAAGGCGATTAGACTCACACTCGCTCTCGTGAATGAGACTGTGTAGGTCTGCATCGTAACCAGGATACAGGTCGGGGGGCGTTGTCGGCGGCGTGGAATCAGTTCTCCCTTTTCCTTTTCCATTGAGCAATTTTGCCTTTGCGCGTCTTGACCACCACGGCCGCAGCTTCAACGTGGGCACGGCGATTGCAAAGCGAAGACTGCTCACCTATTTTGAAACCAAATCTGGGTCTGCCGCTCCTGCATGCCCAGAAGCTCGCTGATCTCTCGCCGTCGCGCCGCCGTCGGGCTCCTGTCCATGCTGAAGAATCGCTCGAGATGGACGAGCTGGTCCGGCGTCACCCTAGACCGCTTGCGTTTCTCTCTCTCGCCCCCAGCGCTCCTGCTACTACTGCCGGTCGAGATCCGACGGTGGTTGACATCGGGTGAAGACGTGGCTTCGGCATCCACGCTGGGGGACAACGCGCTGTTGCTCGCAGACTCCTGTTGTGTATCGGGTGATTTTGTGACCGATTCCGACTGAGGAGAGGACATGGGTGACTCTGCGATTGGAAACTCGGGATCTTCATTGGAAACCTGCTTCAAGCAGGAGGAAAAATCTAGTGCGGGTTGGGAAGAAGCGACGTGAAGAGGGCGGCGGGTGAGGCGCTCGTCCCTGGCTATAAGGGAAAGCGGGAACGGTATCATCAGAAGCGATGGTCGCGTCGTGTTTGCGCCCAACACTCACGTTCCATTGTAGGAAAGTCCCAAGCCGTCTTGCGAGTCAGTAGGGTCACCGCCAGGTTGATTTGTTAAAGGGTGGTGGAGGAAGTGGGGGAAGGAATCGACGAAGCTAGATGAAGCAAACCCCCAGATTAAGCTGCTCAAACAGAAAAAGAGTTGAAAGAAGAGAATCGGCTCGTAAACGGGCGCTCTGAACTGCGCGGTGCCAGCTGAGTGGGTCTGGTCAGGGTCGTGAGCGTGAAACCGATGATCGGGATGGGATAGGATCTCGATCGGATGACTGAACCAGCGAATAAAAAAAAAAAAAGTAAGAAAAACGTAGCGAGACCAATTGGGGGGAAGAGTTGTGTGAGGTCGGTATCTCTCCTGAACGGAAGGCGAGAATGGACGATAAGACGTACCAGGTGGGGATAGAGCCCATTGGCTCCGATGTTACGGAAGGAGAAGGGCGCAAGGGGACGGTCTCACGGAGCCTGTTGCAGATTCAGAGCGAGAAGGCATCACGTCGAGAGCTTGAGAAGGTTAGCCGCTGTAGGTTGCAGTTCGATCTCATTTCTCCAGGAACGATACTCGGGTTTGGCGCTCGGCTGGCAAGGGAACGCTCGCGTTTCATCGTACCGAGCGCAGGCACCTCAAAGGATACGTTTGGCCAAAGTTTGCTGCGGTGTGAGCGTGGGTGGGCACCGCGATCACATTCGGGATGACTGAAGGTGTCCGTTCCGAGGACGGGGAGGAAGTGGAAAGACCTAGTCCCATGACTCGAGAAGAACCATGCTTAGGTTTGTTAGCGCGAGATAAGGGATCTCGACAAACACGGCCCCCGTTTGAGGTTGTTCCTGCGGGTGACAGCACCGCCGCAACGCACGTACGTCAGAGGAAGACCGAGAGAAGGAAACCAGACGGTCGGGCGAACTGCGTTGAGGGCGCGTTACTGAGACAGTCGGAGGCGAAGCATTTCTCTGCAACCAACCGGGAACGGGGCCTAGAGCTTGGCAAACAGGAGCGGAGGAGCCGTAAACGGACAAGGAAATGATTGTCGGTGTCGGGAAGAGAGGCACCGGGTCCGGGGTTGCTAGGAGGAAGGGGTTCATGTGTACGATAGCGTGTGGCATCACCACGAACTGACCCAGGAAGTTCTGATCGGGTGACAGCAACAACGCGGGAACCCTCAAAATCAAACCGCCGGACTATTTTCTCGGCCAATGCGCGCAACTTGGCGGCGCTCGACGGTCGATGGAACCTATCATCGTATCGGCCAAAGCCGGCGAATACTGGGACACTCCATCATCTGAGACTTCCATTCAATCCACTTGTTCTCCATCGTTGCATGTTCCGCAAACAGTTCAGTAACAAACGCAGGCCGCCGACAAAACAGCAAGTTTTTTTTCCCCCCTTCTCTTCTGGATGGGAACCCTTGATCGTTCGTGCGGTTCGAACGGAGATCGGTTTCTTGTGCACTCCCGAGAACCCGTGTTTGACCGAGCTGAGTTATTTCTGCCTTGTTGGATCGACTCGATTCGCGTATCCGTCTATTCATGGAATGGAACACCGTCACGCGAACAACATTCTCATCACAAGTCAAATCCTTCCATCATGCACAGCTTCGCAATGCTTGCATAACATTCGCATTGTATTCCGTGCCACATCCCTGATGGACTGATTTTCCCCTTTGACTCTTCTGCACGGCAATTTTTGCGTCGAGTGTGCTGGAACCAGTGGGAAGGTACCCAAAAAAGGAAATAGAAAATCAAAAATAAACAATGCGAGTTTATACTTGCCTTTGATACTAACAACCCACAACCGCCCAACCAGCTATACTTATGAGCCGTGACAAGGACAGCGAAGCAAAAAAAGACAGAGGAAGAGAAGAGGCTATATCCTACCACCCACTTACAGTAGCACCTGGTGGAGTGCAATTGCAAAGCACCTAGTATCGTGGCCGCTTGGCGTCTCGGTCGTCAAAACCTCCTGGACCCTCTCGCTTGAGATATCCTCGGTCACCGCCGAAACCACCAGGACCACCGCCTCCAGGGGGGCCGAAACCTGGACCCCCACCAGGAGGACCGTACCCACCTGGTCCACCAGGCCCACCGCCTGGTCCAGAGGGACCTCCAAACCTGCCCGGAGGCGGGCCATCGTTGAATCCTCCACCTTGGTATCCCAATCCTCCACCCCTACCTCTAGCAAAAGGACGGCACGTCAGATCATGCAAACACCAACTCGATCACCAGATACTGACCTGTAGCCCCCTCCACCTCTCGGCGATCCAAAGTCATCCCGGTTGCCTCTGAAGCCACCGCCACCGCCACGAAAACCGCCACCACCCCGGTCACCAAAGCCCCCTCGGTCTCCGTATCCTCCTCCACGTCCTCCACCGAACCCGCGACCACCTCCACGGAATCCGCCACGACCACCACGGTCAAAGCCACCTCGGAATCCACCTCTACCGCCTCCACCACCCGCGTATGAAGGTGAAGGTTCAACGGGCTTGGGTCGGCCACCGAGACCACCTCCAAGACGACGTGGTTTCCATCCTCGCACAGTGCGTCCGCGCTCGACGTCGACCAAGATGCGCTTTCCCATGATATGTAGGCCGTCTGACTCCTTGTACGCAGCTAGAGAAGTTAAGCAAGAAGTGAGCCGGCAGTATTAGTAAACGTCCAGGTAACAAAATAAAACTGCGAGGTCTTAATAACCTTTCATGTCTCGTTCTCGCTCATAAACGACGAACGCATAGCCCCGGCCACGTCCCTTTGCATCTTTCACGATTCTGACCCTTTCAATGGTGCCATAAATTTCGAATTCTCTGCGGAGGTCATTTTCCGTCGCTTGTTTGTGCTGTGAGAAGTAGTGGTCAGGTATGTTTTGTGGATAACCGTCAACAATGACGAAAAGCACGTACACGACTCCTTTGCTGTTTGGAACTCATCTGCTCTCTTCTTTTTCCGTTCTTCGCGTCGTACTTGACGTTTTATCTCTTCTGCAAGAGTGAAGGTAGGCTCCTCGCCTTCTTCCATTCCTTCGGCGTTGCCATTTGCGAGGCCTGCCATAGCACCTTCCTTGAGGAAGGCAAGCAAAGAGCCAACGCCGGTGACATTTTTTTTGGTGACACGGCCTATGTCCTTGTCGACAGGTCGTGTGTATGGGAGTGGGGGTCGCGGAGCGAAGAGTTTGAGCAAGTTTGGAGGGAGAAGGTGTGTACCTGGCATGGTAGCACGCTTGCAGTGGGATGACGGTTGTAAGAGATCTGCCTCTGCAGATAATTAAGCGCAACAAGCAGGGGAGGATTGCGCGCTGTATGAATAGGATGTAATTGGGGGGAGAAGGAGAAATAGAAACGAGTTGTTGTCTGTTGGCTGATTGCCAGTGGGAGTGTCCAGTTGACTGCGTGAGTGTGTGAAAAACACAAACACAGGCTTTCAAACTCCGACATCCGTTGAAGCCGACTTCCCCAGCCCCGCAGTGCGCAACAAGGTCGGTCAATTTCTATCATATCATACAGAACATATAGTTGAGACTCCCAGAGCAGGTGCCCCATCGTGGGCGACAGACTATGTTGCTTGGAACTGTGCTTTTGCGAAATATCTCTAGGTCCTCATCCCCATACAAAGGGCTGTGCTACCGTATACACCATTCGGCGCCACTCCTGAGTCGACTTCATTCGACTTCTATCAGCCCGAAACCCTTTGATTTCTCGTCCTTCTTCTTCCACAATGGTGTAGTGACACAAGAGCTTGAGTCACCGCTTCCTTCGTCTTCGCATTCGGCGGACATCCCACCCCAACAGCCTGTCCCGCTGGCCACGTACCGGCCCATTCCGGCCCTCACCCCAGCCCGTCTCCTTGGCATCTACTTGCAGCTGTCCAAGGCGCGCCTCTCCGCCTTCAACGTCCTCGTCGCCATGTCCGGCGTCGCGCTTTCCCCACTCCCCACGACCGTGCCCGTACTGCTCTCCACGGCTATCGGCACAGCGCTCTGCTGCGCGTCGGCCAACACGTTCAACCAGCTACAGGAGGTGCCCTACGATGCGCAAATGGCGCGCACGCGCGGGCGCCCACTCGTCCGGCGCGCCGTGAGCCCCGCGCACGCCGTCGCCTTTGCGGCCACGACGGGCCTCGCAGGGCCCGCGCTCCTCTGGACGATGTGCAATCCGACGACGGCGCTGCTCGGCGCGGCGAACATCGCGCTCTACGCGGGGCCATACACCTGGCTGAAGCGGCGCTCCATCTGGAATACGTGGGTCGGCGCCATCGTCGGCGCCGTGCCGCCGCTGATGGGATGGGCCGCCGTCGGGGGCACGCTCGTCCCGAGCGCCTTACACCCCGTCACGGTATCCCTCCCGCCATTCCTCCTCGCGGGGGCAACGACGCCGGCCGCGAGCGTGCTCGAAAACCCGCTTGCGCCGTGGGCACTGTTCGCGCTGATGTTCTCGTGGCAGTTTCCGCACTTCAACTCGCTCGCGCAGTTCGTGCGTGGCGCGTACGCGCAGAGCGGGTATCGCATGCTCGCGGTGCTCGACGCGCGCAAGAACCGCCTCGTCGCGCTGCGCCACGTGCTGCTCCTCACGGGCATCTGCTCCGCGCTCGTCCCGCTCTCCGGGCTCACCACATGGACGTTTGCGCTGACCAGCCTCGTGCCGAACGCCATCTGGGTCCGCGCCGCGTGGCAGTTCAACAAGTTCGGCAGCGATGCCCGCGCACGGACGGTGTTTATGCACTCTCTGTGGTGGCTCCCCGTCGTTCTGGGCCTCATGATCGTGCACAAGAACAACGTGGACTGGCTACAGTGGATTGGGCTCAGAGTGACGGACGAGGAAAAGGAGGTAGAATAGTAATAGCCCGTTCGGTCCCCCACTCGCATAGCATGTAAAAATCTCGCATAGAATGCTAGATGTATATACAAATAATCGTGCAGACGTTCAGGTCCGTGCCTCAGCCTTGTTGCTCTTCACCTTTGCGAGCTCGCGCTTCTTCTTGAGCATCTCCACCCGACTTTTCAGCGTCGCAACGCGGCCGTCCGCCTCTTCCTGCGCGCGCTCCTCCTCAAGCAGCCGATCCATAATCAGCTCGTGCTCCTCTTGCTGTTTGCGCTTGCGCTCCTCATCCTCAGACACCTTCTGTTCCCGCTCCGACGCCGCCCCCTCCTCCCCTCCCGCCGCCGCCTGACCGGGCAGTCCCTCGAACCCGGGCACCAGTTCCGGCTCCGCCGCGACCGTCGCACGCGCATACGTCTCTTGTGGGTCCGCCGGCGCCGGGGGCTTGCTCTGCATATCGCGCTCGAACGCGGCCCACTCCAGATCGAACTGGGATGTTGGCGGCGCGGCACCCGCACCGGCTGCTGCCCCGCTCTTATCCCTTCCGCCCCCATTCCCGACCTTGACCTCGTCCATATCGTCGTCGTCGTCCTCTGGCAGCGTCGACGGCGCGTGCGAAGGGTCCGAGAAAAAGTCTGCGGGAAAGGCAGCAGCGTGCGCAGGGGCGTCGAGCTCGCGCTCCTCCGTGCGCTGCCTCTTCGTCGCCGGCGGTCGCACCTCCTCATCCACCTCCACCTCCACCTCCATCTGCGCATCCTGCTCCTCCTCTGCGCTCCGCTTTAGCAGTGCGGCGCGACTACTGGACGACACTTCCTCCTTTGCTTTCAGACTCGCCACTGCGACGCGGTGGGCCTTGCTGCCCAGATGTCCCTCCCACGCGCTGGCGAATTTGACTGCGGCGCCACACGCAGCACATCGCAACGCGCCGCTCGCGTTGTAGGTGGCGTAAGGGTGGGTAACGCGGGCTTCTTGCCGTTTTGCTTTCAGCAGCGCGCGGACATCGGCCATGATCGCTGTTTTATTGTTTATCGGATTCCCCCGTACTGGCGCTCGCGAGTTGTAGTTGTAGTTGAACCGAAGAACAGGAAAGTTGGTTGTGCCGCCGGGAATGGCTCGATCGAAGGAGAGTGGATAGACACAGTAGGAATAGACGCAGCCTTAGCAACGGATGGCCCGGACCGAATAGTTGCCAACTCCCACGACGAACATACTACGGCACCTCACAAACGGGAATTGGCAACAAGAAGGGTCTCCTCATGCGCTCAGAACCACTGGCGCTCAGCTAAAACCGTGGGGAACCAGGCCATAAGCATAGTTGTATTATTAAAGTGTCTCTAGGTCATCACTAATTCATTACCAGGCCGCTTCCTGGCCTGCTGCTCTAACGCCATATCTTGCCCGGAGGTTATACCGTAACATTGGTCCTACAGAAGCCACCCCACAAAAGCCTCCTTCCCAAACCAACGCGGGGGATCTAGTGCTTGTCCTTGAAAATTTTGTTGATGGCATCAGTTGAATACGACTTGGGACGTTCCAGTGCTGTATGATATACGTTAATAGAAGCATCTGGGGAAAAAATATGTGACTACGTACGAGCTCCGAGCGCGCGGTCCCATATGAGTTGTGCAGCTACGCCAAACGCGCGTGAAACACCGAAAAGTACCGTGTAGTACTGCATCTCCGTCAGACCGTAGTGGGTCAAGAGCGCCCCGGAATGTGCGTCCACGTTAGGCCAGGGGTTCTTTGCCTTGCCAGCCTGTTTACTCCACGTGAACAGGTAACACTTAGCACTGAGTCTGAGTGAAGACGCACCTCAAGCAGAACACCTGGCACGATGTTGTATATCTGGCCCACAAGCTTGAAGAGCTTGTTGTCTGGCAGATGCTTGAGTGCAAACTCGCGCTGCGCGACATAGCGAGGATCCGTCTTGCGAAGCACCGCATGACCGTAACCAGGAACAACCTGACCGCCCTTCAACGTCGACCAGACGTACTCCTTGACTGCTTCGTCACTGGCATCTTCTCCAATCTTGGCTTGCATTTTTGTGAGCCAGACGAGTACTTCCTGGTTCGCGAGGCCGTGCAGAGGACCAGCGAGACCATTCAGCGCCGCTGCATAAGAAAGGAATGGATCCGCGAGCGCGGAACCGACGAGCTTTCCGGTGTGTGCCGAGACGTTACCACCTTCGTGGTCACTTGGAATACAAGCTTGAATACCGCGCGGAACGTGACCCAAAACAGAAGCCCAACACACCTATGAATGGTAATGTAAAGCCTCATGAGCTCAACAAAGCCAGCATCGTCGCCAAAGCCAAGCAATGTGGCGAAATTGTGCGAGTAATCCTTTTGTGCGTCAATCGACGGAAGCTTGCCCCGACCATAGACATTGCGGTAAATGCGGCCCGCGATGTTAGGCAACTTCGCGATGCTAGGGTTTCACGTATTGTGTTAGAACACGAAGGGTGCCCATTCCAAAACTCCATCTTACAGATCCATAGAGTCCTCGAAGGTAGGGCCCCAGTACTCCTTCTTAGTGATGCCCTCGGCATAGGCTTTGGCGAACGCGGAGTTGTGATTAAGCTACGCCGACATCATACGTAAGCCCACACATAACGGTAGCTTGTTTAAATGACGTACAGCAGTGACAGCCAAGCTGAATTGGCTCATGGGGTGCAAAGTTGGGGGGCACCTGTCGAGGAGTTCCTCCACAAATTCGGGAATAGCAGCGCGTGCAGCCCAATCTTTTGAGAGCTCGGCAACTTGCTCAGATGTTGGGATCTCGCCAGTGACGAGGAGCCAGAAGAGGCCCTCGGGAAGGGGCTC
>WNGR01014519.1_pt1 | contig 11175 bp, 10 predicted proteins | sample 5407581 | NCBI WGS metagenome assembly WNGR01 (sample SAMN13153383, study PRJNA577476) | soil metagenome | isolation source: 80 cm soil or saprolite under Garry oak tree replicate 2 | place: USA:California | collected 2016-06-15 | reverse complement strand
CGGACCAGAAGCTGCGCGCCGAGGCAAATCCCGAGGAAGGGCTTCTGCTCCGCGAGCGGCACCGCCAGCCAATCGATCTCGCGGCGGATGAAGTCTTCCCGGTCGTTGGCGCTCATCGGGCCGCCGAACAGCACGGCGCCGGAATGGTGCGCCATCGTTTCGGGCAGCGGCTCGCCCAGGCGCGGGCGGCGAATGTCGAGCGCGTAGCCGCGGTGTTTCAGCGCCTGGCCGACGCGGCCGGGCGTCGAATGCTCCTGGTGCAGGATGATCAGGACGGGGTCGGGCATCGCAATCCGGGAACGGAATCGACCAGGACAATGTAGGCCCTAAGCCGTTTCCTTGCCAGTTCGAAGCTATTCCGTCGGGCCTTGCCGGCGGCGCGGCCAGGCGCTGGATTTCGCCTTGCGGCGATTGCGCTGGCTCGCCGCGACGAGGCCGGCCGTGACTCTGCGCGGCAGCAGTCGCGGCAGCGAGGCCAGGATCTTGTTTCCCAATCCCGGAACCACGAGCGGACGCCCCTGCATGAATGCTTCATAGCCTTCCCGGGCCACCTTGTCGGCAGGGCGGACCAGCAGGCCCGGAAGTCTTTCGCCCATGCCGGCCCGGCGCTGGAATTCGGTCCTGACCGGGCCCGGGCACAGCGCCGTGACCCGGACGCCCCGGGGCTTGAGCTCGCGGTGCAGCGATTCGGTGAACGACAGCACATAGGCCTTGGTGGCGTAATAGACCGCCATCCCCGGGCCGGGCAGAAACCCGGCCAGCGACGCGACGTTGAGAATGCCGCCCTTGTGGCGGATCAGGCTGTCGATCCAGCGCAGCGAAAGATCGGTCAGCGTGCGGACGTTGACGTCGATCATGTCGAGCTGCTGGGCGCGATCGAGTTCCGCCGCCGGACCGAACAGGCCGAACCCGGCATTGTTGACGACGATGCCGGGCTCGAGGCCGCGCGCGAGCAATTCGTGCGCGATCCTCGCCGGCGAATCGCTGCGCGCAAGGTCGATGGCGATCACGTGCGGCTTCTTGGCTCCCGACGCCGCGATGGCATCGGCGACCGCCGCAAGTTGCGGCTCGCGCCGCGCCACCACCGCGACCTCGTGGCCGTGTTCGGCAAATACCCGGGCGAGCGCCGCCCCGATCCCGGACGAGCCGCCCGTCACCAAGGTCACGGGTTGAAAGATCGACATCGAGCCGGGGCTCCCAGCGCACCTGAATGCCTGCGACGCGCTCCCGCGGTGCCTGCGCGAGCGTTCATCGGTCGTTGCCGGAAGGAGCGCGCTCGGCGGCGATCCGTCGGCCGATCTCGATGCGCTCGCGGGAAGAGATCCCCAACAGGTCGGAAGCGCGCCAGATCACGTTCTCCTCGAATTCGCTCACCCGCCCGTCAGCATAGATGATTTCCCACATCATCTCGACAATTCGTCGCCGGCCGGCCTCGTCGAGCGAGCGGTTGATCAGGCTGGTGAAATGGTAGAGATCGACGGCGTCGCGATCGGCCGCGCTGGCTTCGTCGATCAGCTCGACGGTCCCCTCGTCATCGAGATTGAAGCCGTTCTTCAACACCGAATGCAGCTTGTTGCGCTCGGCCGGCGAGGCTTCGCCGTCGATCGTGCTGACGTGGATCAGCAGCGCCGCCGCGGCGAGCCGGTAGTCGCCGTCCTGAAAATGGTGCTGCGGTTTGGTGCCGCCGGCGAGGTCGGCTAAGAATTGTTTAAGGGATTCCAGCATGTCATGTGCCGATATGGCCTGCGTGGGCCGTCGGGGCCGCGTCGTCGCGGGAGATTCAACGGCCGATGGAGGCATCCGTTCGCGATGTTGTCACGAATGTGCCCTCATCTTGAGCGATTTACCAGGATAGAACCGGGTTCGGCCTGCCGCGCGGGCGCCGCTAGCGCCAGACCGGGCGGGATTTGGCCCAGGAGGGCTCGATGAAGCTTCGCGCTGCAGCCTGCGGGACCGCCGTGCTGGTACTGGGCCTGCTTGCGATCGGGCCCGCCACCGCGCAGCCCTATCCGCCCTATGGGCCTCCCTACGGTCCGCCCCCAGTCTATGGCCCTTATGGGCCCCCGCCGGTCTATGCCGCGCCCCGGCACGTTCCGGCGTATCCGGCATCCCCGGAGCTCGCGGATGACGAGCTGCCGCCGGAGGAGATTCCCGGCGGTGCTTCGCCCCGGGTGTCCGGTCCCTATCCGGTCAGCCCGGCGGAGCCGTCGCCCTACACCGGCTCGGTTCCCGCCGCCGGCCCGGAATATCCGCCCCCCTATCGAGCCGCCCCGAGCGCGGCCTATCCGCCCGGGCCCCCACCCGCGCCGAGCGCCGCGTATCCGCCTGGTCCCGCGCCCGCCCCGTCCGGCCCTTCCGCCGCGGGCGATGCGCGCTACGGCGCTCCCGATGGAGTGCTGCGCCCGCCGGTCGAGATCGATCCCGCCCAACGCCAGGCGATCGCAGCACTGCCGCCGGAGGAGCAGCCGGAAGCCCAGCCGAAGGAATTGCCGCCGCAGTTGCGCCGGCAGCTGGCGGACTTGGCGACCAAGGAGCCCGCCGGAACCATCATCATCGACACGCCGAATACCTATCTCTACCTCGTGATGGGCCACGGCAAGGCAATGCGCTACGGCATCGGCGTGGGCCGGCAGGGGTTCACTTGGGCCGGCGTCGAGCGCGTGAGCAAGATGACCGAATGGCCGGATTGGTATCCGCCCGACGAGATGATCGATCGCCAGCCCTATCTGCCGCGGATGATGGCGGGCGGCCCCGGCAATCCGCTGGGTGCGCGCGCGCTCTACCTCGGCAAATCGCTCTATCGCATCCACGGTACCAATCAGCCCTCGACCATCGGTCAATTCGTGTCCTCGGGCTGCATTCGCCTGCTCAATGAAGACATCGAAGACCTGTACGGCCGCGTGACATTGGGCACGCGGGTCGTGGTCTGGCCCGGCAGCGCGCCGGGGCCGTCGGCTTCCGCGCAGCCTCCCGTTTCGCCGCCGCCGGGCCCGCCGAGCGTCCGGTAAGCCCCAAACACCCGCGCACGACCGGTTGCCGGGAACGCTGCTGTCGTTTGCAGGAGCGGGGCCCTTCTCGTCCCCACCGAGCAGCACGACTTGATGACCTCGACGTTGGAGACCGCGCTGCTGCTCGCGCGCAAGTTCGACAGCTACATCGAGGGGTTCGCCTTGCGCCCGGCCATCGACAATTTCGCCGCGATGGATCCCGTCAGCAGCATGGCAATGGCGACTGTGCGCCAGCACGACGAGGATGCGGCCAAACAGGCTCGCGGCATGTTCGAGGGCTTCATGGAGTCGCGCGGGATCCCGCGCGGCGACAAGAACAATTCTTCGCTGTCGTTCGGCTGGTTCGATGCCGCGCCCGACGGCGACAATTTCGTCGGCAGCTACGGGCGCGTATTCGACCTCACCGTGCTCGGCCGGCCCGGCGACGAGCCGCAGAGCCCGCGCATGGTGACGCTCGAGGCGGCGCTGTTCGAAAGCGGGCGTCCGGTGCTGATTGCGCCGCCCGCGCCGCCGCAGCGGCTCGGGGAAAACGTGCTCATCGCCTGGAACGGCAGCACCGAGCAGGCGCGCGCGACCGCGTTCGCGATGCCGCTGCTTGGGCGCGCGAGCCGCGTGACCGTGCTCACGGTGGAGGGCGGAACCGTGCCGGGTCCCACCGGCGCGCAGCTCGCCCGCTATCTGCAGCGCAACGGCATTCCGGCCGAGGCCGTGACCGTGGCTCCGGAGAAACGCAGCACCGGCGAGGCGCTGCTCGTCAAAGCCGATGCGCTCGGCTGCGATCTGTTGATCAAGGGCGCTTATACGCAGAGCCGGCTGCGGCAGATGATTTTCGGCGGCACCACCCGGCATATTCTTGCCAGCGCGCAACTGCCGGTGCTGATGGCGCACTGACCCGGCCGCGCCCGATGCTCTCCGACCGGCGGCGTGTCGCGGTCGCCCTCGCCGGCTTCTGCGTGTTCCTGAATCTATATGCGCCGCAGTCGGTGCTGCCGCTCTTGGCCGGCGAGTTCGCAGTGGGAGCCGGCCAAGCGAGCCTGGCGATCACCGCCTCGACCTTGGCGGTCGCGCTGATGGCGCCGTTTGCCGGAACGTTTGCCGACGTCGTCGGCCGCAGGCGCGTCATCGTCGCGGCCATGTTTGCGCTGGTCGTGCCGACCATTATGGTGGCGCTCGCGCCCGGCATCCATGCCCTGGTGTTCTGGCGTTTCGTGCAGGGCCTGGCGCTGCCGCCGATTTTCGCGGTGATGGTCGCCTATATCGCCGAGGAATGGCCCGCGGGCGAGGCGATCGGCGTCACCGGCCTCTACACGTCGGCGGCGAGCTTCGGCGGGTTTTTCGGCCGGCTGATCACCGGCATCCTGGCCGATTGGGCCGGTTGGCGCATCGCGTTTCTGGCGCTTGCGGCGCTCACGCTCTTGCTCGCGCTCGGCGTCGCGGCGCTGCTCGAACAAGAGCGGCGGTTCGTGCGCTCGCAGAATCTGGCCGCCTCCGCGCGGCAGATGCTGCGGCATTTCCGCAACCCGCGCCTGGCCGCCACCTATGCGATCGGCTTCGGCGTGCTGTTCACCTTCATCGCCAGCTTCACCTACGTCAATTTCTATTTGGCGGCGCCGCCCTTCCGCCTGTCCGCCACGGCGCTCGGCCTGATCTTCGTGGTGTATCTCGGCGGGTCGGCGATCGCCCCGCTGACCGGGCGGGCGGTGGCGCGCTTCGGCCGCAGGCCGCTCGTCCTGGCCGCCATCGGCTTGTGGATCGGCGGCATGCTGCTCACGCTCGTGCCTTGGCTGCCGGCGATCGTCGTGGGTCTGGCGATCAGCGCCACCTGCGGCTTTCTGTGCCAGAGCGTGTCGACGAGCTTCGTCGCGCTCGCCGCCGAGCGCGGACATTCATCGGCGGTCGGCCTCTACGTCACCTGGTACTACATCGGCGGCAGCGTCGGCGGCGCGTTGCCCGGATTGATCTGGAATCGAACGGGATGGCCCGGCTGCGTCGCCATGGTGGTCGCCGTGCTCGTGCTGATGGCCGCCATGGTATGGCGCTTCTGGCGCGCGCCGTTGCAACGCGAGGTCTGGCCCGGGGCCTGAAGCGAACGGCAGCCGCGGTCAGGCCCCGGCGGGTTTCGCCGCCAGCAGCTCCTCTTTCTCGAGCACCGATTTTTCCGGATCGAGCCAGAATGCCCACACCGCCGCGCCCACGACGAGCAGCACCGCTGCCACGATGAACGGCGCGACCCAGGAACCGACCTGGACCAGAAACCCGAAGACCATCGGCGAGAGCGCGCCGCCGAAATTTCCCGCCATGTTCATCATGCCGGACACGGTCCCAGAATACTTGCCGCCGACGTCCATCGGCACCGACCAGGACGGCCCGATGGTGCATTCCAGGAAAAACAGGGCGGCGGTCAGGCAATACACGGCCACATAGGCATCGTCGGTCAGTGCCGCCGGCACGATGAACACCACGCAGCCCAGCATGCCCACGATGGCGACCAGGCGGCGGGCCAGCTTGGTGTTGCCGGTCTTCACCAGCAGCCAGTCGGTGGCCAAGCCGCCGACGGTGTCGCCGACGACGCCTGCCCACAGCGGAAGCGACGCCAGCAGTCCGCCCTTGAGCAAGGTGAACTGCCGATACTCGATCAGATAAGTCGGCAACCAGGTCAGGAAGATCCACAGACAATAGACGTAGGTGAAATACGCGCACATGACCGCCCACATGTTCGGCGATTTGAGCAGGGTTGCCCATGGAACCACGGTCTTGAGCTCGATCTGCACTTGCTTGACGTTGCCGTTTTCATCGACGCCCCGGATATGCCCGAGCTCGGCGCTGCCGACCAAAGGGTGCTCTTCCGGCATGTTGCGGTAGGTCAAATACCAGGCAACGGCCCAGATGATTCCCACCGCACCGCAGATGTAGAACACCCAGCGCCAGCCGAGGCCGAGCATGATCGTCAAGACGATCGGCGGCGTGATGGCGGCTCCGAGGCGACTGGCGCTATGGGTGACCCCCTGCGCAAGGCCGCGCTCCCGGCGCGGATACCACAGCTGCATGGCGCGGGTCGCCACCGGAAATGCTCCCGCTTCGCCGACGCCGAACAGGAAGCGAACGAGAAAAAAGGAAACGGCGCCGCTAGCGAGCGAAGTCAGCGCCGTCATGACCGACCAATAGCTGACGATCACCGCCAAGACCCGCCGCGGGCCGAAACGGTCGCCCATCCAGCCGCCGGGGACCTGGAACAGGGCATAGCTCCAGACGAACGCGCTGAAGATGATCCCCATCGTGGCCTTGTCGAAATTGAATTCCTTGCTGATGACGGGCGCGACCGTCGATATGTTCACCCGATCCAGATAGGTGATCAGGTACATCAAGCTGATCAACGCCAAGATGTACCACCGCCCGACGCCCGGGCCTTTTGGTTGGGCTGGCATGACGCCTCGTCCTGTGGATTTCCCCGACTGCGCGGGAACATTACGCGGTTCCGGCTCTGCCTGGAAGGCGCGGCGGACGCCGGCGAGCCGCATAGCTGTGGACGCAACGGCCGGCGCCCGGCGCCCGACGGCTCAGCGCCAACGGCAATGCCGGTAGCCGCGGTCGTGCCAGCACACGCGGTCGCGATAGGCGTAGTCGCGGTAGTATGGCCGCGTGGATCCGATCGCGGGGCCGGCAATGCCGCCGACCGGCGCGCCCGGCGATACGACATTCACCGTGCCGGCTGCCGGTCCGGTGGCGACATCGGCGCCGATCTGCGCATTTCCGGACGCCGGCGCCGCGGCCGACAGCACTGCGGCTACGCCGATGATCGCGTTGCGCATGGCAACGCTCCGTTCACCCGGTCCGGCGATTGGGTGGGCCCATCCGGTTGAACCGGGCCCGCTGCTCGTCGCTCAGCGCATCGTAGAATTTCTCCAGCGGGCCGCGCACCGTCTTGAGGGCGTCGAGCATGGCACCGAGCCGCCCCTCGACCGCCTCCATCCGCGCCGTGACCGTCAGCGGGGTCTGGCTCGGACACGATGCCTTGATGGCATCGGCCGCGCGCGCCGAGGCGTTGCGCAAGTCCTCGAGGCTCCGACGCTGGGCATCGGTCGGATGCACGTTCTTGTCGATGTCCTCGATCGAGAGCTGCGCAACCGCAGTGCTACGCTCGCTGCAGATGCGCGGGACGACCCCTGCCTGGGCCTCCCCGCCGCCGCCCGCGCCTGCTTCGCGGCCGGGCGAAAGCCCCATGGCGTCGAGCCGGGCCTTCTGCTGATCGCTGAGCGAATCGTAGAACTTCATCAGCGGCGCGCGCACCGCGCTCACGGCATCGAGCATCGCATCGAGCCGCTGCTCGGCGGTGTCGAGCCGGCCGAGCGGGCCGGACGCCGGTTCGCTCGGACACGAGGCCTTCAGCTTGTCGGCGGCTCTGGCGGCGGCGTTCTTGAGCGCCTCGAAGCTCGCGCGCTGGGCCTCGGTCGGCTGCACCTTCTGCTCGATCCGGTCGAACGGGAAATGCACCAGGCTCGCGGCTTCCCCGCCGCACAATTGTGCGAGCTCGTCCGGGCGCTCGCCGCGCGGCCCGATGCTTCGCGGATCGTTGCGCGCGACCTGGTGCCTGCGCCGGTAGCGGTCGCTCGAGCCGTAGCCGCGGTAATCGCCGCCGTAGCCGCCGTAGCCGCCGTAGCCGCCGTAAGCGTACGGCCAGTAGATTCCGCCGAACAGATCGTCGTAGCCGTAGGCCCAGAACGGTCCGTAATTGTCGTAGCACCCGTAGGAATAATAATAATAGCCGTCGCAGACCCAGAACACGTAATCGAACAGATCGTAGAAGGCGTACGGCCAGAAGATCGGCCCGAACCACACCGCAAACACGCGGCGCCCGAAGAATTTGTTGTTGTGCTTCCAATTCGTTTGCTGATTCAGGGATTTGTTGGTGAGGGATTTGTTGGTCGCGGATTTGTCGGTCGCGGATTTGGTGTTGGTCGGAGATTTGGTGTTGGTCGGAGATTTAGTGTTGGTCGCGGATTTGGTGTTGGTCGCGGATTTGGTGTTGGTCGTGGATTTGGTCTTGGTCGTGGATTTGGTGTTGGTCGAGGATTTGTTGGTCACGCTATGCTTCGGCCCGTGATACGAAGCGGCGGAATGCTGCGACCCGTGAGTGCTCCGCGAATAGGTGCTCGAGCGTCCGGAGTACGAACCGAAATGCGCCCCGCTCGCGTGGAAGGACTGGCCACCGCCTCCGCCGGAATGGCTGACAGCTGCGTGGGCACCGCCGCTGCCGCCGCCGCCGCCTCCCCCGCCACCGCCGCGAGCGGCCTGGGCGGAACCTTGGATGACAAGCGACGAAGCCGCAATCGCCAACATGGCCGCGAATGCCACGACAAGCCGCCGGAACATGGACGCCTCCCTCGACTGCACCTGGTGCAAGTGCATTAATGAACCATAGATAACGCGCGGTCGGCGGAGAAGTTGCGGCGGCGGTTCCATCAAGTTTTCCCGAACGGCGGGGCGGTGGAGGCCGATCGCGATCCTATTCCTCGTCCCCCTCCGACGGCGGCTCGGTCTGCAGCGAGCGCATGTTGCAGGCGAACAGCACCGGGCGCACCGCGGTGGAGAAATGATACGACTTGAACTCGGCCACGGCCGCTTCACCGTCCGCGAAGGTGATCGGGATCCGGAACGCGAGGCTGTTGGCGATCGCATAGGCGATCAGCTCGACCGCCTCTTTTTCCGCGACGCGAACCGCGGTCTGCGCGCCGGCCGGCGGCGCAAACACCTGGGCAGCGAGGTCGTCGTTGAGGTTGCGGACCTCGATCGGGCCGATCTGCCGCATCGGCGGCGCCGGGGAGCTCAAGCGCAGCTCGAAATAGGGGCCATCCGGACGGCAGGCAAAGCTCACTTCGGCGCAGGCCGCCCGGCCCTGCGGACCCACGGCATTGCGCGAGCGCAGCGTGGTCGTGGCAAGCTCGGGGCGGGAGCGGTCGAGGGTCAGCTCGGTGTGCCAATCCGCCGCCGCGCAGGCCGGAACGGCGGCGCTCGGGCTGCCGCGCAAATAGACCGAGCTCGCCGTCGCCACGATCACGAGCCCGAGCGGCACGGCCCAAGTCAGCGCAAAACGCCGGAAATCGGTCCCCCGTTCCGGCGCGCCGGGGACGAGCGACGCCTCGCTTCCGGCCTCGGGCTCGACGAGAACCGGTTCATGCCGGCGCGCCGCCGAATGCCCGGAGTCCTCGCGCTCGTCGTCCCGAATCGGCATTAAGATGCTCCAAACCTTCCCGCCTATACGGCGAGGTGGACGCACCAGCAACAACTCCATGGCGACAATTTGGTTTTCGCCCGCTCAGGCGCTCGCCGGAAGCCCGAATGCCTCGGCCAGGAGCTCGTAGCAGCGTTTTCGCGCGGAATGGTCGTAGATCCCGCTGGTGATCATCAACTCATCGGCGCCCGTCGTCTCGATCAGGGGCGCCAGGCGGTCGAGCACCGCGTGCTTGGTGCCGACGAACAGCCGGGTGCGGTTGCGAAAAATCTTCTCCCGGTCCGCCGCCGTATAGGGATACGCCTCGGCTTCCTGCGGGCTCGCGAGCGGCAGATATTCGCCCTTGGACCGGCGCAGCGCATTGAGATCCAGGGTCGAGGCGAGCCGCTCGGCTTCCTCTTGCGTCTCGGCGCAAACCACCGCGACGCCGAGAATGGCGTAGGGGCGATCGCGTAGCGCCGAGGGCCGGAAATGCTCGCGGTAGAAAAGCATCGCGGCCGCGGCGTCGTGGGTGGCGAAATGATGGGCGAATGCAAAGCCCGCCCCGATGGCGGCGGCGAGCTGCGAGCTGTAATCGCTCGAGCCCAACAGCCAGATCGGCGGCAGCTCGACGTCGGAAGGCATCGCCTGGACGCTGCGGAACGGATGGCCCTCGGGATAGCCCCGGGTTTCCAGCAGCAGCAGCTCCTGGAGCCGCTCCAGAAAATCGTCATCCGCGCTTCCTTGCTGGCGCATGCGCAGCGCGAGCGAGGTGACCGGGTCGGTTCCGGGCGCCCGGCCGATGCCGAGATCGATGCGGCCGGGAAACAGCGCCTCCAGGACCTTGAAGCGCTCAGCCACCATCAGCGGCGCGTGATTGGGCAGCATCACGCCGCCCGATCCGACCCGCAGCCGCCGGGTTCTCGCCGCGATCTGCCCGATCATGATCTCGGGAGCGGCGCTGGCGATCGAGGCGAGGTTGTGGTGCTCGGCGAGCCAATAGCGCGTATAGCCGAGCCGGTCGGCGAGCCCGGCGAGGTCGAGGCTGTTGCGCAGCGCTTGCGTGCCGGAGGAGCCGGACGTCACGGGCGAGAGGTCGAGCACGGACAAAGGCACCATGCGCATGGGGTACCTGCTCGCCCCGGCGCCGTAAACGGGGCGCCGCCCGCGGTGCGGATTCCGATGGGGCGCCTTACATTGCGGCGCATGCGCATCGCCGAACCCGACCTGGCCGCCCTCGAGCGGGCCGTGCAATCGCTGGAGCATCCCGGACTTGCGGCGCGGCTCGCCGGTCTGGTCGGCCGCCCGATCGAGCTCCTCGGCCGCGCGCTCCCCGAGAGCGCCTCGCAGGCGATCGCGGCGGCGACCGCCAAGGGCTTGCAGGCGGCCCTGAAGGTGGCGCTGCTGACGATCCGGCGCTCGCCCGCTCCCGGCTCGCAATTGCTGCACAAATATCTGGCGATGGCGTCCGGCGCCGCCGGCGGCACCTTCGGGCTCGCCACCTTGCCGCTCGAGCTCCCGGTATCGACCATCATCATGTTGCGCTCGATCGCCGAGATCGCGCGGAGCGAGGGCGAGAATCTCTCCGATCCGGAAGCCGCGCTGTCCTGCGTGCAGGTGTTTGCGCTCGGCGGGCGCACCGGTACGGGGGAGCTCGAAGGCGGCTATTTCGCCGTGCGCGGCATGCTGGCGAAATCGGTGACCGAGGCCGCCCGCTACATCGCCGAGCGCGGCATCGTCGAGGAGGGCGCGCCGGTGCTGGTGCGCTTTCTGGGCCAGGTAGCGTCGCGGTTCGGCGTCGTGGTGACGCAGAAGCTCGGCGCCCAGGCCATCCCGGTGATCGGCGCGCTCGGCGGCGCCGCGGTCAATTACGCCTTCATCGAGCATTTCCAGGATGTCGCGCGCGGGCATTTCATCGTGCGCCGGCTCGAGCGCAGCTACGGCAAGGATTTGGTGCGG
>WNGR01008015.1_pt1 | contig 11175 bp, 11 predicted proteins | sample 5407581 | NCBI WGS metagenome assembly WNGR01 (sample SAMN13153383, study PRJNA577476) | soil metagenome | isolation source: 80 cm soil or saprolite under Garry oak tree replicate 2 | place: USA:California | collected 2016-06-15 | reverse complement strand
GACATGCTTTGCCGGGATCGGCACCAGATACGCCGGATTGGTGATCTGGGTGATGAAGGAGCGGTTTTTGCCGAGCGCAGCCGCCAGCTTCAACCGCGTCCCGGATGGCCGGTTGTCGAGGACTCGCCGCAGGATGACCTTATATTCCGCGACATTGCCGTCGCCTGGCCCGCTTGTGCCCTCGCCCGCACCGGCCGTCATGAATGCTCCTTTGCGATTGCAGCCTTGAGCCGTGCCACCGCGATCGGCGACACGGAGAGCGTTGTCAACCCGGTCGCAAGCAGCGTCGTTGTCAGGCGGGTCTCGGCCGCAGCGTCGCCGCAGAGTGAAACCTCGACGCCGCGCTTGCGTCCGGCCTCGACGGTCCGGGCGATCAGCGCCAGCACCGCTGGGTTGCCGGTATCGTTGAGGTCGGCGACGGCGCCAAGATCGCGCGCCGCGGCCATCGTGTACTGGGTCAGGTCGTTCGAACCGATGGAATAGAACGCAGCAGCGAAATCCTCGGCGCAGAGCGCTGCGGCGGGAACCTCCACCATGATACCAAGCGGCGGACGGGCGCAGGCCACTCCTGCCGACCTGAGTGCCGTGAACTCCGCATCAAGCATGGCACTCGCACGATCGAGTTCCGAAGGGACTGCAATCATCGGCAGCATCACCTTCAGCGTCCCGTGCGCGGCCGCGCGGCATAGCGCCCGCAGTTGCAGGCGGAACACCTCCGGCCGCGCCAGCGAGAGGCGAATGCCGCGAAGGCCGAGAAATGGATTGCTCTCGCCGTCGAGTGTCAAACCGGCGATCGGCTTATCGCCGCCGGCATCGAGGGTGCGGATCGTCACCGGCCTTCCCTCGGCCCAGTCGAGCATGCGCCGATAGACCGCGTATTGGATGTCCTCGTCAGGCAAGCCCTGCGACGCCTCGAACAGAAATTCGGTGCGCACGAGACCGATGCCGTCGCAGATCGCAGGATCGAGGCCCGCGAGGTCTTCGGGCGCGGCGATGTTGAGGAGGACCGCAATGCGCCGGCCATCGGCCGTGTACGCGGGTTCGGCGCGGCGGGCGTCGGTTGCGGCCCGCGTCGCGTTCGCCGCCGCTATACGGTGTTCGAACAGGCGGCGCGTTTCCGGCTCGGGATCGAAGATCACGGTGCCGGCGTCGCCATCGACGAGCGCCAAAGAAGGTGGCCGCCCGCTCCACAATGACGGGCCGAGCCCGACCACCATGGGAGCTCCCCGCGCGCGCGCCAGCATCGCGACATGCGAGGAAGGCGAGCCGGCGGCCAGGGCGATGGCGCCGCCGCGGGTCCAGTCGGCGGCAAGAAAGCTGGAAGGCGTAATATCGTCACCGGCGACGATCGAACCGCCGGCAATCTTCGCGGCGGCGTCCACTCCACTCAGACGCGCGAGCACGCGGTCGCGGATATCGAGCAGATCTGCGGCGCGGGCACGGAAATATTCATCTTCCGCCGATCGATAGCCTGATATCTCCGCATCGAGTGCCGAACGCCAGGCATGGTCGGCAGCAATACCGGCCGAAATGGCGTCGTAGGCTCCCTCCGCCAGCGCATCGTCTTCCAGCATCGCGACCTGGAATTCCAGAACGTCCGCGACCTCGCCCTGAACCGTCCCGATCAGTTCGGCGATTTCCGCCGCAGCGCCTTCGATGGCGGCCTTCAGTGCCGCGGCCTCCTGTGCGGGATCTCCGATCGCGGTCCTGCTCACGACAGCGGACGTCAGTAGTGTAACCGGCCCGATGGCGAGGCCCGGCGAGGCTGGACGTCCGGTGAGATGAATCTCGGTCACCGCCTCAGGCCTCGCCGAAACCGTCATGCACCAGCGCCAGCAGCGCAGCGAGCGCCGCCTCGCCGTCGGAACCGGCGACGCGGAAATGCAGCGTCGCGCCCTGCGGCGCCTTCACGCGCATCACCTTCACCGGGCTCTTGGCGTCCGTCCAGGGCCCGTCCGCGGCGAGAGCAAGCTCGATCTTCGCGACAAAGCCCTTCGCGCACTGTGTGAGCTTGACCGACGGCCGCGCATGAAGACCGACTTTGTTGACGAGCACCGCCGAAGCCGTCAACGGCACCGACGCTTCGCCCGCCCGGCTGGCGTGGGCATCATGCATAGAATTCCTCCGCGCTACGCTTGACGGCGGCCAGCGGAGAACCACCCGAAGACTCGGTCGCCGCGATCACAGCGCCCTCGACCACCGGAGCATTGCAGACGACGACGCGCGCGCGCCGATCCTCCGGAAGCATTTCCACCGCCATCTCGGAATTGGTCTCCGCTCCGCCAAGATCAACCAGGATCACCACGCCGGCCGGCGACCATGCCGTCTCGATCGCCTCGAGGATTCCCGCAACATTCGTGCCGAGCCCTCCATCGATATCGCCCCCCGTCCAGGCGAGCGGCACCGCATCGCCGACCATCTGACGCACCATATCGGCCGCGCCCTCCGCGATTTTGGGGGAATGCGAAACGATGACGATTCCGACGTGGTCGGAATTTGAATTGCTCATGCACTTGCCTCGAATTCCAGTATGGACGCTGCCGCGCCGATCAGAAGCGACGCCGAACGCGAGCCCGGGTCCATATGACCGATAGAACGTTCGCCGAGAAAGGACGCGCGGCCGCGGATTGCAAGCATCGGCGTGGTGCGATCGGCCGCCAGCATCGCCTCCGCCGCTATCGCCCTGGCATCGCCGCCCGCCGCCAACACGATTTGTGCCGGCACCAGGACATCCAACAGGGTTTTCTGTCCCGCCTCCGAGCGTCCGCGTGCCTTGACGGCGTTGATCGCCTGCTCCGTCGCCGCGACGAGATCGGCGCGCGTCGGCCGCTCGGGAAGCGCCTTGCCCAGTTCCATGAAGAAAGTGCCGACCAGCGGCCCGGAAGCGCCGCCGACCTTCATGACCAGCGTCATTCCGATCGCCTTCAGCATTTCCGGCAGCGATTTATCCGCAAGGCCGGGCAGCGTCGCGAGCACGGCCTCGAAGCCGCGCTTCATGTTGAGCCCGTGGTCCCCGTCGCCGATCGCCTGGTCGAGGCTGGTCAGTTCGTCGGCGCGCTCGATGACCGCCCCCGCAAGCGCCCGCACCAGCTTTTCCCTGACCGCTCCATCGAGGCTCATGCCGCGACCCTCCCGCCGGCCGCATCGAAGAACAGCGGCCTGTTGAGGCGGAGCGAGACGACGTCCCCGGCGCTCAACCTTGCCTCAGGGTCCGCCAAGGTCACGACCGGTTGGCCGCCGAGGTCGAGGTGGAGATGGCTCTGGTCGCCGAGATGTTCGATCCGCGTGACGGTTGCCGACACGTCTCCGCCGCCGCGCGCGATCGTCAGGTGCTCGGTACGCGCCCCAATGGTCTCGGCCGCTGACGGCACGCCGGCAAACAGGGTAGCCGGCAGCAGGTTGATCGCCGGCTGACCCAGTCGCGCGGCGACGTGGGCGTTGACCGGATTCTCGTAGATCTCGCGCGGCGAACCGATCTGCATCAGCCGGCCGGCCTCGATCACGCCGATGCGCGAGGCCATGGTCATCGCTTCGGTCTGATCGTGGGTGACATAGAGGATCGTCGCGCCGAGATCGGTCTGGATGCGCTTGAGTTCGAGGCGCATTTCGCCGCGCAGCTTGGCGTCCAGCGAGGAGAGCGGTTCATCCATCAGGTAGATCGCCGGCGAGCGCACCAGGGCCCGGCCAATCGCGACGCGCTGCATCTGACCGCCCGACAGCTGCGTTGCCTTGTTGTGCAGCTTGGTCTCGATGTGAAGAAGACGCGCCACCTCCTGCACCTTTACGCGAATCTCGGCCTCGGGCACGCGGCGGATCGGCGCCCGCAATGCAAAGGCCATGTTCTCGAATACCGTAAGATGCGGATACAGCGAATATTGCTGGAACACGAAAGCGACATCGCGATCGGCCGGCGCATCGCCGGTCACGTCACGTCCGCCGATCCGGACCGAGCCGCTATCCGGCATCTCCAATCCGGCGATGAGGCGCAACGTCGTCGTCTTGCCGGCGCCGGTCGGCCCGAGCAACGCGACGAATTCGCCGTCTGCAACGGTCAGAGACAGATCGCTGACCGCCTGCGTCTTCCCGAACGCCTTGGAGACCGCCCTGATCTCGACTTCAGCCATGCGCACCTCCCTCATGCAAAGCAGTGCGGATCGCCCGGCCCGACTGCTTGTCGAAGATCGACAGCGTATCTGGCCGGAAGTCGAGCCCGACATTTTCTCCGGTCCGAAACGATATGCTGGCCGGCGAGCGGGCCTTGAGTGCGCCGTAGCGCGTCGTCACGGTCACAATCTGCGTCGTGCCGAGATACTCCACCCCGTAGACCTCACCGCGCACCATGCCACGATCGGCGAAGCGCACGTGTTCAGGCCGAACCCCGAGGACGAGGTCGCTTTCCGCCACCCCCTCGCGCGCGGCAGGAATTGCAACTTCGCCTTCTCCGAGCCGGATCGCCCGCGAACCGGTTTGCAGGCTGCCGCGAAACGGCAGGAAGTTCATCGGCGGTGAACCAATGAAGTCCGCGACGAAGAGCGAAGCAGGCCGGTCATAGATGTCGCGCGGGCTTGCAACCTGCTCGACCACACCGTTGTTCATCACCGCGATCATATCGGCCATCGCCATGGCCTCGAGCTGATCGTGTGTAACATAGACCGTCGTCGCGCCGAGCCGGTCATGCAGCGCGCGCAATTCACGGATCATCGCCTCGCGCATCTCGGTATCGAGCGCACCGAGCGGCTCGTCCATCAGGAAGCATTTTGGCTTGCGCACGATGGCCCGCCCGAGCGCGACGCGCTGCCGGTCGCCGCCGGCAAGGCCCGCCACGGACCGGTCGAGCAGATGCGATATACGCAGGATGCGCGCGGCCTCGATGACCCGCTGCTCCCGCTCCGCCGCGCCGATGCCCTCGCATTTCAAGGGAAAACCGATGTTGCGGCGAACATTCATGTGCGGATAGAGCGCAAAGAGCTGGAACACGAAGGCTATGTCGCGCGCGGAAGCGCGATTCATCGTGACGTCCTCGCCACCGAGCCTGATCGCACCGGCCGTCGGCAGCTCCAGCCCCGCGATCATGCGCAGCGTCGTCGTCTTGCCGCAGCCGGAAGGTCCAAGCAGGCAAAGGAACTGGCCGTCCTCTACCGTGAAGCTGGCGGCCTTGACCGCATGAAACGTTCCGAAGGATTTGTCGAGCGCCTCGACCCTGATCTGTGCCATCGCCGCCTACTCCCTGACCTTCGAGACGATGATGAACATCACCGTCCCGAACAGCGTGGTCGCGAACGACCAGGAATACAGCGCCAGGAAAAACGGCTGCATCAGCATGACGACGCCAGCCGCAATGACCACAGTCGCGGCGGCCTCCAGCGGTCCGCGCCGCAGAATTCTGTCCGTGAAGCTGCGACGTGGCATGGGGGAATTCACATCGAGAATCATTTGCGGACCGCTCCAAAGGTGATGCCGCGCAGCAAATGCTTGCGCAACAGCACCGTGAACACGACGATCGGGACCAGGAAGAGCGTGGTGCCGGCGGCGACCGCGGGCCAATCCTGCCCGCCCTCGCCGATGATGATCGGAATGAAGGGTGGCGCCGTCTGCGCGTTGCCGGAGGTCAGCAGCACGGCGAAGGCATATTCGTTCCAGGCGAAGATCAGGCAGAAGATCGCGGTCGCCGCGATCCCGGTCGTGGCCTGCGGCAATACGACCTTCACGAAGGCCTGGAAGCGCGTGTAGCCGTCGATCATCGCCGCCTCCTCATACTCGCGCGGGATTTCGTCAATGAAGCCCTTGAGCAGCCAGACGGCGAGCGAGACGTTGACCGAGGTATAGAGCAGGATCATCCCGAGCCGGGTATCGGACAGTCCGACGGAGCGGTACATCAGGTAGATCGGGATCGCGACAGCGATCGGCGGCATCATCCTGGTCGACAGAATGAAGAACAGCAGGTCGTCTTTCAAAGGCACGCGGAACCGCGAGAAGCCATAGGCCGACAACGTGCCGAGGGCGACCGCGAGCACCGTCGAACCGAAGGCAATGATCAGCGAATTGACGAAACGCGGCACATAGTTCGATGGCCCGGCGACCACCATGTTGCGGCTGCGTGCGGTGCTGTCGCAAAGCCCTTTTGGTGCTCCCAGTGTCCGGATGAATTCCGGCGTCTGGCGCGAGCGCGTCGTGAAAAGGTTGCAATAACCTTCGAGCGAGGGCGTAAACAGGATCTTGGGCGGATAGGAGATCGCATCATCCGGCGACTTGAACGAGGTGAGCACAATCCATGCTAACGGAATCATGGTGATGATCGCATAGAGCACCACGAGCGAGCCGGCGAAGCGCCGCGTGCCCGCCGACGGCTCAACGACTGAATGGGCCGTGTTAGCTGAAATCATCGGCTTTTCACCCGGTTCAGCGCCTTGACGTAGATGTTCGCGAGACCGAACACCGTCACGAATAGAATGATCGCAAAAGCCGACGAGAAGCCCGTCCGCCAGCTCTCGAACGCCGCGCGCTTGAGCGTGATCGAGGCAACTTCCGTGGTCGATCCCGGCCCACCCCCGGTGAGCAGGTTGACCATGTCGAACATTTTGAAGTTCTCGATGCCGCGGAAGAGCACCGCGAGCATGATGAACGGCAGCGCCATCGGCAGCGTGATCGACCAGAACTGCCGCCATTGCGACGCGCGGTCGACCTCTGCCGCTTCATAGATGTAATCCGGAATCGAACGCAGGCCGGCCAGGCAGATCAGCATCACGTATGGCGTCCACATCCAGGCATCGACGATGACTATCGCCCATGGACTGAGCTTTACATCGCCCAGCATCTGGAAAGACGAGGCGTCGCGGCCTGTGAAGAAGGCGACCACGTAGTTGAATAGTCCGATCTGCGGTTGGTAGAGAAACGTCCAGAAATTGCCGACCACGGCCGGCGAAAGCATCATCGGCAGCAGAATGATCGTGGTCCACATGCCGTGACCACGGAATTTCTTGTCGATGAGGAAGGCAAGACCGAATCCAAGCACGGTCTCGATGGCCACGGTCCAGATCACGAAATGCGCCGTCACCTGCATCGCCGCCCAGACGTCCGGATCGGTCAGGATCGACTGGTACCAATCGGTCCCCAGCCAGATCGTCGGCACGTTGGCCCGGTTGGCACGATAGTTGGTGAACGACAGATAGATTGTCCAGATCAGCGGGAAGATGTTGATCGCCAGCAGCAGCACGATCGTCGGCGTGATGAACAGCCATGCGAGCGTCTTGTCCGACAGGCCCCGGATACGGCGCGCCACGCCCTGCCGGGTCAGCACGGCCTGATAGGCGATCCTCGGTGAGCCACTCAAATCGTTCATTGCACCGGTCGATCCTGGGTGGCGAGCCCTTGCGGGCGTCGGTTTCGGCGAAAAGTGCCTGGAGCGCGGGCGAGCGCACTCCAGGCGATCATTCTAGAACTTCTTGCCTTCTTCCTTGAAGACGGCTTTCCAGTCTTTCACCAGACCGTCGAGCGCTTCCTGTGCGGTGCCCTTGTCGGCCACCACGTAGTCGTGCACGCGCTTCTGTTCGGCCTGCAACAGCTGGGCATAGGAAGGCTCCGCCCAGAAGTCGACCACCATGCCCATCGACTTCAGGAACTCCTTTGCGAACGGTGCGCTGTCCGGGAAGCCCGGGTCGTTCAGTACCGACTTGGCGCAGGAATAGCCGCCCAGCGCCCACCACTTCTTCTGCACGTCTCCGCCGGAAAACCATTTGATGTATTGCAGCGCTTCGGCCTGATTCTTGGAATAGGAAACAACCGAGATTCCCTGTCCGCCAAGCTGCGTCGCCTGTGTCACGGGGCCGGCGGGATTGCTGAAGAAGCCGATTTTCTCGCCGCCGACGTTCGGATCCTTGTAGAGGCCCGGGAAGAAGGCGAAGAAGTTCATCTGCAGCGCAACCTGTCCCGACTTGAAGACATCAAGACCTTCCGACATGTAGGAGTTGGAGGCTCCGGGCGGCGTGCAGCACTTGTAGAGTTCCTTGTAGGCTTCGAGTCCCTTGACGGCCTCGGGCGAATTGACGAAGCCGTCCATCGCATAGGGCTTCTTGGGGTCCTGGTATTTGAAGCCATGGTCGTAGAGATAGTTCGAAACGCCCATGGTAATGCCTTCCGAGCCGCGTTCGGTATAGATCGAAGCGCCATAGACCTTCTTGCCGTCGATCTCGCGGCCCTGGAAGAACTTGGCGATGTCACGCAGTTCATCAAGCGTCTTCGGCACGGCCAGATCGCGGCCATACTTGGCCTTGAAGTCCTTTTGCACGTCGGGCCGCGCAAACCAGTCCTTGCGATAGGTCCAGCCCACCGCATCGCCCATGGCCGGCAGCGCCCAGTAGTTCGGTGAATTCTTCGGCCACTCGGAATAACCGACCACCGTGGCCGGCATGTAGTCGTCCATGCTGATTCCTTCCTTCTTGAAGAAATCGTTGAGCTTGACGTACTGGCCGTTCTCGGCGGCGCCGCCGATCCATTGCGAATCGCCGATGATGAGATCGCACAATGACCCGTGCGAATTGAGTTCGTTCAGAAAGCGATCGGCGTAATTCGTCCACGGCACGAATTCGAATTTCATGCCGATCCCGGTCTTGGCACTGAAATCCTTCGACAGTTCGACCAGCGCGTTGGCGGGGTCCCACGCGGCCCAGCACAGCGTTATGGTCTTGCCCTGCGCCAGCGCGGGCGTGGTGCCCCCTCCAACGCCGAGCGCGGAGACAACAGCTCCACATGCAACAACAAGCGCCTTCATTGTCTGTTTCATTACGCGTTCCCTCTCAGTGGGGCCGACCATCGACGTGGCACGGCCTTCCTACCCGCTCGAATGCTTCGAGCAGAGCGACACAGTCCTTGACGGCTGAATAACTAAACTGACGTTTCCTCGCGCTTACCCGGATTCTAAGGACCCAGTGAAGCTCGATTTGTTTAGTTGAACACGATTTACTAAACATTGCAAGCGGACGGTTCGCGGCGCGAGTTTCCAACCCGCACCACTTGCCGCGGCCGCGAAGCCGAACTGATTATTCCACTTTGCCGTGGCTATCCCGGGTGAGGCCGAGAGGCGAGATACGACCATTTGCAAAAGAGATCGGCGACATCGGCCGCCAGAGGCGCGAATGCGGCCTCGAATCCCTTCCCTGCACGCATCCTTTCGCCGACGTCGGTAATTTGGGGCGCGCTCAGACAGACCCGAACGGCATTCCGATTTCCGATTGCAACGGACTGACCGACCTGGAAAACGCGGTCCGGTAAGCCGGCGACACGCAACGGCGCCAGCAATGCGCGCTGCACGGCATCCGCGGCCAACGGCATCCCGTTGCCGCCGGATGTGACGATCGGAAATATCGTCCTGTGCCTGACATCCTCATAATCGCGATCGATCAGATCAAAACAGGAGGAGGAGGCATAGTCGCAGACCAGTTCGGAAAATCTCGCAGTCACCCGCTCGCGCAGCGCCATGTCGAGAGCAAACAGAGCCTCGAGCTCGGCCAGCGCCGCTTCCCATCGCAGACCCATGCCGATATTGGCAGCGGCGGTAAAGCCGCCGTCCAGCGTTCCGCGCAAAGCCAAAGGCCAGTCGTTCGCGGCCGTATACGCCAACAGGCCGTGCGGAAGCTTGACCGATTGGAGCTGCTCCACGATCCATGGCGGCAGCAGCAGGGCCCCTGAGAACGGCGGTCCTCCCGCGAATTTCGAGCCGGTTATCATCACCATGAAGCCCGCGTCGAGATCGGCCCGTATCTGCTCACGCGAACATCTGACTTGGCAGGCATCGACGACGATGCCGACACGCCCACGGTATCTCGCCATCAGCGCTGACGCCGTCCGGCGTCGCAAGCCGGTGCGATTGGTCTTGGAACAATCGAGCAGGTGGACAAGAACGTCGTTCCCTCCGGCGATCGCGGCTTCGACCTTTCGGACTACCGCATCGTCAATGCTGTCGGCCGAGAGCGGCACGCCCTTCGGGTCGCGGATTTCCACGATCTCGACCTGGCTTTCGGGCACCCCCACGCCGTCGAGCAGCCGGCCGCATTCGAGCTCCGCCGCAAAGGGGGCGGTCTTGAGAAAGTGACGTCCCGCCGCGGCCAACGGGACACCTCTGCCGGTTTCGGTCGGCGCGATCACAAGATTGGTCGGCGGCCGGCGCAGGATGTTTCGAAACAGGACCAGCGCAATCAGCTCCAGCTCCGTTCCGGAACTCGCCAGGATGATTTCCGTCCGTGGAATGCCAAAAAGGCCACCCAGGCGATCGCGAATGCGATCAAACCAACTGGATACCGGCCACGTCTTTTGGGCACGCGCCAGACCTCGAACCGCCGCCAGGGCGGCCTCGTATCCGCGCGGCGAAATGGCAGATGCCGTCGACGAGGAAAACCAGACTTCGTCGCAAGCTGTTCCCGGCGGCGCCCCATAACGATTGCGGCCGGTAGCCGGATCGATGGCAATGCGCTCGTCGCCACCGCTGGTCAGAATCCACTCGAAAAGTCTGTGGTCCGCTGTCGCGCGTTCAAATAATCCGTCATCCCAGACCGTGGCGCGATCGATCCCGTCGGTGTTCGAATGTAACAGCGGGCGTGATGAAACGTCAGCCATTGATTTTCTTCCCCGGACTTCATCCCGCCGCCGGCGCCGCTGATGACCGCGCGAATCTCCACGACAGACTATATGATCGGTCTCCACCACCAAAGGCCCCGAGCAGCTTCATCGCCGCGATGCGCGCGGCCGAGGCAATGCGCGCCACTTGCCGCTTGGCTCGCATGTCGATGCGGAGGTTTTAACGCGCGCTGACGTCGGATAGGGTGCGCGCGTTCAATGGGAGACTGACATGAGCTTGTCCGGAATTTTTGCGCGCATCGTCGCGATCATCGGCGGTGCGGCGCTGCTGTGGCGCCGGATGCAGGGCTCGACGCCCGCGCCGGCCTGGGGCAGCGCGCCGGTGGTCCCAGTGGCGAAGCCGCAAGGCGCCATCCCGACGCTCAAGATGCCGACGGCCCGCGGATGGGACGGCGGCCGGAAGCCAACGGCTGCCCCCGGGCTAAAGGTCAACGCGTTTGCAGCCGGCCTGAAACACCCGCGCTGGATCAACGTGCTGCCCAATGGCGATGTGCTGGTTGCGGAAGCGACCCAGGTCGCAGGTCCCATCCGGAACGTGTTCGGCTA
>WNGR01021944.1_pt1 | contig 11176 bp, 8 predicted proteins | sample 5407581 | NCBI WGS metagenome assembly WNGR01 (sample SAMN13153383, study PRJNA577476) | soil metagenome | isolation source: 80 cm soil or saprolite under Garry oak tree replicate 2 | place: USA:California | collected 2016-06-15 | reverse complement strand
CGTGTTTATTACACGAATAATCATTCGGTCAGGGTGAATAGCCCGCTGGTTTGAAGAGCTTAACATGCCGTAATTTGATCGAGCCGACGTTTGCTCGCGCAGTTTTTCGATGCCCCTCCAGTTAGCGAGGTAAGCCCGGGAAGTATCTCCCGGGCCCGCCAATTGACCACTTGCCATTACTTGGACGCCAAGAGTGTTTGCTCGCCCCGGGCGAGCATCGCCTCCCGCGACCGGACCCTCTTTTCCAGCTTTGACGCCGGGATATCGACGTTCATCGACTGGGAAGTAGGGCAGAGAATACGGTGCAGGAAGTACTGTTGGCCGTAGACGTTAAATACTACCTTGCTGCCATCGGAAGATTCGCCATTCCCGTGAGTCGCAACGATCGAGGTGTTGTACTGCCTGTCGGTGCTCTGCACGACGATGATCCCGGGCATCGGCGAATGAATCGAGTATTGGCCCGCGGGGAGTAACTTGTTGCCGACGGTGAAGTCAAACGGGACTGTAACCTTCAGAGCCGGTTGCTGGGCCAAGGCCCCGGTGGTCGCACCGAGTGTGGCCAGGGTGAACAACGTGATTGCTGTGATCCGCTTCATAACGATGCCTCCTTATGGGGTGAAGTGTCTTGGTTACGACTGCCTTCACTCACTAAAGCGGAGACTCGGAATAATTCGTGACATCGGCCTCAGGAGATATGGGACATCGAGCGAGTCATCTCATCCCCAAGGTTTGTACGAAGCTGAAAAGAGCGAGTGATACATATACGTCCCCATACGTCGCGAACGGCGCGACGATCGGTTGGTTGATAATGACGTTCAAAAAAACGCGGATCGGATTTGCTGCGTATAAACACTCACGCCCGCGTGAATAAGTCCAAGATTCTTCTTCCACAGAATCTCAATGATGTGTATCCTTGGCGCAAGTCTTATCTCTGAGAAGATCAAAGACTCTCCTGGCATCCGAAATCTATCCTGCGACACCCTGGGTGTCCAGGTTCCTCATCGTAGTCGGCGAGCTTTAATAGTTGCGGTGTAGCCTTTTCGACCATCCGCAACAACTGCCAGATAGAGCAGTCCTCACCTGGACATACGGGTTGCTGGAGTTCGCCCGGTAATGACCTGAGAGCCAACTAAGTTGGAGCCTTGGGGCCGCCATGACACCGGGGCTTTGGGCACGTCTCAATCCGCTTTTCAATGCCGCCGTGAAAAAGCCTTCGTCGGAACGCAACACATTTGTCGTCGCAGCGTGCGGGGACGACTCGGAACTGCGCAGGGAGCTTCTCGCCCTCCTGGCCTCGTATGAGCAGCAGGATTCAACAACTGATGAGATTGCGGCGAACATCAGAAACTTGGCCAAAGTGGCGATTCCTTCTCTGCCTGTTGGTTCTCTCGTTCTCGACCGTTTTAAGATCGTACGTCTTTTGGGAAGCGGAGGCATGGGAGATGTTTATGAAGCATTGGATCTGGAGTTATCAGAGGCGATTGCGCTCAAGATGATTCGTCCGGAGATCGCGGGGAACGAACTTATAATTTCTCGCTTTAAAAAGGAGGTACACCTTGCGCGCAAGGTAACTGGTCCGAATGTGTGCCGCATCCATGAGTTTCTTGTAGGAAAGAGCGATGGCAAGGGTCAACCTGACACCGTCCTTACAATGGAGCTTTTACACGGAGTTACCCTCGCGGATAAGTTGAAGGCTGGGCCACTTACATGGCGTGAAGCGCGAGCGATAACGTTCGACATATGTGCTGGACTAACGACGATCCATAATGCCGGTATTATCCATCGCGACTTGAAGGCGCGCAATATCATGCTGGCAGACCGGGGCGGCACACAACGAGCCGTACTCATGGATTTTGGCTTGGCGCACGAGGTCTATTCGCCGGATGCTGAGGCCGAAACGGGACTCACCATGCCCGGCATGATCCTGGGCACACCGGAATACATGGCTCCCGAGCAATTCGAAGGCAAAGCGGTTTCGCCGGCTACAGATCTCTATGCAGTGGGAATCGTGCTTTACGAGATGCTGACTGGCAAGCATCCCTTCGCCTCAACCAATGCACTGGGCACAGCAGTGCTTCGGGGCAAGCGGCCGCGACCGGTCTCTTCGTTTAAGCAAGGCGTGCCGCATCGCTGGGATTCAGTGATTGCAAGATGCCTTGAATACGAGGCTGCGCGCCGCTATCAGTCGGCAGATGAGCTAGCCGAGGCGATCCGCCAAGGAAACTTCCGGTCCCTTATCCATAAGGAAAATCAATCCAAACTGATCGCAACTGTAGCATGTGCGGCAATCGTTCTTCTTTCCACGCTGTACATTCCGGCGTTCCGCGAGAGGCTGCAGGGAGTCGTCTTTGCAAGCCATGAGAAGCACATCGCGGTTCTTCCGTTCGACGTAAATGGAAATGACCCCGCCTCCGAGGCGTTAAGTGACGGCCTAATGGATTCTCTGTCCGGCAAGCTTTCCAATCTGAAATCAGTAAATCACTCCCTGTGGGTTGTTCCCGCCAGTGAGATTCGAAACAAGAAGGTCAGTGATGCCTCTACTGCGTGGAAAGAATTCGGCGCAACGATCGTTCTCAAGGGCAGCATGAAACGGAGCGATGGCACGATTCGCCTCGCCTTTGCGCTTATTGATTCAAAGAATATGCGCGAGATTGGCTCTGCCGACGTTGAAAGCAACTCGGGGAACCTGATGGGGCTGGAGGATGAGGCAGTGACCAAGATTTCGCGGCTGATCAATGTTACTAACGCGCCCGATCTAGTTGCAGGAACTGCACAAATGCCGCCGCCGGCGGTCTTTGAGAAATATATTGAAGCGATTGGATACATGGGGCGCCACGACAAACCGGGAAACCTGGACCGAGCAATCGCAAATTTCAACAGCGTGATCTCAGTTGATAAGACCTTTACATTGGGATATGCACAGATGGCCGAAGCCTACCGGCTCAAATACCAGCTGGACAAGGATCCTAAGTGGCTTTCTATCGCTTCTGACGTGTGTGCAAAGGCATCCGGTACGGCCGGCCAATCCCCTGCTCTGCTCGTAACACTTGCCAAGATTCACGAAAGCACCGCGCAGCGTGATCTTGCCCTGCAGGAGTTGAAACAGGCCCTCGATTTAGATCCTACAAATGCGGATGCAATTCAAGCGATTGCGGACGAATATGTTCACTTGCGCCGGTATACAGAGGCGGAAGCCACTTATAAGAAAGCGATCGCACTGAGGCCAGACTTCTGGGACGGATACGAAGAACTGGCTAATTTTTACGACACGCATGGGAGACACGCTGATGCGATCCCGGTTTACTTGCACGCGATCCAGATAACTCCAGACAACGGAGAACTTTATCTGAATCTTGGTGGAGCTTACATCGGTTCAGGTAACCCAAAGCTATTTCCGGATGCAGAGCGCGCGCTGAAGAAATCGATCGAGTTGAATCCTCAATACGCGGCATATGCGAACTTATCGTACCTGTACACCATTCAACATCGCTACCCGGAGGCGGCGACGGCCGCGGCGAAGGCACTTGATCTCAACAAGAACGATTACCAGGCCTGGTCCGCACTGGTGACCGCATACGAATGGCTAGGGCAGGAAAGCAAAGCTGCGGAGGCACGAACGCAGATGCTCGCGCTCGTCGAACAAGGGATAAAACTGAATCCAACAGACGGCGAAGCACAGTCTACGTTGGCATCTCTGACTGCACGCATGGGCTCCAAAGAAAAGACAATGCAGGTCATTCGAACTGCACTTGCTCTTGGTCCCGACGATCCCGTGGTGCTCGCGAGCGTGGCCGACGCCTATGAAGTACTCGGTGATCGAAAACATGCCATTGTTTACACTCGCCGGGCGTTGCAAAAGGGATTTTCGCTCGCCGATGTGAGCGCTGAGCCAAATCTCCAGGCAGTAATAAAAGATCCCACATTCGGCGCTCTTCACAATCAACCAAATTAATACCAGCACGGCACTGAAGTGCCGAGAAAGACAAGGGGGGCTCAAGACATGCCTACGAATGTTGTCGTCATAGCTCCGGATCAAGCCGGGAGCAATATCAGCGTGGATTTCACTCAGAAGCTCCATCTGTTTTTCGCTGACGATGCTACTTTTTGTTGTGACAATCTCGGTGCATTTCATCCCCCTCTTCCGAACGGCCAAAGTTTCACAGGAGGCAGTTTCTGGGGACCGACAAAGGCTGCAAACGGCCATGCAGGGGAGGATGTACACTGGGACACCGATGCGTATGGCGGCAATTGCGTGAATAATGCGTCAGTCGTTTATGACGTATCTCTGAATGATACGTCGCCACAAGTCGCTGCAAAGGCTCCAGTAGCCACGCCGCTGGTAACTCATGTTATTCACATCGGACCCGGATCTGTGACCGTGCCGCTTACTGAATTCCTCACTGAGAATCGTGCTGCCTCATCTGCTGTTCTCAAAGACTGGAAGGCGACGGAACACCTGCTCGAAATTATCAACAGAAACGCAGCGAAACTGGAGCCATCAATCGGCATTGTCCTCAAACTGATTCTTGACAGCGGCAGGGAAGCCTATCGAATACTTCGCACAGAGCATCGGCATGATCAGGAGTAGTGTCAGATGCATTAGCTTCTGAGTTGCGAACGGAGCCATGCGTTCGCCATGTCTGAAGCACGTTTGATGGTCCGCACGGACAATTGGAGTTCAGCAGCTATCTCCTCAAAGGTCAGGCCGGCGAAGAAGTGAAGCTCCATCACCTTCGCCTGTCTTGGGACCTGCACCGCACCCGCGCCGCGCTTGCCGGCGGAGTGAGCTCGAGCATAGTCCACGAGGATATGCCGCATGGCGTGTGCCGCCAGCCCAAGGATTCGCGAACGGTCTTTCCAGATGGATTCAGGTTGAGCGGCGAGGCGCATGTAGGCTTCGTGGACCAGCGCGGTGGGCTGCAGCGTATGGCAGCCGCGTTCAAGACGCATTTTTGCTGCAGCTAACTTTCGCAGCTCTTTGTAAATGCTCGAATTGATCTCGGCGTCACCGGGTAGTTGCGTCAACGTAGGCTCCCCCGCCCGCCTGCCGCAAATACTTATACCACTTAGTTACTCGTGTTTCCATCGAAAGATAATGGCTTGAGTTTTCCCATGATGGTTGGAATGAGCGCGGCGGGATGATCACAGATCCGCCGCCATCGCTTCGCTGAGAATTATTTGTGAGCGGCGGCAGAAGCCTGAATGCCGTCGAGATTCTGTTTCAACTGCGGGTCGTTGGGGTGGCACTCCATCTCCAGTTTCAGGACAGCGACTGCTTCGTTGCGCCGATTGAATTGAGCAAGGAACTGAGCGAGATTGCCGGCGATGTCGATGGAGTCGGGGGTGGTGTTCAGAGCGTCCAGCAAGACATGAACGGCTTCTTCAAGCTTGCCGGTTTTGGCGTACGCCGACGCAAGGTTAAGGCTCTGTGCCGGAGTGCGCTGCGGCAAAAGACGAGGACTCTCCAGCAGAGCGATTGTGGCCGCAAAGTCGCCGTCACTGGTGAGATCGCTGGAGAGACTATCGAGCGCGTTTGTCGTTTCGGGATCGAGGGCCAGGACCTCTCGCCACTCCTTTTCCGCGTCGGCAGTTTCGTGGGTGGAATCCAAAGCCGCGGCGAGAACCAGGTGAAGCTTGATGTCGCGATAGCCTAGCCGTTCTGCTTCCCTTAGCGAATCGATGCCTTCCTTCACGTCTCCGGAGAGATAGAGGCTCGCGCCGAACATGAAGACGATGTGGGGCAGGTCGGGCTGAGTGGAGTCCATTTGGAGCGAGATTGCAAAGGCTTCAACAGCGCAGGAGTACTGTTGCTGACCCGCATACCAGACGCCGAGTTCGTTGAGGGCGGCGGGCGTGGGCTTGTTTTGAAGCTTCGATCGCACCTCGGCCGGCGGAGTGCAGGTCTCAGCCGAAGATATACAGACGGCCGGAACAAGAAACATCGCCATGAGTGCGCAGTAGTGAAGGGTGCTGCGAACTGCGTGCGTGCAAGCAGATGATCGCATCTTCAATTTGTTCCAGCCCTCGTCGCGGTCTCCGTCTCTTTGGGCTGATCGGCAACGTGAACCTGAATGTCTTCAAGGCCGTCGGGGTCCATGTTGACGAACTCGGGCAGGTTGACGGCGCGGTTTGAGGCAGTGGCGTTGTCGATGAGAATGGCGGGGCTGTCGTTGCCGTTTGCGTCAAGGTGAGTGAGATACATCTGGGTGTAGGGCGACCGCGCCTTGGAGGAGAAAACCATCCAGCGTCCATTGGGCGAAAAGCTGTGCCATGAATTCATAAGACGCGTATTGGCTCGCATGCGGCGAGGCACCCCCCCGGCGATGGGCAGGATGTAGAGCTGGCTGTCGGGACGCATGAGCTGGCCATTCTTGCACTGCACAAAGACAATCCATTTGCCGTCCGGCGAGATCTTGGGGAAGTTGTTGCTCATGCCGTTGCGCGAGGCTCCAACGATGGGCTCGGGTGTGCCGCCTTTGCCGTTGTTGAACGGTAATCGATAGAGGTTGTACTGAATCTGTGTCTCATTGGGGTCGTTGGCGCGGAGGGCTGCGGATTGTCCTTTGGGCCGCGGATCGCGGGCTTCGGCACGCGCGAAGATAATGTATTTTCCGTCGGGGCTCCAGACGCCATCGGTCTGCACATACTTCGGATCGTTGGCTCCGGGCAGCGGATAACGCAGGCCGGCGGCGCGGTCGTAATACTCCAGAATGCCGCGCGTGGGATAGAAGACCTGAAGAAAGCGATAGTCCATGAAATTGGTTACGTAGTAGCTTTCGATCATGCTCTTCAGCTCGGGGCCGGCAAAGGTGCTGAGTACGTAGCGACCGTCTGGCGAAATCTGCGACATGAATCCGACCCTGACCTGGCCGACTTTGCCGTCAGTGTTCCAGTGCAGCATGTCTTTGCTCTCGATCGTCATATGCTTTTTGACGGGAACCACCGCGTAGAGTCCTTTGTCGTTGGCTGGTCCATCGATGTCCATGCCGAAGGTCTTTCCATCTGCAGAAAACGAATGGCAGTTGGCGCATGTGGGCATGTCCTTGAGAACCGTATGGCTTTCAGACTTACGAATATCGCGCACACGCCAGTGGATGAGATGGATCGTCGAAGGCGCGAGCGGTTGCACTCCGTTTACACCGGAGCTTGGCATGAGCGGAACGTCGCGATAGAAGATTGGAGCGCCGACCTCATCCGCGGATGTTGAGAGGGCGATGTACGACCGCGAGTAAGCAACCAGACTTTCGCGGTAGCCAGTGATCGTAACGGTGGCGGGCTTGCTGACGGAGTGCGCCTGGATGACGCTCCAGGTCGTTGGATCGGGAGTCCATGTCCAAGTGGCGGCTTGTTGCCTAGTCAACTTAGGCGGTTGGTTGGAATCGGCGACTGTCTCTGGATCGCTGTCGCCGATGCGCATCCGTTCTCCCTTCGAAACAACATGAATTGCCTTTGACTTGTCGGCGAATAAGACGTCGATGCTCCATGAAGTGCCGGCCGCGTCGCGCCACAAAAAAGTGGGCGGGGTGATGCCAGGAGGAAAGATGGAGCCGGTCTCAGGATAGTCAATGGATATCGGCAGCAAAGACTGCGGAGCATCCTGCGCGGCACTGGCCACGCTGATGAAAAGGAGGGCCAATGGAGTCAGCAGGGCCAGACTCTTGACCTTGAGCCGTTGAGTGGACGTGGAACCTTGGAGCACCGTACCTCCATGAAATCGCAACCTGCACATCGACGAGTTCTGGCTGAGGCCAGGGTAGTGCCGGGATCGCTCAAGAGCAGTCGCGAATCCGGAAATTGATCGAATTCGAATCTAAGGGTAGTTCGTCCTAATTGTAGGCCGAGTGAAGCTGGGGAAGCCAGACCCGACGATTCGTGAATTCAGTTTCGCAGCGATTTGCCTTGGAGAGCACCCCGACAAACTCCGTAATGTTCCTACACGGAATATTGCAAATCAACGGGAGGAAGCGAGATCCGTCAGCCGGGAACGTGTTTGTGGACCTGCTATCGAAAAACAGGCGGGGACGAAGGAATGAGACCGATAACACGCGCCCCAGCCTGAAACGAGGTTGCCGCGGACAGGATGCCGAAAACAATCAGAACCGCAGTGATGAATTGATTCACACTAATTTGCCATTGCTGTATTCTTCTTACTTGCGAGAAAAATCACGCGGCGGAAGGGCGTACTACGTTCCGCATTGCAGTCCTACTTCAGGTGGGGTCGCTCTGGAGGCCCATGAAATTTCGTTTCACCCAATCCTTGTTGGCCGGAGTTTGTGCCGCTGGTTCCGTTTTCATCGTGTCTGGAGCTGGAGCTGTTCTCTCGACCTTTGCCGGCACAGATGAAACGACGCCAAGCGGCCAGCCAGCCAAGATCACGGTCGATTATCCGCTCAATGGCTCAGTGTTTCCCCCGGAGATCACGCCGCCGACAGTTTTGTGGCACGATCCAGTTGAGGCAGCAAAGCGATGGGTGGTTGAGGTCTCCTTCGGCGACCGGTCGAATGATTTCCGCGTCGATGCTGCCGGAAAGCCGCCGGAGATCGGCATGGTCGACCCGCAGGCGGGGCCGGCCCCTGAACTCACGCCGGAGCAGGCCTCAGCGCACATGTGGAAGCCTGATGCCGGAATGTGGGCCAAGATCAAGCGACTCTCGGCGAAGTCGCCTGCCACGATCACGATTACGGGATATGCGGACGATGCGAGGACGCCGTTGTCAATGGGAAAGGTGACAATCATGACTTCGGCAGATGGAGTGGGAGCGCCCGTCTTCTATCGCGACGTTCCGCTGATGCTTCCCTCTCCCGACGAAAAGGGCCCGATCTCCCCGCTGCCGCTCACTGCGATTCCGCTGATCAAGTGGCGGGTCCGCAACATTGCGGAGCCGACGAGTCATGTGGTTATGGAGAACATGCCCACGTGCGCCAATTGCCATTCGTTCTCGCGTGACGGCACGACGTTTGGGCTGGATCTGGATGGTCCGCGCAACGATAAGGGACTGTATGCTCTGGTGCCGGTGGCGAAGAACATGACCATCCGGAACCAGGATGTGATTCACTGGAGTTCGTTTCAATCGAACTCCGAGGCTAGCGCATCGCAGCCGGCCGTGAAGCGTTTTCGGGTTCATGTCGCGGGTGTCGCCTGATGGACGCTACGTGGTCACGTCAATCGGGCCGCCCAACAATACGAACACGCATCAGAAGGAAGTTCCCGGATTTGCTGCGGGAATTCTGGATCGACTGTATAGCACGAACTATCGCAGCATCCAGTTCAGCCAGGTGTTTTATCCGACGCGCGGAATTCTCGCCTGGTATGACAAGAAGGAAGGAACAATGCGGCCGCTGCCGGGGGCCGATGATCCGAATTTTGTGCATACGAGCGCGTTCTGGTCGCCGGATGGAAAGTACCTGATCTTCAGCCGCGTAGAGGCGCGCGATCCGTATCCTGCGGGCGCTGCAAAGCCTACATATGCGAACGACCCGAACGAGACGCAGATTCAATACGACCTTTACAAGATTCCATTCAACGAGGGTCGGGGCGGGAAGGCTGTTCCGGTGGAGGGCGCTTCAGGGAACGGCATGAGTAACAACTTTCCCAAGGTGTCGCCGGATGGCCGCTGGATTGTGTTTGTGCAGAACAAGAATGGCCTGCTGATGCGACCAGACAGCAAGCTCTACATGGTGCCGTTTGAAGGCGGCAAAGCACGGCTGATGAACTGCAACCTGGCTCCGATGAATTCGTGGCACACGTTCTCGCCCAACGGTCATTGGCTGGCGTTTTCATCGAAGGCGCGCGGACCTTACACGCGGCTGATGCTGACACACATCGATGTCAACGGAAATGACTCCCCTGCCGTGATCGTGGATGACACGACTGCCGCCAATCGCGCGGTAAATATTCCCGAATTTGTGAACGTTCCGGTGGACGGGCTGGCCAGGATCGATCCGCAGGCCACGGAGTTTTACAGGCTGTTTGACTTGGCTTTCAAGCAGATGGAGAACAACCAGATGCCGGAGGCCATCGACACGCTGCACAAGGCCATTGAACACGATCCGAACGATGCGCTTTCGCATTACGTGCTGGCGACGGCACTGAGCGGGAACGACCAGGAACGCGAGGCGCTGGCGGAGTATCGCCAGGCCTGTGCGCTCAATCCGCAGAATGCGATTTTCCTCGATCACCTGGCGGTGTCGCTTGATTTGAACGGCGATGCCGATGGGGCGGTTGAGCAACTGCAAAAGGCGATTGAAATTGCACCGACGTCTGCGGAGTATCGCTTCAATCTTGGGGTCGTGCTGGAGTCGCGGGGAGATTTTGAGGGCGCGATTGCTCCGCTGCAGAAGTCAGTGGAATTAAGCCGCGGCAAGAACTGGCGCAGCTTTGCCGAGTTGGCCAAGGCTTACAGCAAAGCGGGGCACTCAGCTGATGCAGTGCAGTCGGCGCATCAAGCACTCGACCTGGCCGAACAGGCTCACGATGACCGGGCGGCACGAGATTTGCGCGCCGCTTTGAATGGCTACGAACGCGGTGGCACCAAGGCTAAACCGCAGTAGCAGGAAGTGCATGGGTCATTGGAGTTGCGGCCCACCTTTGTAATCTCCACTTCCAGGAGAAGCCCAGCTAAAGTCAACGAGCAAATATTCAGGGCGGTTTGAGGATATAACTAAAGTGGCTTCAGGGCTCCCAGCACGGTGGGGATAAGTTCAGCGACGGTGGGATGGATGTGCACCGAATGAGTAAGTAACGATGCCGGCTGACGCGCATACATCGCTGTAAGGATGCAATGGACCGCTTCGTCTCCGCCGGTTCCGAATACTGTTGCTCCAAGGATGTGCCGCGTCTCAGCATCAACAAGAATCTTGATGAACCCGTACGTTTCACCCTTCTCGATGGCGCGGCTTACCTTGATCATGGGACGCATGCCGATCAGCGCGGGCAGGCCGCGGTCGCGGACCTGAGCCTCTGACATTCCAAGGTGCGCGAGCGGCGGATCGATGTAGAGCGCGTGGACAGGAATGCGGTCGCTAACCCGGCGATTCTCACCCTTGACCAGGTTAGCCGCTACGATCTCGAAATCGTTGTAGGAAGTATGCGTAAATGCTCCCCGGCCGTTGCAGTCACCAAGAGCAAACACTCCGGGAGTATTGGTCTGGAGCTGGTCGTCAACTGGAATAAAGCC
>WNGR01013271.1_pt1 | contig 11176 bp, 21 predicted proteins | sample 5407581 | NCBI WGS metagenome assembly WNGR01 (sample SAMN13153383, study PRJNA577476) | soil metagenome | isolation source: 80 cm soil or saprolite under Garry oak tree replicate 2 | place: USA:California | collected 2016-06-15 | reverse complement strand
AGCTTGGTAAGTCAATTTGGTAAGTCAGTTAAGTGTTAGTTATATGATTAGTCATCATAGGAGTTAGTTATATGATTGGTCATCATAAGTGTTAGTTATATGGTTGTCATCATATGATTAGTCAGGTCACATTAGGTCATAGTCACACCATTTGTAACATTTATGCATAATAATATATAATTGCGATTAAATAACTAGCTAGTACTACTATAGGAAGTGAGCAGTGGCAGCGATGGGGTGCAGGGCAAGGTCGTGGCAGGTTGGTGGTGGGACTTTTGCATGGCACCGTGGTGGGTGGCGTCGCGGCAGGGCTCGTGCACAATGGGTTGGCATGGTGGGACTTGTGCACTGTGTTGAGGTGGCAAGGTTTTCATGCAGCGGGTTGGGGTCGTGGTGGGGCTTGCACGCCGTGGCGGGGCTCGTGTGCGGTGGGTTGGCAATGTGGCAGGACTTGCGCACCATGTTGGGGTGGCACCGTGGTGAGGTTTTCATGGGGCAGGTTGGCGTTGAAGTCGGGCTTGCACGCTGTGTTGGGACAGTGTTGGAACAGTGTCGTGGTGAGACTTGCGCACTGTGACAGGGTGGTGGCAGCGGACTTGTGCGTGGCGAAGGGGGGAGGCAGAGGTCATGGCTTGCGCATGGTGACATGGCAGCGGTGGGGACTCGCGAGGCTTGAGGGGTGGGACATGGGGGTAGGGATTATGTGGTGGAGAGGCAGGGGTTTGAGGACCCAGCATGTGGGGTAAAAAGGGTCTCTGTAACATTGGTCAGAAAAGGAACAAAAAAAAAGAAAAGAAAAAAACATATCTTTACTTGTGTGTCCATGAATGATGCAATGGTGGTGGCGGGACTTGTGAGGCTTGAGGGGTGAGGCATGGTGGAGAGGTGGGGGTTTGAGGATCTGGCATGTGGGGAAAAGAGGTCTCTGCAACACTGGTCAGAAAAGAAACGGAAAAAAGAAAAAAAAACTCATCTTTACTTACATGCCTGCAAATGAGGCAATGGCAGTGGCAGGACTTGCAGGGCTTGAGGGGCAAGGCATGGTGGAGAGGTGGGGGTTTGAGGACCCAGCATGTGGGGAAAAGAGGTCTCTGCAATGGTCAGAAAAGAAAAGAAACGAAAAAAAGAAAAAAAAAAACATAACTTTACTTGCCTGCAAATGCAGGCAATGGCAGTGGCAGGTGTGGGGGCTAAGGAAAAGAGGAACAGTGGCATGGTGGTTTGCATGCCCCCAGATGGAGTTGTAGTCATCCTCTTGCATAGGCTGTGGAGGTGGTCCCTGTGCGGTAGCAGCTCCTTGAAGACAAGTGGTGAAAGAAGAAAAAACCCGTATCTGGGTAAAAGGTGGCGATGAGGGTGTTCACATCCTCAACGCATTGACGCGTCAAACAAAGTTGTGAGGCTGGTGGCACACTTTCCCACGCCACAGATTAAGTCTGACTTGGTCGCATGTGCCTGCACAAATTCAACGTAATACAGTACTAACCATCGCAGGTTCTCCCACTCCCACTGCTACAAAGCCGCTGTGGCACCACACTCCATTGCATTCATCCGCCGACTCCTGATGCCACTGCCCTAATCACCACATCATGCATTTTATTTTATTTTATTTTCTTCTTTTAAAGTCATCTTCGAGGAGCTGTTACCACACCTGCCACTGTTGCACAGGGACCACCACCATGGTGTACACAAGAGGGATGACCACACAACCCTGTCCGTGGGCACGCAAGCCACCATGCCACTGTTGCATTCTTCCCTTAGCCCCCACACCCACTGCTGCCATTGCCTCATTTGCAGGCACGCAAGTTATGTTTTTTTCTTTTCTTTTTTTTCATCCCTTTTCTGACCAATGTTACAGAGACTCTCTTTACCCCACATGCCGGGTCCTTAAACCCCCGCCTCTCCACACATAATCCCCACCACTGTGCTTTGCCCCTCAAGCCTTGCAAGTCCCCCTGCCACCATTGCTTGCATTCACAGGCATGCAAGTAAAGTTATGTTTTTTTTTCTTTCTTTTTTTCGTTTCTTTTCTGACCAGTGTTACAGAGACCTCTTTTCCCCACATGCCAGGTCCTCAAACCCCCACCTCTCCACCATGCCTCGCCCCTCGAGCCTTGCAAGTCCTGCCACTGCCATTGCCTGCATTCGCAGGCACACAAGTAAAGATAAGTTTTTTTTTTCTTTTTTTTCGTTTCTTTTCTGACCAATGTTACAGAGACCCTCTTTACCCCACACGCTGGGTCCTCAAACCCCCGCCTCTCCACCACATAATCCCCACCCCATGCCTTGCCCCTTAAGCCTCACAAGTCCCTGCCACCGCCTCTGCCTCACTGCACGCAAGCCTGTGGCCACCTCCATCTTCACCACATGCAAGTCCACCACCACCGCCACCCTGTCACTGTGCACAAGATCCACCCACGATGCCAACCTGCCACATGCAAGCCCTGCCATGGCGCCACCTCAACACGGAACGCAAGACCCCAAGACCGCCAACCTGCCATGCACAAGCCCCACTATGGTGCCACCCCAACATGGAATGCAAGGCCCTGCCACTGCCAGCCTGCTGCGACGCCAACACAGTGTGCAGGACCCTGCCACGACACCATCCCCAACATGGTATGCAAGACCGTGACTGTGACAAACAACCACAACAATGGCGATCCTACTACCTTAGACTGTATATATTTTATCTATGCAATAAATGGATTCTTTTTTTGTATTTTGTGTGACTAAAGTTGTGAACAGTAATAATAATAAATAATAAAGAGATTAAATTTTTAATCATTTTAATTAAATAAATTTATATTATTAAAATTTATATTAAATAACAACCCTATATTCAACTTGTGAACTTGTGCAACTTGCACTACTTCCTGCTGGGCACCAGTAAAAAGTCTGGTAGTAAACTGTGTTCTTGCTGATGTATTCAGAGCATTTAAGAACACTTAAATGGCTCTAAACACTCTGAACACCTGCAGCTAGCTGGTTCTCAAATGCTTCTGAACACCCCAATTTGGGTGTACCTGTCAGCCTAGCCCATATTGGGCAGCTGGCAATCACACTACAGATTTTTCTAAGCATCACTTCTGCATTTATGTTTTTATCCATTTGAATTTAGATTCCCACTTGCAAAAGATGGAAGTAACTTAATAAAATTTATTGAAACTACAATACAGTTAGGCTATCTAGATATGCTACATTGTCATTGCTGCCGTTATTGTTGGGGTGTGTATGATTTGAGGTGGCCACATGCTGTCTCCTTCATCGCCATTGTCAGGGATGTGCATGGCACTACATTGGTGGGTGGCCTCACTGCTGTCACTGTAATTGTCACCATTGAGGGGTGGGGTGTCAGAGTATGGTTATGGTTCAGTTCAGCCATGACACAGCATTTACAGACCATGTGACTTGAGGTATATACATGTTGTGGTATACATATGTTGGTCCTTAGTCGTTCTACTACTACTACAACTAAGGGCCCCCAGGTATAGTCTAATAGAGTCGTTCTACTACTACTACAACTAAGGGCTCCCAGGTTTTAACAGGTTATGGGCCCTGTGGCTTAAACCTGGAACTCACCTTATCTTATCACAACTCATCATCTCCTGCACATAAAGCACCTTCAACTTAGACTCCATCAGTTGCCTTAGCATCATGTCGACCACCAACCCTGACAGCACCTCTGGTACCACTGGGGCCTCAGGCACACCTGCTGGGGGAATAGCTACAAACCCTGATGCCTCTGGACCTACTGGCACTTCTGGAGGGACATCCACTGGTATTACTGGGGGTGGCTCTGGACCTACTGGTGGCTTGGCAGACATTGTCATCCACCTCCAACAATTCACATCTGACTCGGCATGGCTGACAGATCTTGTGCTTGATTGATTGAAATCCAACTGGGAAGAGTGGGACTGGCATTTGAACCTGGTTGTCAATCAACATCATTTCTCCTATTACCTAGATGGATCCTTTACATGCCCCAATCTGAATGTACACCCTAAAGCAGCACTCAACTGGAAGAGCAATGATCATGCCCTTCGCGCCTTCATCCTTGAACATGTCTCAAATGTCGAATATGGGATCACCAGCCAACACACACTTGTGCATGATGTCTATGATGCCTTGTGTAAGACCCATGAAAATCTGGGAATACACACCCAAGTCTACCTTATGAAAGAAGTTCTTGATCTCCACTTCTCCTTAGCTCCTCCCTTGAACCTGCATTGCACTTTGGACAACATTGACTGCATGCACGACAGGCTCACGAAGATGGGAAAATTGGACGATGACAAATTCAAAATCCTCTTCATCATTAACGCTCTCAACTCACTCCCCACATTACAATCCATCATTAGTGAACTGCTCCAATTGAGCCCTTCCATCACCTCCACAGATGTCAAGAACCGAGTCATCTAGGAGGAGCAGCTACTTGCCCACTGTGAGAGGTTGGGCCTCCCACTTGCCCCTGGCCTAGTCGATAACACTGCATTCATGGCTGTCGTAAACAAACCTTAGCCAATTTGCACAAACTGCAAGCGTGCCAACCATCACATGGAGTTCTGCATTGCACTGGGAGGTCAAATGGCTGGAAAGTCAATTGAAGAAGCATGCACAGCATAGAGGGCCACATCCGGCAAACCGCAATCACGCAACAATTGCAATGCCACAACCCAGAGTGCAAATGTCTCCCAGAGCATCCTGCTGTAAGGCCAGCTTGAGTGCTGAGCACGAAACTGCCCATTTTGATCACCTTGGCCACGATGTCTCTCGGACCCTTGTACCTTAATTGCCACATGCCACATGCTCATGTTTTGGAAACTTGTACCTTACTGCCCCTCCTTCCATGTCCTATCTCACTCCCATTCGCTTCACCCCATGACTCGTTCACATTTGACCCTCTACCTTAGCTAAGTATCTAGAGGACTTCCTTTGTACTTAAACACCCTCACTAAGTGTGGAATTGAAGAAGAGCGCTCAAGTTGCCTTGATTTCCCCCCTTATTCATTCATGTGAGCTCAGTCTGAGTCAGGTCCAAATGAGGGCACTCGAAACCAATCCCACTCATCATTGTCTTCCCTTCTCTGGAGGTAGATCCTCTCTGCCTATGAACTCACCTAGGACACCTCACATCCTTACACTGCCCATCAGTGCTGAGCCTTCCAAGAGCAACAATACCATCATGTTCAATGGTAAATGCTACATGCTGGTATCCGACACCAATGTTGCCACTGCGCAGGCAAACGACAATACCACCCTGATGGCAGTGTTGACAGCCAACTACGATCATATCTTGTTGGCCGACTACGACCAGGAGGAGTACTTCACCATGCTCACCATGACTGATGATGTGCAAGCTTCTGTCAACTGGGACACATACACAGAACCACACAAGCCCCTCTGTGAAGACTCTGCTGCCTACTCCACCCACAACATTGCACACACTGTGGAGCTCCCCTTCATCCTTGACACTGGTGCAACTTGCCACATCTCCCCCAAAGCAACCGACTTCAAAACCCTCTGATGCATCCCTCGTCACCCTGTTAAAGGTCTGGCCAGTTCAGCTGTTTACACTGTCAGGATTGGCAACATCGAACTTCACATTGCCAGTGGCCATAAGCTAAAACTCAACAACGTCCTTTACATCCCTGACTCCTCTGTACGCCTCATTTCCATTCTTGCACTAAACAAAAGTGGCAATTACACCATGCACTTTGACTCCACAAGCTGTTGGGTGACTAACAAAAGCAATACTGTGCTTGTGCACAGATCTATTTCCTCCACCAAACACCTGTATATCCTTTCCATGAAAATCCCCTCCATCTAGCATAAGAAACCACTGGATGCACCAACTGCCTTGTACGCCCAAGTTCTGGACCTTGAAACCTGGCACCACCGCCTCAGTCACTGCAACACCAGAACCATCATGGAGATGGCCAAGAATGGCATGTTGGAAGGTATGCTGATTGACCTTTCCTCACTTCCTCCCAAATGTGATCACTGCACCCTCAGCAAACAGTCACGTTCACCAGTATCAAAGACGTGGGAGGGAAGTAAAGCCGAGAAGCGCTTAAAAAGGGTTTTTGTTGACTTATGTGGTCCGATGGCTGTCTCTTCTTGAACCAGAAACGCCTACTCTATGAACCTAATTGATGATTTCTCCAGTTATGTGTGGAGTATCCCCCTGTGTGCCAAAAAGGAAGCCTGTGCCACAATTCAAATATGGCATAAGGCTGTTACCACCCAGACCAGCGACACACTCAGCATTCTTGTAACTGACAATGGCGAACTTGTTTCCAATGACATGCATGACTGGTGCAACACAGAAGGCATCAATCACCACCTAACAGCCCCCTATACATCAGCACAAAATGGAAGGGCTGAACATCTCCACAGAATGCTCCTAGGGAAGGCACGTGCCATGTGACTTGCCTGTAACACTCCCGCCTCTCTCTGGGACAAGTTCTGCGCCACTGCTGCATACCTTACTACATTGACAGCTGCCACTGCCAATGGTGGGAAGACCCCATATGAACTCTGGTTCAGCCACAAACCCTCCCTGTCTCATCTGAAGGAGATTGGCTGCCATGCCTTCGCACTTCACATGCCAGTGCTGTCCAATGTGTATCAGCGCTCCTTCCCCTGTATCCTTATTGGGTATGCCCCTCACTCCAAAGCCTACAGGCTTTGGGACCCTTCTTCCTCTTGCATTTTCAATTCCTATCACATCTCCTTCACAGAACACTTAGATTCAGAATCCTCCCCCCTATTACCTGGAACTGTACTAGGCACATCTTTGCCACACTCCGCCCCCTCTTGGGACACCTCTGGACCTGTACCCTTACATACGAATACTGTTCAACCCCACGCTCCATTCTCTACGTTACCTACTGTACCTGACCCCACAATACCCTCATACAATCATACCTTAGAGTCACACACCTTAGAGTCACATATGATACCAGTTCACAGACCAAATACCATCAACAACCCAAATACTGCCACAATGAATAATACAGCAAGTAATACCATCAATGCTAGAAATACTGTCATCAACACTGTCAACACCGTGCCACCTATCACAACTAACATCAATGCAGTTACCATTCCTCCCCTCCCCCCCCTCTCTCCTCTCTCCTTGCTTTCACCATCTCCCCCCCCCATTCCTCCACCTCACTGTACCTCCCACGTGCCCGTAGCCTCAACATGCCTTATTACGAATGATGGCTTGTGCCACAGACCTTGCCTTGCTGCCACAATCTCAGAAGCATGAACATCCAAGGCATGCTGTCAGGAGGAGCGTGCACAACAATCAATCACACCCCAGACCGATCATGCATTTGCCATCCTCTCCAAATACTCTGAAGTATGAGATACCCATGACCTATTCCACGCTGACCTGTGTTTTGAGAGTAACCCCCTTTCCATCAACAAGGCACTTGCCGCCCTCAGCAACGGTTCCCTGGAACCCACAGTGGAACCAGATGATGAACCATCCTGGGCACAGGCCCTTGCCTCACCCAAAAGGGAGTTTTGGATTGCAGGTGGTCAGGAAGAATTAAAAAGCCTTGAGGACTTAAAAGTCTTCATTCTTGTACCTCTCTCAGAAGTCCCATGTGGCCACCACCCTCTCAAGGGCAAACTTGTTTGCAAACAAAAGTGTGATGACACAGGCAAAGTTGTACGATACAAAGTTCGTTATGTTGCCAAAGGTTTCGCTCAATGCTGGGGCATCGATTATGACAAGACCACCATGCCAACTGTATTCCTCGAATCTTTCCATTCCATCTTACACATTGCTGCCAACCTTGACTGGGATGTCCAGCAATTTGACATCAAAATGGCCTTCCTCCACAGCATCCTACCTGAAGATGAAACCATGTTTATGAAACAACCCAAGGGATTTGAGGCACCTGGAAAGGAGGACTGGGTCATGCACCTGATGAAGAGCATCTATTGTATGAAGCAAGCTAGTCAAATTTGGAACCAAACTTTTCATAATGCTGTGACACAATGGGGCTTTGAATGCCTTGAGTGCGAATGGTGTGTATACCGATGCCAGTCTGCCTCTGGTATCACCATTTTCGTCCTTCATGTCAATGACATCCTCTCAGCATCCTCTAACCCTGATGACAACTCCTGGTTCCATGATAAGCTGAAGGCACAATGGGACATCTCTGATCTTGGACCCACCAAATTTGCCCTAGGCATTGCCATCTTGTATGATTGACTGAACTATCTACTCACCCTTTCTCAAACAGCCAAGATCGATTGATTGGTCAAGCAATACAACCAGAGTGATGCGCACCCCGTTGACACTCCAATGGTCACTGGAATCTGGCTTTGCAGGCCAGACAAAACCTTGCCGATGCCACCCAAGATCACAGAATGGGTAGAGCATACGCCATATCATTCACTGGTCGGCAGCCTCATGTATCTTGCCATCGCAACCAGACCAGACATCGCCTATGCTGCTAGGCGACTCACCTCCTTCTTAGATTGCTACAGACCCAAGAACTGGGCCACCACAATCTGTGTCCTGTGCTACCTGAAGGGCATGCACCTCTACTCACTCACCTTAGGCAGGTGAAACCCCCTTGTCTTGTCTGGCTATTCTGACTTGGACTATGCCAATTGTGTGGACACTAGTTGCTCTGTGGGAGGCTACTGCTTCACACTAGGCTCTGGCATGGTTTCTTGGGGATCCCGGAAACAAGCAACTGTCGCAGACTCCACATGTTATGCTGAATACATGGCCTTGCACGACGCCACACATGAAACCATATTCCTTCGCCAACTTTTAGCTGGACTACACTTTCTACCCTCTTCGCCCTCACGCCTACTCTGTGACAATGATGCAGCAACCCACCTGATGGAAGATCACGTATGGCATCCCCACACCAAACATGTCCATGTCAAATACCACTTTGTTCACAAACAGGTCCTGGCTGGCAACATCACTGTCACCTGCGTTCCCACCAAAGAAAACACTGCCAACATCTTCACCAAACCCCTAGGCAAAGTCGACTTCCAACGACTGTGCAATTACCTTGGTATATCCAGGACTCATGCTCACAGTGAGGAGGAGTAATATCTCCCTTCAGTAGTTCTTCAGTTTTCATTTCTTGTTTTTCGATTTCCACAATGCATCACTTCTCACCTTTGCACCCACAAGATCTCACCTACCATCACACTTGCACTCATTTTCACCTGGTCCTTACTCATGCTTGTGTCGAGGAGGAGTGTTGGAGTATGGTTATGGTTTGGTTCGGTCATGACACAGCACTTATAGACCACATAACTTGAGGTATATACACGTTGTGGTATACATACGTTGGTCCTTAGTTGTTCTACTACTACTACAACTAAGGGCTCCCAGGTATAGTCTAATAGAGTCATTCTACTACTACTACAACTAAGGGCTCCCAGGTTTTAACATGGGGTGGGGTGGTTGCTGCTGTTGTTGTCATTGTTGAGGGCATAGGGATGCCAAAGTTCAGTCCAGAACCTTAGTTCAAACCTTGAACCCCTAAACTGAACCTAAGGTTCAGGTTTAGTTCAGTTCTGGTTCACCCTCTTGTGTGCAGGTTTAGTTCTAGGTTCAAGAGGTTCTAGCATTATGTGAACTTGGTCCAAACTGGTTCAAACTGAGAACCAAGTAAATCACCCATTTTTGGCACTTTCATGGATAGTGTGGCTTGCCTGCCATTTTGAGTTTGTATTCTCACAACATTGCCACACCAACCATTTGCAATCAATCACTTGCTCAGGCTTTCCCCCCATCTTCCTCATAAACACACACTCTCTCTCACACACTCACACTCACACACTCACACTCATACACTCACACTCACACACTCACACTCACACACTCTCCCTCTCCCTCATTGTTCATTACCCTTGCACTGCAATGGACATGGACACCAGCACCAATCCCCTCACCACCCACTTATAGGCCATGCATCCCAGTGCTTCATAAACACCATTCATTGATTGCCTTCATTAGCATCAGCAAACCCTGGAAATCCTTGTAGAGACTGTAGAGACTGTAGATATTGTAGACATCATAGTGACTTAGTAGTTGATTTGTAGAAGCTTGGTAGTAATGCCTGGAAACCCTTGTAGACATTGTAGAAACTGTAGACACTGTAGACATCATAGTTATGTAGTAGTTGATTGGTAGAAACTGAGTAGCAAACCTGTAGTCACTGTAGTCACTGTAGTCACTGTGAAAACTGTAGTCAGAGTAGAGACTGTAGTCACAGTGGGCACTATAGTTATAATAGAGACCAGTATAGTCACTGTAGAGACTGTAGAGAGGCTGTAGTTGCAGTAGAGGCTGTAGTTGCAGTAGAGACTGTAGTTGCAGTAGAGACTGTAGTTACTGTAGAGCCTGTAGTTGCAGTAGAGACTGTAGTTACTGTAGAGACTGTAGTTACTGTAGAGACTGTAGTTACTGTAGAGACTGTAGAGACTGTAGTTACTGTAGAGACTGTAGAGACTGTAGTTACTGTAGAGACTGTAGAGACTGTAGTTACTATAGTTACTGTAGTTACTGTAGTTACTGTAGTTACTGTAGAGACTGTAGAGACTGTATTACTGTAGAGGCTGTAGTTATTGTAGAGACTGTAGTTACTGTAGTTGCTGTAGTTACTGTAGTTGCTGTAGTTACTGTAGTTGCTGTAGTTACTGTAGTTACTGTAGAGACTGTAGAGACTGCAGAGACTGTAGAGACTGTAGTTACTGTAGTTACTGCAGAGACTGTAGAGACTGTAGAGACACTGTAGTGACTGTAGTAACTAGTCATCACAACTTTTCTGCAAAGTGTCACATCTAAGTCAACTTAGTGTTTAAGAAAAGCAGAAATTAAATTTTATTAACTAATACAATACATGGAATTTTTCTAAGTTGATCTACCAGGCACAGGGGGTGCGAAAAGGGTGCATGCCCCCTTCTGTTCGTGCGCAGCCCCGCTCGCTCGCTCGCTCGCATACCCTCCCTCTCCCCTTGCATGCAGCCCTTCCCCTTGTGTGCATTCCCCCTGGTCCTTCCCCCTCCCCTTGCACGTGGCGCTTCCCCTTACACGCGGCGCTTCCCCTTGCACACGGCGCTTCCCCTTGCGTGCAGCATAGCCTGGGCAGAGGGGACTAGGGGCGCACTGTCCCTCCTGCGCCCC
>WNGR01008007.1_pt1 | contig 11179 bp, 7 predicted proteins | sample 5407581 | NCBI WGS metagenome assembly WNGR01 (sample SAMN13153383, study PRJNA577476) | soil metagenome | isolation source: 80 cm soil or saprolite under Garry oak tree replicate 2 | place: USA:California | collected 2016-06-15 | reverse complement strand
CGAGGGCATCCGGGTCAACGCGCTGTGCCCGGGGCCGGTGAACACGCCGCTGCTGCGCGAGCTGTTCGCGGCCGACCCGGAGCGGGCACAGCGCCGCCTGGTGCACGTGCCGATGGGGCGGTTCGCCGAGCCGGAGGAGATCGCCGCCGCGGTCGCGTTCCTGGCCAGCGACGACGCCTCGTTCATCACGGCCTCGACGTTCCTGGTCGACGGCGGGATCTCCGGCGCCTACGTGACGCCGCTGTAGAGGCCTGCCGCCGTCAGGGTGAGCGCAGGGTGCGCAGGCGGATGGTGACGGGCATCGCGCTCAGCTGGGCGAGCACGTCCTCGCTGTACTCCGAGCCGATGTCGGTCAGCACGTAGCCGTACTCGTCCCTGGTCCCCAGCAGCTGGCCCTCGACGTTGACGCCGTGATCGGCCAGCACCCGGTTGATCGCGGCGAGCACACCGGGCACGTTCTGGTGCAGGTGCACGAGCCGGTGCGTATCGCCCGCCACGGGCAGCGCGATCCCGGGCAGGTTCACGCTCAGCGAGGTAGCCCCGGACGCCATGTAGTCGGCCAGCTTGCCCGCGACGAACTCGCCGATGTCCTGCTGGGCCTCCTCGGTCGAGCCGCCGATGTGCGGGGTCAGGATGACGTTCGGCAGCCCGCGCAGCTCGGAGACGAACTCGTCGCCCTTGCCCTTCGGCTCGTCGGGGAACACGTCGACGGCGGCCCCGGCGATGTGCCCGGACTCGATGTTGCGGCGCAGCGCCGCGTGGTCCACCACGAAGCCGCGGGACAGGTTCAGGAACAGCGACCGGGGCCGCATCGCGGCGAACTCGGCCTCGCCGAAGAAGCCGTGGTTGCCGTCGCGGCCGTCCACGTGCAGGGTCACGGCCTCCACCGACTCGAGCAGCTCGGGCAGGGTGGAGCAGCGCCGCGCGTTGCCGAGCGCGAGCTTGTCGGCGATGTCGTAGAAGTACACGGACATGCCGAGGTTCTCCGCCAGCACCGACAGCTGGGTGCCGATGTTGCCGTAGCCGACGATGCCGAGCTTGCGCCCGCGCACCTCGTGGCTGCCGGACGCGGACTTGTCCCACCGGCCCTCGTGCATCTGGGTGTTCTTCTCCGGCAGCCGCCGGGCCATGGCGATGATCTCGGCCAGGGCGAGCTCGACCACGCTGCGGGTGTTGGAGAACGGCGCGTTGAACACCGCGACGCCGCGCCGGCTCGCGGCGGCCACGTCGATCTGGTTGACGCCGATGCAGAAGGCGCCGATCGCCACCAGGTCCGCGGCCGCGTCCAGGACGCGCTCGGTGATCTGCGTCCCTGACCTGATGCCGAGCAGGTCCACGCCGCCGATGGCCTCGATGAGCTCGTCCTGGCCGAGCGCGCGCGTCAGCATGTCGACCTGATAGCCCTGCTTGGCCAGCCGCGCCGACGCGTCGGGGTGGATGTTCTCGAGCAGCAGCGCTCTCGCCGTCACTTCAGTCCGTGCCTTTCGCAGTATTTGCCCAGGTCCCGCCGCCGGACAGGCATCCCCGTATCCGCCGCACCTTTTCTTTATACCTAACGGGCCGCGGTGGCTGCCCCGGTTAGCTGACCGGGCTCCCCCGGGCCCAGGTCGCTGAGCTTGGCCCGGACCTCGTCGGCGAGCGGGTGCGGGAGCCGGTCCAGGATGGCGACGGCCTCGTGCCAGGCCGTCCGGGCGGCCTCCCGGTCGCCCTCGGCCAGCAGGGCGTCGCCGAGCCCGGACAGCGAGTTGCCCTCGCCGAACGGAGAGCCGATCTCGCGGTAGGCCTCGATGGCCTTGGTGTAGTGCGCCTTGGCCTGGGCGGTGTCCTCCAGGTGCAGGTAGACGTAGCCGATGCTGTCCAGCGTGTCGGCGGTGCCGCCGCGGTGCCCGGAGTCGCGGTGCAGGCTCAGCGCCCGCTGGCAGTGGATCAGCGCCCGGTCGTACTGGCCCAGCTGGGCGTACAGCCAGCCGACCCCGTTCTCCGAACTGGCCTGCGTCCACCAGTGCCCGACGGCCTTGAGCATCCGCAGCGCGTCCAGCGCAACGGCCAGCGCCTCCTGGTAGCGTTCCTGCTTTTCCAGCATGCCGCCCAGCCCGTGCAGCACCATGGCCTCGTTGCCCCGGTCGCCGAGCTCGCGGAACATATCGAGGGCCTTGCGGATGTTCGGGTCGGCGGCCTCGTACTCGCGCACCTGGGCATGCGCGTGGCCGAGCATGTAATGCGCGTGCGCCAGGGCGAGCGTGTCGCCGAGGCGCTCAGCCGCGGCGAGCGCGGTCCGCTGGCTCGCGATGTAGTCCTGCCACCGGCCGCGCCGGTTGAAGAACGGGCCGAGCGTCCAGGGAATCTGCCAGGCGTGGGTGTCGAAGCCGTAGGTGCCGGCGTACCCGATCAGCGTGAGCAGCACCGGGACCTCGGCGTCGAACCAGGCCATGGCCTGGTCCTTGTCCGTCACCTCGGCGGGCAGGACACCCGGCTGCGGGCCGGCCAGCGGAAGCGCGGACCGGAACGGGCTGAACCGGTTGGAGGCCGCCATCCCGGTATGCAGGTAGTGGTCCAGCACCCGGTGCATCGCGGCCCTGCGCTCGGGCTCTGGGTCAGTCCGTTCGGCTTGATCGACGGCGTACGCCCGGAGCAGGTCGTGGAACGTGAACCGGGCCGGCAGGTACTCGGCCACCATGTGGCTCCGGGCCAGCTCACGCAGCGCGGCGCCCGTGTCGGCGCGCGGCATCCCGGCCAGGCTGGCCGCCGCCGACAGCGAGATGTCCGGGCCGGGGTGCACGCCGAGCAGGCGGAACATCCGCGCCGCGGGCTCGGAGAGCTGATCGTAGGACCAGGAGAGCACGGCCCGCACGTTGGTCATCGCGTCGCCGGCCTCGAGCGCGTCCAGCCGGCCCCGCGCGTCGTGCAGCTCGGCGGCTAGCTCGGTCAGCGGGCGCTTGGGCCGCCCGGCGGCGCGGCCGACCGCGATGCTCAGGGCGAGCGGGAGACGGGCGCACGCCGCGATGATCTCGTCCGCCGCGGCGGATTCGGCCGCGACCCGGGCCTGGCCGAGTCGGCGGGCGAGCATCTCGTGCGCCTCGCGGTCGCCGAGTACGTCGAGAGTAAGCGGAACCGCGCCTTCGGCCGCGACCAGCCCGGTCAGCTCGTTGCGGCTGGTCACCACCACCAGGGAGCCCGGCGCGCCGGGCAGCAGCGGTCGCACCTGGCCGACGTTGCGCGCGTTGTCCATGACGATCAGCATCTGCCTGTCGTCGAGCATGCTGCGGAACAGCGCGGAACGGCCCTCGGTGTCGGCCGGGATCCGGTGCGGCGGCACGCCGAGCGCGTCAAGGAAGAAGCGCAGCGCCTCGGCCGGCTCCAGCGGCGGCGTGGCCGGGTCAAGCCCGCGCAGGTTGACGTACAGCTGGCCGCCGGGGAACTGCTTGGCCACCTGATGGCCGAACCTGATCGCGAGCGCGGTCTTGCCGATCCCCGCCGTACCGGAGATGACCACGATCGGGACCGTCTGGCCGGAGTCCTGCTGGCCCGAGTCCTGCAGCATCGCCTGCAGCATGGTGAGCTCTTCGCGGCGGCCGGAGAAGCCGGGCGCGTCCAGCGGCAGCTGGGCCGGTACCGGCGTGGCCCTGCCCTCGGGCCTAGGCCGCCGCTGCCCGCCGTCGGGCGCCGGTCCGGCGCCCGCGTCCTCGTCGGACAGCGGGGATCCGCTGGCGCCGCGGATAGTCAGCCCGTTCGGGATCGATAGGCCCGGATCCATGGTCAGTACCTGCTGGTGAATGCGGGACAGGTCACCACCGGGATCGATGCCAAGTTCCTCGGCCAGCACCCGCCGGCCCTCGGCGAATACGCGCAGCGCCTCGGCGTGCCGCCCGCAGCGGTACAGCGCGACCATCAGCAGCCCGCGCAGCCGCTCGCGCAGCGGGTGATCGGCCACCATCGCGGTCAGGTCGGGCACGACCTCCTCGTGCCGGCCGAGGGCCAGCAGCACGGCGGCGCGCTCTTCGGCGGCGGTGGAGCGCAGCTCGCCGAGCCTGACCCGCTCGGTCTCCGCGAACGGCCCGGGGACCCCAGCGAACGCGATGCCGCGCCACAGCGAGAGCGCGGAGTTGAGCGCGGACACCGCGCCGGTCGCGTCGCCCGCCTTGCGCATCTGGCGGGCCCGGCCCAGGTCCTGCTCGAAGGCCACCGCGTCCGGCTGTCCCGGCACCAGGTGCAGTACGTAACCCGCCCCGGACGAGACCAGAACGCGGCCCGGGCCGCGCAGCGACCGGTTCGGCTCGATGACCCGGCGCAGGCCGGCCACGTAGGTGTAGATGCCGCCCTCGGCGCTGGCCGGGGGATCCTGTCCCCAGACGGCATCGACGAGCTCGCCCCGGGAGATCACGCGGTTCGCCCGCATGGCTAGAATGCCAAGCACAGCCTGCTGTCTAGGCTGACCGACCGGTAGTTCCTGGTCGCCATACCAGGCCATGACGGGACCAAGCACGCCGACGCGCAACGCCACGGCTTCGCCGATCCTTTCGCTCGCCAGATAACCCTTCAGACCCGAAGGCCCGCCCCCCTCCAGGGCCGGAGCTTCTTATCAAGGTTACAGTGATTTGCGCCGGTTCTCCAGAAAAAATCTAGATCGTATAGAGACGGCCCTTTCATAGTTGGTCGCGCGCCACGTGGGCGCCTGCGGCGCGGGCCTGATATCCAGCCTCTGCAGGTAGGGCGCGCCGGAGGCGCAAAGATGCGGGGAGGCCGGTAAATGGCGGTTAAGGGCCGAGACCATTGTTACTGCCCGGGCTGCCGGGATTTCTGAGACTCGATGGACGCCTCCGCAATCACTTCGCCGGGCGGCCATACTGACCCGCGCGTTCACGGGCGGCCGGATGCCGGGTCCTGGCTCTCGCCGCGCTCCTCCTCCTTTTCTTCTCCTTCGATCCGGCGGCCACGGGGCGGTCCGGCCGACCTCGGTCGTGACGCCACCCCCCGGCGTTCCCGGTCTCACCTGTTCCGGCAGCTCGGCGGCCTCCACCCGCCGACGGCGTCGGCTTAAGCCCGGCGCCGCCGGGTAAAGCCTCCGGGCGCTGCGTGACCCGGAGCCGCCGGCCCCCACGGCACCCCCCTCACTACCTGCCGTGGGGGCCGGCCCCGGGTGCCGACCGAGCGGACGGCTTCGGTCTAGCGGTATCCGGCTCCAATGATCAACTGAGCGACCTTTATCAAGATCGCGGCGTGGAGACCCCGGCCTGCGGGCGGGGGAGGAAACGCCGTCCTTCCGGGCGGGGAGTAGTCAAAGAATCGTCAGGCTATCTCGGCCATTACTTCACTATTGGCAGAGCCGGTGCGCATCCGCTGCCACATGGCGGGTTTCACCAGGCTGGCGGCTGTTTTCACGGTGAGGCGGCGGCCGGCTGGCAGGGTCACCGTGTGATTGGAGCGGACCGCCATGACGTAGCCGGTGCCACGCTCCCTGATGCTGCGGCGCAGGTCAAGGCCGCCGTACACCTCGTCACCGGCGACGAAGCCGGCGCGGATGCCCCGGTCGTGCGCGTGCTGCAGCAGCTGCCCGGCCAGCTGCGGTTTCGTCGCGAACATGACCTCCTCGGGCACTCCAGCCAGCTCACGGCGCTCCTCATCGGCGGCCCAGTCCGCGGGCAGGTACAGGGCCCGGCCGATCAGCGCGTGCCCGGCCGGGGTGGCGCAGGTCAGGGTGACTGCGACCTGGCACAGGGCGATGCTCCCGAGGGTGCCGCTGTACTGGCGGGCCGCTCCCGCGCAGCCGGCGGAGGACTTCGCCAAGCGACCTTTCCGCCCACGATGTCCGAGGCGAACCGCCTTGGTCATCGAGTCCGTCGGCGCCGTCGAGCCAAAGGTGTGCGTGTGGTGAGTGGTGAAGAACGCGGCCACTCCCCGCCATGTTGCAGTCGCGACTGAAAGACTTTCAGGTCCATCAGGTGATCGCGTCGGCCTCGAACACGACATGCCGCGAAGGGCGTCGGCAACAGAATGCGACGAAGCCATGCCAAGCTTCTCTTGGACACACGGCACAGGACCGGCTGCCGCACTCGCTGGCCGACGAGATCCGGGCCAAGCTCAGTGACCTCAGCCCCGTCGGAGCCCAGTCAGCTGACCGGGACAGCCATCGCGGCCCGTTGGCGCGACTTAGGTAGTGGGAGCTCCGTACGTTTTCGCGGCGGGGTGGCGGAGTCGCTGAGCGCGGGCGCGCCGGTATGGTGGAGCGCCTAACATAGAGCCCGGTACCCGGGACGACGGACCCCTGCGCGTCGGCGCAGGCTTGGAACCAGCAGGCGTGCGGCCAGACCGCCAGCTGGCTGACGCAAGGGTTGGACGAAGCGAGCATGGGCAAGGCAAGCAGAACCAAGGTTGACGCCAGCCGCCGGGAGAGGATCGCCGCACAGCGCGCGGCCGAACGCCGCGCCGAGCAGCGCCGGCGGATTCTCATCGCGTCGGGCAGCATCGTCGTCGTGATCGCGGTCGTGGTGGCCTTCATCGTGATCAAGGCGAACAACAAGCCGGCGACCAACGCGTCGAACGGACCCACCGGTTCGGCCCTGGCCAGCGTGGTGTCCAAGGTCACGAACGTCCCGGCCAGCACGCTAGACAAGATCGGGTCCGGCGGCGGCTCGTTCACCGGGAAGATCCCGCCCGTCAACGGCGGGACCCCGCTGACCTCTGGCGGCAAGCCCGAGATGCTGTACATGGGCGCCGAGTACTGCCCGTACTGCGCGGCCGAGCGCTGGTCGATGATCGTGGCCTTGAGCCGGTTCGGCACGTTCTCCGGGCTGAGCACCATTCACTCCTCGACCACGGACACGCCGGCCAACATCCCGACGTGGACGTTCCACGGCTCCTCGTACACCAGCACGTACCTGACGTTCACCCCGGTCGAGATGCAGACCAACGTCCTGGACAAGTCGACCGGCAATTACCCCGTCCTGGAGACGCCGACAGCGGCCCAGCAGGCGCTGCTCACCAAGTACGACGCCCCGCCGTACGTCGCGTCCGCCGACGCTGGCGCGATCCCGTTCATCTACTTCGGCGGCAAGTACCTCAGCGTCGGGGCCACCTACGATCCGACGGTGCTCAACGGGAAGAACTGGGACCAGATCGCGTCCGCCCTGAGCGACCCGAACAGCGCTATCGCCAAGGCCATCGGCGGGTCGGCCAACCACATCACGGCCGCGATCTGCAAGATGACCGGCAACCAGCCGGCCAGCGCCTGCACCGCCACGATCCAGTCTCTGGAAAAGAGTCTGTAAATCCTGAGCTGACGCTAAGGATCCAAGCGGAGGCTCGCGCGGTACAATCTTGCGTCAGGTGCCGGTCGCGTTGAGTATCCGCGGACCGCACGCACAGCTCCAGTCCGTGAAATCACCGGAGGCGAAGCTCGCGATGACCGCTTCGAAGTCAAGCCGTGCCCGCAACGCCCGGACCGGCGCTCAGGCCGGGGCGGCCAGGGGCGGCACCGCGGTCAAGAACGGGAACGCGGCTCGCGGCGGCGCCGCGAAGTCGGCTGGTACTGCGAAGTCGGCTGGTACTGCGAAGTCGGCTGGCGCGGCGAAGTCGGCTGGCGCCGCGACCAGGGACCGCAACGCACGCGATCAAGCACGGAACGGCGCGGCGCGGAACGGCGCAGCCGCACGCGGGCCACGGACGATAGAGGTCAGCGACGAACCCGCGGAGCGGGGGCCCGCGCCCTGGCTGCAGATCACCACTTTCGTGCTGGCCCTGGCCGGGCTGGGCGTTTCGATCTACCTGACGATCGCGCACTTCACCGAGTCCGCACTGGCCGGGTGCTCGGAATCGGGCCTGGTGAACTGCACCAAGGTGACCACGAGCGCGGAGTCCTACGCGTTCGGGATCCCGGTAGCGGTGCTCGGGCTGGCCTTCTTCGTGTTCGGCGCGGTCATCATGAGCCCGTGGGCGTGGCGAGCGACCAGGCGCGAGATCCACCTCGCCCGGATCGCCTCCCTGGTGGTGGGCATCGGCTTCGTGCTCTACCTGCTCTACGCCGAGTTGTTCACCATCGGAAGCATCTGCCTCTACTGCACCAGCGTGCACGTCATCACGTTCGTGCTCTTCGTGCTGACCGCGTTCGCGGCCGCGGCCTGGGGCCTCAAGCCCGGTGCCCCCTGGAAGCTCGTCCCCGAGCGCCAGCCGGAGTAACCCGCATTCAGCCAGCATCGTCTCGTGATCGGCCCAGGCCCGCGTGAAGATCTCCGGGTACGTCGCCGACAGGCGGGCCTCGGCGGCCTGCAGATCACCGAGCAAGCTGGTCAGCGAACCTTGTTCCGCACGGCTCAGATCGCACATACCCCGAACATAACCGGCTACTGGCTGCTCGTCTAGGTAGCAGCATGCTTACTCTGCGCACCTGCCAGCCGGGGTGAACCAGGTGTAATAGTGGCAACGTAGTGAATAGTGCGCCCTGGGCTCAGGAAGCGGTGTAAGGAGGTCGCGGCGGTGACTACGGTACGCGTCCTGGCGATCATCGGGTCCGGCGAGACCAGCCCGACCATGGTCACAGTGCACCGGGAACTCCTATCGCGGCTAGAGCCGACCGGCCCGCAGGCGATAGTGCTCGCGACGCCGTACGCGTTCCAGGAGAACGCCCCGGACGTCTCGACGCGGACGCAGCGCTACTTCGCGGACAGCGTCGGCCTGCAGGTGCGGGTCGCGGCGGGCACCAGCCCGAACGCGGATCCGGGCATGGCGCCGCCGCTGATCCCGCCGGACGCGGAGGACGAGGCGCGGCAGGCGGCCGCCATCAGGGCCGCGGACTGGGTGTTCGCCGGGCCGGGGAGCCCGTCATACGCGCTCGCGCACTGGCAAGCCGGGCCGGTCGCGGCCGGGCTGCGGGACCGGGTGCTGGCGGGCGACGGGCTGACCGTGCTGGCCTCGGCGGCCGCCGCCACCGCGGGACGGTTCACCCTGCCGGTCTACGAGATCTACAAGGCGGGCGGCGCGCCGCGCTGGCTGGACGGGCTCGACCTGCTCGGCCCGCTCGGGCTCACCGTCGCGCTCATCCCCCACTACGACAACGCCGAGGGCGGCCGGTACGACACCAGGCACTGCTACCTCGGCGAGCGCCGGCTGGCCGTCATGGAGCGCGACCTTCCGGCCGACGCCGCCGTGCTCGGCGTGGATGAGCACACCGCGGTGCTGATCGACCTGCGGACCAGCGACGTCGAGATCCGCGGCCGGGGCGGCGTGACGGTCCGGCGGTCCGGGCATAGCGTCGTCCTGCCCGCGGGCACCCGGCTGTCATTGGCGGAACTGCGCGACGTGGTCCAGGGCATCCGGCGGACGGCGGACGACGGCCGCGGCCGGGCCGGCGGCGAGGACGCGCCGGGGGACGCCGGCGCCACAGCCGCCGGGGACGGGGAGACGCTGAACCCGCCCCTGCCACTGCCGGAGTTCATGGCGGCGGCGGAGCGGCGATTCGGGGCGGCGGTTCACACCCGGGACGCCGACGCCATGGTCGGGGTGATCCTGGAGCTCGAGACCGCGATCGGGCAATGGGAAGCCGACATGGACGAGGACCAGGGCACCGAGCAGGCGCGCGCGCTGCTGCGCAGCCTCGTAGGCCGGCTGGGACGGGCGGCCCAGGACGGGCTCACCGACCCCAGGGACCGGCTGCGGCCGGCCGTCGAACCGCTCCTGGACCTGCGGGCGACGTTGCGCGGCGCGGGAAACTTCGCCGCCGCCGACGCCATCAGGGAGGCGCTGACCGCGGCCGGGTTCGACGTCAGCGACACCCCCGAGGGCACCCGCTGGCAGCCGACCGGAACGACCTGAACGGCGCGCACCTGACCTGGGCATTACATATTTTTCATGTTGGCGCCGGGCTAGAGCCCGGGTGGGCCGGGACGCACTACCGTCGGATCAGGCCTCTTTTAGAGAGGAGCCGGATCCCCGTGCCCGGCATGAACTCGGGCCTGAGCCCCGGCGACCCGACCCTGGTCGCCGCGTTCAGGTCTGCCCTGCTGCACCAGGGCGGGATCGCTCTCCTCATACTCGTGCTCGTCTGGCTGCTCTGGGGGACGGCTCGTACCTGGCGGTCCGCCCCGGCCGCTTGGGCGGACGGGGCGAGCGTCGACAGCCTGGCCCTCGTTCCTGAAGTGACTAGCGAGCTGATTGGGGTCAGTGAGGCGGCAGAGGACGCGGGGGTGGCGGGGGTGGCCGACACGCCTGGCGCCATCGCGGTCGGACCGTCGGGGCGCACCCTCGCGCTGCTGGCGGTGTCCCGGCCCGGCGGGAACAGCCTGCGGGTGGTGTGGTGGGAGCGCCATTGACCTACCTCACCGGCCACTGGTCCTTCGACCCGTTCCTCATCGTCGCCCTGGGCGTGGCCGCCTGGCACGAGACCGGGCTGCGGCGGCTGGCCCGCCGGTCCCGGCCGGACCGGACCCGGCAGCGGCGGCTGCGGTCGCTGTGGTTCTACGCCGGGCTCGTCGTGTTGCTGCTCGCGGTGGAGTCGCCGGTCGACTACTGGGCCGACGACTACTTCTTCGCGCACATGATCCAGCACCTGCTGCTGATGTTCGCCGCGCCGTCGCTGATCGTCGCGGGCGCGCCATGGCAGCCGCTGCTGGACGCGCTGCCCGGCCGGTCCGGGCGCAGCGTGACCCGCGGCGTGCTGGCCGGCGCCTGGTCCCGGCCGCTGCGCGGGCTCGGCCACCTGCTGCTGCGGCCCTGGGTCTCGGTGGGCCTGTTCAACGCGGCGATGATCGTGTGGCACCTGCCCGGGCCTTTCCACCTGGCCGAGCAGAACCAGGCGGTGCACATCTGGCTGACGCACGGGACCATGTTCGGCGCCGGTGTGCTGTTCTGGCTGCAGATCATCCCGTCGCCGCCGTTCCGCCGGCGGATGCCCCTGCTGTCCCAGGCGGGCGCGCTCCTGGGCACCAACCTCGTGATGATCGGCATCGCGATGACGCTGAGCATCTTCGTGCAGGGTTCGGTGTACCCGGTCTACGATCACATCCCCGGTGTCACCCTGCCGCCGTTCGCGGATCAGCAGATCGGCGCGGCCATCTTGTGGGTGTGCGGGGACTTCTGGGCCATGCCGTCGATGGTCGTGATCGTCCGGCGGATGGTGGCCGCCGAGGGCAGCATGAGCGCGGCGGTGGACAAGATCCTCAGCCGGGGTTCGGCCCGGTCGGGCTCGTGG
>WNGR01008005.1_pt1 | contig 11180 bp, 6 predicted proteins | sample 5407581 | NCBI WGS metagenome assembly WNGR01 (sample SAMN13153383, study PRJNA577476) | soil metagenome | isolation source: 80 cm soil or saprolite under Garry oak tree replicate 2 | place: USA:California | collected 2016-06-15 | reverse complement strand
GCGTTGGATAGCTCATCGTTTCGATAGGCCAGCATTTCATGATGATGTCGTTGGCGCAGTCATTAAGCCTATTTTAGACAATCTATCACAAATGCAAAAGGACAATGATCCCGAACTCGATGCCCTGGATAATGTGAAAGAAGTGCGTCTCGCCAAAATTGTTGGGAAGCCACCTTTTGACGTGCGCCTATTGTTTATCATTCCGGAGGATGGACTTCCTGACAACGGCGTTGCTCTAGCTCGTCTTGTCTTTCAGATTCGTACCTGGTTCAACCCACTTGCGGCGCGTCTAGTTGCCTGGGATGCACGTCATCTTTATGAAGTCACTGTTGGAGATTATCTCGATACTCAGCAGATTTATCTTGAGCAGTACACTTATCAAGGCCAGATCATTCAGGGGCTTCTTCCCACAGCTAACATTTGAAATTTAGAAAGGAATTATCATGAGTCCATAAAAACAATTCCAGGGTACGGCCTCGGAAACCTTCACCCTGGAATGCTCTTCACAAGCCCCTGTAGTGTATTAATAAACGCACTCGATTCGTGATCGGCGGGACAAATTGGTACTGCGTCAACAGTTACCAATCGTGTGGGTTTAATTCCTACCTGGGGCATTCCTATCCCATTATACCATAAGCAGAGAAATATATAGAGGCTAGATAGCACCAGATAGTGCCAAAAAAGGAATAACAAATATGAATACTACTCAACAAGTTACCGTTGAGTCGTTGATGCTTGCGAACCACGCGGAGTCAGTTAACGGGCTGCTCTACATTTCTGGCGGCGGTTGTAATATTCATCGACGTGTCGTACCTCCAAGCGGGGCGATAACATTGAGCCATTTAGGTCTCGCCCTTATTATTGCGGTTCCGTGGCATCAGACCAACCTTACACATAATCTCATTATCGAGTTTCGTGATGAAGATGCCAACATCATAGCAAATATCAACTCGAAACTTAATATGGGGCGACCACCAGGACTGCGACCCGGCACGATACAGTATGCAAATGTCGGATTGCCTATGGATATTGTCTTCCCGCATCCAGGAGACTATGAAATTGTTGTTAGCATAGAAGACGTGGAAGACAGTCAACGACGGTGGACATTTCAAGTTCAGGACATCACGCAAATGGCTACCATGGCTTAGAAACGCAAGAGCAAACGAGTAACCAAGTCTTACTCTCAAATCTCTAGAATAGTAAGGTGTGCCACATAGAAAGGAGGTGAACATATGGCTGACAAGTCCAAAAAGCTTAGCACAAGCAGCAGAGATAAAGCGGACCGGCTCGTCGGTCCGCACCAGGGTCCTTATGTAAACGACGGCAAGCTGCCACGGGCGCGCAACAACGATAGTACCTGGCGAAAGAAACGATCTGACGCTGGCAAGCCACGTAGCAAGTAACCGCTGCTTCCTTACCATAGTATAGTAGTTCACTACAATGGGACTGCCTCTTAATTAAAGGCAGCCCCAATCTAAAGTGTGAAAAGGGATAACTGTTCATCAAGAATAGAGAGCAGACTTAATGCTCTCATAAAGCAGATGTGGAATTTGAATAAAGTCGTTCTCTATAAAGAAAGCCATCCCATTTTGCATGAAAGGGGAGACAAATGAAGCACCTACACAAGATACACCCCTTAATACTCCCAATTCTCATGCCCCAACGGTGCCCGATTAAGCTCCTCACGATAATATTGCCACAACGGCATGAACCTATTCATACAAGCCATAAACCGCTCATTGTGATGGCGTTCGAGCAGATGAATCATTTCATGGACAATAATGTACTCTAAACAATGCACAGGTTTCTTGATCAGCTCGAGATTCAACCAGATGCGTTGTGCCTCAATATTACACGTGCCCCACCTGGTTTTCATTTGTTTTACGCCCCACTCGGCCACCTGCACACCTATGATCGCTTCCCATTTAGCGATCAAGGGAGCAATCTCCTCCTTGAGCTGTTGGCGATACCAGGCGATCAGTACCCGCTCGCGTTTAGAGATATCGCTTCCGGGTTTCACGAAGAGATCCATAGTCTTGTTGTTGCGGATGATCACTGTTGGGGCGCCTTTGTAGTACATCACGTTGAGTAAGTAACGGTTCCCTTGATAGTAATGGCTCTCGCCGGAAACAAACTCACGTGCCGACTGGCGCTCCTGGCCCTCAAACCTGGCCTGCTGGCGCTTGATCCAGGACAACCTGGAAATGATAAACAGACCTACAGCCTCGTCATTCACTTGCAATGGCGCAGCCACTCGTATACGACCAGCGGGTGGATACACACCAAGATGAAGGTTTTTGATGTTCTTGCGAACCACATCAACGACAAGCCCGTGTACGGTGATCTGGTGCTGCTCAGTACTCATCTTGATTCTTCACCAGTTCTAAAATGTGATAGGTCTGGGTCTCATCTTTCAGGACTGCGTAAATTGCATTTCGGACCTCTCGCTCCTTGATCTTGTTGCCACGCCAACCGTCCTTCTTCGTTTGCTGGATTTTAGCATCAAGGGTGATAGCGAGTTGCTCATTTTTACCAAGATTATCGTATAGCGCGCGCCTGGCACGCGTATTCAGCAAATTCGGATAGGCTGCCATGCTAGTTGGGTTTTGCACCTGTTTGGCAAGTTCAACGATACTCGCCAGGTATTGCTCGTATTCTTCTGCTTGCTGCTGGCGTTGCCGGATCAAACTATCGAGAAGTTCTGACATCTTGTCGTAATACGTGGGGTTGGTTGGACGTTCCTCAACGATCACCTTACGCAGGTTATTTTCGATCGTTTCGGCCATTGCTGCTTTGTTGCTGGATATTCCCGAAGGTAAATCATTTAACCCTTGTTCTCCACGTTCCACTATCAGCTTAATCAGTGTAGTATCATCAAAGGCTGAGAGCTTTTTACTCTCCCCCGCTCGAATATAGGTGTCAATCAGGTGGCGCATGGCAGGCTCATACATCTTCAGATCGATGTAGTCGCCACTCGCCATCCTGACCTCAGTGCGAACATATGTATAATAATCCACCTCTTTCTTGATACGCTCTATTTCTTGTGCGGTGTAACCTGCTTCCGGCATCTCATTTGCAAGGTTGGCATAGGCACGGATCAGTGAGACTGTGAGTTTGTAAAGCGCAATGCGTTTCGGCTCGTTCTCTTTGACTGCATCCTTGTCTGTCGTGTCTCTAGCGCAGAAGTAGCGTATATAGTCCATTGTATCTCTTGGTGGAGCGACAGGTTCACAAAGCGCTTTGATTGCCTCAAGAGCCTCTTCGAGCTGCTCTCTGGCTTTTTCAATGCGGTCGCTCAACAGCCCGGCAACATCTTCCTTGTCATAGCCATCCAGCGCTTCCGAGGTATAATCCTGGATCGACCGCTCAAGACTCTTAAAGAGGTCTTTGTAATCGACGATGTAGCCGTAATCCTTGTCCTCACCATCCAGGCGATTGACCCGGCAGATAGCCTGAAACAGTCCGTGATCGCGCATCTGCTTGTCGATGTAGAGATAGGTGGCTGATGGCGCGTCAAAGCCGGTCAAGAGCTTATCCACAACGATCAGAAGCTTCATCTGTCCTGGCTCCTCGACGAACTTCTTCTTGACCTCTTTCTCAAATGTTTCGGGGTCTTTGCCATCGAGCATCTTGTTATAGATGTCGTACTGCCTCAGTCTTTCTGTCAGCCCTTCGCCAGTTTCTTCTCCTTTGGTATCAGATATTGAGGGTTTATAAGAAGTGACAATTGCGCACCTGTCAAACCCTTCCGAGATGAACAACTCGTAGAATTTACAGGCCTGGTAGATGCTACCCGACACAAGCATGGCATTGCCTCGACCACTGAGCAGGCGAGGTTTCGTATCCATGTCTAGAAGTATGTCATCCACAATCATTTTTAGCCGCGACTGCGAACTGAGCACCTTTTGCATCGTACCCCACTTCTGCTTGAGTTGAGCCAGCGCAACATCATTCAATCCCCTGGTCTTCGCGTCGAACCACTGATCGATTCTCTGCTGCGAGGTGATATATTGTTCGATATCGCGAGCCTCGTAACGCAAATCCAGGACTACCTTATCCCCTACCGCTTCGTCAAACTTGTAGGTGTGGATATACGTACCAAAAACCTCGATGCTTTTTTGCTTGTCGCTTTTCAACAGCGGCGTACCGGTGAAGCCGATAAACATGGCGTTGGGCAGGATTTCCTTCATTGCGTCGTGGAGTTCGCCCGAATGCGTGCGGTGACATTCGTCGACAAAAACGTAGAGGTCGCCTTTGGCCTTGAAATCAGGTGGCAAGCTGCGTTTGACTTCTTCAATAAACTCTGTAATCTCGCCCTCTTCCTTGCCAGCAAACTTATGGATGAGCGAACAGAACAGCCAGGGTGTGGTAGCGTTGAGCTTCTCGATGAGGTCTTGCCCGCTTCTTGTGCGGTAGATATCTTCGTTAACGCCCTTGAATACCTTCTCAATCTGTTCATCAAGCTCGGTGCGGTCTGTGATGATCAGGACACGGGCATCCCGTACATTCTCGCGAATCCACCTGGCGAGCCAGACCATGGTCAGGCTTTTGCCGCTGCCCTGAGTATGCCAGATGATGCCGCCCTCGCGCTTTTGTACTCGTTCCTGCGCCTTAAGCACACCGAAGTACTGGTTGTGGCGGCAAATCTTCTTTACGCCAGAATCGAACACCACAAAATCATTGATCATCTCCAAAAAACGCTGTTTCTCGCAGAGCTGCGACAGAGCGCGATCCAGCTTGTTCTCAATGGCGCTGTCCTCTTTCCAGGTGAGGTAATACTTCTCGGGGGTCTCGATAACTCCATAGCGCAGCCCCTCGGTATCGTTCCCTGCCATGATCAACTGCACGGTCGTGAAGAAAGGCTGGATAAACATCTTCTTCTGGTTGTCCAGATTCTGGCGGATGCCCTCGCTCACCGATACGACCGAGCGCTTCAACTCCAGTACGCCGAGCGCGATACCGTTGACATAGATCACCACATCAGGCCGTTTGGTGTGTTCACCCTCAACGGTGACCTCTTCGGCGACAGCGAAGTCGTTATTGAGCGAGTTCTTCCAGTCAATCAGCCCGACGGTTTCAGTGTTTTCACCTACATCAGGTCTGACCTGCACTCCGTAGCGCAGTAGACCGTAAACGGCCTTGTTGATGTCGTAGAGGCTCCTGGTCTGATCCCCAGCCACCTTGTTAAGCTCGTATAGAGCTTTGCTGATGAGCGCGTCACTATACCCCTGCCTCTTCAGGAAAGGGCGCAGATACCTCTCTTCGATATTACTGTTGTCCTGGCGCACTTCCCAGTTTCCCAGATACGTGTATTCCAGTTGTTCACGTAGTAATTTGACCACGCGATTCTGGGTAGCACGTTCTATCTGGCCAACTGTGCTCATACCAACCTCGTTTTCCCGGTCAATAGTTCTTGCATCATGCCTTGCTTTAAGGCGCGAGTTTTATCACGCTTTTGCTCCAAGGCGACAATTTCAGCATCCATGTCGGAGAGGATAGCGGCAATAGCGCGTTGTTCGAGGAAAGAAGGAAGAGAAACATTTGTTGATAATAATGTTTCTCTTGTAATTCCAGCAATCGAAGTTCCTTGGTTAAGACTTTTCAAAGATTCAGAATTGTAATTGAAATAGTGGAACAGATATTCTACTAATGCTTGCCCTTTTTTAACATAAATGCCAGTAATATCTTGGCTAATCGCCACATCAAAAGGTGCTAAAGCTAATTTTCCAACACCAGTTCTTGTGACAAGCAGTAGATTGCCTCTTTCGACTATATTTGTGGAACTATTCTGAACAGCTTCGCGAGTGATGAATCTCCTTATATCTGATATCTTTTGGTTAATAACATCTGCGCCGGTAATCCAGGGGATATTCCCTTGCCAGTATTCTGGTTTTTGAGTAGAGGGTGTCCCTCCATTCACAAACTTTTCTCCAATTTCTCCCAGTTTCTTCACCTTCCTCTCCCCACTAAACCCCGGCAGCCGCGTCTTGCCAGTGAGAAGTTGCTGCATCGTTGCCTGCTTGATATCGCGCTTCTTGCCGATGATCGTGTCTAGCAACGTAATCAGCGCATCAATGTCAGAGAGTACAGTAGCAATGGTGGTTTGTTCGGCTTTGGTAGGTAAAGGAATTGGAATCGAATAGAAATCATTATGATTTAAATATCGAATAGAAATCATTATGATTTAAATCAGGTATTGTGCTTGTTCCCGCCTTTGTGAGAATAATATTTTGGGTTCTCTTCATGTTTAAATAGTAAACTAAAAAGTCCTTATCAATAATGCCTTTATCATAATTTATTTTAAAAAAATTATTATGGAAAACTCCCTCAACTCCAGAAACAACAACTCCAGTATTTCCAGTTCTTGTCATTAAAATATCATCTTTATCACAACAAACAGAAGATGTATAATTATCAATATATTCAACCTCTTTACCATCATTTAAATACTGTATTGTGATATATATTTTGGATTTTTTTGTTGGATTTTTTAACCTATTTGAGATTGCGATTTGTAAACCTTGATTTACTCTACAAACATCTCTAAAAGATTTTAATTCCCAATCCTCCGGTATCACCCCAACCTCTGTTTGCTTATATCCTGGCTTCAGTTTTGTATCTTGTGCTGTTATTGCCATACAAACCCCATCTTCTTCAAATGTGCGTCCACCTTCCCGCTCAAGACCTCAACTTCTTCAGAGACCCTGGGAAGTGGCGTGGCATAACGCTCGGCGAGTTCTTTGATACGCCCGGTCAAGGTTTGGGAAATGCGGTTCAGTTCGCTCTGCACGTCAGAGGCGAGTGTAGCCAGCCATTTATCTTCCACCACCAGCTTCTTGACTTCATTCTCGCTCAGCACCTTGTATCTGGCAGTAACTTTGGCATCGAGCGCCTTTTGCGCATCTTTGATCTTTTTGCTGGCTTCCGTCTCCTGTTCAAGCAGGTCAAGATACTCATTAAGTAGTGTTCGCTCGTCCTCTGCATCCGGGTCGCCGAAAACGTCCTTCAGACGCACCTTCATACTAGCTTTGGTGATTTTGCCCTTCTCGTTTTTCGCCTCTTCCAGCAAACCGCCCTCTCCACTGTGTTCTTCGTCCATCTCTTCTATCTTGAGTGCGATGGCTTCCCTGGCAGCTTCTAGCGCCTCTATGGTTTGCTGATCGGCGTTAAAGTAGCGATTGATGATAAGCTGCGGCGGTATCAGGTCGCTATTGGCCTTCCAACCATCCAATGCAATCATGTACACGTCATCCTGCATGGTATCAGTCCAGTAGCTCATGAGGTGTTGGTACATGTCATATGTATCGATTAGCTTGGCTGCGGCAAATACCCGCAACAGATCTTCGGAAAATGCTTCGATCAACTGCTTGGGATGACTTCCAACACTGAGACTCTTAAGGCAAGGCATGTTATTTGTTTGCCATTGTTCAAACAACGCAGTCACTGTCCGGGTATAAGCCACAAACTCTGGGTGTGTAAAGATGGTCGGCTTGATCTGCCCGATATCAACTCTGAGCTGGCTGTAGCCTGCGCGGGGTCCCACTTCGAAGAGTTGCTGCTTGAGTGTGGGAAAAACCTGCCAGTAGTCGTCCAATGCATTGATGTCATAGTTGGGGATGCCGCCCAGCAGGTGCGCTTCAATGTCTTGCACGTCTTCGGCTTCTGAGCTGTCAATATAGCGCGGAATATTGAGATTGTAGTCGTTGGCCGCAATTTCGGCCACACTCACCATACGCGAATACTTTGGTAGTTCGAACTGCTTGTTGAAAACATCCACGATCTTGTGAATGTCTTGATGGCGCAAGCGGTTCTTGTTACCATCCTTCATAAAGCCCTTGCTGGCGTCGATCATGAAGATGCCACTGCGGCTCGCGGCGTTTTCCTTATCGATGACAATAATACAGGCAGGGATGCCGGTGCCGTAGAACAGGTTGGGAGGCAGGCCAATGATGCCCTTGATGTACCCTTTGCGGATGATGTTCCTTCGGATGTCGCCTTCGGCATTACCACGAAAGAGAACGCCATGCGGCAGAATTATCGCCCCTTTCCCGCTGCTTTTGAGTGAGCGGATGATGTGTAGTAGAAAAGCGTAGTCACCATTTTTCAAAGGTGGCACGCCATCGACAAATCGCGCATACAGATCGTGGAAAGGGTCGAAGCCATTGCTCCACGCCTTATTGGAAAACGGTGGATTAGCTACCACAAAGTCGAATGTTTTGAGGTTGCCATTGTCTAGCTTAAAGTAAGGACTGGAGAGCGAATTATCCTGCCAGATTTCGGCTGTAGGGTTGTCATGCAGGATCATGTTCATCTTAGCCAACGCAGCGGTAGCGTTGTCCATTTCCTGTCCATAGATGGTCACCCCGGTACTTGATTCGTCGGCAGCCTTCAACAGCAGCGACCCGGAGCCACAAGTCGGATCGTAGATCGTCTGGCTCTGGCTCCTGGCTTTATTGATGCCGATGACCTTGGCCATGATGCGAGAGACTTCGGCAGGTGTATAGAACTGTCCCTTGCTCTTGCCCGATTCGGTGGCGAAGTGGCGCATCAGATATTCGTAGGCGTCCCCTAGAATGTCGTCGCCTTCAGCGCGGTTCTTGCGGAAATTAAGGGCGGGGTTCTCGAAAATCGCGACCAGGTTGGAGAGGCGGTCCTGCATCTCCTTACCCTTGCCCAGCTTGTCGGCATCATTGAAGTCGGCCACATCGATCACGCCTTTGAGGTCGTTGACCTCTGCAAGCCTGGCAATGATCTTATTGATCTTGTCGCCGATCTCTTTGTCGCCCTTGAGCGCAACCATGTCATCAAAGCTGCCGCCCTGGAGGACTTCAATCAGCGCGTTGGGCTGACCGGCGTATTTGTCGGAGACGTACTTGACGAAGAGCAGGACGAGTACATAATCCTTGTACTGCGAGGCGTCCATCCCTCCCCGGAGCTCGTCGCAGCTTTTCCAGAGTGAACTATAAAGCTCGCTTTTCTTGATTGCCATTGAAGACTTTCACCATCAACTCTCTACGACCTTTCTGTATAAAGTGTAATATCATTTTGTATCCACCCTGGCACTGCACAGGGACGCATTCCAAATAAGGAGATGAAACACGGAAGTTGCGAACGAAATATGTCGTGCTTCGCTGCTATAACACGACTATTCTAGCAGAAAAGAGCATGAATAGGAATACACATCGATTAATCTTTGGAAGAGGTTGGCTAATTCTACTTCGGAACAAATACTTTTACTGGGAGAAAGCTCAGAGCACAATCAGGGCCACGTCGTCCACGTACATGTACGTGTAGTAGGAATAGCCATTCGAGTTCTCGTGATCCAGGAACTGGATGCCGATCGTCTGGCCCGCATACTTGGATAGATCGAAGGTCAATTGTATCCAGGTGCGATCGTTGGTGGTCTTCTGGAAGAGTCGCTCAATCACCTGCCCGCTGCTGTTGATGATGTTTGCCTCCTGCCAGGCATAAGAGCTGGAGTCATTGCTGGCTGGCCAGTACCAGAAACTCAGCGTCCCGCTTGTGGCCGAGCTGGGAATAGTTACCATCTGGTAGGTGATCGAATCTCCTTGTTGACCGAGGCTCAAACCGACTTGCAACGAATAACTCCCACTATGGGCCCTGCTTGTAGTACGCGCCGGGGAGTCCTGTCCCGCGTAGGTCCAACTGTCACTCGTCTCAAAGCCTCCATTTTGGATCAGATTGGTGGTGGTAGGCGTCCCGCTGGGTGTGGGTATCGGCGTGTGAGTCGGCGTGGGTGTGGGTGTGCTAGTCGATGTGGGTGTGGGTGTCGGCGTACCGCCGGTACCGAACTGGATGTCAAGTACGGCATGCAGTTCGATGCCATTGGGCGCAACTCCAGTCTGACCATGCAGGAAGTCGAAGAATCCGACGCCGGTGATGGTCACGGGCACATTAGCAGGCTGGAAGCTGCTCGTGGTTGTGTATCGGGCATCAAATTCGGAGCGGGCATTCTGGATGCCGGACAGCAAGATGCTGGAGGACCCGACGCAGGACGGGGAGGGGATCTCGGAAATCATGGTGTTTCCGGATCCGTCGCTGAGGACCAGGTGGTAGTCGGAGTCGCCCTCCAGCTTGTATTCGGTCAGCGTGGCATGCAATTGGAAGACGGTGGTCTCGGTCGGCTGGATACGGTTGTTGGCCGGCAGGGTGGTCGGCGCCGACAGCGAGGTCAGCGATGCAACCGTGGTTTGTGTCGTAGACTGGAGATTGATCAGACCAGCGTCGACGTCAGTGCCAGTCTTTACTGACCAGCGTTCCACCCCGCAGGATCCGTTGAGCGCCTCTTGATCTGCTGCTTCGCTGCGATCGCCTTGAAGTTGTGGCTGTTGGGGATGCACAATCGCAGCGGATGAAGAACCTCCACCCGTTAATGCCACCAGGAACAAGAGTACGAGAGCCAGAAGAATCCATTTTTTCATGCAAAACCCCTTTGACTGGACAGAAACGATTGTTTTCAACGGAAAAAGAGAGCACCTTTGAAGAAGGAAGAGATGTAAAGGTGCCTGTTCACTTGCCGTTGTGAGCAAGTAAACACGGAAGGTAGTATTTGCTCTTGATCACCATATTCATTTAAACTGGCTTTTGGCCAGATTTGGAGCATTCAGATTACCCACAAGCTTGTATTCCTGGATGTGAAGCATGTTGTTAGTGCTCAGTCTTCCGAACGTCGTATTACATAAAGAGACTTATAGCTTGAAACTGCTATATGCCCTGAATGTAGATCCATAAAGAAAGAGCTATGGAAATTCTTTGAAACCCTGAACTTAGTATTTTCCGTGTAATAGAGAACAAGCATGTGATGGCTGAATAAGCAGTTGCTGTGATAGGCTCAACTTTTCATAGCTCTGATCAGCCGGTCTCTCAGCGAGGTAAAGTGCAATGTTCTCCAAGAAAGATCTCAAAAATGGTTGACCATGTAGGACAGCAACTTGGGAATTACCGCTTGAGTCGTTTGATAGGACATGGTGGCTTTGCCGAGGTATACCTCGGCGAACATATTCATCTGAATACTCAGGCGGCCATCAAAGTGCTCCAGATACGATTAACAGGAAGTAACCTGGAGCAGTTCCGCAATGAAGCACGAACTATCGCCAGCCTTGTGCATCCCAACATCGTGCGTGTGCTGGACTTTGGTGTGGAGGATGATATCCCTTTTT
>WNGR01008004.1_pt1 | contig 11181 bp, 18 predicted proteins | sample 5407581 | NCBI WGS metagenome assembly WNGR01 (sample SAMN13153383, study PRJNA577476) | soil metagenome | isolation source: 80 cm soil or saprolite under Garry oak tree replicate 2 | place: USA:California | collected 2016-06-15 | reverse complement strand
AACTCCATGACAGCTCGTACCAACCATCAACGGCTATAAGCGGCTTGTTGGCGGTGAGGCATTTTGGGCACCCAATGCCGTGACATATGGCTATGATTCCCGCGCCGCCTCGGTCAGGGTCATCTCTCCCCCCTCAGTTCCACCAGCAGCGACGCGCTTCGAGATCCGCGTCACAGGCGCAGATGTGAATCCTTTCTTCGCATTGAGTGCGATTTTTGGACTCGGTTTCAGGGGCATTGAGAAGAAGCTGGCGTTGCCCGTCGCGCCGGTCTCAAACTTGAGCCTTGAGGATAAGAAGACTGGCAAGGTGCGCGCCCCTAAGGCGAAATCGATGAAGTGTATTCAACCCTCACTACGATTGAAAAGATCCCCATGTTGCCGCAATCGTTAGAAGCGGCGACTGCGAAGATGGTTCGACCGGACAGCATTGCACGCGAGATATTTGGCGATGAGTTCGTGGATCATTTCGGTGGTACGAGGGAACACGAAATCAAGCTTTGGAACGAGGCAGTTACCACTTGGGAAGGTCAGTGTTCAAAGTCTAACATTGTGATGAGTCCCCCACGAAGGAACTTATGCCTATTTATGTCTAGTGGAGCGCTACCTGGAGCTAGCGTAGAGAACCGTATATCCACCTCTAATGTGATCCTACAAACAAAGTGTATGATATCTTGTGTGGAAGTCCTGCATCAGAAGTCCGGAAATCGTTGTGATATCGGCTATGCGACGGGCGCCTCCACCGCGTTGGCTATCCCTAAACCGACAACGGCCGGTTCGTTGACAGGAAGGATGTTGACAACCGTGTTGAGATCCGAAGCAGTTGGTACAGCGGGAACTCCTTTGGTCTCCGTCGCGTGTCTGACAGTTTGGAACCACTTAAGGAAGTGTGGGACGTCCTGATAACCCATGTAACCATTGAGGGAACCAGTATCCAACGTGAAATGCTCACCGCGGAGATGGTACTCGCCATCGTGTTCTCGACGAGAAGGGCAGGTATGCGGCCACCTGGGCTGCTAGAGGTAGCCATGCGCCATTCCGTCTTCCCACTGGGAAGCTCCGTGAGACTTTCAACGCTGACATAGCGGCCCTTGACGCCCCTCTCTTCGAGCTTGGCCAGCTCGGGTTCACTGGTTAAGTCTACGGGAATGGATATGAATAAACTGTCAGATAGTTGGGTGAGGTAGAACGGAGCAGCGCGGGCTGAATTGACGCACCCTGTCCGGGGACTGCTCGGTTCATAATGCGTGACTTGTAAAACGGTGAACACGCGAGGCGAAACACCGAAGGATGGAAATTCGTAATACGACGACCAGATTTCTTGCGTCGTAGAAATCTTCTTGATCAATGTGGCTTTCTTCACAACATCGATGTACCTGCCATACTCGTCATCGTCGTGACCACTTCCTCTGAGAGGGACGGACGGGCGTACTCTTTCTCATTCTCAGAATGATTGGTCCCAATCTTGCTCCAGAATTCGTCGAACGTTGCCTCGGCCTCGGCATGCTCACTGACTCTGCAGTGCCAAGGTGCGCCGTCGTCGGGACCCTTCGGTCTGGAATAGGTCCGGACAGTGTTCTTCTGGTACGCCTTGCCCTTCTTCCAGCCCGTGGAAGCCTCGAGCACTTCACGCGCCGCTGCGATGACTTGCTCATCCGAGGGCAATTCTGCGTTAGCAATTAAGCAAGTCATAGTCCAAGGCATTCGGACTGATATTAGACAGACCGTTGAGTCGAAGCTCACGCGCTATAGTCAGCTTGAAGCTAGAGGACATCGTGGTACTGTAGTAACTGGTAAGGAAGCGGAACCGTAACCTTGAGGACTATCTCGGGTGAAAGCCCGTGGAAACAACACCGAGCTCCGGAGCTCTCCGGAAAGACGGAAAGAGTGATGGTTGAAGGGTTCTAAATTATTAATGTTTCGCGAACGGGAACAGGTAGGGATGATAACGGTGCTACACGACACGGAAGGTCACAGTCATGCGTGGGAGGTTGATGTGCTCGTCGCAGAAGAGCTGAGAGATGCATTCAGGTTCACAAGCCCAAAGAAACGACTGCGACCGAGTACTTGTTCGTCTCGGGGTAACTTCTCGCCTCGAGTGAGGACAATACCAACGAATTTGCGCTCCCCCCGCATCCACCTTTCCTTGTAGAAACGGACGTAACCGGGAACCGTCGCAAATAGTGTATGATCACGACCCATTTTCACCTGGATAGACATTTAGGTTCATTCAAAATCTGGTGGGGAGTGGTGGGAGAAAGACGCACATGCTGACCAGGGTGAAACTGCGTTCCACGCTGACGCACGATGATGTTCCCGGGTATCACGTATTGGTCTGTGTGGTCGAGAGAGGCTAAGCGCGTCGCCTATGGAGACGAAAGTGCTATGATACACACCTGAGAACTTTTTAACACCAAGGCGCTTGCCTGGTGAGCCACCATGATTGCGTACAGAGCCTCCAGCACGCTTTGTCGCAGTACGGATGGATCCTGGCAGGCATGAGATAATAAAATAACGAAATGAAAGGGGGATTAACCTAGGGCAGAAAAGGGCGAATAGGCCGAGTCTGAAAAGCGTAAAAACGATAAAAAGGACATTAATGGGACCGTGGTCGCAATGGCCCGTTAGGGGATGGGAGAGGGGTCTATAATGGAGCGCCGAGTGACCCTGTCCACCCTCTCTCTGTCTACATCTACATCTCCCATCCACATCCACAATGGTTCTTCTCGTCACCTCTGATAATGAACAGTTCGTCGTCGACAAGGACGTTGCGGAACGTTCCGTACTGATCAAAAATATGCTCGAAGGTAATACTGCTTTTCCGTTCACATGCTGCCCATCACCCTGACACGCGACCTTCAGACGTCGGGGAGAGCGACCAACCGATACCGTTGCCAAACGTCTCATCGAGTGTTTTGAAGAAGGTAAGCATACTGCCTACCCGGATGTTGGCCCTTTTCGACCTACTACGCCTGTTTTACGCAGGTCCTCGAGTACTGCGAGCATCACCGAGGGGAACGACTTCCTACCACAGATTCCGAGTCACAGGACGAGACTCGCAAGCGCACCACTGATATCAGCGAGTGGGATCAGAAGTTTATTGCCGTCGACCAAGAGATGCTCTTTGAGATCATCCTGGCCGCAAACTATCTCGACATCAAGCCACTCCTGTCAGTGCTTAGAAATGGTCAACCCTGGTGGCATTCCTTATTTAATTTTTTTTGACAGTGACGTGGGCTGCAAGACGGTCGCCAACATGATCAAGGGCAAGACGCCTGAGGAGATCAGGAAACTCTTCAACATCGTAAATGACTTCACCCCCGAGGAAGAGGTAAGAAATCAATCCGAATCCTGTCCTCCGGTTTGGCTAATTGCATTATAGGCCCAGATCAAGAAGGAGAACGTGAGTTATTCTGCTCTCATTCGTTCGTATTGCTTACGTTTTGGTGTTCGTGTGCGTTTTCCTTTGGCATTAGGAATGGGCGGAGGATCGCTAGATATCCCCGAGCGGGGAGCCGTCTTCATTGTAGTTTTCTATACTGTCTTCTATACGCCGGTATCTACAGATGTCTGCACACCGTTTCATGCGACCGGCAAAATAATAGCTGCTGTACACATACAGTGCCAACTGAATGCTGCCTGGTCTGTTTGACTTGGCACTGGCACGCCACGTGCGCGAGCGCGAGTGAGCACAGCCCGAAGTGGTCATGATGACTGTGGTTATGTATCTGCATCTGCATGTCCCGCATTCCTGAACTCCCTGGAAGTATCATCCCAAAAAATTCGGAACAGGATACCTGGTTCCGAAATCATGTCGCCTCGCTCTGTGGTCTTAGCCACGACCGGTCTGTCATTCATCACCCCCGTTCCGAGACCGGAACCTACTCAAGTGCCACTTCAGTTTCCCAGGAAGCCAACCTGTTAGCTTCAGTACCAGAGATCTCGAGAGACTAGAGAAGGACGAGTGAGTGCCACCTCATTTTTAACCACTGCTATGATATCGACTGACTGTTCTCGTAGCTACTGGGTCTGCGAAAAGTCGGATGGCATTAGAGTCCTGCTTGTCGTCCTCACCAATCTAGAAACGAGCGAGCAGATTGTTTGCATCGTACGCCCATCAAGTCTTCTCACCCCCTTTTGCTCCTCCTCATTCTGCTATAGGTCGACCGGCACAATATATACAGAGAAATATCTGGCCTGTTCTTTCCGCATTACGAGCACCCAGAACGACCTCTTCGGAGCACCGTGATCGATGCGGAACTCGTTATTGATGTCGACCCTCGAACAAAGCGCGTATGTCGTCTTTTTGAACTTATTTCGCGGGCGTTAGAACAATGAGCTGTCATTCTCGGTAGGAAACCTTACGTCTCCTTTGTTTCGACTGCCTTGTTGTAGACAACCAAAACGTCATGTCCAAGACACTCGACAAGAGATATTATGTAGGTGATCCTTTCCTGTGTTCCTCGGAGACAAAATGTTCTTGACGTAGGCTGCCTTCAGAGGTTGAAGGAATATGTCTCCAAACCGTACGCGAAAATGCTCCGTGATCATCCACGCATGGTAGAGAGCCAACCTTTTGAGTAAGTTTGATTCGCTAATAAGCTGCATTTGAAAAATGCCAATTCTCTCATAGTATTCAGGTCAAGGAGGTCAACTTCTCGTATTCGATCGACAAAGTCTTCCTCGACATACCCGATCTTCAGCATGGCAATGATGGTTTGATCTACACTTCGGTGTCGACGCCATATCTTCCCGGGACGGATCGAAATATGTTTGTTGCCAGCTTTCCATTGACAAACGCTACTCGAGCTTGACTTGGGTTACATTCTGACAGACTCAAGTGGAAGCCCCCCTCCGAAAATTCCGTCGACTTCAAGCTCGTTTTACGTTTCCCACCACTTGCTGGTTCACCAACTCAGCCAGACTTGCAGGCAAAGCCAATCTTTGCCCTGCACGTCTGGTGTGGAGGAGACGGTGCCAAGGCTACTTACGAACCCTGGGACATAATGCACGTGAATGACGATGAGTGGGAAAGGTGTGTGTAGCGAGCCACGCGCGCATATACTCGTCTCCCCGATGATAAATGGCACTCACTCTCCCTCAGTTTAAAGGCCAGCGGCGAACAAGTCGACGACCGCATCGTTGAAGTACATTGGGACGTTGTTGGCGAACATTGGCGGATGATGCGCTTTCGTGATGACAAACCACAAGGCAATCACCGCAAAATTGTGGAGGACATTGTCCAAAGCATCGCCGATGGCGTTGAGAAGGATACTGTGAGTGCACTTCTCGCGAGCGCGGTTAATGTAGCGACACTGATCGCTATGATTCCATCAGCTGCTCGCTCGTTCTGTAGCGATAAAAAATGCTTGGAAAACGCGACACGGCCAGCCACAGCCGCCACCTCAAAAGAGTAACGGGCCACCGCCGCCGCCCCCTTTTCCTACATCTAACACCAACACTCAGCCTCGAATCTTCTCTAAGGAATACTTCTCCCCTTTACCGCTACGGTATGGCCCTCTAGCAGAGTCGCGTTGGAGCAGAGTATCCGGACCGATGTTTGTAGCGGGGATGTCACGTTAAAGGAACCCAGGCCCCATCTCTTTCTCCCCGTAATCTCGCATCCACCGTCCCTAGAAGGTGATATGTGTAACTACATTACTTAAATTCGATATGTAATATGCCCCATTCAGATACGATTTCGTGAAGACGGCATCTCGGGTGTCGTTCGAGTAAGACGGCATTTCGTTCTGGAACACAAAGACTTGATATTTAGGAGCGGGTATGAGGGGTGCCCTGTCCACGAAGGCACGCCTTTGCACGATAACACGATAATTGTTGCTAGGGAAGGACGTCACAACGAAACAGAGCAAACGCGAGGAGCCGAATTATCAAAACGTGATAGACGAGAGGCATGTGATGGAGAAATGAATGCGTGTCTAGTACGTACAGACAGATGCCGCATAGTAATCAATGGGAGGGAACTGCTGTCATTAGCAAGATGAATGGATGGAATGCGGACAAGCAGAGGACGAGGACAATGGTTCTTCAGGGAGGGATGGAAAGTGGGTATCAAAATGCGATATGATCGCTCATCATACAAGTCATAAAGGTAAAAAGTGCAAGCACCACGGTCGTCTGCGACCAATCAAGACCTTGAGATTACAAGTAAATTGTGGTAGATGGAGTGCGTAGATGAACGGAGAAAGAGAGTAGAACAACGACCTTTGCCGCATGTTCAGAGAAGACCGGAGCAGCCACAGACTTCTCGAGTGAGAATCAGGACGCCAAGACATGCCAGTCTGTATAGTAGCGCTGTTCCGATGTGTTTTTTCGGGGGAGAGGTAGAGGATACTCAAAAACAAGATATTACGGAAGAGAGAGGTAGCACTGGATGGATGATGTGGTGACCTTCAAGCAAAGAGGTCGTCGTGACAACTCAGGGAATCGGCCAAGATCGGGTCCTTGTCCGGGTCGCCGATTTCTGGGGCGACGTATTTTGGGATAATGGGGAGAGCGCCGAGAGACGCCAAGCGTATCTGAAAGAAAGGGATCCCTGGCCCGGGGTCCGCGAAACCCATATCCGCAAAGGATAGGCGTTCGAGGGGAGGAGTGCGGGGTACCTCTGGTGTAGACTCGAGAGACGATGCAGAAGACTCTGACGCGGTACGGCGGATAGGGGTGCGGGGAGTTGTGGCCAGGTGCTCAGATAAGTCAGACTGTTAAAAAAAAAAAAAGGATAAGAACGCGTTTTGGTAGGCAGCAACAGTCGAATTACCTGTGGTGAGTTGTATTCGAGTCCAAAGATCCGCACGCCTACGTCTGGGGTTGAAGGACGCTCAACCTCGACGCTGGCATTCTCGCTGTGATCCGCGGCAGCGACTAGGGGGGCGTCCACCACGCTGGTCGACTCCCCTGTCCCCTCGTCGCCTTCCTCCTCCCCCTCCCCCCCTTCCTCCTCCTCGTTTTTCTCGCGCTGACCATCGGCGACACGCCACCAGTCGATATCTGCCAGGACCTTACGGGTGGACAGGTCAGAACCGGAGGATCGACGGTGGCCGTGTGGATGGGGACGTTGGGAGCGCGAGGCAAGGAGAGAGGGGTATGGAGATACCCTGACGGAAGGGGTGGAGAGGGCGCGGCGAAGGGAAGGCATGATGGGGTGAGCAGGAGACGAGGACGCGACAGGCCGTTTATATTTTAATTTAATTTGGTATATCTAATCGAGTTTAGCTACTCTTCACTTGAAATGTCTCCTACCGATACAGTCACCGAAGCCGCGGTCTTCTATGGCCCCGTCGTCAATCCCAAATCGACCTCATCCCTCCTGCTTCTGCCAAACTCTCTCTTGGCAGTCGCCGCGTCTGGGAAAATCGACTGGATCGAGGAGAACGTCCACCCGAGTTCCGTCCAGGACGTTCTCGCTCGGCACGGCTCGCTCGATACGCCACTCGTCGCTCTCAAGCACGGAGAGTTTATCCTCCCAGGCTTCGTAGATACCCATACGGTGCGTGTGCCTTCCAACTCGACGTACGCTTGTTCATCAATGGATGGTTTCGGCGATCCACAGCATGCACCTCAAGTCCCGAACATCGGCAGGTAAGTGCACGCCCCTGCATCACCGTTGCGTGCAACAATCATACACAAAAATTTGAAACCAGCGGCCAACAGTATGAATTGCTTGACTGGCTAAAGGAAATAACGTTTCCTATGGAGGCTCGATTCGCCGATGCGGACTTTGCCCATCGAGCATACACCAAAATAGTAGAGCGAATCATCGATTCCGGGGTGCTTCGACAGTCCCTTCTTCGTAACATCAAGCGACTAATCCCAAAGCTAGACGACCACCTGTTGCTACTATGGAACATTACATCTCGAAGCTACCAAGAAACTTGCGGAGATCGTTAACAGTTACGGTTAGCAGTTTCGACTTCGTTTCTCTCAATCCAACCTTATCCTCGTCCTGTAGGCCAGCGTGCCTTCGTGGGGGTGCGTGCTATCTGCCTGATAACCTCTTAACCTCGAGGCCGAAGCAACTTCCTCCGTGGATCTCTCTCTATCTAGAAATGTAACATGGACCGCAACCCGCTGTATGACTACGTGGAGCCATCAGTCTCCAGTTCGATCGACGCAACAAATGCCCTCATTTCTCATATTCGCTCGCTCCCCTTCCCGCGCCTTGTAGAGCCCGTGCTGACACCCCGGTTTGCAATGTCATGCTCGAGGCCTCTTATGTCCAAACTCGGGGACATCGCAAGCGCCGACCCTTCTCTCCGGATCCAGACACACATATCCGAAAACCAGGAAGAAGTCCGACAAACACTGAAGTTGTTCCCCGAGGCTACCTCTTACACAGATGTGTACGACAGACACGGGCTGCTCGGCCCACGTACGATACTCGCACATGCGATCTACTTGGGAGAGAACGAAATTGCTTTGCTGAAGGAAAGGGACGCAGGAGTGAGCCATTGCCCGACGAGCAATTTCAACTTGCGCAGCGGGGTTTGCCCCGTTGGCGAACTTATGGACCATGGAATCAAGGTGATTGATTGATTTTGTTCTGTTCACTGGCGGGCTGCTGAATTAACTTCGGACGCCGTCATAAGGTTGGCCTGGGCACGGATGTCTCCGGCGGTTTCTCTCCTTCCATCCTCACTGCGATCCAACACGCTTCTATTGCGTCGAAAATTGTGGGAATACAATACCCTGCTGCGTCCTCGGCTACAACCTCGTTCGCAGGCCGCCAGCTTCCTCCTGCGACGCTGCTCTATCTCGCGACGCTTGGCGGCGCCCGAGTCTGTGGGTTGGAAGACCGCATAGGATCATTCGCTCCAGGAAAGGCGTTTGATGCTCTACTGGTCAGCGTCCGTGGCAATACAGGAAATCCGGGGCTGTGGGGTGTAGATCTTGACGAAGAACTCAATGTGAAGCACGCCGAGAGCAAGGAGCTAGAGGTGTGGTTGGAGCGGTTCCTCTTCACTGGTGATGACCGGAACATAAGGAGGGTTTACGTCCAAGGGCAGTGGATCGGGGGAGCTGAGTTCGTCCGTTGAACAACTTTATACACAATCCTTTGAGTGGCATTCTAGAGCCCGGCTCAATGTATGATACAATATCCTTAGAAGTAGGCAGGCACAGTGTCAATGATAGTGCTCATGACGTCTCGTTCTTGAATTCGCCGAACTCCCATTTATAACAGTCCTAGATAACGACGTCGCGTCAGTTCGCACAAATGATACAAAGTCACCAAGTGATCTCACTATGCAATCAACCTCTTCAACCGCCAAAGGAACGTCCCGACCTTCTCCCCATTGTTGGTCGCCTTCCAGGACACGCAAAATGACCTCCTTGATTGGATGGCTTTGCACCGAAACTCGCCAGCCTAACTTGCCCACTGTATCATAAACGATGCTCTTGCCTAAATGACATCGCGTCTCCAGAGCGTAGCCTGCTGAAGCACAGACGGAACGAAAGCCGGTACAAGCACCCTGTGGTATTGGGTCCGCATTGTGGTAGACATGTGTAACTGGGGTGATTGGAAGGCCTGATGCGTTCGATAGCGGGGGTAAAGGTAGGTGTAGACGCCGAGCGGCGAGGCGCTCGCCTGGAGATTCAAATGCGACGACGGGGAAGCCGAAAGTCGTACCGAGCAAAGACGCAAGGGCACCGCCAAGAGAGTGGCCGACGAGCCAGATATTGGCGTCCGGGTACTGGAGTGTCAGGTTCTTTACCAAGTTCTGAAATGTGTGTGAGAGAAGGGCAAGTCAACAACGGATATTGGGGTATACCATGCCAACAGAGTAAAACAAACTGTCTTCAATCAATGCTTGGGTCAGACAGTTGTTGTCGCAGGTCCAATGTCCAGAGAAGCAATCGCAAACTGTTGAGAAAATCCAAGAGAGGCTAACGCGTGCACAACAACAGGAAAAAAGAAGATTGTCGTTGAACTTGTCCTTCTTTGAGGTCGGGCCTTGGACCGTTGTACCCTTTATAGAGAGAACCGCAGTGCCATTGTCGGGGGACAAAAAGACATGCCCACGAAAGCCTATGGTAGAATCTTCCCAACCAAAAGGAAAACTCTTTCAATCAATCTGGGTGATTAAACAGACAGATGGTGGGTGGAGATAATGGTGGCTTACGATGTTCCAAGCAGAATCGACGTCGTACCAGTTCTTCTGACCCGGAAGTGCGTAGGCGTTCCCGCTAATGCGCGCGAGCTGAGAAAGCGTGTGTCTGTCCTGAATATCGGGTCCGAGTATCTCCACGGGCTCCCATGCTGGATGTTTCAGATACTCTTGAGAACTAGGGCGGTATACTGTGGTCGGAACTGCCTTTAGTGTCCACGACGGCACGAGTGTATCGGGTAAGGACGGTATGGGGCGAAACGACGCAGGTGTGGTAGAGTCGCAGTAGTACTGATGAGCGGGTGAAACGACGAGAGAATGGGGCTGAGCGGCCGCTACGAGACTGTGACAATATAATTCGATTTCCAACAATACAAGGAACAACGTCGTCGTCTTCATTGGTGACGAGGGAGACACAACAGTCGTAAATAATAGCCAACCAGTTATAAAGGAGGACGAGAGAGGTTTACCGTTATGTTAGCGCGACTTTCTTAGACAGTACCCGTTCTGCAAATCTTGCCCACGCAAGGACGAGGTGATTCAGTCCGGCGCAGAACAACTTTGGTTGGGTATAAGAACGCGCTCCGTCTCTCTCTTTACGTTGAGTGTGTGTCAGACCTTTCCTACATGTTAGCATAATACTGTAGTGTCTATTCTCCCTCCCCTCACGATGTTCTAAGTCATATGCCTTTATTATCCGTGTCCCTTTCCCTCTTGTTCGTGACAGTATGTTCGACATTCAACTCCACGCGGAAACTTGGAGGATCCGGCACTCCCATCAATCTGTCCATAAAAGTTCACTTTGATTTTTAACCGCCCCGCTTGAGCAGAGTTTATTGTGACCTCTTCTGCATCCCAGAAGTAGGCCTCACATACGATGAAACGACATTCACGAATACACCGGTACACGGTACAGTATAGTTGTAACACGCCAATGACATGAAAACTGTTCTCTCAATTTGGAGGGTTTTGTATACTGTAAAATGGATAAAATAAATTCGCCTACCTTTCTTTCCCTTTGGCAAAAAGGGTAGGTTTTGAGTCGCTGCGAAAGCGATAA
>WNGR01021229.1_pt1 | contig 11183 bp, 8 predicted proteins | sample 5407581 | NCBI WGS metagenome assembly WNGR01 (sample SAMN13153383, study PRJNA577476) | soil metagenome | isolation source: 80 cm soil or saprolite under Garry oak tree replicate 2 | place: USA:California | collected 2016-06-15 | reverse complement strand
GCTATTCGCCGTCCAGATAGACTTCAAGGTGACTCCGGTTGTTGAATGTACTCTACATTACGATGACTTACAGGGGCACATTCAGAAAGTAGATACCTTTCCCTTTAGCAAGGCCGAGGATGCGGTCTGGGACTTCCCCCTGGCGAGTGATAGTCGGCGTACCTATCGTTACCAGATCACCTACCACACTGCCGATGGTCACACTATACCGATGCCCGAGGTAAGCACTGACACGACCTCCGTGGTGATTCCACCCCTCGAGATTCCGGTGATTAGCTGCACGATCTTTCCAAAACTGGTCAACTTCGTTCAGACTCCTGTTGTGGAGGTCGATTTCGAGTACAAGGATCCAGACCATCATATCGAATTCGAGGATACAGCCGTCTTCACCGACTCAAACCCACAAAGTTTCAGAGTTCAGGTGGATAAAGCCTCGCCCCGAAATTATAACCTCGCCGTTACCTACTACACGGCAGACGGCAAAGTGATCCAACGCGACCCCGTGACCCTGGATAAGAATAAGGTTGTGATTCCTATGTACGTGGCGACGAGTTAATGCTACCGGGAAAGGGAGTGTTTACATATGCAGTACCTTCACCCACCTTTTTATATGTATGAGGGGGTTGCAGTAATACCCGATTACAGTGACCCCCTCCAGTTCTACTACTTCCCAAATCGTCCACACCTGGCTGTGGACGAACAGGGACGGCCAGCGATCCGTTTTCTGATCTTCAAGGAGAACCTGGATGAAATCGCCGATGGAGACGAGCATGCGGTAGGCTTCCTTGTCTTCGATACGAGCCTAGCCTGGCCTGATAAGACGCTGGACAAAGTGGCACGCAAGATTCATGATGATCTGCACTTAGACGACTTACCCCGACTTGCACCGCTACTCTACAAAAGCGGAACCGTGCGCCTTGTCTTCCTGGATCGTGTCACCAAGTTACCTGGCGAGACACAACCAGGAGGTGGCCAGCCTACTGGTGGAGGTGATCAGCCCCCAGCCGAGGATGAGCATTGGGTTTCCTTTCTGGAGGCCAGTGGAGTTCCTTCCCTTTACGGAGAGAACCGGGCAATCTTCAGCGCGATGCTTACTAAAAAAGCGACTGCCCTTCTCTTCGGGGCTTTCGAGGGGTTTATGCCAGCCGGTGTGATCTATAATCTCACCTTCCAGGGAATGCAGCGGGCCTTCAATGTCCATGCGTCGGCTGATTGGGAACAAGTCTACAAGCACTTGAGCGAGAAGTACACCGCGGATTTCCCTTTCTTCACTGCTGACATTGAGAAAAGCGTTGATGACCTGGTAGACAAGAAGATCATCAAGATTGAGGCAAGTGAGGAAGGTGTCGGTGAGGAAGGCATGGAGAGTGAGTTCAACGCTGTACGAAAAGAAATTCAGGAGCTCGTACTGGATAAATTGTTCAAGCCAGTCCCTAATCCCAATAAACCAGCTGACACTGCAGTGGTCGATGGCATTGTCGATACAGCGCGGAGGCTTCGCGATCTTGGGAGTTGGGGTTCTGTTGGCTACTCTCGGATCGAACTCACTGCATCCGAACTTCGCACCATCGATATCGACTACACCGTTGCCAAGGCAGTCGAGAGAAACATCGCACCGCAAGCACATTTGAGTCTCTTCTTCGAAGACTACAATCTGAAGCGGGAACAGGTTGTGACAGTTGTCAATGGCGAGGATGCCCTTTGGCGGGATGTCGAGTTCGATATCTCTGTCATTGCCGACTTTACAGGAGATGGCATCCAGAGTGTGGGAACAGATGTCTACTATGGTTTGCCCCCACAGGATCATCCAGCTGATTTCCCGGTAAGTTGGGCCTTCCTTTTCGATAAGGATCACTCCCGTATCAAACGAGCGGCTTGGTACGATCCCAATGTCGGTCGCCAGTCCCACTACCGTTACAAGGTCTTCTTTGCGCCCACGGCAGTTCCTGGTCCAGATTTGTCTCTGTCTAGTGGGTGGCATGAGCAGGATAGCAACCTTATAGTAATCAGTCCTGCCGAATTGTACCGGCAACGCAGGATTGAGGCCCAGGTCATTAAAGACTTCCCATTCGATCGCTACTCGCAAATCCATGCCCATATGCGCTATACAGACCCCCAGACAGGCTGGATCTACGAAGATTCTAAGCTGCTCGACCAGGGAAATCCTCGCTTGACCCTGGCGTTTCGCATTCGTCACGATGCGCCCCCAAATGTGGAGTACCTCCTCACCTTCCTGCGCCACGGGGGCGGGAATTTCGACACTGGCTGGCAAACCACGACCGACGACCTGATTCTCATCGATGATCCTTTACCACAGAAGCTCATTGTCCAGGTGTTGGTGGCTGGTGATCGCAGCAAGATTGACACACTCATTGTCGAACTGAAGTACGAAGATCTGGAGAATAATATACATGAATTTGGGAACATCATCATTGATAAGAGTACTATAAACGCACGTCCGGCACCTTGGGTCGTTCCACTCGCCAACCCGGAGCAGCGTCGCTACTGGTACAAGCAGACTCTGATAGACAGCGATAGCAATGCAACCTCGACGGGATGGGTACAGGAAGAGAAGACGACACTGCTGGTGGGTAATGTTTACATGAAGAGCTGGGAGGTACAACCGAAACTGGTAGGGCCACCTCTCACTGGCAATGGCCTGGAGTCTATCAAGCTAAACCTCCATTACAAGGATGTACCCAACAACTACACTACCGATAAGCAGATCATCTTCTCCCAGCCAGGCCAGGGGGAGAGCTGGCAGCTTCAACTCAAGGATGCATCGGCTCGCGACTACACTTACGAGGTGATTTACGTCCTGAACACTGGCTTTGAAAGGAAGGTTGGTCCTCTCACAACCAGGGACACTTTCCTGATCATCTCTTCAATTCCACCGAGTACATAGTAGAAGGCTAGTGGAGAACAGCGTAGAGACATTGGAGGTCTATTCAATGGTGGTTCATTCAGAACAGCTCACAACCAGGGAGGAATTGCTCTTCTGCGCTGCACTGCTTGCTGGACTTGGGCCACAGGCCAGCTCTATCACTAAAGAATTATGTCTAGCTGCCAGTGATAGCCTGAGTACAGGGCGTACCTGTATTGATGCAGGAAGTACACTGATGTTCTCGTTGATTTCGCCAGGTCGGCGCAGTCTACGCATTCTCTCCCGTTCATCTGACACGGGAATAGATCAGAACATCTCTCGCTGGCTCCGCATGCATTATTGTGCAGGGCAGTCTCCCCAACGCTGGATAATAGAGGCATTCTCTGGAGAAAAAGTCGAAGCATGGCAGCACGCTCTGAACCTGGCCCAGATGATAGGGAGGGAAACCGTTCTGCGTCGTTATCATGCTGCCCTCGGTCCCCTGGGACGGATCTTCAATATCTCCTATGAACTGGAGAAAGAAACTCCGTGCGGCTGGGTAACCTGGCAGCTTGATCGGCATATTTCTCCCTCGCAGGCACTAGTGGCCTGCGGAATTGAAGAGGTATGGCCGACTGTGGTCCAATGCCTTCAACGGCTGTTTGGACGCGCTTTCTCCCAGGAGGTCGGGCCTTGGAGCATCGCCTGGACACTTGATGAAAATAATCCGCGTGTGCGAGTTGGCACCAGCATGTGGGTCAGGATACTTGAGGATACAGCTAAACGCTCTCGACTCCTTGATACAGTAGAGCACTTGGGAGGCGATAGGCCTTTTGCTGAAGCGCTTTACAAACTGCTTGAATCTGCTCATCCCACGGAATATACCACGCGGATCGGGCGTGCGGTCGAGGTAGAATTCTCCGCCAACGAGGTGCTGGCGATGGAGTTCTACCTGTCTGTGCCATTTACTATAGTGCAACCAAGTATGGAAGAAAAAACGAAAGGAAACATCTGAATATGAACTGGGTTCAAATAAGACCACTCCTCGGGAACTGGCCAGGAGGGAGTGAACCGCCAATTTTTGTGATCACTGCTGATGAGAACGGCGATGCAGTCATCGAACTGGCCTGGAATCCTCAGGATTTGCGAGCGCCAAGCTCCTTTCTGAACACGCCAACTCGTTACTACAGCACAGACGTGCCTCTGAATGCCACGATGACCAATGATGACGGGTCAACGCGAACACTCAATATTCCTATGAGCACCTCACCGTCATCACAGGTCATTCCAGATGCGGCTGCGCTCCAGGCTATGGGAACGTTTTTTGGTATCTCCCTAGGAAATATGCTCATGTATCTCTGGCGGCATCTTCCTGATTCGGATCCCAACCGCAAGGCGCTCGCTGAAATCTTTGGCCATCCTGTCTTTCGTGAGCAGATCCCGGATGTGAATACGCGTGCGGGGATACTGAAACTCTGGCTCTTTGCTGGCCCTGGAGGTCCACCTCCTCGTCCAAGTACACGTTCCCTCTTGCCACGACTGTTGGACCGTCAGGCCGTGACGGGAAGCAACGTGACTCAGTCGATTGTCACTAAGCTGGACCTGCGTGGAGGGAAGACGCTAGTTGACAATCTGTTGGCACTTCTTCAGATTACCCCTCACCCGGATATAGTGGCACCTGCCCAGGAACATCTCGTAGATGATGTGCTCACGGAGATCCTCGATCCTAACGGCCAAGTCAACCAGGGAGAGGCTAGTACCTGTGCATTAACCTCGATGCAAACTTTTCTGATTACACTACACCCTGCAGAGTATGCCCGCTTACAGTTAGGACTGCTTAGTGCTAGTGGAACTATACAATTGGCAAATGGGGATACTGTTGTAGTTCCAGCAGCAATCTTCCAGGTGGCACGCTATCCTCAAGCTGCAACTTTGGCCTTCTTGGTCCGCAACTATTCTGAATTGGCATTCCAGGCAACAATATTGAAATATGCACTGGGGCCTGCATTCCCATCCTATGACCCTACTACCCCACCTAACTCACCTACCGGGGTCAACACTGTCTTCCAGAGAACAGTAAACGTTGGTGCGAGTTCCAGTCAGATGGAACGGGCCTTGAAGGGACTTTTCAATGCAAACTTTACTACCCATTCTGTTCAACTGGCTTCCGATCCCGGCTGGCCGTCCTATGCTACGATTCAAACTCGCCAACCAGGACTTAGGGATTCCTTCCTCAGAGATTTACCAGTCAGGCAGCAACAGTTGGTCCTGGTGGTGTACTGGGCTTCTCTGCCTTCTGATCCAAAATCAGGAGGTCATGCTATCCTTGTGATTCGTAGTGAAGGCGGACGAGTGTTCTTCAAGAACCCACAATATGCTGGGTCGTCACCAATCCCAGGAATGGTTCAGGGTGGGAACGGTACAAACCCGCCACGTCGTTTCGAGGATCCTTCGGCTGCGCTGGAGTCAATCACTGAAACGGACCTTGCCACCTGGATTCTATGGTACCATACGCCAGACCAGGCTATCCTTTAGGAAGGAGAAGAACGATGCTATACCTCGATGCCCCAATAGGCCCTATCAAGGGCTTGATGATTTATCGCGATCACCAGGATAAAGGTCTTTTTTACTATATACCAGAGCGGCCTCGATTGGCCCGCAATGACGGGGTTCCGGAGTTCATCTACCTCGTGTATAAGCGGGATATCACTGATAATCCGGCCTTCGATCCAGAAACGAAGGCATCTCTCGGTGGGGGTTTTCTCGCCTTTACAGTAGATTTGGGGGTGGATGATCAACAGTTGGCCGAGATGAAGCAAGAATTGGCGAGATTTTCTGATGGGGAAGAAGTGAAACTCACTCCTGTTCAGTTCCACAAAGGCTCGGTTCGCCTGTCGATTAGCAAAGATACAGCCGATGCACCAGGAACTCCACCGGACCAACCGAAAGGACTCACCTTCTTTGAAGAGGTTTACGGGACTACCAAGCCATCCTTGTTTGGCTTCAACCGAGCTACTTTCTCTGTTGTTCTCTCCCAAGAAGTAGCTGCTCTCTTCGAAGCGGCTCTCCAGGCTGGCATCAGTCCTATTGGTGTCATCTACGACCTGGAATTTCTCGGTCTTCGACCTGCTTTCAATGTTCGGATTACTGCAGAGTATAAGCGCATCTATGATCATCTCGAGATAGAATTTGGCGCTCGTGGACAGATCTACGCTGTGGCACTGGCCCTCGATATCGATCTTGCATTTCAGAAACTGCGTGACGATGGTTCTATTAAAGTCGAGGTGCTCAGTTTCACCGACGACGCCAATCTGCGTAAACAGGCTGATGATGCCTTCAACTGGTTCAAGACAGAGTTGCTCAAGGACTTCTTCAAGTCCTCGTTGGAGCCGCCAAGCTTTATGAAGCAGACGAACACGACCGATCTGGTGGGACGCCTTCAGAGCATTTTCCAGGGATTGAACAGCGCCCAGACGTCTCCCACTCTGAATCCTGTACGCGGCGAACCAACCAAGGAACCTTTGACCCCTGCAGCACCTCCAAAGAAACAGGAAGATGGGATGAAGTCTACTGCTGATATGAATCGTGCTGCCACACAGTCTGGAAGTGAAAGCAGCGGAGGTGGATCCGGCGCAGATCGCGGTATCTCGCCTTTTCAAATTGGCTTTACCCTCAAATATTACCGTCAAGAGGAACTGAAGACGAGAACGTTCGAGTTTTCTGAACAAGCCGCTGTTGCAAGAGAGGCCGCACCACAAGGTCTATTCACTACTATGGTACAAGGACTTGACCTGAGCCGAGCGATCCAGCATGTGAACCTGGACAGCGACTTCTTCAAACGCTTGATAACCACGGTGTCAGCCAGTGATGAATTCACCATTGCCGGAATCAGCACCCTTGGGGTCAATCTGGAGTATCCGGGCACGCGCAAGCCCGGTGAAGATCCGCTGTTTGTAGACGGTTTCGTCTACAAATCCGATGATCTCAAACCGAGAACCTTTACTACATGGTTGAATGACCGAAAGAATCTCACGTACCGCTATCAGATGGATATTCACTTCACTCCGGATTCACCTTGGGTAGGTAAGGAAGGCTCTGTCACTTCTGATTGGATCATTACACGGTCCCGCCAGCTCACACTTGACCCAATGAATGAGATCAGCCTGTTCGATGTGCAACTCACCTTAGGCAACATGATCAGCGGACAGATCAACCAGGTCGAGGTTGAGCTGCGCTACCAGGATAGCGCTAACGACTTCAATACACAGAAGACGTTTCTGTTGAAGCCTGGTGATCCAGTTACGCACTGGAAGCTGCGCCTGATGGATTCGGAGCAGAAGACCTATCAATACCGCATCACTTACTTCCTTCAGGAAGGTGTGCGGGTTCAAACGGACTGGGTAAGTTCGGAAGATCCGACGCTCGTGGTTGCTGAGCCTTTCAAGGGTACGCTCAATATTCGCATGGTCCCTCTGCTAGATCCCACGACACTATTAGAGGCGGATGTCGAGTTGATGTACCATGAAGAGGATACTGGCTATACCAGGCGAGTTGAGAAGGTTTTCTCTCCATCAGACTTGAAGGGTCAGCAGATCTCAATTCCAACGCTTGCCGAGAACCCTACCTCCTATAACTATACAATCAATATCATTCGGACCGATGGCTCAACTTACACCTTGCCTCCAACCACTGCTACTACTCCTGTATTGGTGGTCTCTGATGGTGCTGGGGTGACGCATCGCATCCTGGTCAAACTTCCGAGCAAAGACTTAAGCTCATTCGGGCTTGCCGCTCTCAAAGTTGATTTGGTGGGGCCTGGAGATGATCCAGATACTGCTTCGGTTCTCTTCACGCCAAGTCAGACCGATGATAAGATGCCTGCGCTGGTGCAACCGGGCGATGGTGGAACATTTACCTATAGCTACAAGGTCACTGGCTACACGACACAAGGGCTACCCATAGAGGGTGACAGTGGAACATCTTCCGGTCCCACCTTGATTGTGAAGATACCTACGCGCTAGGGGTGCGGTTCATTTTTTGCAAAAGGGGAGGTGATAGAATAAGGGAAACCTGTGCTGGCTATGTGGGACATCTGTTAAGAAAACGGGTCCTTTGAGAACAATCATCCCAGCCGTCATGTAAGAGCAAACCACTACAGATGGCAGAAATAAACATGGCTCAGGGAGCAACTTTATTTTGCCCGTAATACCCGTTCAAGGGTTCCAGCAGCAGTTTTGGGAACAACTTAAATTTACATTAAACTCATGCATTTGAGCTTAGCAAAGAGCCAAATTGGGAACAACTTTATTTTGTTTCTACAGTAGTTGTCCAACAACAATAAAGTTGGAAACCCAACAATAAAGTCGGAAACTAGAACAATAAAGTCGGAAACCCGGTTCTTTCTGAGCAAGTCTTTACGAACCAGAAACTTGCAGGAGGAGTCGCTGCTGTCGAGCAGCGACTCCTCCTGCAAGTTTCTGAGATCGAGACCGTTGGCACTCCTCTCTGTGTATGAGAGATTTTTATGTTAGATCCTGGCTGCTGACTTTGCAAATTGTCCACCATTACCAACCGAAGACGAATTGCGAGAGAAGTCTTGCAGTAAATGTTATAATGTACTATGAAATTGTCCCAGTTCAGGGAACTGCAAGCTCGAAAGGTAGAGGCGCGAAAGGTCACCTCCTACATGTAACGATGGTGCTACCTCGATTTAGGAGACTGCAAGATCGAGAAATGCGTCGCGTTCCAGACTCTCGGCGATATTACAATGGGATCACCCCGGTTTAGGGGACTGCAAGATGGCGAGGGCCATCTCCGCCGTGGAAAGCAGCGCGGTTGCAATGGTCTCACCCCGATTTAGGGGACTGCAAGTGCACGCTCTTCCCCCAGCATGTGCCAATACTTGAAGTTGCAATGGTCTCACCCCGATTTAGGGGACTGCAAGTGGGGAGCAATACGGGTAACTATGGGGAAATCTCGGTGTTACCAAGGCACCATCCCGATTTAGGGGACTGTAAGGAGACCCACGTTCACATACAGGGTAGCCTCGGTCGGTTATAATGGGACCACCCCTGTACTGGCTACTTGAGACATCCGTTCCAAAAAGAGCGTCTATGATGACGCTATCCGCTCCTTTACTTCGCCATTCATGCATCAGACAGATGGTGATCAGATGCTCGTGATTGTAGAACGTAAAATACGCTCGCAAGTTGCTCACCGCATCCACCGCGCTTTGATACTCCTTGATGTAGTATGGTAGGGGGTGTAAAACTGACTGACAAGTCACACCTGCTTCTTGTCATCGCGTTGCGCATCCCGGAGGAGATGGTATACTGGTGGTAGAACGTAGCGGGAGAGAACAGATCATGCCAAACATGACGAACAAACAAGACTTGATCGCGTATTTTGCTGAGAAGAGCCAGCGCAGCGCAAAAGACGGCGAGACCTATTTTGAGACGGTCAACGAACTGTTGATGCTCTTCGATCAGACGGATAATGTAGCAGAGATCAAAGCAGTTGTACGTAATCTTCACCGAGAGAAGTTGAAGGAGATACAACGTACAGAGAGTATTGAGACGCGTATCGAGTTACGCAAGCAGCTGGGGATCTATGACGATTGCCTGACACAAATGCGCACTATTCCAGTGCAGTAATGTAGGTAAGCCGGTTCGTCCCTCCTGCAGGGAACGTTCGTGTCAACTTCTGAATTCCTTGGCGTCCTTTCGGTTCTTGCGCACGTTGTGTGTCGGCTTGCGGGGGTGCTTGTCACGTGTCAAATCATGCTGAAGACGCCTATTTTGCGAACAGATGACCCAAGTAGCCAGCACAGCCTAACCTCACCGATTGTTACGGATGATGTTTCTTGTCTCGATGCCGAATGCTCTGACCACTTTTCTTGCATTAACACCATTCGATTATCAGCATATATCTCGACTTTTGTTCTGATACAGGGTCTATGGTAGTCTTAGACACGCTCCTTTACTTGAGGTTATCTCGTTGCGCAACCCGTGGGAAAAGAGGTTCCAAGACGAGCTTTGATTGAAAGAGCATGCTCACTGCCTCATACATCGGTCTCCTCCTTTCAACTCAAGAGGATGCCTGGCCCAAGTGCTCCAACCGCTCAGACAGCACTCGTGCCAGATCAGCTGGGTACGGTATTGCATGTGCCTGGGCCAGAGGAGGAGCCAGCTCCTGGTAGAATCGCACGGTGAGGAGAGCAGCCTGGAGCATGGCGGCTCGCTCCATCGGACACAAGGTCGCCTGTAAAGCTGCTAACTGCTCGACTGGGAGGGCTTGCTCCACCTTTTCATAACCTTCTGCCTCGAGCTGGAAGTTCTCCCTGAGGCGGGCCAGGTTCACACAGGTCAGACGCAGATCCTCTAAAGCGCCGTACGCTGACCAGAGCTGCCCGCGTGCCATCGGGGTGAGGAAGTGGTGCAACAGGTCATGCCAGAACCAGTCGATCAGGCCGCGTAAGGTCTCGAGCTGCTCGGCCTGAGTCGGTTGCTGTCCTGAGAACACTGCTCCTGAAAGGCAGCCCGTTTTATCGAGCAAGACCTTATAGGGTCCCAGGTACATGTGCGTAAAGCGGCTCTCGCGGCCAAGAGCAAGTTCACCCTCTGTTCCGTCGGACAAAATGAAGAAGAGAACAGCAGCGTCGCCCCCGTGACCGTCTTTCAGGAACATCGGCTCACCTAACTGTCGAATAAAAGCCGCGCGCGAAGCTGTGAAGTCGCTGTAGGCCTCATCTGCGATGATCAGACCGAAATCGAGGTCAGAGTAGGTCAGCCGTTCCCTTTGCATAGGAGCCGCTGAGAAAAGCGGCCACCACCCGCTCATCTGCAAGGCCTGCGGCGACAAAGCGGTTCAGGACCATCTGCTGGTGCTCAGGCAGCTGGATCTCTTGTGCATCCATGGTGTGGTTTCTCCTGTTTCTCCTGGTGAAGCCTCGCTCTCTCTCCAGTTGCTGCTATTCTAGCATACCTAGGAGAGCATTTCCGCGGCTCTCAAAGAGATGGGAGTCAGAGCTGTTTTCCCCGAGAAGCGGCATGACAACTTCTCCCATCTCGCTTCCGCTGAGTGGCTTGAGAGTACGTTGATCGTCGACTGAGCGCATGTTTTCGGCAGCAGACATGAAGGACTCGTTGACGCAGGAGGGGAAATCGTGCACGGCCAAGATAGTGTTGGCGAATACTTAGCTAGCGGCCAGTAGAGCAGCAAAACGTGACTGACGGGTTTTGGCACGAGGCGATGCGGTCAACCAGGCAACGGCTCGCATCAAATTGAGGGCAGCGGCAGAAAGCCTCGTGTTGGAGGTGCG
>WNGR01039257.1_pt1 | contig 11184 bp, 19 predicted proteins | sample 5407581 | NCBI WGS metagenome assembly WNGR01 (sample SAMN13153383, study PRJNA577476) | soil metagenome | isolation source: 80 cm soil or saprolite under Garry oak tree replicate 2 | place: USA:California | collected 2016-06-15 | reverse complement strand
CGGCGCGAGCCATGTAGGCCACGAAGGCCTTCCAGCTGGCGCCGATGATCACGGCCAACAACCAAAGCGCGGGCCCTCCCAGGAGGAGTACGAGGGCCGGGTCCTCGTAGACGCTTACCAGCCAGTTCCCCGGCACGTGCTTGATCATTTTCACGGTCTTAGACACGCCGTCGATTGCCAGTTCGACGTCGGGATCACCGAACCCGTTCTCAAAGACGTAGAGCTTCAATGACCCGCCCGGTGGAATCGCCGGTAGCCCAGGGAGCAGCAGTTGCTCTCCGCCGGTCGGCAACTCAACGGTGTGCAGGTACGCCTCGCGCGCGTCTTGGCTGAGCCAGGGTCCCGAGATCCGAACGCTCCACACCCGGAGGCCGACGCGACCGATGCGCAGCCTGCCACCGGCAACTTGGTGACTGGATTCGTTGCGAATCTCAATCTCCAGCCGACTTAGGTCTGATTGCATGCCGCTGTACCAAGCGACCAAGCGTGTCGCCGTGTCCGATCTGAGCACGGCCTTCAACTCGGAAGGGAGCTTAACCGTGTCTCCAGCCCACTTTCGCGCCCTCCAGACCTGCGTCAGCCGCTGCTGCCACGCTTGAATGTCTGGGGGCACCGTGCTTGGCTGAGCGTCCACGGTGACAACGATTTCCGAGCGGAATTGCCGCCACAACCAATAGGGAATCCCGACCGTGGCGGATAGAATGGCGACCAGCGCGGCCGCGCCCATCAATGCTTCGGAGTTGGACTTTAGCCACCGCCATATGACGCGCACGCCCTAAGATCGGTCTGACCCACTGACCGCGGAAGGGCGTTTTTGCGGCACCGAGGGGCGAGAATGCGACAGTCTCTACAATCCGAGCACGTCCGTCTCGAGCGCTCCGTATCCCCGCGGGAAGTCTTTTCGGAGCAATCCCAGATTGCCGGCGAGTCGCCTGGCCTGCATCTCCGCAACCTGAGTCATCAGTCCAAGACCAGGGCGGTCCACGCCGTAAGCTGCGCGCTTCAGCGACTGGTTGTCATAGCCACGAGCGCCACCGGCAATCCACTTCTGCTCCGATGGGTGTGGCTGGTTCCCGCACACGTACCAAGCCTCAATGGCGGGGGTCGCCACGCCGAGGGCCACGCTGAGAGCCGGGCGCCCGGGGACCGGCGTGACCTGTGTTAAGATCGTTTGAGCCGCCGTTTGGAGGGCGCACAACCGGCAGTCCGGGTTCGGGTGGCCGGTGTGTGCCGCTGTGTGTAGGATTGAGTTGTTAGTATCTGCGACCGCGATGACCGCCCTCGCGTCTGTCTGGTAGTGAGCATACCGGATCACTACTGGCAGATTCTCACGCAGCACGGCGGGCCAGCCCCTACTGCGGAACTTCGGCTGTTCCACCCAGTCGATTACGCCCGGCCCTCGGATCGCCTCGGTGAGGATACGGATCGCGGCTTCGTCTGCGGATGACTCGGCGAGAACGACGAGCCTCACTCGGTAGGCACGCCGCCGAGTACGCCGGTGTACCAAGCCTCGCCCAGGTGCGCGTCGTGGAGGATCTGCTCAATGTCGCGCCTTTTGGCTAGGGGTTCGAACTTGGCCTCGTTGCCCTTTTTCTCAGCGATCACGATGTCCTCGAGGTGATCACGGAACAGGTCCAGCATATATGGAGAGTGCGTTGTGGCGATGACTTGGACGGGCTGCCGCGATTCGCCGTAGTCCTTGGGGTAAGCGAGGCGGTACAACGCATCCCGGACGTCGCGCAGGAGCCGGGGATGGAGTCCGCGGTCCGGTTCCTCGAAGCCAACGACGGGCGGTGGCTCCGGAAGGTAGGCGAGTGTCAGAATGCCGAGTGCGAGAAGCGTGCCTTGTGACAGATCCCAGGCGGGGATCGGATGGCCGCCTCGTCGGGTTCGCAGGAAGAGGGCTTTTTGCCCGGGGCCGACCGTATCGAATAACACCCTATCAAACTCCGGAAGCCACCGTGCTACCTCGGCGTTGAACGCCTCGAAGCGCTCCGGATGTTGGTCTCGCAAGCGATCTAGGACCCCGGCAAGCCCTTCGCCTCGCTCGCCCAGTTCCATGCTCGGCTGCGGCTGAACCGCGGCCGCTAGCTGGCCAGGCTCCAAGGAGTAAACTCGCATGCGCTGCAGCCTAGAGATAAGCGCTTGGGCGCGCTGCGAGTCCTGGGGCGCGCGCGCGCTCACACCTAGGCCATGGGCGCTGTCCAGAGTCCATCGCGCCTGGAGCTGAATGCCGTCGTCAGGTGGGTCGAACTCCACCGTTGCGGACACGGTCTGGTCTCTCGCCCCGGCTGACACGAGCTGTCTCCCGGGAACACTTGGCCCCCCTTGGACCGCGTGACGGAGAGCTGTGATCGCGGTGCTCTTGCCGCTTCCGTTCGGTCCGATGAGCAAGGTAAAGGTCCCCAGCGGGAGCGTCGTGTCCCGCAGGACCTTGTAGTTCTCAAAGCGCACAGCCTTGATCATCGTGGAGGAAGGATGCACGGCCCTACGCTGGCCCGCAACCGCTGCACCCTTCGATGGCGCGTTGAGCGGGCGCTTGCCTATTGATGTCGGGGGCACGATCTTGAATGACAGCGGGGCCGGAGTGCCGGCTCCGAACAATTTGAAACACCAGTAGCGCCAAGAAACGCCACCGGCGTAGCGCGCGATCCCGTTTGGGGTTTGCGCGCTTTTGTTTTGTCAGGAGGTGCCCGTCGTGCAGCCGAGGCCGAATGCTTTGATGCTGAGACTCCGTCCACAGGGCGAACACGACGTCGTACTTCAGGCGGCGGGGCTCGCTGGTAAGCCAGTCAGCACGTGGGGTCGAGAGATCCTGGTGGCGGCGGCACGGCGCGTCGTCGGGCAGCACAAAGCGCGTACGCTGGCCCACTCAGCGGATCGCTTGGTGCGGCGCGCACTTCTCAGGGAGGCTTGAATGAGCCGGGATTACATCACGCGCGATGAACTTGAGCAGCAGCTGGAGCAATTCGGTGAAGCGCTCCTGCGGTCGTTCCTCAAGATCGTCGCGCCGGGCGGGACCAACGATCCCGCATTCATCGCTGCGCGCCAGCGGGCGGCTGAAATGGAGGAGCACGATCCCACCTTCGCGGGTCAGGTAGCCGCCGTGCGGAAAGCCCGTGAGCGGGGTGCTTTCGTCACGGAAGGCGCTGACGTCGGCCGTCGTACCGGCGTGGGCGTCCGCAAGCTCAGCGGGCCCACGGAGCCCCAAGAGGATAACGTGGCGCCCGCTTCGGCGTTGGCCGCCGTCCGCCGCAAGCTGCAGCGCGGGAGGGAGTGAACATGCGCGACATGACCAACGCCGAGCTGCTCGCGTACGTCGATGACTTGCAGGAACGCTTGGACGCTGAAGCGGGGGTCGGGAAGAAGACCGGTCGCAAGCGTGGCGTCTTTTTCACCAAGGGCACGCAACCCGACGACGACGAGCCAGACGCGCATGGCCGGTTCAAGGCCGCGCATCACGAGCAGATGGCCCGGTTGTATCAGCGCGTTGCTGGGCAACATCGGTCGATGGCCGACCACTACGCGGATGCGCACAAGGACGAAGCCCGCAAGGCCTCCGCGGATGACGACGCCCTAGAGGTGTTGAAAGCCGCTGGGCACGATGTCGAGGCGCGGCTTGCGGAGGCCGAGCTACAGCGGCGTGCCGTCCGCAGCTGCTTGCGGGAGCCGCAGGTCAGCGATCCATCGCGCGCTGGATTCGACAAGGTCCGGAGGTCCGAGTGACCGGCGCCGCCGTGGTGCCCGCCACTTCCGCCACCATCACCCCTGAGCTGTCTGCGAAGCGGGCGCGGCTCAACGCGATTCCCGCCGAGCGGAATGCAGCCCGGCGCGCTGGGGATGTGGCCGCGGTGCTCCGGCTCGAAGTCGAGGCGGAAGACCTGGCGGGTGAGATCGGTGAGCTCGAGCAGCAGCTACGGGCTGCGGCCGCGCAAGAGCAAGCGTCCCGCGAAGTCGCTTCCGCGGAGCGGCAACGGATCGTGCGCGCGGAGTTAGAGGCCGCAGTCGCAACGGAGTCAGCGGCCGTGGGACACGCGCTGGACCAGCTGGCGACGAAATCCGGTCAGCTTCGGCGGGCCGTTGAAGCGCTCGCCGCGATGGAGCCAGATCCGTGGTGCAGTTCGCCGGCGAAACCCTGGCGGCTTGGCTGTCGCACGACCCGCGGGCGCAGTGGGACTTGGCCGTTCTGGATCGGATCGACGGTCCAACGGGCGAAACGCTGCGCTCGCTACGAGATCACTTCTTCTCGAAGTAGGAGGCACCAATGAGCGACACAACCAAACCGACCCCGACCCCGACCCCCGCACAGGCACTCCACGCGGCTGGATTCGAGCGCCTCAAGGCGGAATTACAGCCGCAGTTCGACGCCGCGCGCGGAAGCCCACTGGATTCCAGCGTGAACGGTCGCGCCGTCGGCGCGCGGCCCGCGCCAACGCCGATCGTGGCGGAGCGGATTTTTCAACTGCCGCCCGACAACGGCTCCGATCGCGACATCGCGAAGCCGTAGCAGCGCAAGCCCGGGGCGGGCGTTGCGGGTGGAGCAGCCCGCGCGCCCGATAAACGCGATCAGAGCCAAGTCGCCAAAGCGGCCCGCCAGCGGCCGCCCCCGGGTCTGCGGCTTCACGCTGAACGTGGTGTTGGTGGTGGTGAGGATGCGCAGCAGGAGAACTGAACCCTGAAAACGCGAAAGCGCCCGGCCGGCCAAGATCGGGCGCTTCGCAGGAGAAGATCAACGTGCAGAGCAACGATACGCTCAACCCGGTACCCGACAAGGTTCACCAAACTGCGGACGGCCTCCCGACGCCGGTGAAGGTCGTCACCACGGTGACCCCGACGACCAAGACTCCCCGCACCGACCGCTTCCGCGATTGGATTGCCGCGTACGCCGCCGACTTGCGCCGGGGGCAGCGATGAGCGCCGCCGCGGTCCAGTGCCGCGAGCTGACCGAGCCTCAGGCCACGCCCGTGATCCCCACGGTCATGCGGCTCGGCCGGCTTGCGCAGTTGGAGCACGTGATCGAGCGCGGGCTCACCACGTTCATCGAAGTGGGCCTGGCGTTGCACGAGATCCGCGAGCAGCGGCTGTACAAACCGGCGTACTCTACGTTCCAGCACTACTGTGCTGAGCGGTGGGGCTGGACGCGCATCCGTGCCCACCAGCTGATTGACGCGGCCCGGGTCGCCATGGTGTTAACCGCGGTTAACATCGCCGCGCCGCTGCCCCACACCGAGCGCCAAGCCCGCGAACTCGTGCCGCTCGCCGATGACGCCGCGGCCCTGAGCGATGCCTGGCGTGAGGCGCGCGACCGGTACGGCGAAGAGCCCACGTCGGAAGAGCTCCGCGCGGTTGTGCGCGGGACCGACGCAGGTGCGGCGCCGGCCTCGGCGCCGTCGGGCGATCCGCTACGGGAGCTGCAGGAGGCGTACCAGCGTTACCTCCGCTCCGATCTGGACGTGAAGCACGCCGTGCACGAGCAGAACTTCATCCGGCAGATCGTGCTGTTGTATGCCGGGGACGAGTACACGCGCATGCTCGAGGGACTCGAGCAGGTGATGGCGGCCAGCGGCACCGACACCCACAGCGAGGCGGTGCAATGGCTCGTGCAGTACTGGCGTGGGGAGGCTGCCGCTTCGTGAGCGCGTCCCGCGACGTAGCGCTGACCCACACCGTACCCCGACCACCCTGGAGCTGGGCGCGCGTCGTGAAGGCGTGCCGGGCCCTCTCCCCCCGGGCCAAGCTGGTCTGGTTGGAACACTATGCCCTGTGGGTCACGCGCAGCGGCTGCACGGCCTCGGCCGCTGCGTTGGGGCGGCGCGTCTCCACGTCGCAGGCCGCAGTGGAGCGGCTTCGCAGCCTGTTCATGGAACTGGCCATGCTCGATAAGCACGATCGCGGCCCCGGTCGTTGTGGCGAGTGGCGGGCGACGCTGCCGCTCCCCTGTCGCCCCCCGAGCGCCAGAATCACCGACGATCAGTGCACCGCGCTCGCTCAACAGTTGGGCGCGTACATCACTTACCGAGTAGATGCTGCACGAAGCGCCCTCATGATCAAGAGGGTACCCCCCATCAGTGCTCGGTTGGCGCCTCCAACAGAAATGAGGGCGCTCCCCCCTCACAGCTCTGAGGGCGGTTTGCTCTATCAGGAAGTCTCGGTTGCTGGAGAAGCTGGTTACGCTGGAGATGCTGGTTCAAGCAAAGAAGGTCTCCGTGGAAACGTGCATGCAGAAGCTGAAAGCGAACCACCAGCCTGGCTCACCAGCCAGCCGCTGTACATGCAGCCACCCGAGCCCGACGACCTTACCGACGAGGAGCTGGACTCCCCGTGAACCGCTCACGGGCAGCCTGTGGTCAAACCGCCCTCACAGTGGAGACCAGCCCACGCGCCCGAATGGCCCGCCAGCGCGCACGAGGAGTTCAGCGCCAGCGCGGGCGTCAAACTACTTGTCGCTTGCACCTTGGTCGGCGGTGGAGGGATCGGTTGAGCACGAGCTGGACATTCCAAGACTCTGTTCGCGACCCTGTTTCTCGTAAGACGTGGCGCGACAACGTCGAATGCAGGCGTGGAGGGCGTGCGTGCGCATGACCGACGCGGCCCGGGTTCGGTTGCGGGAGGCGGCGTGAGCACGATTCGCGGCTGGGCGGAAGCCGACCGCTTCCCGGGCGCCTATAAGCTGCCCGGCGACCCGAAGCACGCGGCGTGGCGCATCCCGGAGAGCGCCGTGATGGGCTGCACCGAGCAGCTACGCCCCAAACCGCGTGCCGAGGAGGCGCGAGGAGTGAAGATCTCCCCGGGGGCCGACACGGGGGCCCGCCCGCGGCGACCACGAGCAGACGGGACGCCTGCCGACCTCTCGGCGTGGCGGAAACTGAAGCGATGATCTGGTTCCGCGTTGGCCCTGGTACCGGTTCGCCCTGGCGCCCGGACGTCACCGACGCGCGGCCAGACAAAGGGCCGGCGGACGCGGACAGCACGTGCTGGAAGTGCGGCGTGCGCGCGTGGAGAACGGTGGTGCGAGAGGTGAACTTCGTGATCCAACAGTGCCAACAGTGCGGACACACCCGGCGGAAGCCCCGCCCACGATGACGCCACTCGATCCCGAGAGGTCGCACGCGACGGAGGCCCAACCGGCGATGAGCGACGTCGTCTGCCAACTGTGCAAGAGCGCACCCCCCGTGCCGGGGAAGCGTTTCTGCGCCTCGTGCAGCGAGAAGAAGCGCGAGCTTGCGAGCCGCACCGCCCGGGCGGGCGGAATTGCGCCAGGAGACAGCGCTCGGGGGGGAGAGCTAGCCGCTCGGTCAGCGTCGCGCCGCCGGGTGCTGACCGTTGAGGACGCAGAGCGGGAGCTGCCGCCGCTCGACAGTACCGAGCACGTGCGGCAAGCCGTCGAACGAGTGCAGCGCTGGGCGATTGGCGGGCTCATTCCTGGCGCCGTGGCCAACGCCGTGGTCCGGGCCGCCGAGATCGCGCTTCGGGCGCTCGATTCGGAGTTGGACACCAAGCGCATCAAGCAGCTCGAGCAGCGCATCGCCGAGCTAGAAGCCGAACGAGAGGGTGGTGCGTGGAGGTTGCCACGATGAGCAGGGATCACCGCCTGACGGTGCTTGAGCAACGAGTCCGGCGCGCTGGGGGACGCTGGGACGCGGACGACGAGCGGCAGAAAGCGCGCGCCATGACCAACGAGGAGCTGGCCAAGCACTTCCGCGCGCTGGCCGCAGAGTTCACTGAACTCGGGGCCGCGAGGCAGGCCGCCGAGTGTGTGGACCTAGCCAACCAGGTCGAGGCGCTGCAGCGACGGAACGCGCCCCGACCGGACGCGCTCGTGCCACCGCTCACGGGGCCGGGCACATGACCTTCTGCCTCGCCCTCGCCACCCGATCACTGGGCGTCGTCGCCCTCGGACACCCGCGCACGGTGGCGTGAGTACGATGCGTGGCTCGCAGCCTTCTGCGTCTTAGGCTGCGGGCGTCTTAGGCTGCGAGGCTTGCAGCGTTTGCCCTCGTTTGCAGAGGGCCCTCTGCCGGGCTATCGGCTTGAGGAGACCACAGTTGGTAACGGGGGAGGCGCGAGGAACGGAGGCGTCTTAGATTGCGGCATCTTGCTGTAGATGGACAGGTGACAAGCAGTCTAATATGAGTTAGACAGCGGCACGCACCCCACCGCCCAGTACCTGAATGACGCCTTTCCCCCGGTTTAGCGTCAAGAAAGTGGTTACGGCGCTCGTACTCGGAGCCGTAGCTCTCATCGGGATTTGGTGTTGGAGCGTGCGCGTTTCGGATGCCACCTTGGTGGCTGGGTGCCGCCAACATTACGCCCGCGCTCAATCCCAAGCAGACACGCTTCGGATCGACGGCACGTTTCCTGAGCGCTCAGGGAAGGGGCAAGCGGCATTGAACTGCGGAGCACTACGCCATGCGTACCCAGATTCTTCGCGGTAGGATTTGTGCAGTGGCCGCTGTCTAACATGCGCTTGAAGCTAGCGGGCGGTGATCGCTCTAAGGGAAGCGGAGTGTTGTGCGCTCGCGCGCACGAACTATCGTTCAACTACACAGCGCCCGGCGGGCGAGTCGCCCGCAGCTTAAGCGCGATCCGTTAGGCCGCTCCGCGAAAAGGACTTGTGCCGAGCAAAGCCGTCTACCTCCTCGTCGTGCCAGGCTACGCCGATTGGGAGCCCGCGCACGCCATGGCAGAGCTCCGTCGCCACGGCCACTATCGCGTCGAGGTCGTCGGCCTCACGCCCGACCCGGTACCTTCCATGGGCGGCGTGACGGTCCTCCCCACCAAGACACTTTCCTCTGTAGACCCGGCTGACGTCGCGGTCTTCATCCTGCCGGGGGGCGATCGGTGGGAGCAGCAAACAGTCGAGCCCGAGTTGGCGGCCTTCCTCCACCTGCTTGATCGAAAAGGAGTGCCGATCGCGGCGATCTGCGCGGCGACCACGGCGCTCGCGCGTACGGGCCTCCTTCGGGGTCGGCGTCACACGAGTAACGGCTTGTCCTACCTCCGGCAACAGGTGCCCGAGTACACTGAGGGCGCCACGTATGTCGATGCGCCTGTCGTCCGAGACCGGGGGCTGATCACCGCTACGGGGTTGGGCGATGTGGAATTTGCGCGGGAGATCATGGCCGAGCTCAACGTTCTGAGCGCGAGTGACCGGGATCAGTGGACCGCGCTCTTCCGCGGTGGCCGTGCCCCGGGCGGAGCGGCCTAACATGCGCTTGAAGCTGGCGGGCGCTATCGGCTTAATGGAAACCCTTGGATCGTGCCCTGGCGGGCACGGCACTGCGTCCACTCCCAGTCGCGCCGGTGGGCCGGTCGCCCGCAGCTTAAGCGCGATCCGTTAGGCGGCACCTGGATGCACCGCGAGGAGGTCCGTTGAAGCGTCTAGCCGGTGTCATCCTAAGCGGCAGCGCCATCGTCTCAGCGTTACTTCAGGCGGTGTGCCCGTTCCTCAAAGGCTCTCCCCCCATGGGCTCTAGCAGGTATTGCGGTGTACCGCAGCCACAAGGGCTCGCTTACACGCTCGCGCTAGCATTCTGGTCCTGGTGGTTCCTCGTCCGCTCCGGTTCCCAGAGGCTTACCACCGAGTTGGCTCCTCTGCCTTCGAGGAGCCGCCGCCTCCTCTCGATCTTCGCCTATACCTTGGCCGTCGCTGTAGCGACCTTGCTGCTAAGCGCCGTGACCGCTCGGTTCGTCATATCCGAGGGGTGCCTCTTTAGGGAAGTCTGCTCTCGTGCCGAAATCGCAGTGGTGTTCGCCTTCGGCTTCCTGTTTCTCAATGCTGAGGTCGTGATCTTGAGGCTGGGCTGGACCGGTCGCCTGCCCGGATTTCGTGGCCGCACGGTCGGCGTGTCTGCCCACGACTAGAAGACGGGTGCCGCCTAACAAGAGCTTGAAGCTGCCGGGCGCTCACAAGTAGGGAAGAATTGCGTTGCCTCGCTGGCCAGCCTTTTTGTCTGCCGCTCCACCACCTTGCGCCTGCGGCCGTTGCGCCCGCAGCTTAAGCGCGATCCGTTAGGCCGACCCACAGGCATTGGTGAGCACGAGAAGCGCAAGTATTGGAGCCGTCCATTTCTGACGCGACAGGATTGCTGACGCACAGAATGAAGCGTATAGCCGTGGTCGGTACCGTACACGAGGAGAAGGGCCTCGCCAATGTCCCAGGGTTGTTGGCAATCCTAGAGCGCATCAAGCCGGAGCTAATCTTCCTTGAGATCCCCTCCGCGGCCCTCGACGACTATCTCACCGGCAGCCGCAGCAACCTCGAGTCAGCTGCTGTAAGTCGCTATCGCGCTGAACATGTCGTTGACCTGGTTCCGGTGGACTTACCGACGCCAGAAGCAGACTTCTTCACGAACAACCGAGATCTGTTCGAGAGAATTGAGAGAACGAGTCCCGACTACTGTCGCCTGATCGATTGGCACAGCCAGTACGTGCGTGCGCATGGATTCGCGTATCTCAACAGCGAACGCTGCAGCGACCTTTTTTCACACCTTCGTCAAGCGACGGACAGTGCAATTGAATCGCTTGCCGACCAGAGGCTCGCTGAGCTTTACGACTTGTGGATCAGAACCAACACGCTCCGCGACGAGGCAATGATGAGGAACATTGAGAATCATTGCCGCCAGACTTCGTTCAGTAGTGCCGCCTTTCTCGTGGGCGCAGCACACAGGCAGTCCATACTCACCCTGTCCCGTTCGGAGCCGGGAGCTGCTCCCTCTATCGTCCTGTGGGAGTTTTCCGGTTTCCTTGAGGAACCGCATTGAGAAGGCCGCATATTCGCGTGCGTTCCGTAGTCGCAGCCATCATTGGCTGTTGCGACGGCGCGTGGGCCAGCGTTCACAGCGTGGTGGGGCCGTTCCGGACGCACACGGAGCCGCAGGTGGGTGGTGGTGAGACGCCGAAGGCGGCGTAGTCCTCACCCCCGGTCGAAGGGTTGGTTCAACAGCGAGGCGCGGTGGGTGGATGGTCACCTGCCGCGCCTTTGCTATTTTCGATCGAGGCCCTTAGCTTCGGCATGTCTTCGGTAGCGCGATCGCATCGTTCCGGAGGTCAGCGATGGGCCTGAGGACCGGAATCGAATGGACTGACGCGACATGGAATCCGGTCACTGGCTGCACGAAGGTGACAGCCGGTTGCGATTATTGTTACGCCGAAACGCTCGCTCGCAAGCGTCTCCACCACATC
>WNGR01008818.1_pt1 | contig 11184 bp, 9 predicted proteins | sample 5407581 | NCBI WGS metagenome assembly WNGR01 (sample SAMN13153383, study PRJNA577476) | soil metagenome | isolation source: 80 cm soil or saprolite under Garry oak tree replicate 2 | place: USA:California | collected 2016-06-15 | reverse complement strand
CAGTTGCGTTAAGTTATTTTCGTTGTAGCTTGGTTCGAAATTCGGCACCTGGCTCCTCGAGCGTCAGCTCACGCCGAAATATGGCTATCTGGGCACTCACAAAGAAGGTAATCACCGCTTGTCCCCCAACTCGATTGAAAATACTCAAAGTTGCCAACTAGGATGCGGTGGGTTGCAAGAGCAAATTACATTCCAGGGCCTGGACCCGCAGTGTATGTGGTTAATCATATCCTTACACGTACCTCGCGTTGACTCGTCTCGCACAGCGATCATTGCCAAAATCAAGACGCTCTCCCATTAAACCAAGAAACGAAAATAGCAAAGGAAGTGCAGGATGTAATCCATGTAAAAGACGAAGAGCGCATCGCATGTACAGTAGTCAGTCTTTGTGTGATTAGAGCGGCCTCAGCAGTCGGAGGTCGATTCGATTCGAGCCGGGCCGGTCGACGAGGTGACTTGAGTTCGGGAGCAGATTGATGGACAATGGCTCCGAAAGAGCCAACAAAACATCAGCTCTCTTCTCGCCTCACCTATAGCCAAAGCACACCCGCATTCTTGCGCAAGCTGGGCGGCCGCCCATTCCCCGTCGGCCTGCGATCCCAGAGCGTCCTGCCGACGACCCCGGAAGTGGAGAGGAGGATGTGGACGACGAAGCGCCGCAGGTGGTGGTACTGAAGGAAGGGAAGCACCTTAGCGCGCGGGAGGCCCAGAATGAGAAACGCAAAGGTGAGACCGAGGGATGCGAGCCGTCTCGTGTCACAATCTCACAAGGATCCGCGTACCACCTTAGCAAAAGGATTACCTCCTCTACCCGATCCCGCCGCGGCGGCACCACACTCCTCGTCGTCGGGTGACGCGAAGGACCCTAAGAAGAAGACGACAAAAGAGGAGAGGGAGGCTAAGGGCCTCTCGTTTTCATCCAGACCAACCTCCTCGACCAAACCGACGACGACTAAGCGGAAGGCCGTAGGTGACGGCCGTGGTGAGGGTTCCCACGTCGGTGCACCAGCGCGGAAAAGTAAAACGAAAAAGCCTAAGGTGGGCTTGTCTTTCGCGGACGATGCATGAAGCGGGAGGCGTGTGCAAGGGTGTCACACCGTGCGTGCGTATACACTTCAACTCATCGACTCTTCTGGACTCACTTTTCGTCGTTGTAATCTCTTTTCCCCTCGTGCGGTAGTGGTGCGCGCCACGCCGAGTTGCCCCCCCTATGTCGCGCTCATCGACGCGACTGTTCGGAACACGAGACACCTTCTTTGGCTCGCAGTATGTTATGGCTTAGGACGCATGCGCCTCACCGAATCGGCAGTGACTTTGTGATCGACTCGTGTATGCGTATAGCCAACGATGGGCCCTTTGGTAATTGGCAAGTCACTAACTCGAACGAATTACCTCATTCCTGGTCCTGTAACTTTGGTTATTCGGTCTATAACACGTCCAGCTAGGTTTGCAGCGTGACGTCTTTACTATTGGGAAGTTACTGAAATTTGTATCACAATCTAAGTGCAATGGACAGCGCGAGAATACCCTGGAAACAGCGAGCACTATGCGACTCCTTTGCGTGGGTCATCAGGCCTCCAGCCTTGAGACTGAACCGCCCACTGCCCTTGAAGCCACGCTCCTAACGTCCCATTGTATCTCATGGTTTCTTCCTCCCCTCTGGTTTTTGTGTCTGAGCTGAGGAGGCGTTGGTGGATGGATTGGGCATCGCGAAAATTTCGTCCAGCCTCTTATTTTTCACGCGCGTAGTGTCTTCTTCTGCATCGTCAAAATTGAAGTCCAGCGCCTCCCTTCCGATCGAAAAGTCAGCTCGAGCCCCGCGGCATCGCTGACTGTATGGGTCCCGCCTCTTTTCACTGCTGTCGTGGCGTAGCAAGTCGTCTCATTGCCACTATTGTGCGCCTTGAGGTACAGAATCCTATGTAGCACGATCTCAAGCTCAAGTTATCGTTGCATTTGTTGATTGATACTTGTCGCCCCCAAAATAGATCGCCCCTAACCATGAGCCACTACGCTCACCACTTGCACATCCAAACGACGATCCTCGTCTAGTGCCAGCAGGACAAGTCCCTTAAGTAGATACAAGGGACTCTTGTGGCCATAGTACGCAAGCCGTCCATTGTAACTATTGACTACACGCTGCTTCAGGGTCATGAACCAATCCTACAAGATCGCTACGATGCTAACTTGAGATTACTGCACCGCACTATAATGTCGCCAGAGCGTCCTTCCACTCGTTGTACACCGCCCGCCGGGTAAGTAATGGGCCCATCTCTAGCTCTCCGAGTTATAACGATGGACCGCATTCAAAACGCGTACCGCATCAAGTTTAGTGTCCAAATTATGAATACGTAACATTGAGCCATTACGGTAAGAGTTATGTAATCAAAGCGTCCAATGCCGCCGCAACCATGACAGTGAGCTCTGGCCCGAGCCATCATATCAATTATCCGTGATGACTATGCCCTGACCACGATTCGTCAGTCACTATCTGGTGCGTATTGAAGCAAATTCTCACCCTCTGGCACTCACTGTGAGTCGCCGATTCCAATGTGGTTGTAGTGTTAGTGTTGATCTCTCATGTGCCTCTGAAGCGCGTCTTTGCGACAGCAAGGAGTATTGCACAACTCGCATATGTATCCCTCCCCCCCGTGGACGGTTTCTTCGTGTCGCTTTACGTCGCTTTTGCGGCTGAACTTCTTGTCACACTGACCGCATACCCCACCTTCCTCCTTTTTTCTCGACTTCTTCTTCCCCAGTCCCGCAGCAAGGTTGCTCGTGGATGGCGTGGGGCTTTCAAGCTGCAGCTCGTGGACTCGCGTCGAGAGACCCACATCAGCCTCTTCGTTCGACTGCCAATTTGTGGCACCACCTTCGCTCGGCGTTTCACCGAGCGACAGCTCTCCGATCGGTGTGGGGAGGAAGCTCGGGTGGGTCGCGGGTACGCTGGATCCCAGGTAGCCCAGATTTTGTGCGTCACCTGGTTCTCCGTACGTCTCCCGGTTGAGGACTTGTTCAAGGGTTTCATTGTAGTTGCTGAGGAATTGGTCGCCGGGGAATTGGTTGTACACGTCCTGAGTGGTCACAAAGCGTCGGGCGTCGTGTCCACCCAGACCATTGTACAACTCACGTTGGATGGGAACTCTTCATGGGTTTCACTGAGTTGCAACCCACTTCCCCAAAAGTTGTCATCGGAATACAAGTCATTTGATCGCGCTATCGGATGGTCCCAATTTTGTGATGTTCTTCTGATTGGCATGCACTGCATCATAACCCAAGTCAGTGACCATGTCGTGAAGCGACGCGGTATGGCAGGGTTGAATGCAGATCCTCTCGTATCGGAGAACTGGCAGTGGTTCTTGAACCATTGTCACCACTCACCGTTCAAAGTACTAAAGAAAAACGCGTCGGATACGAGCAGGAGAAGAGGGGAGGGGTTGGGAGAAGTTCACGTAGGAAGGTACGCCTTTCGACCTCCCTTTTTATTTCCAAGGACATGCTGTGTTCGTCTAGTTGCAAGAAATCGATAAATATAATGCAGTTCAGCCCTATCACTGCTCCACGCTTCCCTCTCATTTTGCTTCCGCTCGACGTGCTTTGGCCGTACCTACTAAAAATGGAATGTGTGCGACCCTAAAAAGGGAATCAGCCATTTAGACGCGCTGTCGTCTCGTTTGACGCCCAAAGTTGATGGTGGACTGTGGCGGAACATGAGGCAATGGCTATACTCTTGTCTGTCATCCCTCCCCCAGGTGGCAGTGTATCTATTACCAACCGCTGGCCCTAGCACTTGTGTTTCTCCACCTTCGGACAATGTCTCAGCCTCTGTGGACACAGTGCATGGGCCCGCTTGGACGAACAGTGAGACGACAATCCCGGGTTCCCCCGCGTTTCCTGAACGTCATTGACCAAGGGTCAGTATCGGGTACTTCTGTGCTTAATTTCTTGGTTTATGCAAGCTCTTGGTAGAGAGTCATCGTGTTAATGGGATAACATAGTCTCATCAACAGGGGACTCTTGTGGCCATACGCAGACCGCCGACCGTGACTACGCGCTGCTGAAGGTCATGGACTCTTACAAGAAAGTTGCTAACTTGAGATAGCGCATTCCTGCACCTCACTATAACGTCGCCAGCGGCCTTTTACTCGCTGAACGTGACCCACCAGGTGAGTAATGGCTCAATGGGCCCATCTCTAGATCTCCGAGTTATAACGACGCGACCGCATTGTATACCCGATCAAACTCGAGCTCTATGAAAGCTTGTGCTGTATGGTTTGTTTTAATGTCCAAATTATGAAAATGTAACACCATCATTGAACCATTAAATTTACATTAATGTTATGTAATCAAAAGCGAAGTCCAGGTCTGAAGATCTGAAGCCGCAACCGTGACAGTGAACCCTGACCCGTGCCATCATGCATCTTGTTCAAAGTCATCATATCATTTATCTGATAATTCCACCCTGGCCACAATTTTGTCAGTCATTGTCTGGTGCGTATTGAAGCAAATTTCTTACCCTCTGACACTCGCTGATTCCGATGTGGTTGTAGGTTAGTGTTGGTCCCGAATGTGCCTCTGCAGCGCATCTTTGCGGCTACAAATAATATTGCACAGTGGGCATGCGTGTACTTCCCTCCCGTGGGCCGTGTTCTCGTGTCGCCTGACGTCACTCCTACGGCTGAACGTCTGATTACACTGGGCGCATACCCCGCTTTCCTCCTTTTTCCTGGGCTTTTTCGGCTCCCCTAGTCCCGCCGCAGAGTTGCTCGTGGATGGTATTGGGCTTTCAAGCTGCAGCTCGCGGATTCCCATCGAGAGACCCAAATCAACCTCCTCGCTCTCCCAACTCGACTGCCAATTTGCGTCACCACCTTCGCTCGGCGATTCCCCGAGTGGCAGGAAACCAATCCCCATCGCGGTTGGTAGAGGCGTAGGGACAAAGCTCGGATGCATTGCGGTTGCGCTGGACTCCAGGTACCCCAGATTGTGAGTTTCACCTGGTTCTCCGTACATCTCCGGGTTGAGATCTTGTTGAAGGTTATTATAATTGCTAAGAAACAGTTCGTAATCGACCTAATTGGTCACAATGCGTCAGACGTCGTGTTTACAGACGTCGTGTTTACCCAAACCACTGTACAACTCACGTTGGATGGGAACATGTCCTGTTCATGGGTATCACCCAGCCGCAACCCACTTCCCAAATAGATGTCATTGGAGTTGGAATACAAGACATTTGGTTGCGCTGTTGGTTGGCCCCAGTTTTGTGATGTTCTTCTGACTGGCATGCACTGCATCATAAGCCACGTCAATGACCATCCCGCGAAGTGACGCGGTATGGAGAACTGGCAGTGGTTCTTGGGCCGTTGTCACCACTCACCGCTCAAGGACTAAAAAGAAAACGCGTCGGACACGAGCAGAAGAAGTAGACTCAGTAGGAGGAGGGTTGGGGGTTCACGTTAGAAGGTACGCCTTTCGACTGCCCTTTTTATTTCTAAGGACCATGCTGTGTTCGTGTAGTTTCAAGAAATCGAGAATGTAAAGCAGTTCAGCCCTATCACTGCTCTACGCTACCCTCTCACTTTGCTTCCGCTCGACGTGCTTTGGACGTCCCTACTAAAATGGTATGTGTGTGACCCAAAAAAGGGAATTAGCCAGTTAGACGCGCTGTCGTCTCATTTGGCGCCTAAAGTTGACGGCGACCGTGGGGGAACACGAGGCAATGGCTATACTCCCGTCCGTCATCCTTCCCCCAGTAGACGATGGTGGCGGTGTATCTATTATCGCCTCCTCGCCCTAGCACCGGTGTCTCACCATCTCCGGATAAAGTCTCAGCCTCTGTGGACACAGTGCATGGGCCCGCTTGGACGAACAGTGAAACGACAATCCCGGGTTCACCCGATTTTCCTGAATGTCATTGACCAATGGTCAGTCTCGGGTACTTCTGGGCTTATTTTCTTGGTTTATGCAAGTTTTTGGTAGAGAATCGTCTTGTTAATGGGAGAACATAGTCTCATCATCAGGGGATAGATAGCGAAGAACACGTGAGGCGGTTGAAAAATTACAGGTATACAGACGATGAAGCAATCCTAAGGTGTAAGTTCAGAGTTGGAGAGTGGAGACGGGCAAACTGACAAGTGCACTTGGCCTCTCGAGAACCGATGTCCGTGGTCAGTCATTCTTCTACTCCTTCCGTCCCCTGTGTCTGAGCATTCAAGCCACCGTGCTTCTTTCGCAGGTGGCGAGACATGGCGTCCGACCGCGTGAAGGAGATGTCACAAATGTTGCAGTCGAAGCCGCCTCCCACGCCGTGTGACAAGGAATGGACGGCGTGTCTCTCCCAGTCGCTGTCCCGCACAAACGTGGAGCCACACTGGCACACCCAGCGTCCGCCCGCTCTGTCTGTGCTTAGCTCGTATTCCGCGTACACGTCCCCGTACTTGGTGCGTACACTCCGTAGCGTGCGAGCGGACCCGGCTTGCTCATCGTGCTCACTGCTTTGAACGGAACTACTGGCTGGGGGTGCGGCAGACTCCTCCGCAGAGCCGAGGACACTAGGCCAGCTCGAAGCGAACGCACTTGCGGACTCGTGTTCCAGAGCTTGGTAGGGGGGTCCCCGTTGAATAGGAGCAGACGTCGAGGGTATGAAGGGGAGGTACGACTCTAAGGCCGGTGGGGGCGATTGGGCGGGATAGTGGTCGCCTGGTGGCGAAGCGCTCACAGCGCTTTCGAGTCGGGTGTAGACTGTAGGCGCCCCGGCATAACCGGAGTGAGAAGGTACGTCTTGGTCCTTGAACGCGATTGAGCTTCTCTCTAGCTGGGCTAGGCCCACACGGGTGTCTGTGGGCCAGGCTGACTGAATTGGCCTTTGCATGTCATGGGTTGTCAAGTGTGCGTGAGGTTGATCCGCGAACTCAGGAGCTGACATATTCGAATGTAGATCCATCCAGAAGACATCGTTTGCGTCACAGATTATTCTTAGAGAATCCTGCGGAAGGTACGCACGCTGGTCGAATGTGGAGTGCGAGCTGGCCAACGTCCTGGGCCGGGGAATACCCACCGTGTACGGTGAATTGGGGTCGAGTCTGACGTGATATTGTTCGGGGGTAGAACCTGCCAACAGCCCATGAGGGGGGAATGTCTGCGGTGGCGGGAAATTCGGGAATAACTGCGCTCTCGTGAGACGTTCTTTGTGAACTAGCACCAATTGACTCACGTCGGTGCCTACAGACTGTGCATGGCATTGTACATCTTGTGCCGTCCTCGCCTCCTGATTGTTATGCACAAACGCGGATGCAACCAACGTACTTGGAGGTAGTAGATGGCGGCTGGTATATGTCGTTACAGGACCACTTTTCGTGACTTGGTAATTCTTTCTATGCGCGTCGGAGGGGTTCATGGTCTGTGAATTATCGCAGGTGGTTATTCGGTCCAGCCTCCAGAAGGTGGTAATGCACGAGTGGGGGGTGTCGGTGATCGTTGGGTCTGCCCTCTACATATTTTGTACCAGGACCTCCGGATTCAGAACCCCATATCTACTTGTGTGGCACCAAATCACTAAGGCCCCGCCATTCGGGGCTTCAAATGCTTCGAAGCTTTCAGCTCTTCGACGTCCTCCATCACCCCGCTATTGGCTGAGAAACGCGCCTATATACGACCTAGATTCATAAGGGTCAGAATATGAGCAATGCGTCCGGGTTCCTGTAAAGGTTTTGTTCGAAATGGGGCAACGTAGTCATCCGATAGCCTGCGCTACCTTACCGAGATCCATTTGCATGGGCTTGGCCCCGCCACGGGGTTTGGTACTTATCAGTCAGATTACTAGTCAACTGTCTCCATCACGCAACGTGGCAGGTCAGGTTTCCCGGAATTTCTAACTGTCCACATGTTTGGCCACCTGGGTTTCATATGTCCGTGCCGGCACCATATTTGCATAACTATTGTGTTCTCGGCCAGGATCATCCGGTGGCGGGAAAGACAAGGAGCCCAGTGAAGACTTGGTACGCTTGGGGAGGACCCCCTATCTGGTGTGGTTAGGTGCAGTTACGGCGTAAATACTGTGGCCAGGCCCACGGCGTCTAAGCGTTGATGTCGTTCTAAGTAAGAGGCGTAAGGAACCATATTCCCGGGTCCCGGAATTTTCACTTCTGCCTGGCGTTACAGCTCCATACAAGACGCTATACGAGATGGGACCCCATAAACTATATCCATGGTTTACCACAGCTGACTGTTGTTTTGAGGTTGTGAGAACTAGCTTTCCGTAGTACGGAAAGCAAGTTTTCACGACCTCTGTACCACGTCATCTGGGGAGCTGGGTGCTTGGTCAAGGCCTAGCTGAGGCTGTCGGGACTATCCTAACTCCTGAGAGCCAATGGTTTGTCCACCTTCTTTGCGGATGATGTCCCCTCCACAATGGGCTCATGGCTGGGGGGTTGGATGACGCCTTCACTTCGCCCTTGTGGCTACACCGTAACTTGTGGCAATGCGGACTGCCAATAGTACAAGGATCTCTGGTATTTGAATGTGGCAACTCAGAGATGTTGCAACGTTGGTACGGTACGATGAAGCGGTTATCTTGATCGCTGATGCACGTACCGGCGGCACCGGACGAAAACTAATCAAACTCAGCCATCTAGAGATGTTGATCGTTGTGTCTGAGTTCGGATGTCAGGTGGCCTTCAGGGTTCCTAGCTAGGTATGGTACAAGAGACGGAGAGGAACACAAGAGGGACTAAAAGGTTCGTGTCCTTGAATCTTGTTTCGAATCGGGATATGGCGCCGACTACTCCGCTTAACGGATTATTGCGACGTATCTATCATTATTATATATTAAACAGTGGCGAGGTAATAGGAGAGGCTACAACAATGAGATAACGCCAGTCAGAAGAACGTATAAAGTAATCGGTCATCTACCAACATAAGTGACATTTTTAGCAGTCTAGCAGGACAATATACTTTCCGTCTGGATTCGAGAACTGGAAACGAACCTCACGACACCTCGGTTGACACAGTGGTATCAAGATTCCGAGGCGTGACCGACGTACCCCTCCCCCTCGCTTTGACACTGATGCTTGCACAGTTCGAAACGTTTTTCATATGCCTCTTCAGGGCGTCCTCGCGCGTGAAATGATAATGGCAGCGAGGGCAGACCCACGACGGCGGCTTGTGTGCCAGGACACTCTCGTGGCGCTTTAGGTCGCCCAAGGTCTTGCAAACCTGCTTGCAGCCTGGGATAGAGCATGGGAAACGTCCCGCACTGCGCCCGGGAAACGAGGTGGCGGGTCCCGCGTATACCCTTATCTTCCTCGCAGATGACCCGCCGGCAGCACTAGAAGAATGCTTATTGGCACGGGTGGATGCGGGCGGGCTATAGTCAGGGTCATCATCCAACATGGTGAGGTCGTCGTCAACGATAGACGCAGGGGAAGGGGAGGAAAACGTGGAAGGAGCGGAGAAGGAAAGTGATGGCGTCGGAGAAGGCGCGGTGGCAACTTGAGGGAGGGGTGGAGCTGCCAGACGCATCGGAGAGGTGTGGGGGGACGGGGCGGTATCATTGTTAGGCGTGGCCCCAACCCCCTCATGAACACTTCTAAGAACGTCATCAAAGGAGAGGGGAGACGGGGCAGGGAGATTTAAGGCGGGAATCTCAGCGGCAGTCCGAGTTTGCGGGTCGGCGTTGAACTGTGTGTACAGGGAAGACCCAAAGGACTCGAACTCTGTAAAATCAAAGAAAGGACTCGAACTAGCGGAATCTAGTGGCGATATTAATGAGAGTGTGCATTCGGTAGACATAGTGGTAGTAGGATTGTCGAAAGCGGTGCGCGTTAGGTCGTATAGAGAATTGTCATGGTCCACGGCAAAATCATACATTCTTGGCATCTGTGGAGCGTTTCGATATCTTTCAATCTGAAAGATGAGGGTTCAAGAGGGTGCCAAGCTGATGACATATGAAAGACATACAACTTCGCGCTCCTGGCGCGCATGTCCGAATGGCTCAGTCTGAAAGGGAGACACGGAGCCTGCTCCTGCACGGGAGTTCAACTCCCCAGGAAAAAGAGCACCGGAAAATGAGGGAAAAGAACCAAGCGCATCAGAAGGAGGCACACTCCCCGTGACGGATTGAAAGCTAGTAGGCATTCGTAGAGATACAGACAAAGGGGGAAAAAATTGGATGGAGAGAAGTGAACAATTCAGTGAAGCAGTGGAAAAACAGGACAATCCGTGAACTCGCAGAGGATGGTGGTATTTAAGCAGGTGGGGGGAGGACTGTCAGAATCGCGATACTGCGCCTTTGAGAGCGAATTTGTGGCCGCATGGCAGTCAGGTAGAGCGACAAAGAGAAAGGACGAGCTCGGAGCGCCCTAGCGTCCACTCGTGGCATTATAAGCACTGTTTTTAGACGCGGGCACAAGCGGCAAGGTAATGAACAAAAGTCGGAGTGTATATGCAGGATTGACCCAAGTTTGCCTTGACATCTGAACGTATTCGAACTCAGCGCACACGAGTGACGGTTAAGCAATTCTTATCGCACCCTAGTTGCTAGTCGCTGAGACGGTCTGGGTTTAAGACAAGTATAAACCCTAGCTTCAGAACGCTGGATTAGCCAGCACCAGACCGATAACGTCTTCTCTTCGTCGCCACCGTCATTATAGTTCAAGGTGGGTCCTCCGAGGACGATCAGGGCTGGAAGCAGTCGCTCAAAACTGCCAGTGTTCCGAAATCCTTCCGAGCGGACGCTGTGTCGCCGAAGATACGAGATATCGAGCCCGTACTGTATATTCAACCTCTTGCCAATGTAGTTTCCGAGGGTGTCCGGAGGTGCAGGTCGATTATGCGAGCGTACAGTGCGCACTGCCCCTGGCTGTTGGACCTAGACTCGGACTCGAACTCGGAGTCTCGGAGTGAAAACATATAATTTTGGCTGACGAGGTTGCGCCATACAAGTGCGAATTTTCTGGATGTACATTCAGGGCTAAACTATTCAGGGCCAATTTACCGGGCTTATTGTTCTCCAAAACGAGCAGAACGTGTGGTGTCGCCACGTAACTAAAACGCGACGCTATCGTCGTTGGTTTTCGTCGTGGGCTTGGACAATACCGGTGCCAATCTATTTGTTCTGTGAACCTCCATAAGATGCGTTTGACTACCATGAACGTTCCACACAGGCCTCTTCCCCTCAGGACGCTC
>WNGR01008001.1_pt1 | contig 11184 bp, 12 predicted proteins | sample 5407581 | NCBI WGS metagenome assembly WNGR01 (sample SAMN13153383, study PRJNA577476) | soil metagenome | isolation source: 80 cm soil or saprolite under Garry oak tree replicate 2 | place: USA:California | collected 2016-06-15 | reverse complement strand
CCGTGGGAGCCTAATGCCAAAAATGAGGACCGGGCCGTTAGCCCTGCCAGGACCCACTCACGTCCCAGTCTCGTCCCGGTTTCAGACGGCCGTCTTGGGCCAGCTTTGGGCTTTGAGGACGGGCCCGCAAACCACTAATCAGACAGAGAAGCAAGCAAGTCAGTAGTAGGCAAATCAACGAGCACTGGGAAAGGAGGGAGGGATAGAAAACTATGGATAGTGTCGGCGGTAGTTGTAATTAGCACGGAGGTCGTCACACGAACGAGTAAAATGGATTGGCCGACTTCTGAAATGTATACGAAGGAAAAGAGAGGGAAAGAAGGTGGTGGTATATCACATGTTATATATCGTAAAGCGTGTCGCTGTGTATGAAAAAACTGCTTGAAGGGCAGAGTAAAAGCAAGGCGGAAGGACAGGGGAGGTGAAGCAGCGAGAGACGGAGACATGAATCCTTCCGAAACAGCGGACATAAATGAAATCTGTTGCATGTCCCGCGCGCAGGGGGTGAGTTGTCGGTCTAGATTTCCATATCCAAACGGTGCTGAAAAACTCACTACACTTACTCTCGTCCAAGCCTTCCATCTCCCTACACAAACCAACCTCTGTGAGCGAGCACAATAGCGAGAAAAAGAAATCTTAAAGAAACGCACTCGACCACGAAGCGGAGTTTGCACTGTACACTCTCACAGTCCTCGTATGCGGCAGGTCGAGGCGATTGAGGTCCTAGTGGCTGCGTGCTGTTTGGGTCCCGGCTCTTCTTGATCGTGAAGCGGCACGGGCGGTCGCTGCACTGGAGGTGATCGGAGCCATTGACGGGCACACGCGAGGTGCGTATACTGCTTGGTATACTGCCCCAATGATCTCTTATCCAACACGTTACATCACACTTCAGACCGCCTAAAAAAGACTATGGATTGCTGTAGCGGTTCTATCTAGGTATTAACACAAGTGGCCCAATTGTGTCCATGCACGAAAGTAGAAAGATCGATGCGGGTTTCATATTCGCTAGCAACCCAGATATCACTTGGGCGGTGAAGACCTTCCCTATGTATTAGCGGGATCCACGCTAGGAGTTCACCATTACTACCACATATCCATCCCTCGTCGTTGATCACGGAGTGATCAGTGAAGTCGACATGTCCGGTAGTCTCCATGTTTCCTGTCGTAGCATTCAACATACGAATTGATACCCCTCCTGATGAGACAATGCGCTGGCCACCTGGCGAGAATCCCACGGACGTGACCGAATCCGTGTGTCCAGTAAGTGGGCCTCCCTCTGTCTCTCCTGTCGTGACATTCCACACACGAATTGTTCGATCGTCCGAGCCTGAGACTATGCGCTGGCCATCTGGCGAGAATCCCACAGACCTGACCCAAGACGTGTGTCCAGTAAATGGGCCTGCCTCTGTCTCTCCAGTTATGGCATTCCACACGCGAATCGTTCCATCGTAAGAGCCTGAGACGATGCGCTGGCCATCTGGCGAGAATGCCACAGACGCGACCGAATCCGTGTGTCCAGTAAATGGACCTGCCTCTGTCTCTCCCGTCGTGGCGTTCCACACACGAATCGTGTCATCGTAAGAACCAGAGACGATGCGCTGGCCATCTGGTGAGAATGCCACAGACCAGACCGAACCCGTGTGTCCAGAAAATGGGCCTGCCTCGTTCTCTCCCGTCGTGGCATTCCACACACGAATTGTTCCATCGTCAGAACCTGAGACGATGCGCTGGCCATCTGGCGAGAATGCCACAGACCAGACCCAAGACGTATGTCCAGTGAATGGACCTGCCTCTGCCTCTCCCGTCATAGCGTTCCACACACGAATTGTTCGATCATAAGAGCCTGAGACGATGCGCTGGCCATCTGGCGAGAATGCCACAGACCTGACAGAATCCCTGTGTCCGGCAATTGGGCCAGCCGCCGCCTCTCCCATAGCGGCAGTCCACACACGGATTGTTCCATCGGAAGAGCCTGAGACTGTGCGCTGGCCATCTGGCGAGAATGCCACAGACCAGACTGAAAACGTGTGGCCAGTAAATGGAGCCCCCTCTGTTTCTCTCGTTGTGGCGTTCCACACGCGAATTGTTCGATCGGGAGAGCCAGAGACGATGCGCTGGCCATCTGACGAGAATGCTACAGACCTGACCCAATCCGTGTGTCCAGTAAGTGGGCCTGCCTCTGTCTCTCCCGTCGTGGCGTTCCACACACGAATCGTTCGGTCGTTCGAGCCTGAGACTATGCGCTGGCCATCTGGCGAGAATGCCACAGACCTGACCACATCAGTGTGTCCAGTAAGTGGGGCTGCCTCTGTCTCTCCCGTCGTGGCGTTCCACACACGAATTGTTTCATCGTTCGAGCCTGAAACTATGCGCTGGCCATCTGGCGAGAATCCCACAGACCTGACCGAATCCGAATGTCCTGTAAATGGGCCTGCCTCTGTCTCTCCCGTTGTGGCATTCCACACACGAATTGTTTCATCGTAAGAGCCTGAGACTATGCGCTGGCCATCTGGCGAGAATCCCACAGACCTGACCCGATCCGTGTGTCCAGTAAATGGGCCTGCCTCTGTCTCTCCTGTCGTGGCGTTCCACACACGAATTGTTCGATCTTCCGAGCCTGAAACTATGCGCTGGCCATCTGGCGAGAATGCCACAGACCAGACCCAATTCGTGTGTCCTGTAAATGGGCCTACTACATTCTCTCCCGTCGTGGCGTTCCACACACGAATTGTCACATCGCCCGAGCCTGAGACGATGCGCTGGCCATCTGGCGAGAATGCCACAGACAAGACCCAATCCGTGTGTCCAGTAAATGGACCTGCCACATTCTCTCCCGTCGTGGCGTTCCACACACGAATTTTTCCATCGTCCGAGCCTGAGACGATGCGCTGGCCATCTGGTGATAGTGCAATGGAATTGACCTCGTCCCCAACGTCTGAAATCACTAACTCCGATGATGGCCAGTGAGACAATCGCCCACGTTCCACGTGTAAGATCCGAGGAAATGAGCTGGAATAATGGGCAAAGACAACAGAACTAGTTGGCGCAAATGGTAGAGCAGAAAGATAAACATGTGGAGCACTCTTTGCCATAGCCATCCCGAAATATCGTACAAACAAAGAGGCATCATCGATGAATGACCTGAATTTCTCTAGCTCTGTCTGAGAAACCTGTTGCGATCGTAGCTATTAGTAATAATTACCTTCCTCATCGAATCAACAATTTTACTCACACCTTGACCAGAGGCTAACCACACGTTCAGAGCCGAGCACGCTGCCGAAGCAAGTCCCACATCGCTTGTCAGGCTGAGGGCCTCCAACCAAAAGAGAAGTTTCTTCTCAAAGAAGGCTCGAAGTTTTCCAAACAGATCGGTTTCGAAGTCAATATATTCCAGATGGTCGTCCCAGAAGCGACAGGCATACAACAGTGCAGGTGGGATGTACTTATCGACGCGGGAGTTAAGGTCTTTAACGTCTTTGTTAGCAAGATATGAGGATTCGAGATCGCAGATGTTGAATTTGAGATCTTTGAGTAGTAGACCGAGACAGGAATAGGCTAATTCACGGTGTGCATCCCGAAGGCTAACATAAAAATCACCGCTCTTCTCTTTATTTGTCAGGAAATCGCGGAATGATGTATGGAGAGGGACGATGAGAAGGTTTTGATCAGCTAAATTGACATTACTCAGCAATGAGCCGAGGTGACGAAGCATTTCAGTAACCGAACCATAATCGTCGTCATTGGAGGTGTGATGTCGCAGGGTGGTCAGGGAGCGAATGGAGAGGGGTTCAAATGCAGTGATAAGCTGCCCCACGGCAGAGCGGAATAGAAGTCGCGCTTCTTGGTGTATATAATATCCTTCTAGGACCTCTTTGTACAGTTCGTCCAGCGGGTCTTGCCTATGGTGATCTGCGGAGAGTCTCAAAAGATGCTGTATGCATTTTTCCTTGTTAAAACCAAAGGAACCAGGAGGTTTAAGGATGTATCCGCATGCAACCGCTGCCCACTGAAACAGTCCCTCTGCCTTTTTTGCCAGAGCAACGCCATACGTTTTGAACTCGTCTGAAGGGAGAAACCTGAGAAGAAAGGCGATGATGTCATCGTCCGTTTTAGCAGCCAGCTCAAGGTCGTTCATGTATTTGATGCTGACTGACGGTGCCCCAACGAATGCGGACTCAACGCCGTCCTCCGGACGCGAGGTGATGAGCACGCGGAAGTTCGACGACAGTCTAGAGAGGTTTTTAGCTAGAAATTCGTGTAACCCGTTTGCACTAGTCCCATCCCCGCTCTCGTCTAAGGCATCGATTACAACGAGAATAGGACCGACGAAGTGCAGATCCTTAAGTGGTTCCAGGATGAGGGATTTAAAAAGCGTGGGATAGTCACGAGTACGAAGTCGAAGAGACGAGTTGTCTTTGATGGCCCTTCCAAGTGCGGCTTTGAATGACGGATAGCGGTCGGAGAGATCGCGAGCAAGAGTTGTAAAGAGGTGGTAAGCCTCGCCTTCGGATTGCTCCTTCCGTAAAAAGATAAAGGATGACGTAAGACGGTGCATTTTATCGAAGCGACGGGCGATCTCATGCGCAATCGATGACTTTCCCGTGCCTGCTTGCCCGAAAAGAACGAGAGTACGCTCGGAAGTGGGATCGTTCACCCAATTGACGATGAAGTCCAGGAAGGCCGTGCGCGTTCCCGGAAGACAGCCCTTCTCAGGCGTGAAGCGCGGGCCTTTCCCATATGGGATTTCTCTGATCTCTGCATCTAGTTCTATGACGATTATTAGATCGATTACCCCACAAACCAACAAGTCATCAGGGATACGTACCAGCGTCTGAAACTTGGCTTGACACCCACTTAAGCTGAGTAGATATCCCGGCCACCTTGGCTGAAAGTATTCCTACGCCGTCCAGAATTTGGAACGCGGTTATCTCCGTGGTGATGGCAGCGTGATCCAAGAAAGCCCTTCGATGTTCGACAAGGGCTGCGGACAAGTCCTCAATATCTTTGGCAACTCCTCCGCCCACATTCTTCAACGTCCGCTTCCCTAGAAACCATACGTTTACGCTGGCCAATGGAGAAGATGGATACCACATACAGAATTGTGAGTCCTTTGCGTACGATTGGATAAAGTCACCGCAACTACAGACATCCTGCAGCATGAGAGTAAGGATTTCGGCCTGCTTGGAGTCGGGCTTGATGGATTGCAAAGTGTCTTCGTGGTGCGCGAAATCAAACGCGTCGTGCATGGCTTCAGCTAAGGCTAGGAGATTGTCATCGCGTTTATACTGTTCTAGAAGTGCCTGGCACCCGAAAGAAACATAGTATAAGTGTTTCCTTCCGACAATAACGCAAACAGATGCACCTCGGGGATGACTGAAACCAAGTCGTATGCCATCTTTGCAAACGGGTGGAGCTGAGAGCGAAAGTCTGCTCAGTCGAGGAGAGGCAAAATGGATATTGCACGCACTTCCGCAATTGGGCTTACAGTGTCCATCACCCACTTGATTCTACTGACAGCCCCTTTCCATTTATTCTTTCGGTCAATTGGCTTCCTACCCTCATCGGCGCGACGGAGAGCAATCTGTGCCTTCTCTGTGGGCGACGCCTCGGCTTGGTAATGTATAGGAGTCCCAGGCTCGACGGAAAGGGGATCTGGCGAGGGGAAAAGAGGTTCGGGAGCGGAGGATTGAATGGGTCCCCTGGAGGCCGGGACGGTAGAAGGCTTAGTAGTTTCTTCGGCGGTAGTGTCGTCCCCTTTGGTCGGTATTTCGGGGGGGTTGCCGGGAACGATCGGAGGGGGCATGTTCGTTAACACAGTGATCGTCAAGTAGAGCGTGACCGGGTGCGTCGACTGTCCAGCATTCCCATCGACATTACTCAGCACAAAAGGAACCGTGACATCTACGCGCGAGGCTTTCAGTTAGTTAAACGAATGAGAAATCTCAACAAAGACGGACCACTCTGGGACGCGACAGGTACCGGTATCTCACGCGTTCCGATAACGACATCACGGTGTGTGAGCCGCTTCTCATATAGACATAGTATAAGATGTGAAGGCCGTTGTGTAGAACTGAACTGAACTTTTAGCCGAAAAATAAGATCGAAAATGGAAAGTCCTACAAGGCACCAAGCCTCTGGTTCCATTGCACCGTCAGTCCATCAATCTGAACGCTCTCCGTCTTCTTCGTTGTCACAAGATTGGTTACAGTGACAAAGAACCGCCTCTTCCGGCCAAACTGTCTCTTGATATGGGGAATATTGTATGCTCGGAGGACTAACAAAGAGAATAAACAGTTATCAAGCCATCAACAAATTAGGAATTTGGTACATACCGGTCACCTCAACACTAAGCTGGGATAGGCTTCCTTGCGATTCGACGATTTGAGTGCTGTCCAAGAACGGTTCTTGAGTAAGCATCGCAACTTGAACACAAGGGAAGGGATCGACACACCTTCCTGCGTTCTGCGATGCCAAGGGATCTGGGCTGAAGCAGTGGGTCACGATCAAGGATTTCATTGATCAAAGGCCATCTACGCACGAATTCAAGGACATTTGCCTGTGTTCCACATCTTGTGCAGCGGCCATACTAGCTATGCAAGGAAGTTTTGTACGTACAATAGGAGAATGTATTGGGGATTAAAGTGAGTGACGGTTCGAGGCGTCTGGATAACCACGCGCTGTCCGCATTTTACCGCCCAACCCCCACTGATTCCCACGCTCGTCAGGGTGTTGTCCAGGCCTGTGAAGCTGTGAAGCGTCGGAACACCGAACATATTGCCGAAACATGGAGACGTGCAAGCTTTCTCTCGAAAGGGTAGTTGTAATGTATCCTGCAAGCTCGAATTAAATGCGACAGTACACGTATTGACAGGTCCACAGAACAGCAAAGGGAAGAAAATGCGGAGTTTAGCGAGAATCACAAAATAAATACCCAGGTGAAACAGGGCCAGCCGAAACGATACTACAACAACCATATTGTGACTACCGACATCGAGATCGAGAGACATCTTCCAGAGGTGTGGGTGTCCCGATGGGCCGTGTAAGAGATATGGTCGAAGGATTCATGTCTATTGAGGGTTTGAATCGGCATCGTTAGTCACCTATGGCCTTTCTGATGCCGCATCCTCAGACGGCTCTGCGAGAGGAAGTGGTGGTGGGAGAGCGGTTGCTTTCCACCCACTGCGGAAGGACGCTATCGCGGCCGCAAAGACAAATAGCGAGACCGAAACCTAAAAATAAGCGCTTGTCAGCCAGTCGCTACGCGCAAGCACAACCTAAAGAGTGAACTAACGTCGTTTCCGAAAAGATCTTTTTCAAGTGACCTGGGTTATCAAGGTTTTCGTGAGCGGTATGAACACACAGAAACAGCAAAGGGAGAGAGCTGACCAATGGATTGTCATGGATAGATGGCTCAAGTTGACAGCAAGCTCGGCGCGCTCCTGCGGCTGCAGCTTCTCGCGCGAGCTCAGCTTGTCGAGCGCGCGTGTCACTTGACGAGCAAGGCGCGCTCTTCGCGCAGGTGCGCATGCTGGAGCACGACGTACGCTATCCAGATGCGCGTCGATCACAGCGAGACCGCGCTGTCGTTGATGGTCACGCGTCGGGGCTTTCCGGACGGGGTAGGGAGGGGACGCGCAGCGGGGGGGACGAGGTCGTTCGTGCGGAGGAAGGAGAGCTGTTGGAGGGGGAAGAAGGCGAGCATCGACCACCCTTGCGTGCGTTTGATGGTGAGGAGGCGGCGTGTGGGCGGCGGGGCACGCTCGAGGGCAATGAGCCACTGGATGATAGGCAACATCCCTTTTTGTTGATATGGTCTGAGGCTTGAGGAAGATGGCGGCTAGAAGCGAGAGCATGTAGCCGTAGCCCCCACAACGGGCGAGCGCTACCTATGGTGCTCGCAAGTTTTGCGAGCTTCAGAGCAATTGAGCTGGTCGGCTGGCTGCGCACGCACACACGCACACGTGATGTTGGTGGCACGTTCGCGCTCACTGGAACCGGGAATCGGTCTTTCGGTGAAAAATCCGTAAACAAAAACCAACTTAGACATAAAATTCGCACAACCGAGTCAGACTTTGAGTCTTTCATGGAGGACAATGGCAGAGGACAATGGGGACGTTAAGGACTTTAAGTTCTTGCCACCATGTGGAAACCTTTTTATTCTTTTAGGTATTTTTCACAGTTTTATCACGAAAAGACCGATTCCCGGTTCCAGTGGCTTGCAAACTTTTGCCGATATTGGATGAGGTTAGCCAAGCGATCAATCAGTGCTGTGGGACAGGTCTAAACAACGTCACAGCTCCCTACCATGAACAATTTGCTGTTATGGAAGCACCGTTAGTAGAGTCATTGGGATGGGGGAGAGAAATACATCGCACTCTCCAGGTGTTAAGATACTGAATGAGGTGGTTCAAAGTCTCGGACGGTCGCGGGTTGCCGAATGCACCTAAGGTCATGTCTTCGGTACGATCTGCCACCACCTGGCAAAGGGCAAGGTGGTGGCGTCGGTGGTTGGTTGTACAGAGAAGAGTGGGTCAAAGATGTCGAGGTTCTCTCTTGGTCGATTCATTGTAGCGGTGTGCGACGCACTGGCAACAGGCAGACTCTCAGGCTCGTGGTGGGCGAAACGAGAACGCGAGGCCGTGTTCGATCTCGTTTAACTACGACTACGTGCTCTACAGTAAGCGCCTGCGGTCCCGGGCTTCCTGGTTCCAATGTGCTTGAGATGGTGAAAGCGACGTCAAGGGAGACGTAAGTGATAGAGACTACAAGTAAAAGGGCTGAGCCGATATGTATGACAACTTTGATTTAGAATCTCTAACCATGATGTGGCCGAGGGTCAGGATGGGAATCGACGTCCTCAAAACGCGGGCCAACCCCGTCTACCCTGACACAACCAAGGTCCCTCCCTGCATGGTTGCGCGGCTGCGTCCTGGACAGGTTGAAGACAAGAGAACCGATACCGGAAAGGGAGACAGGGTGGCGTGTATCATCGAACCATCTGAGGGACTGTTGTTAGTAGAGTAGAGCGCGTGTTGGTACTGTATATGCAACCCGTTCAGTGTGATAATTACACCTCGCACGGGCTGTCTCGTATGGGCATTCAGCCGTCGAGCACGGATGGAATGTAGAACGTGAGGACACTGCCGACGTCAGTGGAGTCCCCGATGGGATGAGATAAGACAAGACGGTGTCCCTGACAGATACCTACGAGTCCAAGATTAGTCACCAAGGGATGCGAAGAAGACTCTGCTTCGCAATAGTTATTTTGGACACAGCGTGGGCATTTAGGAACTTCAAGAGGCTACGTGCACACGAGCACGCTGAACAGGTGCGTCGGATCGGGCTGTTCGCGTTCTCGGTCCTCTTCCTCTCTCCCGCCTTCCGCGCCCGCGTTAGCCTGCGGCGCGTCATCGCCAGGTACAGTACCAGAACAAAAAATGTGTGAGAAGACCTCGTCAGTAAAAGAAATAAACGGATAACTCACTCATCCAGGGCTGTGAGCAATTGTTCCACGTGATGTCCGCCTTGACGACTTCGGTGCTGAAGTCGGAAGCAGCCCGAGAAGTTAGCGCGCACTGCTATCACGTTTGAGAGGTACCGCATGCGCTCGACAACGGCGTGCATCTTGGTGAGCGGCGGGACATGATTCTTGGACAGCTTCTCCTCAATATGTCTCTGACATCACACACACTTATGCGTCGAGTTCTGAGGCGTCCGCCTGCTCCGTAGAGCCTGGGTCGGCGGCCGACGTGAGCAAGATTGTACGAAGCTGTGTACTATTCGATATCCTCCCGCTGATCGCATGTCTTTGTAGCTACGCATCATAGGGTCGACTCGCACGCCTTTTGCAGTGAAGAGTGGGGGTCACACGAATAATCCTGGGTTCTCCTCAACACGTGGTGTTCAGATCTCCCTGGCACGCTTCGACAAGATAACGGCGAATTCTACTACCGAAACGGTCGAGCTCGGTCCTGGTCTTACCTGGGACCAAGTGTATGCTGCGCTTGATCCCATTGGAATAAATGTCGTCGGGGGACGCGTACGGGGCATTGGTGTCGCCGGTTTCACACTTGGTGGCGGTGAGTGTCGTTCATCGCCTGATGCCTGAATAGGGCATAGATCCATGATGTGTAGGGTTATCATTTAAAAGCAACCAGTACGGCCTTTCGATCGACAACGTTGTGAGCTACGATCTTGTCCTACCCAATGGAACTATCACGTCGGTCACTTCGAATGATACGGATCTCTGGTTCGGGCTGAGAGTAGGTTATGACCCAGCGAATGCACCACGGTCTTGCTGATGTTTGAAACTGCAGGGAGGACTGAACAATTTTGTGCGCGACGAAATTGCTAGGGAACGATTCTCTGAGAACTTAAGTGATTGACAGGGAATTGTGACGAAGTTTGTCGTCAAGTCCTATCCGCAAAGCAAAGTTTGGGTTTGTTTCGAGACCAGATCTCAGAGAAGAGTCCTATTGACACATCAGCTGGAAGGGTGGTATCATGTTTTATCCTCCCAACCAATTGGACGCGGTTAAAGATGCCCTCGTGAGGTATCAGCAAAAGCAAGACGTCAAGGCTGCAGCCGCGGTGTTTTTGAACTATGCCTCTGGTCAAGTACGCTCGAAGCCATCGGTGTACTTAGAAGAACTGAGCTGACTCCCGATAGATGATATCTGGTTCTATCCTCTTCTATGATGCGCCTGTTCCTCCTCAGGGACTTTTTGACGATTTCTTGGCCATTCCGGCCACCCTGAAGAATGTATCGACTTCATCGTTCCCTGATTTAATCTTATCATTCAACCCATTAAGCCCTTCTCCTAGTAGCGCACGGTTGGTAGTCTACCCTACCCAGCTGCGGTAATGCTCACACGGTACTTCTAGCAATTACCTCTGTGGGGTCCCAGTCACCCAGTACTCGCCTGCCGTTTTTGACGCGTTTGTGAATCAAACCAAGGTCGGTACCAATCTTCGAGCCAAACATTGAGTTCATAGGCTGAACAAGTTCGTAGTTTTGGGGCCCGCGCGTTGCTTCCCTGGACAAAAATGCAAGCTTTGCTGTCACCCTTGAGCCGTTCGACAACGGTATCTTCTCCCACGGGTCCGGGTCTGCATATCCTCCAGATCGCTCACAGGCAGTCTTCCAGTCTATCATTAGCACCACGTGGACCAACACCTCGATCG
>WNGR01015746.1_pt1 | contig 11185 bp, 11 predicted proteins | sample 5407581 | NCBI WGS metagenome assembly WNGR01 (sample SAMN13153383, study PRJNA577476) | soil metagenome | isolation source: 80 cm soil or saprolite under Garry oak tree replicate 2 | place: USA:California | collected 2016-06-15 | reverse complement strand
CACGCGAGCTTCTGGTCGGCTGGGGCCGGCTGGGTCTCGGCGGCGGGAGTCGGGCTCGACCTCGCCTACCGCCAGTGCATCGAGCGGTCCGATGAGCGCGTCCTGGCGGTGGGCCTCAAGCTCTTCGTCCAGTCCCAGTAACCGCCGCCGACGGCAGCACCACCGGTGTGCCGGTCTCGCCGTGCACGCCGCGCCACACCGGTAGCCCCCATACCTCCTGCACGCGGGCCGCGGTGAGGACATCGGCGGGCCGGCCCTCCGTCACGACCCGTCCGCCGGCGAGCACGACCAAGCGGTCGCACGAGGCGGCGGCGAGGTTCAGGTCGTGCAACACGGCCAGGACGCACAGGCCGGCGCGGGCCGCCACCTCCGCCATCCGCATGGCGGCGACCTGGTGCGAGAGGTCGAGGAAGGCGGTCGGCTCGTCGAGGAGGAGCACGCGCGGCTCCTGCGCCAGGGCGCGCGCGAAGAAGACGCGGCGCCGTTCGCCTCCGGAGAGCGCGTCGAGCCGCCGCTTGGCCAGGTGGACGAGGTCGCACGCCGCGAGCGCGCCTTCGACCGCGCCGCGGTCGAAGCGGGAGGCGAGGCCGAACAGGCCCTGCCGGGGCGCGCGGCCCATCATCACCGCCTCGCGCACCGTGAACGACCAGCCGACGCGGGGCTCCTGCGGGACGAGCGCCGCCACCCGCGCCACCTGCCGGCGCGGCGTGGTGAAGGGATCGAACCCGGCGAGGCGGACCGTCCCGCGGCTCGGAGCCGACAGTCCCGCCACGAGCCGGACGAGCGTGCTCTTCCCGGCGCCGTTCGGGCCGACGAGCCCCAAGAGCTCGCCCGCCCGCGCCGAGAGCGAGACGCCATCCAACGCTGCGCGTGCGCCGTAGGCGAAGACGGCGTCGCGCACCTCCACCAGCGCGCCCTCCTGGCGACCGTCGAGCAGGGCGCTCAACCCTGGACCCGCGCCGAGCGCAGGCGCAGGAGGCGCTCCGCGTTCTGGTGGTAGACCCGGTGCAGGACCTCGCGGGGCAGGCCGAGCCCGCTCAGGTCGGGCTCCCCGCGGCCGGGGATGGGATCGCGCAGCCCCGGGTCGCGCGACTCCAGGAAGCGCAGCGTGCTGTCGAAGAAGGTGCGCCGCTCTTGCCCACCGACGAGATCGTCGAGCAGGATCGGATCGCCCGCGCCGAGGACGATGCCGCTCGAGCCCTGCGAGTCGACGTACTGCGTGTCGGTCCCGAAGAGCACGCGGTCGGAGTGGGCCAGGATCGCCTCGCGCGCCTCGAGGCCGTGCTGGCCGAGCTCGGCGACGCGGCCGGCCAGGTCGACCCACAGGTTCGGCAGCCGTTGCATGAGGGCCTGGACCATCGCCGGCTCGTCGGCGCGGCCGGCGAAGTGCGCGCCGACGAAGGTCACCTGGGGATAGCGCTCCGCCAGCAGGACGAGCGCGTCCGGCGCGCCCTGGGCGCTCACCGAGACCGGCAGGCGCAGCGCGGCGCACGCCTCGAAGAAGGGCTTCGCGGCGGGCACCGTCAGGTCGGCGCCGGGCGAGAGCTGCAAGGCCACGCCGCGCGCGCCGAGTGCCTGGCCGCGCCCGAGGCGCTCGGCCTCGCGCACCGCCCAGCCCTCGTCACAGCACCCGGCGAGGCCCGGGTTCATGAAGACGATGAGGCGATCGCCCTGAGGAACCGCCGCCGCGAGCTGCTCCTCCAGCCCGGCCCCGGTCGCGCCGCCGGACAGGTTCACCACCGTGCCGATCCCGTGCAGCGCCGCGACGCGGAGGGCGACGCCGACGGTGGCCGGTCCCAGGTGCTGGTGCACGTCGATGCGTGGGAGCGGCAGCGGCGCCGAGTGGACCGGGCCCGTCCGCGCGAGGTCCGGGAGCGCGCGCTGCACGGTGAGCGCCGCCAGGATGGCGACGGCGAGCGCGCTCGCGCAGAGCCCGGCCACGAGCACCGCTGCCTTACGAGGAGTGAAGTTCGCCCAGCGCACGCCTCGACTCTAACCCCGCTCGCGCCGCTCGGCGCGGCGCAGGAGCCACAGGAAGAGCGGCCCACCCAGGAAGGCCGTCAAGGCGCCCACCGGCGGCTCGGTCCCGAGCGGCAGGAAGGCCAGCCGGGCCAGCGCGTCTGCGACGACGAGGAAGGCCGCGCCGAAGAGGGCGGAGGCAGGGACGAGGAAGCGGTGGTCGGGCCCGAGCACCCGGCGGGCGGCGTGGGGGACGATGAGCCCGACGAACCCGACCATGCCCGAGAGCGCCACCGCGGCGCCGGTGGCCGCGCTGGCGGCGAGCAGGACGGTCGCGCGGGCGCGCCCCACGTTCACGCCGAGGGCGGCTGCCTCGTCGTCGCCCAGCGCGAGCAGGTTGAGGCGCGCGGAGAGGAGCACGAGCACCGCCACCGCGGCGCCCACGCAGAGCGCGCCCGTGGCGAGGGTGGTCCCGGTCTCGTAGCCGATGGCCCCCATGAGCCAGTAGAGCAGGCGGGCCGCTTGCTCGGGCGCGACCAGCACCTTGAGCAGGGTGATGACGGCGGCGGCGAAGGCGTTGAAGATGATGCCCACCAGGAGGGCCGCCTCGGGGACGAGCCGCCCGCCTACCCGGCCGAGCGCGAAGACGAGCAGGGTGGCGCCGGCCGCGCCAGCGATGGCGCCCGCCGCGACCGGCGGGGCCGCCCCGAGCACGTCGCCGAGCGGGACGAAGAGGCGCGCGGCGAGTGTCGCGGCGAGGAGGATGATCGTGCCGCCCAGCGCCGCGCCGCCCGAGACGCCGAGCACGAACGGCTCGGCGAGCGGGTTGCGGAGCAGCGCCTGCAGCGCGGTGCCGGCGGCGGCGAGCGCGCAACCCACCACCGCCGCGAGCACCGCCCGCGGCAGGCGCAGGCCGAGCAGGATGGCCCGGTCCGGCTCGTCCCCGGCGAACGCGCGCGCGAAGGAGATGCGCTGCGCGCCGACGAGGCAGGAGAGGACGAGCGCGAGGGCGACGGCGGCGAGGCCGACCACCACCACCGCGGTGAGCCGGCGGCCGCTCAAGGCCCGCCCCGCGCCTTCGAGAGCCCGCGGGCGAGCTCGTCGAGAGCGGCCGCGAGCTTCGGCCCGGGGCGGAGCGCTCCATCGTCGTGGAGGCGGTAGACGGCGCCGCGCTTCACCGCCGGGACGGCAGAGAGCCGGGAGAGCCCCTCGGCCGGCTCCAGCACCGCGCCGTCGATGACCAGGTCGGGCGCGTCGGCGACCGCCCGCTCGACCGGGTAGACCGGCCAGGGCCGGGTGTTCGCGACCACGTTCTCGCCGCCCACGATGCGTAACAGCTCGTCGGGGAAGCTGCCGGGTCCGGCGACGACGAGCGGGTCGCGCCCGACCACGAAGAGCGCCCGGACGCGCGGCAGGCCGGCGGCGCGGCGGCGCGCGCGCGCGACGGCGGCCTCCAGGGACGAGGCCAGCCGCTCGCCCGCGGGCGACGCTGATGACGGGGATGGCGAGGACCGGGACCCCGAGCTCCGCGATGCGACGGACCGCCGGCAGCGCGCCGCCATCCGTCACCCACAAGACGAGGTCCGGGCGGAGCGCCAGCACCGCCTCCGGCGACGGGTCGAGGAACCCGCCCACCCGCGGCAGCTTCGCGACCTCGGGCGCGTCGTCGTATCGGGTGACCCCGACGAGGAGCGGCGCCTTTCCGAGCGCCACCGCCGTGTCGGTGATCGACGGGGCGAGCGAGACGACCCTCCGCGGCCGGGCCGGCGGCTTCGGGCCGAGCCACTCCACCCCGCCCACCGCCGCGCCGGCGCCGCGGGAGGCGAGGTACGACGGAGGGTGTGGGACCGACCGGGCAGCAAGCACGGTCTGTGTAGGGCGGGGGCTTGTCCCCCGCCGCCCCTCGTCCGGCCGCGCGACGGCGGCCGCTACGAGGAGGGCGATGGTTGCTAGCGGACGCATGCGATGTCGAAGACGGCGCTCGCCTTACCAGGATCGGTGGGGCACGCGAGCGAAGTGCCGATGACGGTGCGCGCGACCGGATCGAACGCGATGGCAGTGCCGCTCTCGTTCGCCCCAGCGTACCCCTTTCCGTCACAGACCGCGACGGCACCAGCGGCGTGCGCGCCGAGCGGGATGGGCGTGCCCACGACAGGCGCGCTGCCGCTGACGTCGACCGGGACGAGTGCGGCCCCGGTCACGTCGGAGCTGTTGAAGAGGTGGAACCCGCAGGCAACCCAGAGCGTCGTGCCCGAGAGCGCCATGCCGCTCGGGTTGAGACAAGCGCTGCCCAGATCGACCGGAGACCCGACCACCTGGTCCGAAGTCGCGTCGATGACGGCGAGGCGGCCGTTCGCGACCGCATTGAAGCTGGCGTCGAGGTGGTTCAGGGACACGTAGACGCGCGTGCCTGCCGCAAGCACGCGCGAGGGCAGCGCCTGCGCCCCAGCCGCGGCGAGCCCGCTCAGATCGATGGTGCTCGGCGCCACGGTGACCGCCAAGGCGTTCGAAGCGTCCAGCACCGCGACCGCGTTGATACCGGCGAGCGCGAGGTAGCCCTTGGATCCGACGAAGTCGAGGCCCTGGGGGTTGGCGCCGAAGGGGCCGGGCGGAAGCGTGATCTCCTGCCTCACCGTCCCCAGCGTCGGGTCGATCGTCACCAGCGTGTTCGCCCCTGCGTTCGAGGCCCACAGCAGGCCGCCGTGAGCCTGGAGGTGCTCGATGTCCGGGAACGTGGTCGGGATGGCGATCGCCTGCGCGCCGGCGGTCGACGACGGCGGCGAGAGCCCGATGTGCGAGACGCTGCTCGTGGTGCTGTTCGCGACGAAGAGGTCGCTCCCGATGCGCGCGAAGCTGATGGGTCGATCGTCCGTGGGGAGCGGCGGGTCCGCGAGCGTCAGGTCGGAGCGAAGCAGGCGAACCTGGTTGAGATTCCCGCAGGCCACGGCCACCTCGGCGGTGCAGACGCCCGGCGAGGTGGCGCAGTCGACGCACGCGCCGGCCGAGCAGCCCTGGGCGGCACCGCAGACGTTGCCGCACGCGCCGCAGTTCCTGACGTCGCTCTGCAGCGACGCGCACGCGTTCGAGCAGACGTGCTGGTCCGCGGCGCAGGTGAGCTCCTTCGAGCTGCAGGCCGAGAAGGAGAGGAGAGCTGCCAACAGGAGGAACGTCCTCTTCATGGTGCGTCCTTTCCCCCGGCGATGCGCACGGTGATCATCACCATGCGGCCGGGGAGTGGGTTACCGAAGCCGTCCTGGAGCGTGCGATCGTCGAGGAGGTTGCGGAGCTCGAGCGCCAGGCGTGTATCCGGGTGCTGGGCGAAGCGGAACGAGCCGCCGGCGTTGAACGTCAGCGCAGGCTGGATGCGCAGCGAGGGTGAGTTGCGGAGGTCCTGGAACTGCTCCGAGACCGCGTGCGCCTCGATGTGACCCGCGAGCGGCCCGCTCCCGGCGGCGAGGCGGGCGAACAGCCGGTGGCGGGCGCGATGCGGCAGGGCCTTCCCGAGGACCGCTTCCTCGCCCCGCAGTGTCTCGGTGAGGAGGAGCGTGTAGGCGCCGGAGAGCGCGAGGCCGGCCGGACCGAGCGGAGCGGAGGCGAGCTCCACCTCGAGGCCCCGCGTCGCGGCCTTGCCATCGTTGAACGGCTTGAACCGCCGGAAGGAGTCGGCCTCGTAGACGATGAGGTTCTGGTACTGCTGTGCGAAGAACGTCGCCGCGGCAAACCCGCGCCGGTCCTCCAGGACCACGCCCACGTCTCCGCCGACGGAGGTCTCGGGGACGAGCTCGGGATTGGGTGAGAGGAGCCCCTGCGAGAGGTAGAGCTCTGTGAAGCTGGGCGCACGGAAGCTGCGACCGACGCTGGCGCGGAACGAGAGCGGACCCGCCACCCGCAGCCCCGCGCCGAGCTTGGCGGAGATGCCGTGAAACGGGCCGAGCGCGTCCCAGCGCAGCGCCGGCGTGAGCCGCACCCGCGAGCCGGCGAAGAGGAGGTCGTCGGACACCGAGAGCCCCAGCCCGCTCCGAGCGTGATCAGGAGCGCCCTCCACGCCGAGCCGCTCCCGGCTCCCGCTAGCGCGCACGATAAGTGTGCTCGGCCCGGTCGACCAGCTCAGCTCGGCGCTGCCGTCGGCTTGCAGGTCGCGCTGCCGGGTCGATGGGAAGGGGGCGATCCAGACGGTGAGCCAGTCGTCCCGGCCGGCGGCGGACAGACGGAGCTCGAGCGCGTCGCCGACCGGCTGCGCCCATCGGACGACGGCCCCTGCATGCGTGTCGCGCTGGCCGTCGTCGGGCGTGAGCCGGTACGGGGACCCGGGCAGGTCGCGGTGGCCGCCCGAGATCTGAAGCACGGCATCGAGGTGGCCGGGGCCGAGGTCGGCGTAGCCCTTCAGGAGGCCACCCAGGGAGAGGGCTGCGTCGTGCTCACGCGTGCGGAGGACGAGCGAGTCGCCCGGGAACGCGGGGGTGGGATCGAACAGGTAGTCGAAGCGGCCCTGGGTGGCCTCTGCAGCGGCCGCACCCAGGAGGCCCCAGCGATCGCCACCCACCGCGCCGTCGGCCGATCCGGCGAAGGTCTCGAAGGAGCCGCCGCTCGCCTCGGCCGACCAGGCTCCAGCGGTGGCGGGCCGGGTGACGATGTTCACGGCGCCGCCCAGCGCACCCAGGCCGTAGACGGCGCCCTCCGCGCCGCGCACGACCTCGATGCGCTCGATCCAGGCGCGCGGGATGCGCGAGAGATCCACGCCGCCGCCGGCCCCCGTGTTGAGCGGCAGCCCGTCCAGGAAGACCTGCACCTGATCGGCGTTCGAGCCGCGCAGGGAGATGGTGGTGAGCTGCCCGAGGCCGCCGTACTGGTTCACCGCCACGCCGGGCGCGGTGGCGACGAGCTCGGCCACGCTCTTCGTCTCGCCGGCGAAGCGATTCGCCTCGACCACCGTCGCGGCGGCGGTCGGGTCGCCGGCGGCGGTGCGGGGGCGGACCCCGACCACCTCCACCTCTTCGCCGAAGGAGGGCGCGGCCGCGCCCTCGGCTACCGCCGCGAGCGGCAGGAGGGCAAATGCGAGCGCCAGGCGCCCGGGGGCGCGAAGAGGTCGAGCCAAGTTCACGCGTCTCCTTCGGACGCGAAAACCCAACGGCCGCGCACCATGCGCGGTTGGCTCGGAGGGAGGTCTCCTGGCTCCCGGGGCGCTGCCGGCGGGGAATACGAGCCCCCGACGACCGCGGCGCCTGCCGCCTTCCCACCGCGCAGTTTCGCGCGGCAGTGGCACTGCCTGACAGGCGCTTCACCCCGGCTACAGTGGCGGGACCGCGCCGGAATCGGGGCTCGAACGGCGAGCTCCTGGACCGGCTTCCCTGTTCCTCCGAGCGGGTGCTACGTGGAGAGCCGTAGCGCGGGGGGTGCGGGGGCGTCAAGCGAGGATCGCGATGCGCCCCTCACCCCGCCCCTCTCCCCCGCCGGGGGAGAGGGGGCAAGACCGCCGACCGCCGACCGCGAAATCCGCCCCTCTCCGCAACGCTCTCCCCGCTACGCGGGCGAGGGAGCAGAACCCGACCTCGACCGCGGCGGTGGACGCGCCGCTACCCTACTTGTGGGGCGCAGCGGCGACGCCCACCGTCAGGTGCGGGCGGTACTTCTCGAGCCAGCCGGGCGAGACGCCCTTCACGACGAGGACATCCTCGAGGCGCCGGAACGGGCCGCGCGTGCGCTGGGCGGCGATGGCCTCCGCCTTCTTGCGGCCGACGCCAGGCAGGCGCATCAGCTCGGCCACGCTGGCGCGGTTGAGATCGAGGCGCTCGCCGCCGGCGAGGGGCTTCTTGGCGGCCAGCGCGGGTGCGGCGGAGAGCAGCGCGAGCAGCGTGAAGAGGAGCCGCAGTCGCGTCACGGCTGCACCTCCGCCGGCGGTGGGACCCCGTTCGACGGGCGCGCGTCCTCCCAGACGCGCTGCTCGCGGACCTGGAGCCGGTACGAACCGACCGGCACCGCGTCGAGGTTGATGTTGATGCTCCCGTCGCGGTTGGCGAAGGCAGCGCCCACCTTCATCCAGATGCTCTTCCCGTTGCGGTCGAGAATGGCGTAGACGGCGAGGGGCTTCTTGCCCCCGCCAGTCGTCGAGTCGGTCATGTTCGTCTCCGTGTGAGCCGCGAGGCGCGGCAAGAACGCGGAGAGCAACGGGTGTGCCGGGGGCGAACGCGCCACGACGGGCGAGATTCCTTGGGCGCTGCGGCCAGGGCACGGACGCGGGGGTCGCCAGATGGACCGGCCCCTCTCCCCAACCCTCTCCCCGCTGGCGCGGGGCGAGGGGGACCACGCTGCCCCTCTCGCCCGCCGGGGCGGGGCGAGGGGAGGGGAACCTCGCTGCCGTTCCCGCTGAGTGGACCTCAGTTCATCCCCGGCCCTGGGAAGTGCGGCGTGTCGCCCAGGTCGATGGCCCCGAAGCGGGCCTCGTACTTGGCGAGGTTGTCCTGCAGCGCGTGCACGAGGCGTTTCAGGTGCTTGGGCGTGGTGATGGCGCGCGCACGCACCACCGCCTTGGACGGCTGCGGCTGGAGGTAGAGCAGGTCGAGCGTGAACTCGGTCTCGGTGTGGTTCACGAGCGCCATGTTCACGAAGACGCCGTTGGCTGTGACGGGGTCGATCTCGATCTGGAGCTGGATGGCGCCTGGTGGCGTGGGGGTGGGCTTGTCGGCCATCCCTCCAGCATCACCGAAAGAGGCGCGGACATGAAGCGCCGCGATGCGCGTCCCGCAAGGTCCCGGAAGAGAACTGGCCCCTGGACGGCCTCTCCGGGTACACGAGAAGCGTGACCGCGCCGCCTGCCAGCGCCCCTGCCGCGGCCACCGCGCGGCCTGTCTCGGCCGCCGCGTTCGACCTGCCGGGCGGCCCGGACGCCGCGCTGCTCCTGCACGGCCTCACCGGCACGCCCTTCGAGATGCGCCACGTGGCGGAGCGCCTGAACCGGGACGGCCTGCGCTGTGTCGGGCCGATCATGGCGGGCCATGAAGGCGGACCACGGGCGCTGGCGAGGCTCGACTGGCAGGCCTGGGTCGAGGGCGCCCGGGGCGAGCTCGACGCGCTCCGCGGCGCGCGCCGCGTCCACCTCGTCGGCTGCTCCATGGGCGCGCTCGTCGCCTGCGCGCTCGCCCACGCCGCGCCCGAGCGCGTGGCCGGCCTCGCGCTGCTCGCGCCCGCGCTCCACCTCCAGCGCGCCGGGCAGCTGGCGGCGCTCCTCGGCCGGCTGCCGTTCGCGGCGTGGCTGCCGCCGGTGCCGAAGGCCGACTCGGACGTGCGCGATCCCGTGGCCCGGCGCGAGAACCGCACGATGTCCGGCGTGCCGTTGCGAGCGGTGGCGGAGCTGGCTGCGCTCTCCCGGCACGTCGATCGGCTGCTCCCCGCCATCGCGGTGCCGGCGCTCGTGGTGGCGGCGCGGGAGGACCACACGGTCCGGCTCTCCGGCGCCGAGCGCATCGCGCTGCGTCTGGGCGGGCCGGCGCGGCTCCTGGTGCTGGAGCGCAGCTTTCACCTGGTGGGCATCGACGTCGAGCGCGATCGCTGCGCCGACGAGGTGGCCTCCTTCTTCGACGGCAGGCCGCCTGGCGCGGCGACGAGGTTCCAACGATGACGACGGAGCGGAGGCTAGCCTCCTATGTGATGGCCATCGACCAGGGGACGACCGGCACCACCGTCCTCATCCTCGACAAGCGCCTGGCGGTGCGCGCCAAGGTGAACGTCGAGTTCCGGCAGATCTTCCCCAAGCCGGGCTGGGTCGAGCACGAGCTCGACGACATCTGGGGCTCGGTCCTCGGGGCGGTGCAGAAGGCGCTCCGCGAGGCCGGCGTGCGCGGCGCGGAGATCGCCGCGATCGGCATCACGAACCAGCGCGAGACGGTGGCGCTCTGGGATCGCCGCTCCGGCAGGGCGGTCCACAACGCCATCGTCTGGCAGGACCGCCGCACCACCGAGGACTGCCTCCGGCTGCAGAGCGAGGGGCACACCCCGCTCATCCGCGAGAAGACGGGGCTCGTGCTCGATCCGTACTTCTCGGCCACCAAGCTGTCCTGGCTCCTCCAGAACGTGCGCGGCGCGCGCGAGAAGGCCGAGGACGGCCACCTCGCCTTCGGCACCATCGACAGCTTCCTCGTCTGGCGCCTGACCGGCGGCCAGGCGCACGTCACCGACGCCTCGAACGCGAGCCGCACGCTGCTCATGGACCTGCGCACGTGCGCCTGGGACCGGGAGCTGCTCGCGCTGTTCGGGGTGCCGGACCGGATCCTGCCGGAGATCCGCTCGAGCTCGGAGGTGTACGGGGAGACGAGGAACGTGCGCGCGCTGCCGGACGGCATCCCGGTGTGCGGCATCGCCGGGGACCAGCAGGCGGCGCTGTTCGGACAGGCGTGCTTCGCGGCCGGCGACGCGAAGTGCACCTACGGCACGGGCGCCTTCCTGCTGCAGAACGTGGGTCCGGAGCCGGTGGTCTCGCAGCACGGGTTGCTCACCACGGTCGCCTGGCGCGTGGGGGGCGAGACGCAGTACGCGCTGGAGGGTAGCGCCTTCATCGCCGGCGCCGCCGTGCAGTGGCTCCGCGATGAGCTCAAGATCATCGAGAAGGCCTCGGACGTGGAGGCGCTGGCGAAGACCGTCAAGGACTCGGGCGAGGTGGTGTTCGTCCCCGCCATGGCCGGCATGGGCGCGCCGCACTGGCGTCCGGAGGCGCGGGGCCTCATCTCGGGGATCACCCGCGGCACCACCGCCGGCCACCTCGCCCGCGCCTTGCTGGAGGGGATCGCCTTTCAGATTTACGATCTCGCCCAGGCCATGATGAAGGACGCGGGGCGCGCCGCTCCTGCGTTCAGGGTCGACGGGGGCGCCTCGGCCAACGACCTCCTGATGCAGTTCCAGGCGGATCTGCTGGGTGTTCCGGTGGAGCGGCCCCGGATGATCGAGACCACCGCCCTCGGGGCAGCCTTCCTGGCGGGGCTGGCTGGGGGCGTCTGGTCCTCGCGCGAGGAGATCAGCAAGAGCTTCAAGGTGGGCAAGCGCTTCGAGCCGAAGATGAAGGCCGACGAGCGGGAGCGCCACCTCGCCAGGTGGCGCCGGGCGGTGAGCGCCGCGTGACCCGCGGGTGCGCGGAACCGCGCACGCAGGGCCAATCCGACGTCGCCCGGGCACGATCGCTGGACCCCTCACCCAACCCTCTCCCCTGTCAGGGGAGAGGGGGAGATCCGGTTGCCCC
>WNGR01007999.1_pt1 | contig 11185 bp, 8 predicted proteins | sample 5407581 | NCBI WGS metagenome assembly WNGR01 (sample SAMN13153383, study PRJNA577476) | soil metagenome | isolation source: 80 cm soil or saprolite under Garry oak tree replicate 2 | place: USA:California | collected 2016-06-15 | reverse complement strand
GGTTGTGTCACTTCCGCCTACATCTGTCGCCGAGTGGTGGCTACCTCAGCCGGGACTACACCAACACACAGAAGCGCCGACGATCCCCCAAAGCCCGCCCGAGAGTGTGCTATCCAGTACCTCTGATTTTTCCCTCTCCGCTGCGAGTTTGCTATCCAGTACCACTGAATCTCCCCCCTCTCCCGCTGCGAGTTTGCAATCTGCAATGGGGACTTTCTCCCCGGCTGTTAGTGAAAGGTTCTGACCATAGTTTTTGTACGTCGTATCTCTGGACGCCACCGTTTGATCAACATCGTGACATGGTATCCCTGTGAACACCTGTTACTTTACTGCGACTGGCCCACCAGTGACGCGCGACATGATATATAATAATTGAGTCGTGATCCTGCGTGGCATCCGCGTTCTACTCGATGCATGATGTTGACTGTACCTAGAAGGCAGAGCGAGGAGAGTAGTACAGGTGGAGGACGTTTGTAAAGTGCCACATAGGGTTATGTACCCCAAGGCGCGGATCCGAATTAGAATTCGCGTCTGTCACCAGCCCAGTGGCACTGGACACCTTCCTTGTCCACGTGGAGCGCTGCGCAGGCATTCGATTTTGAGCAGCGTGTCAAGCAGCAGTTATGAAACCCTCACGGTTTGAGGGGCAGCCGAGTCCACGAGCAAGACCGTCGACGTCCACGTAATTCCGCGTTTTTGGGCCCAGCTTCTGCTCTCCACTGTTGATAGGAGGATGGCTGCTGCCGGCGCGACCCCACCGAAGACAAAGCAATCATTCCATAAATCCCCTAATCTTCCTGTGTCCCACCACCATCACGCACAGGTCATTGGTGCCCTATTTTTGTGAATACTGTCTATGGAACATCACGGACGAAGTATAACATCATTTCAGTGACATGCCGTACTATTGCCTCTTCTCACCTGACCAACAACCAGGCCTACTCGAGCCTAGACATGAAGGGGGGGTGGACTGAGGAGGTGCAACGGCAGTATCCGCTTCGGCATACAGTGCCTGCACCACCTACTCCCGCCGCAGGTGACAATGATGTACAGATGTCAGTGTAGGAGATGGAGATTCTTTCTCGGTTTGGCGGGGAAATCGAAGTGCGAGGTGTTAGTCAGTGGTTGTAGTTTACGGGTGTGTAGTCGGCAATGGCGATGGATTATACGACAATGGAACGACGCAGCAGCCTCTCTCCCCATCTACAATATCATGTATAAAGCAACGAAACCCCTATGAAAAGAGTAGATAGATAGACGATTCACGCGGTAACCTAGGCTTTGCTGCCGCCTCTCGCGCTAAATTCGCCTGCCGCCACGCACGCGCAGCGGCGCCGGGCCGGCGTAGTGCCAGGAGGACGCGGAGCACGGCCGAGAGCAGCGCGACGCTGCTAGCTTGATGCATTGGGGCGAGCGGTCCCGGCACGAGGTAGAATAACGTGGGGATGCTGAGCGCCGCCTGCACGTTCGGCATCGCGAACGCGGCCGCCATGGCGCGCACGGTGCGCGGCGAGGCGGTACTGCGACACGCGCGGTACCGCGTTGGCCCCGCCACCGCTCGCGACCAGCTCCTCCAGCCCCGAGTGTACCATGTACTACCCGAGCGCGCCCTGCGCGCCGAGAAGCGCGGCCATGCCGAGGTGCGGGGAGCGCAGGGTGTGCGCGAGCTGCCGGAGCGCAGTGAAGTAGGTTACCGGGATGACGAATGCGAGGCTGACGGTACGGCCCAGGACGCAGTGGCCCCACTCCATGTAGTAGATCGACTTGAAGTCGTCGGGCGCCATGCGCGAGTTCAGTCTGCGTATTGAACCGGGTGCGTGCATTAGTGTGGGTTACAGGCAGGGATGAACGGCGAACGAAGCGCACAGGCGGAACTCGGGCGTGGATCTATACTTGTCAAACCAGCTCCCCCACTCCGCCCGTGAGAGCGGCGGGAGAACGCCAGTGATGGGCCGCCACTCGGTGATGCTCGGCCCGGACTCGGTGAGCCACGTGACGCCTCCGTAGAAAGCAGGAGCCAGTTCCCGACTGCCAGTAAGGAGAGCACCGGAAGCTCGGCTGCAGGAAGCGGCGTCGTGCAATTGGATGAGAAGAAACGTGGCTCGAGCGCAGACGCGGTTCAGACGCGGTTCAGGAAGCACTCGGCCAGGGCTTGGAAAGTTTGACGAATGAGTTCTGCCGCGCCGCCGCGCGCGACAGGTGAGTCGATGACGCCATCGCAGCCGGTGCAGTCCGTGATGACACGAAGAAACGATGCCAACTGGACTGTTTGGGAAGAGGCGGAACGTGCGCGCAAGCAGGCAGCAGGCAACATCTGAAAGTTGGGTCCAAGTTGACCGGACCGAGGGTCGGCCACTGTTACATCGCACCGTCATGTTCTCGGCCATCACTCGAAGGGGTGTCCAGTGATCTGTGCACGCGACGAAGTACTCACCGGAATTCGAACACGTACATTGAGCTCTTCCAAAATCAGGGCCATCTGTTGATGTCCAAACTGTTCCAGAGGATAAGCCGGGAGAAATGACGTTATTGTTCCGTATGTAGAAGGAGATTACTCAATCTCAGTCGAACACCAGTGAATGTTCAGTGATAGGAGTAGAGTGAAACCAGTCACGCAGATCAGGGCAGAGAGAAGCAAAACGATTCAAAACAGGCGAATCAGTTCCTGAAACTCAGAAAGGTGGCATGAGTAGACGCATGAATACCGAACGAAGACGGGAACAGAGAGGGCCAGAGGCGAAACTGGTGAAGATCAAGGCTATTGTAATGTAACAAGTACGTAACCAACATAATGAGCCACGGACGCGCGGCCTCTCGATCTCTTGATTGCACTTGTCTGTACCCCTTCGAACCCACGGTTCTGCAGTACCTACGACTCGGACAACACCACAAGGCAGATTACGCCAAGTAGAATATGCGCTCCAAGCCGTCAAGCACGGCTCAGCGGCGGTCGACTTACGCCCCGAAACGCATGCCATTCTCCTCGCTCTCAAGCCCAAGGTTCGTCACCACTGTCAGTTCCCGTGTTCGTTCGCTCAAACGCTGCCGCCACCTCTCCCCTGCTCCTCTAGCGCTCGAGAGGCGAGCTGGTCTCTTACCAGCAAAATATGTTCTGCGTCAATGACCACGTCGGCATCGCGATTGCAGGCCTGACATCCGATGTGCCCGTCCTCAGGCGCGTCCCGCCAACTTCTCACAAAATTATCAAGGCGCGTCGGGAAGAGCGCAAACGCGAACGCCGTCCCGCCCACCGCCCATCTATCTCACTATACTGTGCGGCAATTTCGTGCGCCAGTACCATGGTGTCCAAGATGGTGTTCAACCGGCTGGTATCTGCCATCGCCAACAGCGCATCGTGTCCCGCTTCCTCTTCCACCCTTCTTCCCTCCATTCCTGCGGCGAACCTGACGCACCGCATCTGAGGCCCAGGCTAATTAGCAGGAATACGGCGTCGGCTTCCTTGTCGTCGGGCCGGAACTACACCGGCCCACACCTGTACGAGTTCTCGCCGGGCGGCACTTCCTCCGAATATTTCGCCGTCTCATCGGCGCGCGCAGCCAGAGTGCTAAGACCTACCTCGAGAGGCACTTCGAGTCCTATGCCGACTGTACAGTACGTATCCCCCCTTCTCTCACGTATGCTATATAAATATATGCACACGTGTGTAGGCAGTTTGGAAGACCTGATTCGCGGATTACACGCCCTTCGCGAGACGCTCTAACAGGACAAGGAGCTCACGACCAACAACGCCGCCATCTGCATCGTCGGCCCCGGTGGCTTGTACGAGGGCGCCAACACCACCGTTGACTTCGGGTTCTTGAGGGCTTCCCGATATAGGTGTACCTTCGCGCCATGAGCCGAAAGAAGCTCCGGCGCCCCCCGCCTTTACTTCCGCCCCCGCGGTGTCTGGCGCCAGCGCCTGCAGTGCCTCCTCCCGCCACGCGCGACGAGGACGTGGAGATGTCAAAGCAGTAGACGGAACCCACTTTGTTTGCGGGCAAAATGAGGAGCGAGGTGTTAGTTAGCGGTTGTATATCTTACAGGGCAACGGAAAGAGCGTGACGGTGGACTATACGACGACAATGGAACGATGCAGTAGCCCTCTTGTCGTGATATTGGTTTGGGAGGTGCCCGCCCATCAGCCGGAACTCGTAAATTAGGCCAGTCTCGGCGAGGGTGATGAACCCGCGACAAGCGCCGCGTGAGCGGGTCGCGTCGCACGGCCGCCTTGACTGCGAGCGCAGCAAACACGCCCACATCGAGGGCAAGCGCAGTGCAAAGAGCGAGAGATCCCGAGAGATCCCCCATACTACGAGACACCCGTCATCATCTTGTTCGAAAGAGACCACCAGACCCTAACCGACGAAATTTACGCGACTTCGACTTCGACCCCAGACTCTTTTTGACACCGCATTGCTTATTGGTCTTTGTGTTACCTGGATCAAGACCTGGATCGGTTTTTCTTTTGTATTGTACTCGCAGATAGGTCTCGGCAGATATATTGTCAGTGCCAAGTGATTCAGAAAGTGTTTTTAGTCTGGGATTTTGTACGAATTATAACCAGAATTCTCCTGTCCACTTTTCTGCCGTTACTGTACTAAATTACATTTTACCTTTTACGATGTATGGAGCAAGAAGGGTAAGAGTCATCCAAAAGCGGCCAAGAAGGGATCACGGAAGTCCCCTCCCCAGAAGGGTGAAAATAGAGAGTGGGAAGGGGTTGTGATTTTACTGATGTAAGTAGGGCTTGCAGGATGTGTTATCACTGCTTTTGAGCATGCACATCTCCAGCTTGATCGTTTCGGGCTACATACATCAGGACATACATGTAAAACTGGCAACAGCGCAACGGTATTAGTGTTGCCATGGTCCAATGCAGGCCAATTCAAGTTGGTAACTTGGTTTCGGCTTGCACCGCCAAGCTGACACCGGTGTAACTTGCAAGTTCGTGGGGCTTTACGGACCGTTTTCCCAGCCAATGGAAATAATGCAACCTACAAGTCTTATCTGAGGTCCGATAAGGCTTATCTTTTTTTTTTCCGGTAAGTCTCGGCAAATATGCCGACGGGGGTTCCCGAAACCCAGATAGCCTAAAACGGTTGTAAGCGTGTGGGAAAGTTTCTACCTATGACTTGCAAGCCACACTGGTGCGTAACTTGGCAGCGCGAGTTACTACAAGTTCCATGATTTCCAAGTCAAGTCACACCGGTGTCAACTTGAACTTGTGGCAACACTAAACGGTATCTGTTGTTCCCAGTTTGGACAGCACCCTTGACAGTCGTGGGATCATTCGGAGTGCCACAGCGTTGCACGGGCTGGGTGGTGCCATGTGCGTGGTTACCTAGAGTCCTAGGCGCTACACCCACTCTCATCCCCGAAACATTATTCTATCCATCATGGCCCTTGCACGAAATATGGACTCGGAGCACCAGCAAATCTTCTTGAATCCGTGCGTGATGGCCATTGATTCGTAGTTTTCTTTGATTGTGACCCATTACCCCAGCCCGGGTCCTTCGGTACCGCAAAACTCAAGAGGGTGCGTCAATCCCTTCCTTTGTAGCGGTGCACACTCAAGAACCGTTTTTTAACAGCACTCAAATCGTTGAATCGCAGGGAAGCCTATCACAGCTAAATGTCGTTGAGGTGACTGGTATGTACTTGATTCCTAACTTGTTGATCCCTTGACGGCGATCACTGCTTATTCCTTATTCTCTTTGTTAGTCCTCCGAGCACACAATATTCCCCATATCAAGAGAACGTTTGGCCGGAAGAGGCGGTTCTTTGTCACTGTAACCCATCTTTTGACAACGAAGACGACGGAAAGCATTCCGATTGATGGACAGACGGTGCACTGGAACCAGAGGCTTGGCGCCTTGTAGGACTTTCCTTTTTGAATCTTATTTCCCGGCTGAAAGTTCAGTTCAGTTCTTCACAATGGTCTTCGCATCTTGTACTGTGTCTTTATGAGAAGCAGCTCACACGTCGTAATGTCGTTATCGGAACGCATGACCTTTCAATACCTGTCGCGTCCCAAAGTGGTCCGTCTTTGTTTAGATTTCCCGTTCGTTCAACTAACTATCTCGTGCGTAGATGTTCCTGTTTTTCTCAGGAATGGTGCTGGGGATGCTGGACAGCCGTCGCACCCGGTCACACTCTACTTGACAATCACTGTGTCAGCGGACTTACCCCCTCCGATCATCCCCAACAACGCCCCCGAAATACCGACCAAAGGCGATGAAATTCCCCCGGCAGAAGCGATCAAGCCCTCTATGGCACCAGACTCCGGGGGACCCACCGCCTCCGAACCTCTTTTACCCTCGTCAGATCCCCTTTCCGTCGAGACTTGCACTCCTATGCCAGATGGCCAGGCAGAGTTGTCGCCTACCGAGAAGGCTCTGATTGCTCTCCGTCGCGCCGACGAAGCCAAGAGGCCGATTGACCGAGCCAATACATGGGAAGGGGCTATTAGTAGAATCAAGTGGGTGATGGATACTGTTAGCCCAATTGCGGAAGTGCGTGCAATATCCATATTGCCTCTCCTCGACTGAGCCGACTTTCGCTCTCAGCTCCACCCGTTTGCAAAGATGGCATATGACTTGGTTTCAGCCATACCCGAGGTGCGTCTGTTTGCATTATTGTCGGAAGGAGACACTTACGCTATATTTATTCGGGTACCAGACACTCCTAGAACAGTATCAACGCGACGACAATGTCCTAACTCTGCTTAAAGCCATGCACGACTCGTTTGATTTCGCGCACCACGAAGACACTTTGAAGTCCATCAAGCCCGACTCCAAGCAGGCCCGAATTCTTACTCTCATGCTGCAGGATGTCTGTAGTTGCGGTGACTTTATCCTGTCGTATGCAAAGGACTCAGAATTCTGTAAGTTATCTTCATCTACCCCGTTGGCCGGCGTAAACGTGCGAATTTCAGGGAAGCGGACGTTGAAGAATATGGGCGGCAGAGCCACCAAAGAAATTGAGGACCTGTCCGCCGCCCTTGTCGAACATCGAAGGGCTTTCTTGGATCAGGGTATCATCACTACGGAGATAACTGCGTTCCAGATCCTGGACGACGTGGGAATAATTTCGGCCAAGATTGACTGGATATCTACTCACCTTGAGTGGGTGTCAAGCCAAGTTTTTGACGCCGGTACGTGGTCCTGATGGCTTGTCGGTTTTATGGGTTATCGATCGACAGTCGTCATAGAACTAGTTGCAAATATCAGAGAAATCCCATATGGAACAGGCTCGCGATTCACACCCTACAAGGGCTGTCTTACGGGAACGCGGATGGCCTTCCTGGACTTCATTGTGAATTGGGTGAACGATCCTTCTTCTGAGCGTACTCTCGTTCTTTTCGGGCAAGCGGGCACGGGAAAGTCGGCGATTGCGCATGAGATCGCACGACGCTTCGATAAAATGCATCGTCTTACGTCATCGTTTATCTTTTTGCGCAAGGAGCAATCCAAACGGGAAGCTTACCTCCTCTTCACGACTCTTGCTCGCGATCTCTCCGACCGGTATCCTTCATTTAAGGCCGCGCTTGGAAGGGTCGTAAAGGACAACTCTTCTCTTCGAGTTGGCACCCGTGACTATGGTACCTTGTTTGAATCCCTTATCCTGGAACCACTTAAGGATCTGCACATCGTTGGTCCTATTCTTGTCGTAATCGATGCCTTGGACGAGAGTGGGGTTGTAACTGGTGAAAATGGCTTACACACATTCCTTGCTAAAGCCCTCTCTCGACTGCCGTCAAATTTCCGTGTCCTCATCACCTCGCGACCTGAGCATGACATTGAGTCTGCATTCGTTGAGGACGGGTTAGCCAGCATCAAAATCAAATACATGAACGATTCTGAGCTGGCTGCTACGACACATGACGATATTCTCTCGTTTCTTCAGGAGAAGCTCCCTTCGAACGAGTTCAGAAAGTATGGCGAAGCGCTGGCAATAAGGGCAGAGGGGTTGTTTCAGTGGGCAGCGGTCGCACGTGGATACATCCTAAACCCTCCTGAGTTCTTTGGGTTTAGCAAGAAAAAGTGCATCGAGCATATTTTAAGACTCACCGCAGATCGCCATAAACAAGATCCATTGGACGAGTTATACAAAGAAGTCCTCGAAGGATATTTCACACAGCAAGAATCACGGCTACTCTTTCGATCTGTCGTGGGACAGCTCATTACTTCAATTGAACCCCTCACTATCCACTCCCTGATCACTCTGCGACAACACGCTTCCTTCGACAGCGACGACCATGGTGCCGTTGTCATATTGCTCCGTCGCCTCGGCTCGTTGTTGAGCAATGTCAATTCATCCGATGAGAGCCTTCCCATTATCCCTCTCCATACATCATTCCGCGATTTCGTCACAAATGAAGAGAAAAGCGGTGATTTTTGTGTTCGCCTTCGTAATTCTCACCGTCACTTGACCCGATCCTGTCTCGATCTACTGCTCAACGACCTCAAATTCAATATTTGCAATCTCGAAACATCGTATCTTGCCAACAAGGACGTTAAAGACCTTCGCTCCCGTGTTGATAAACACATACCACATGCTCTGTTGTATGCCTGTCGTTTCTGGGACGATCATTTGGAACATATTGATTTCGAAATCGATTTGTTTGTCCAACTTCGAACTTTCTTTGAGAAGAAATTTCTCTTTTGGCTGGAGGCCCTTAGCGTGACGAGCAATGTGGGTCTTGCTTCGCCAGCGTTGTCGGCTCTGAATGTGTGGCTAGCGTCTAGTCACGGTGTGAGTAGAATTGTTGATTCGATGAGAAAGGCGAACAACTAATTGCTATAATCGCAACAGGTTTCTCAAACAGACCTAGAAAAATTCAGGTCGTTCGTCGGCGACGCCACCGTGTTTGTACGATATTTCGGGGCGGCCATGGCAATGAGCGCTCCACATGTCTATCTTTCTGCTCTACCATTTGCGCCGACTCGTTCTCTTGTCTCTGCACATTATTCCAATTCATTTCCTCGAATCTTACGCGTAGAACGTGGGGGATTATCTCATTGGCCGTCATCGGAGATGGTGATTCCAAACGTTGGGGGCGGGATCCTTTCCATCGCACTCTCACCAGATGGCCAGCGTATTGTCTCAGGCTCTAAAGATGGAGGAATTCGTGTGTGGAACGCCACTACAGGAGAGACAGAGGCAGGCCCATTTTCTGGACACGCGTCTTGGATCTGGTCTGTGGGATTCTCGCCAGATGGACAGCGCATCGTCTCAGGCTCGCAAGATGGAACAATTCGTGTGTGGAACACCACTACGGGAGAGACAGTGGCAGGCCCGTTTGTTGGACACACCTCTTGGGTCTTGTCTGTGGCATTCTCGCCAGATGGCCAGCACATTGTCTCAGGCTCGCGTGATGGAACAATTCGTGTATGGAATGCTACTACGGGAGAGACAGAGGTAGGCCCATTGACCAAACACACGTCTTCGGTTGTGTCTGTGGCATTCTCGCCAGATGGCCAGCGCATTGTCTCAGGCTCTTCCGACGAAACAATTCGTGTATGGAATGCCACTACAGGAGAGATAGAGGCAGGCCCATTTACAGGACACACCTCTTGGGTCTGGTCAGTGGCCTTCTCGCCAGATGGCCAGCGCATCGTCTCAGGCTCGCACGATGGAACAGTTCGTGTGTGGAAAGCCACTACAGGAGAGACAGAGGCGGGCCCATTTACTGGACACGCGTCTTGGGTCTTTTCTGTAGCATTCTCGCCAGATGGTCAGCGCGTCGTCTCAGGCTCTTTGGATGGAATAATTCGTGTGTGGAACGCCACTACGGGAGAGACAGTGGCAGGCCCATTTACTGAACACGCGTCATCGGTTGTGTCTGTGGCATTCTCGCCAGATGGCCAACGCATCGTCTCAGGCTCATATGACGAAACAATTCGTGTGTGGCACGCCGCTCCGGGAGAGACAGAGGCAGGTCCATTTTCTGAACACACGGATTGGGTCTTGTCTGTTGCATTCTCGCTAGACGGCCAGCGCATCGCCTCAGGCTCCTCCGATGGAACAATTCGCGTGTGGAACGCTACTACGGGAGAGACAGAGGCAGGCCCATTTATTGGGCACACGTCTTGGGTCTTTTCTGTCGCATTCTCGCCAGATGGCCAATATATAGTCTCAGGCTCGCGCGATGGAACAATTCGTGTGTGGAACGCTACTACGGGAGATACAGTGACAGGCCCACTTGCTGGACATGCGGATTGGTGGGCCCTTCCTGTGGAATTCTCACCAGATGGCCAGCGCATCGTCTCAGGCTCAAAAGACGGAACAATTCGTGTGTGGAACGCCACTACGGGAGAGATAGAGGCAGGCCCATTTGCTGGACACGCGTCTTTGGTCTTTTCTGTGGCATTCTCGCCAGATGGCCAACGGGTCGTCTCAGGCTCGTACGATGGAGCAGTTCGTGTGTGGAACGCCACCACGGGAGAGACAGTGGCAGGCCCATTTACCGGACACACGTCTTTGGTCATATCTGTGGCATTCTCTTCAGATGGTCGGCGCGTCGTCTCAGGCTCGTACGATCGGGAAATTCGTGTGTGGAACGTCATTACAGGAAAGGCAGAGGCAGGCCCATTTGCTGGACACACGGATTGGGTCGTGTGTGTGGCATTCTCGCCGGATGGCCAGCGCATCTTCTCAGGCTCATGCGATGGAACGATTCGTGAGTGGAACTCCACCACGGGGGAGACAGTGGCAGGCCCATTTGCTGGACACGTGTCTTCTATCGGGCCTGTGGCATTCTCACCAGACCGCCAGCGCATCGTCTCAGGCTTTTCCGATGGAACAATTCGTGTGTGGAAAGCCATTACGAGAGAGACAGAGGCAGGCCCGTGTATTGGACACACGGATTCGGTCGAGAATGTGGCATTATCGCCAGATGGTCAGTGCATTGTCTCATCAGTACATGGATCAATTTGTATGTTGAATGCCACGACAGGAAATACGGAAACTACAGGACATGTCGACTTTACTGACTACTTCACGATCAACGACGAAGGATGGATATGTGGTAGTAAAGGCGAGCTTTTAATGTGGGTCCCGCCAATACATAGGGCAGGCTTTCACCACGCAAGTAATATTTTTTTTTTTTTTTTTTTTTTTACATTTATATTCCGGAGCAGTACTGTTACGTTGCCACTGAACGTCAGCCTGAACTTAGGCTTGT
>WNGR01007998.1_pt1 | contig 11185 bp, 14 predicted proteins | sample 5407581 | NCBI WGS metagenome assembly WNGR01 (sample SAMN13153383, study PRJNA577476) | soil metagenome | isolation source: 80 cm soil or saprolite under Garry oak tree replicate 2 | place: USA:California | collected 2016-06-15 | reverse complement strand
TGTGCGCACAGACCATTCTTAGGTAATCCTTTAGTATATAAGGACTCCTGTTTACGCCTATACACTTCAGAGTTCTTCTACCTCTGAAGTGTAAGTCCCCTCTTCGCTATGGCCTCACTACCTTAGCTAACTCCCTTGTGCAGTTGCTCTTGTCGTCTAGGTGTGTAGTATAGCAATATAGAGTTCTTCTACCTCTGAAGTTTGCTCTTGTCGTCTAGCTATCTTGCTAACTCTCACACGCTGTCAGTTGTCTGCATCAACAGGGTGCATTAGCTAAAGAAGGGAGCAGGGGACAGCAATACATAGAAAACGAGTGCGCACACAGTGATGGAAAGTGACAAAGCGCGGGAAAGTGGACCAGGGAGCGTGCAGGAATGTGGCGCAATGTGCACCCTCTCCGGATCAATGGGCCAGCCCTCCCGTCACAAAAAAAAGTAAATTTTTTTAAGGACTTTTGGGTGACCCCCCCCCTGCCTCGGGTCATGGAACAAAGTTCCTGACCCCCCTTGTCAATTCCTGGTTCCAGTGTGTTGTATTGCTACTGTAATGTTGCTGAGAATTTATAATGATTGTAAGCAAGACTGCTTTACTATAAGTGGCTTTTCAAGTGGCTTTTCAATTTCACTTGTAAGGAACTTATTGCACCTTTAGATTTGATTATGGTCATATTTTGGTTGTGTAACCTTTTCTTGTAATATCTTATAATTCCAAAAAATTATTATAAGACCTTTAAAATGGGTATATAAGATGGATCAATTATAAGGCACTACGGAATTTTCTGACAATTTTGCCAAGTTGGGCGTACAGTATTATGTGCAAGCTACGCATCAGTAACTTGCCCAAGCCAACTATCAACACCCTTTGTGAGTGTGATGAGCCCCTCAAGTCGGGGCGTGAGGCAATGGACCTAATCCCAATTGGTTCGAGGTTGGCACCAAGTGCCACAGTCAGAGGTAGTAATTCAGAGGCAGTAATCAGGCAATTAGGCCTAATTAATCAGGCATAGACCCTGAGGCCTGAGCACTCAGGCCACAGGGCTCAGCACGCGCGGCAGTGGGCAATTCGATGAGAAAAGAGACGCGAGCGAACTGTAGAGAGGCATGGAGCAGTCGAGTCAACTTGAAGAATTCAGTAAGCACCTCCGGAATACCGGCAACTTGGGGCTTTTAACAATAATTGAATAATCCTCTAAACCCGCGAGTGCCATCGATTTGACAACTTGGATCGCCAGTTTACAATAGAAGTACGCTCTAGCTATGTACATACGACATGATGCAGTAACCGTCCTGCTATCCTCCATGCGACGTCCGACGAATATATATACCAACAATTTATGAGATCATCGATTGTCTATTCTAGATCTACCTATGACTAGATCCTCGCTTTCGTTCCTCCCGAAGCCAGCAGCTTGTTCAATTTCGCCTGCAACGTGAGGCGTCCCATTAGTGCGTGTCCCAATGCAGGAAACAAGGCCCCGGTCGTGGCCCATCGCAAGATCGAAGCAAAGAAACGCACCTTGACGGCATCCATGTAAACGTCCGTGATCACCCAATGTTCACGCTGCATCTCCTTTCCATGTATGGCGAGCGCCAGATCCTTCGTCATCACGCCATCCACGTCGATCACCTCCACACACGCCCTCTCTAGCGCGCGCGCGAACGCCTTGAGCTCCTCGTTTCCGTCCAGATCCGCCCGGTGCAGCAGACCGCGCGTCCACGCGAAGATCGACGCGACCGGGTTCGTCGACGTCTCGCGGCCCTTTTGGTATTCGCGGTAGTGCCGCGTGACGGTGCCGTGCGCCGCTTCGCTCTCCACCGTCCGGCCGTCCGGCGTGATGAGCTCCGAAGTCATCATCCCGAGCGAGCCGAAGCCCTGCGCCAGGATGTCCGACTGCACGTCTCCGTCGTAGTTTTTGGTCGCCCAGACGAAGCCGCCGGAGGACTTGATGGCCTGCGCGACCATGTCGTCGATGAGACGGTGCTCGTAGTAGATTCCCGCCGCCTCGAACTGCTTTTGGTATTCCCTGTGATTTCACAACAGAGCCACGTCATCGTTTCGCCTGCTCGGTATGGGAACGTAACCGAACCTCTCGTAGATCTCCTGGAAGATGTCCTTGAATCGGCCGTCGTACTTCTTCAGGATGGTATTCTTGGTTGATAAGAACTAATAGCAACGCCACCGTAAGCCCGCAGAAAGAAAGAGAAGACATCGGGATGACACACCAGTGGCATCTTCTTGGACAGCGCCATCTTGAATGACGAGTGCGCAAAACCGGCGATCGACTGTCCACCACCGCCATCAATAAGAACATGCACAAGCAAAAGGTGACGAGACTGACATCATCCGTATTGTACATCGCGAGGGCGACCCCTTTGCCTGTGAAGTCATACACACTCAACGTGGTCGGCTCGCCGCCGCCCTGTGGCGTATACACGAGCTGGAGCTTCCCAGGACCGGGCGCGACAAAGTCCGTCGCACGATACTGGTCTCCGAACGCGTGACGGCCGATAACGATGGGCTTGACCCACCCGGGGACGGGCCGCGGGATGCGCTCGAGGATGATCGGCTCGCGGAAGACTGTGCCGCCGAGGATGTTGCGGATCTGTGCGCGATGCAGTGCCACGTCAGATGCGAAGCGAAGCGACGAAAACGACGCGATGCATACGGTGCCATTGGGCGAGCGCCACATCTGTTTGAGCTTGAACTCCTTCACGCGTGCTTCGTCCGGGGTGATGGTCGCGCACTTGATACCGACGTTGTACTTAAGGATCGCCTCTGCGGATTCGATCGTCACCTGGTCTTTGGTCTACGTAGGCAGCAAAGAGGGTGGTAGCATAGCGGGTCGAAACGTAGAGACACGGGGGAAATGGCCAAGCAGGTCAGTCAGGTCACCACATGGCCATGCGGTCACGGGGATGAATGACGTACTGCATCGCGGTACTCGAGGCCGAGATCAAAGTACTTGATGTCAAGTTGCAGATACGGGAGGATGAGCTGCCGCAATTCAAGGACACGTCAATGCTCGCTGTAAGGAAAAACGAGGACATCGAACGCACTTCTTCTCGGATCTTCTTCCAGATGATGCGCGTCATCTCATCGCCATCGAGTTCGACGATTGGATTCTTCACCACGATCTTCTCTTCTATGTAGCAGGGGACGCAGAATTCAAAGAGGGATACGCAATGACGATCGATTGCAGTTTGCGGAAGTGACATCAACCACCGGTGATTGCGTCAGTGGCGAACTTTTTCTCTCTTCGTTTGGCGAAGCGGGAGGGTAACGATACTCACCGTAAGAAGGCACGCTGCTAGAATATCCTCGTGAGAGCGCATTCTTTGCGAACGGTGCGAGATAAGGTCTTGAACGCGGGAGCCGCCCGCGAAGGATTGCCATCCGTGAAAGCATCGTGGGAAGCAGGGGCGACAGTTAGACCCAAATGGCTACAACGACCGATGAGGCAGTAATGGTGGTGGAGGTAGAGGTGGACAAAGAGAGGGGGGAGGGCCAAAGAGCCAAGTTTTTTTAGAAGTCGATGTCCGAGGCACCGGCGAACATGCTGCTGGCAAGCCGCAGAACCGCCTGACCCAGGGCAGAACACAACACACAGCCGGTTCGGAACCCTTGCCTTTTTTCTTTTTCTAGGATGTACACTCTATTCAACTTTGGTTTGGGGTACAACGAGTGATAAATTAATGACAATCAAGCTCCGGCACTAGGCAGAGAAATGATGATCCGTTCCACAAGTTGCCGCATGACCTCCGCCTTCGATTTCCCAACTGTCAGAACCTCCTCGTGCGACACGGTCGGGGTGGGGGGCCGCTGCAGCACCTGCCCCACAAGCTAAAACCAACATCGTCATCATCGTCATCCACTTCTGAACTCCGCCCCTCAACGTGACGTACCTCGGCATCCAGCTCCTCCCGCACACTCCTCACGCCGGTGCCACGCACGACCCCGACGACCATATTCGTGACCAAGCTAAGCACGAGCACGCGCATGCCCTCATCCCGCCCAGCGACGACCTCCGGCACGGTACTCATCCCGACGACGGTCGCGCCAGCCGAGGCAAGCAGCGCCGCCTCGCCGCGCGTCTCGTACGTGGGCCCACTCACCCACGCATACGCGCCCTCCGCGAGCGCCGCGCGCGGCAGGCCGAGCGCGTGCGCCGCACGGAACGCAGCAAGCCGCAGCGCGTGAGTGTACGCATCTGAGAGCGGCACGAAGCGCCGCGAAGTGGGTCGCGAGAGCGCGCCGAGCAGCGGGTTGAGCCCCGTCAAGAGCGGCAATGCGATGTGGTCGTCGATCACGACGACTGCGAGGCAGTGCGATTTCGCGCGGGGAGAAGGGAAGGGAAGTGATCAGATCAGCAGCGTAGGGAGGGATACGGTCGTGAGGGGTGGTGGGAGACAAACGTACTGGTTCCGACAGGCACATCGGCCTTCAGTGAGCCCGCTGCGTTCGTAACTGCAGCCCTATGTATCAGCGCTAACAGGAATAGGTGACAGTATAGGTGACGCACTGATCAGATCTTGTACACCTAGATCTGCCATGAGGCGGATTGGGTACACAACGGTCGCGAGCGAGTGGCCCTCATACGGATGGAACTTTGCTATATTTCAGAAACAAACCCCACCAGTGTGGTAGCAGAAGGTATAGACGCACTCGTCCAAGCATCGCAACTACCGGCACGTCCCCGACTTTTCCAAACGCAAGCTCGCTTCGATGACCTGAAACTATGATACCGGTATTGGTGAATCGTTCAGCCCTGGAGGCTAGAGACACACCAGTGCTCTCTCCGAATCCCTCTAGTGCACTGTACGGCACGATAACGCGCTCCGTGAGACTCTCCGCGAGCGTTCCGAGCCCCGAGCCGCACACGATACCAACCCGCGGGGTGCGGAGGTTAGCTGGAAGCAGCTTCACGAGTCTCGCGATATTATCTGCAGATGTCGCATTGACATCGAGCGTGTTGGTTGAAGTAAACGTTAGAGCAGACATGGTTGCCCTGCCGTTATCAGATCCACAGAGTTTAGCGAAGTGAATGTCACATGATGACATGTCTTGCGGAGTCGAGACCAGTGTCTAACTTGGTAACTTACAGGCGATGAAACGGAACGGATGCACGGCCTCAGGCGCGAAATAAAAACGTGTACTGTAATGCGGTAAAATCTGATGAATGATACGTGGAAATGACGAGTATAGTTATGCTGTATGTACGTAAGTGCGACGTGCGATTGAGATTGAAATACCAAAGATTGAATGCGGCCACACCGGGCAAAGAAAAAAAAACCAGAACAAAGACCCGAGCAAAAACTATGCAATGGAAGAATGCAAACATTCAGTGAGTCAAGCACCATCAACCATCATCGCGACTCTAGCCGAATACCAGGCAACCACTCTCCACACTCATACTCAACCTCCTTACCGTTCACGAATGACCCATCTACGGCGCCCAACTCGAGATCCAGTTCGTCCTCGGGAAGTGGCGCTACAACTGTCGGAGCAGAGTAAGGGACTGGTGTCACGGAAGGCGGAGGTACCACGAGGACCGGCGGGCCGAGCTCCATCGCGCCGTCCTCCGCGAGGTCGAGTTCCGGCGGTCCCTTCAAGTCCCACACACTTCTCGTACGCGTGCGAACTTGTACATGTCGGCGCGCCGGTACAAGAAACGTCGCCTTCTCTAACGGCCCCCATACGTCTGATTCCCCCTCAACATCCTCCGCTACAGGGAACAATCGCGAAGACACGATGGAGAGATTTGGTGACAGCGCGGAAAGGTGCTCAGAGCTAAGAGGCGCATGCCGCACGAGCTGCGATGAGCGTACAGGTGTCGCAAAACCAAGATCCGACAAGTGTGCGCCCCCGCGAAGCTGTCGGTTCAACCAAGCTCGCCGCCGACCTCGGACCTCAGCGACAGCGAGTAGTGCCGCGTCATCCGCAACTGCATTCCTTCGAGCAACGTCGACACGGAGGAGGTGCTCGCGTAACCGGAGGGCACGCCGGGAGAGGGCGGCGAAGGCTTCTGCATTGGGATCAGCAAGAGTTAAAGCTGCTGGCGTCCCACGACGGAAGGCACACGTAGAGTCCGGGGTGTGTATGGAGGAGCCGTCGGATTCAGTGGCTACGGTCTCCGATGCCGCGTCAGGATCATCATCATATGCGAAGAGATCCTCTGGCACGATGGCGGTTTGGCAGTCAAACGATGATAATTCCAGTAGGGGTAATGAGATGGTGGAGGATGGGGAATCCGTTAGGCTTGCCATATGTTCTTCGGTGTGTCGAAGCGTGCTCTGCGCAATCCAGACAGTGTAACCGGCAGAGGGTAGACGAGACTTGAGCTCTTGGACGACGAAGCGTCGGTACGTATCGAGGAGACTAGACCGTGCACGTTGGCGAAGCTCTTTCGTCACGATCCATGAGCTGTTCACAATGCCCTCAGTAGACGGTTGACATGGAGGTGGCGGCGGCGGCGGGGCCACCAATGGCAGTTGGGGAGGGGAGCTGTTTGGGATGAGAGATCTAGTTTGACGGGTCAGTATATGCGGAGTCGCAGCGAAAGGTGCGATATACTGCACAAGTTGCATCAGTAATGATCGCTGCTTCTTATGTTTTGCTGGTTTCTTAAATACGGGAGCAATAGGGGAAGACGGCGGTGCTGGGGAGAGAGTTGGTGGTGGACGCTGAATAGCTGAGCGTATATTATTCAGGACGTCTTCAAGAGCATTTATGCAGGCGCGGTCCATTAACGGCCAGTCCTCCGTATGGCCATCAGTGAAAACAACAGATACGGTAAGTGAAACGACATCAAAGGTCACTTCCTCGAGAATCTCTGTGAGCCAAGCGGACGAATCGAGCGCATATACTGAGCGGGGCAGTTCAAGATCAGCTGTGCTGAGTATGGCGAGTTGAGAATCCCAGTTCAGGGGAAGAGGATGCAGATCCGTGGGAACGAAAGAGATGGTGAAAAGCATCATGGGCGCGGGGGGATGAGAAATGAGACGAAGCCGCATGATTCGACTAGAAATAGATAAGGGTATATGCAGAAGATTCAAAGCACGGAACTGAAATGAAAGTCTGCGGGGGAGGAGTGGTTTCAGAGAGGGAGTACGGACGAGAGTATGGAGAACGCACTAATCAAGAGAGGTTGGATTGACTGTGTGGGCCACAACAGTGACGAAAGTTTATGTGAAATAGCGCGTTTTTAAGAGACCCGGGCAGCCAGCTCGGAAGGAAAGCCTGATTCGGCGCCGTGATTCCGGTTTAAGAACCGTCAAGGGTGAAGAGCGTGCTATGCGCTTCCAAAATGAGAGATGAGAGAAGGTGCGCAGAGGAGAGAAGGGGGCTAGAGAAGGCGAAGACGATGAACCAGACACCGTACTAAGTTGCCCGTGTGAACACGAAAACGTTTCCACCTGACAGTCGGTGTAAAAACTGGCCGGTATATGCTTAAAAAAAGGAGTGGAAAACCGAAATCAGGCAGAAAACGCGATGATGGCAGGAGTCCGTAGGACAGGTGAAGGAAGGAAAGGGACAGTGTGTCGCAGGCGTGGCAACCAAAGCGCCGCCCGTGTCCGTTCAGTTTGGCCGTCCTGAACCATAACTGAATAAGCACATGTGAGTGAGGCAACCTGATAGCCAATCAACAATTAGCGGTGTACGTAAACGGTAAGGTTTCTACCATTCCTGGTTCTAAATTGAATGAGTTCGGGTCCCTTGCCTCTTCTGATGCCCGAACTTACTCAATCAGAGCTTCCAGCTAGAACTCAGTTGAGCTGCTTCCGAAGTGGATGGGCACGCCAGACATGTGACACTCCGCTTTGAGTGGTGTACCCCACCTTTCTGGGGGACTGATAAGGCTTCGAACGAGCTCCCATCATAACTTGATGCATTTTTACGAACTCTTCTCGACTTGCCTCGCACACATTCAGTTTCCTTTTGATATTAATCTCTCCAAATGGATCGATCGTCTTCCCCAGAATCTAATTCAATTCAACTCGCTACTTGCCGCCAGTTGCCTTCCAGGCACCGTGCCTCAGCTCACCGCTTTTAGACGTCTATATTCCCTCATTCAACAGCTTGGGCTTCTGTTTTCTAATCATCGTTTCTGTTGGCATTGAGACGTCCAAAGCTGCTTTTCTGACTGAATCGCTGCTACACCGTCATCCTTGCCGTCATCTGCCAAGGTGGCGCGAGCTCAATTACCTGCTTACATAACCGGCCGCCGACGCGCGATCTTCGACGGCGGCGTTCGAATTCAAGCATCAGGTCGGGGCGTCGTGCGAAAAATCTTTTTTTTTTCGAACGTAACGATGCAACTTTTTTTTTCTTTTCGAAAATTGAGAAAATTGACGGTCTTTCTAGCCGATCAGAGGGTTACTGTATGAAGACATCGTTCGCAAATCCGGGGCTCACTAAGTACCCGGATGGAGTCCACCCCCTTTTCCGGTCTGTCCAAAGGAACACATATTTGCGCAAGAGAAAAAGTACCGCCCCGCACTTCGTCGGAGTAAAGAGACATGAAGCTTGCTAAAATAAAACTGTGAATGGGCAATTCCCTCCCCGCGTCAGTCGACGCTCAAAACTTGAACCCGCCCGTGAGCTCCATGACATGGAAGGGATCATACTTCTTCTTGATCTTACGCAGCCGCTCCACGTTCTTACCATACATCTGCTCCAGCGGCGTGCCATACAGCGCATAGTTGGGGTAACGCGCCACATCCTTCAGGTCCTGGCCGTCCTTGATCCCGGCTTGGTAACAGAAGCGCTCAGACCGCGTATGTTGTCGTATGCATACTTATCGAGAGACTTGTCGTTCCACGCGACAAGGATACTTGATGGGAGGATGGTGCGGGAACGGGCGGGCGGGGACGCGGATGGTCCCCCATGTGTGAAGATGTCGGACTCGAATGCATCAAGGTTGAAGACGATCAACGCGTCCTTGTCTTTTTCGCCGAATTTGTCACCCCAGGTCTGCATCACAAGTCAAAGTCAGTGACCTGAGAGGAGACCAATGGATTGAGATGACGCCGTAGTGGCAAACCTTGACGTCGTCGATAGTCGCTTTCAGAACCGGCACCGAATATTGCAACAGGGGGATACCATCACCATAAAGGCTTCCGAGGAAGAAGGTTAAGTGGAGGACTGCACATAGATTCGGAACTGGCATTTACCGTTCGCGTACGGGAAAAGTTATGCTCAATTTCACGAAGTCATCTTGTATGATTGACTTCGCGGAATTCGGGAGGTTAAGTAAGTCATCGTAGAGACATTCTGGGGGCTTTGGCCCGTCGTAGAAGAGCACTAACTGGAATACGACCTGTTTAGGCCATCACGAAATGAGTCGCACCTGAGTGCTTATAAAACTTACCGTTCCGTTACTGTAACTGATACCGCCCAACTGGGCACCCTTGCGGTCATGGTCTACAGAAAGCCACTTAGCAAAGGCGGCTCTATCTGATCTCCTTCGAAGCCCAGCACAGCACCCTGGGCATGCACTATCAGAACGTGGCCCCGTAATGAACGCAATTTGGTAGACGTACCCAGACGTCAGTTTGCTTGTGCGTCTTCAGAGTATATTTGTTTGGTGACGATTCCCTGATTGAGATGAAATTGTTATCAGTCGTTCCCTCAAGAGCCTTCTTAACAAACTCACGTAATTGTTCAGTCCTCCCTTTGAGGTCACTGTGAGATTACCGTTCCTAGTGCAGAGACACTGTTTGGACACACCCTGAGTGCAAACCAAAGATCTTCGTCCTTCTCTGTGACCTTCTTCACATGTCCGTTCGGTAACACAAGTTCGAACGCCGTGACTGTGTCTACCGTGAGACCATACTGATTGGTCTTCCAAGAATATCCTACCACGCGGGCATAACGTTGAGCAAACGCAATGCATGCGCGGCAAGCTGGAAGAGTGCCTACCTCCTCCAAGGGTGAAACCACTGACGCCGACGCCGTTGATGCGACCCCCAACGACGTTGAAGACCTTTGGGGACGAGGTATGAGTACACTTCTGTCCAGGTAAGCCCCGCTCCGATTTCGATGGTCCCCTCTTCCTCGTTGAGGACGATGTCCCTGAAACGGGCCATCGAGATCACACCAGAGGTTGACGAAAAACCGGGGTTAGAGGTGTGCCCAGAACACTTGATCGCGAAGGGCGTGCGCGTGAAGCCAAGCTTTCGAACCTGCGGTACCCAGGTCAGCTGTCACCAGGATGAGCAAGGCGATATACCACTAACGATCAAGCCGAGGTCCTCTGCTGTACCAGGCCGCACGGAACAGGCGGATATCTGTGTGCTCGAGTTGACCCAATGGGCGATGTCTACCGCGAATTGAGGAGTGTCTGAGGGTAAACATAAGCGGTGGGCAATAGTTCTGAAAGCAAAGCAAACACGGCACCTGGGGAGAAGACTTGTGATGCGGGCGAGATACTGCGAGATATACCGTGACATATAAGTCGATAATCCTGGCCCAAAGGGATCTGTGCATTCTCAGCGGCGATGTTCTCGGTTCCAAAGTCGAGCCGCCCTGGAATAGCTGAGGCAAAGAGGGCAGTAAGAATGAGAGCACAACCCAGAAAGGCAGCCCTCAGCATAGTTGCACAGTGGGGGCTATCTGAAGGAAGCTGATACAACAAGAGATGAGCCCACGTCGACTGGATTTATGGCCCATAACTCCTGGGAGAGAGCGATCATAAAAACGCGACATGAAATGGACCCTTATCAAAACAAATAGGACCCACTTATTTTTCTCTTTGGCGCACACGCCCTACAGTATGATTCATCACAAATCATACATGCCGCAGACACAACGAATGCTTCTGGTACCGAAATGAAGGATTGATTCTAACTGAGTTCAGTGCCTTCCGTCCAATGTATGCCATTTCTCGTGATGCCCCCTAGCGCCAGTTGAACATCACCAGAAAAGGGTATCTCTTGGTGGATCACGTCGTGGTAGTGGTAGGGATGGCACTCGAATCACGGGGATGGTCGAAGCGGTAGAATACAAGCTGATCCCAGTGGCGAAACGTGCGATGCCAGATGGCATTATATGTTACGAATCGGACACGTTTCACTTCCTTTCTTCTCGTGACTCATTTACCTTACACGTGCCGTCCCCCATGACTCATTCCTGACTCAAGTATCATGACTCATTACTTACTGGAACGTTCCATATGACATCATTACTG